>Ga0080006_1252691_pt1 | contig 11256 bp, 11 predicted proteins | sample RS3BMetagenome_FD_69209 | JGI IMG/M metagenome (GOLD analysis project Ga0080006, IMG submission 69209) | Ferric oxide microbial mat and aquatic microbial communities from Rainbow Spring, Yellowstone National Park, USA - RS3B (SPADES... ... | reverse complement strand
TCTGACTCAACACACTTATGTGGTCTTCGCGTCCGAACACCATCGTCAGCATAACCACTTCAGCACGGAAGACCACATAAGCAACTACGCAACATAAGCTTCGAGGTTGAAATTGGCAGACCTCGTACCCGTAGTGGTCGATGCGTTCTACGCCGATGCAATCGGCGTAGGCCACGCGCTGTTGCTGGCGAAACTGCCCGCCGATCAGCAAAAAGCGGCGCTCTCGGCTTGTTTCAAAGAGGTCTACAACGGCGGATCGAAGCCCTCTCGTATTCTGCTACCCGTCCGCAACCTGCAATTCTGGATTGACTCGAACATTCTGCTAGTTCTGAAAGATGCACCGTTCAACAAACGCGACGCGCAGCTTGTTCCCGCCGCTGGCAGTTGTGCCGACTGCCCGAAACGGACAGGACATAACAAGCTGCTCTTTGGCGATGACCTCGGAAGACAGGGTGACCGATGCACCGACCCCAATTGCTACGCTGTCAAAGTCTCAGCGCACGTCGCGCAGACCGTCGCCGCGCAACCGGAGTTGGTGCAGATCAGCACAGCCTATGGCGCGCAGAAAGATGGAAGCCCTGTATTGCCAAGGAACAGTTATACCTCCATTCGGGACGATAAGCCGAAGTCGAAAGACGATGCGAAGCGGCCCGAGTTCAAAGTGTGCAAGTTCACCACCGAGGCCATCATCACCGAAGGCTCGGACGTTGGCACCATCCATAAGGTGTGTGCCAATCCGTCCTGCCCCATCCATCATCCGAAGCAGTCAACCGGTCGCAACAATGGAAAGTGGAAGGCCGAGCAGGACAAGCAGCGCAAGGAACAGGCCATCGTCAACACGACCGGCCTCCGTATCCTTGCAGCGGTGAGCGCCGCCGTTCCCGTTCGATTGCTCAAGCGTGACCTGCTCTTCGTCATCGAGAAGCTGATTAGTGTCATGGACGAGAACCGCGTCGAGATGCTGGCGCGGCAGCATGGCATCCGGCAGAAGCGGGACGATGGAGGCATCGGCAAGACTCTGACTGCCTTTGTTCGTCGAGCCGATGAAGGCACGCTCTCCCGTCTGATGGTTGAGGCAAGCATTCTTGTGGCGTCCTTGCGGGGGAATCCCGATACGATCCTCAAGGAAGCTGCCACCACCTACAAGGTAGACACCGAAGCCATCGCCGCAAAGGTGAAGCAGGAGTTCGCCGCGAAGGAAAAAGCAAAGAAGGTGCCGAATCCAGCAGCTAAGACGACGAAACGGGCGGCTTAATCCTGTATCCAGCGAGGGGCGGTATTGCACCGTCCCTCGTCTTTTAACTCCAAAAACGTCCAGAGAGAAACCGTGCTGGTTTCTCCGTCGGGTAAGACAGCGACATCTCTGCCGCTGCCTCCCCTAAGAACCGGACATGATAGTTTCCCATCATCCGGCTCAAGCCTTGGATAAGCCCCGCATGGAGCAGGGCCGGACACAACACACAGTTCAGCGTTGGTTGCTGGCTCGTTTTAGGCTCTTACGAGTCTCGAAGTAGCCGCGCCAGTTTCGAGTCGAACGGTTTAGCGTTCGACTTCACCTTGACGTGTCGCCAGATGAGCGTTTTGGCGGGATTAACCAGCCAAGCAACCATCGGGCGCGAACGCGGCGCGCTTGGACCAGCCATGACTGCGAACATACGGCTACCATTTCCAAGCCGATGCCAGTATCTATTTGCGATCCAAGCAGTCGGTTTCTTCCAGTGGGGATGCAATTGTTGACTTCCGAGGCTGACCCGAGAAACAAAAGGGGTTTTAAGTGCTTGACGGGTTCGACTCAGTAAAGCCCGAATCGTCCTCTTAGAGATTCAACAGGTCGGTGTCCTTCTTTTACAAAGGAGCGACCATCTCTCCCCTAAGGGTGATGACAGCTTCTCCGGCAATTCTGATAGCGATTGTTCCCTTGGACCTCGCGCGCGTGGCTTCAACCAATACTCGACCGGGTCGGCCCACCTCTAATCCCTGCCCGGCGTAGAAAGAGGCAACCCCGATTGCGTTGACCGAGAGAAGACCATGGTGAACGAGATAGGCGCCGAGACAGCCGCTGGCATTGCCTGTAACGGGATCCTCCGGGATCCCGATTGAAGGCGCAAACATCCTACCGTGCGTGAGATTTCCGAAATCGGGATTGTCCGCCGACCAGACATAATACCCGTTGCAGCCAATCTGAAGGCTTAGACGACTCAAAGCATCCATATCCGGTCTCAGATTCGCAATGGATGACCGCTTACGAACAGGGATGATAACTTTCGAATGCCCAGTTGAAACAATTTGCACTGGGCCACGGGCGTCTAGATCACTTACCGCCAGGCCAAGCGCCTCTAATGAAGCGTTTAGCGGCGCGTCGTCAAGCGGTGGGGAGAAGTGCCCCGGTTGCTGGTGCATCCAAATCCTGACCGCTCCGTCGAATATCTCAGAGTCAACCGACAGTATTCCGGCTGCAGTCTGCTGGCGACGCGTTCCAAGCGGTAAGCCTTCCTCTGCCAGGACGTAATGAGCAGCGATCGTTGCGTGACCGCAGATGGGAACTTCAGCTGTGGGCGTGAAGAAGCGCACTTCAACGTCGCCGCCAGGATCGTTGCTCGGAAAGACAAAGGCAGTCTCCGATTTGTTCATCTCCCTTGCCATGCACTGCATTGAGGAGGCTGATAGGCCGCGCGCGTCTGGGACCACCCCAGCGGGGTTACCTTTGAAGGCTTGCCTGGTGAATGCATCCACCTGATAGATCGCATATTTCTGCACGTGCTAACCTCCATGATAATCGTTACACGATGGTCAACTCTCGTACAGCGGTGAAGGCTCATCTCCTACAAGAACACTTAGAATTAGTCTTCTCGCTTGCTGTGTGATAACTAAGCTGGAAGAGCGGCGGAGGATCACACTAGAACGCCACCGCCATCGACCACGACAACCTCACCAGTGGAGTAGGTCTGTCGCATGAGATGTAGGTAGGTCTCCGCAACCTCCAATGGCTCAGCCACCCGGCCAACGGGAAGCTTGGCGGCCATCTCTCGGTACATGGATTCGCGATTCTCCACGGGCAGCCCATCCCACATTTCGGTCTTCGTCATGCCAGGACAAACGACGTTGACCCGGACCGGCCCCAGCTCGAGGGCAAGAGCGCGACCCAATGCCTCCATACCGCCAAGTATGCTGGCCGGGATCGCCCAGCCTTTTGACGGACGCCTTGCTGAGGCACCTGAGGTCAAGACGATTGAGCCATCGTGTCGGATCTGCGGTAAGGCGTACTTGATGGCCGCGAGACAGCCCCAGTAGCGAACATCGAAAGAACGCTTTGCATCAGCGAGACTTAGCTTGGCAAAATCACCATACAAAGCCCAGTCGCCGGCGGTATACACAAGGTGATCAAATGGGCCTACCTCGCGAAAGAAATTCTCGACATCTCCCTCATTCGTGAGATCGACGACGCTCCCCTGCGAACCTTCTGGCAATCTCGCGAGGGCTTTCGTTACACTCTCAGGATTACTGGATACGATCACAACGTTCGCTTCTTCTACCGCCGCAGCCGTTGCGACTCCGAAGCCGATGCCGGATGTGCCGCCAAGGATTACAATTCGCTGACCTTTTAACTTCATCATTACCTCACGTGGTTGTTTCATGCTTCGCTTTGGCTGGAGGAGCCACTCCCTCGCTATGACCTCCGTCAGCTCGGTGAGTTAAACCGTTCCACATCGATGAACCTAGCCGGTGGCGAGGAGAATGAAGGATTACACGAGTTCAAAGAGATGCTGGACTCCGGCGCTTTCGACATCCTTCAGCCCGAGATCCAGATTACCGGTGTCCTCGAAATCTGTAAGCTTCTGGTCATGGCGGAAGCGAATTACTCGCTTGTGGTTCCGCACCTCGGCGACGGCCGCTTCGGCAATGTCTTAAAGATGCAGATTGCCGGCAGCGCAACCAATGTCCCCTACGTCGAGATGGGGAATGAGCAGCCCATAGGAGGCTACGAAAGTAGTTATGCCATCTTCGAAAATCCCCCTGTGGTCCGCCCAGATGGCACAATCAAGCTTCACAAGGGGCCCGATCTGGGGCTTACGATTCGAAATGAACTTCTTACTGATCAGCCTTCAGATTCCGGAAGCGTTGGTGTGTTCTGACGGTCCTTGCGGATACAATGGAGGCTCTGCATGAAACGCGAAAAATGGCACGACATCGTCGTCAGACGCGTTCACTCTCATAAAGTAGTCGACTAAGGAATCCCGGAGCTCCGCCGTCGCCTTCAGCTTGACTTGAAGCCAAAGCCCGAAAGCGGCGGCGGGCTCCCTATTTCGGATCGAGATTAGCTTTTCCGTCGCAGAACTTTAGACCGTGGAGGTCCACAATTCCCGTTCAGAGGAATTGCTTCAGTGCTCCCTCTTCTCGGACGCTCGACATCAGAGCTAAATCGCGACTCCGCCAGCCACCTCGATGCGCTGCGCATTGATCCAATGATTCTCCTCCGACAGAAGCGACGCGATCATAGGACCGAGATCACTTGGAAGCCCTGCGCGCCCCAGTGCGGTATTGTCGGCGATCATCTTGTTTACAGTAGGATTGTCGCGAACGATGCCGCCGCTGAAATCGGTTTCTACCGGACCGGGAGCAACCACATTGACTGCAATCCTGCGTGGACCTAGTTCCTTCGCCAAGTGCCGGGAAAGCACTTCGACCGCACCTTTCATCGAACCGTAGATAGCCCCTCCAGGCGAAGCCGTGCGTGTCCTCACTGTGGAAATGTTGACGATGCGGCCGCCGTCCTTCATCAGCGGGAGAAGTTTCTGTGTCAAGAAAAAGACGCCCTTGAAATGAACGTTTAGAACGCTGTCGAACTCTTCTTCCGTAGCTTTTTCGAACGGCATGTTGCGATGATTATTGCCTGCGTTATTGACCAAGAAATCAAAACTCGATTGTCCAAGGCTGGACAGAGCATTCTCTACATCCCTAATAAAAGTATCGAACGACGGGATGTTTCCAGCATCAAGCTGCAGAGCAATAGCCTGCGCGCCTGCTGCTCTTGCCTCCGAGATCACGGCTTCTGCGTCTTCGCGATGTGTATTGAAGGTAAAGATGCTATCGACGCCTCGTTTCGCAAGGCTGACAACAGTGTTTCGGCCAATGCCCCGGCTCCCCCCGGTAACGACTGCGACCTTGTGTGAATCGGGCATTTTTGTTTGTTCTGACATGGTTGGAACTCCTTTGGGGTTTGTATTTGTTAAGATTTACGAACGAGTGCGTGCCTGGGCAGTCATTTATATGCGTGACAAGCTATTTCAACACTCTCCACAACGCATCGAAACCGACCTGACAATGCTTCTCAGCCTTTGTCGGATCTTGGAGCATGAAATCCATCGTTGTTTCGGCCAGTGAGTTCGTGACGGACAGAACGAAGCTCATCGACGCTTCATGCATGGAGCCTGCCACCCTGCATTTCTCCAACAATTCTGCAATGCCCGCCATAGGCACATGGCCTAAAGCGCGAGTTTCGGGCGTAACCTCGTCAGAAACACTCAATTGCGCAAGGACGCGCCGCTTGTCAGGATCCGACACTACCCAATGCATCCAATTCGACCAAACAGAGAAAAGCTGCTTACGCAATGAAGCAGTTCGAGGCAGATCTTTCAAAGCAGCAGATGACATCTCCGCTTTCAATTCGAGATAAAGCTCATTAAATAGCACTCTCTTGGTTTCGAAATACGTAAAGAGTGATCCACTAGCGACCCCAGCCTCGCGCGCGATAACAGCTGTCGGAGCGCCCAATCCATGAGCGGCAATGACGCGGGTCGCAGCTCTAATGAGAGCAGTACGCTTTTCGTCACATAGAGGTCTTGCCATACGACTATGATATGCATGACCGCCCAGGCAGTCAACTATGCCGTGTGTAAAGACTTCGCATAAATGCCTTAAGGTTGCCGGACCGTTTAAGCGATTCCGGAACGGCCCAGCTTTCTCCAGGACATTATTGTTCTTGGTTAGTGGCTTGCTGCCAGGCCATACCGGTCAAAACGCCGAGGGCGATGGTCTCGAATAGGAATTGGCTTTGGCTTAACATTGCTGGTATCACAGGCATCTTGCTGTAGAAACTGTAAATGAAGGTAGGCAACAACATCCCTCTCATTAGTAGAACCAAAAGTGTGAACTGCGCGAGGCGCAACATGACATTTGTCGATAGGCTCCGCCAGATGAGAGCCCCTATGAGAGTGCAGGCGATCACTGGTTCGGCAAAGGAAACATAGGCCGGGACGAGCACCTGCCAGCCGTAAGGAAAGGAATACAGATCCGCATGGTCAAGCGGCGCAGCGGCCCTCAAAGCCGAAGCAAAGACGATGCCGAGAAGGGGCTTGATGCAGAACATCATAAGTGCAGCAACCACCGCAGCTCCAACCAATTTCATCCATCTCGCGCTCAATCTAGGCGTTGTCACCACGACTAAACTCGTGAGAATGAAGCCGGAAGCAAGACTTGGCAAGCTCGCAATTATGTCGTAGTGCCAGTCGCCGGTCACGACACCATTCATCAGAATGCCTCGAAACGTCTCCCTCAACATGACGTACAGGAGAAACACCACCAGATAAATGAGTGGCTTCGGGAACTGGGCCAGGTACCCGCGTGCACAGTCATAGAAAATGCCCGCGGACAAGACCGCGAGCGTGGTGTTGAGGAATACTGCCCATGGCTTCACGCCGTTGAACTCAGGGAAAGGAATACCCAATACCTGGAGCATGATGACATGAATGCTGAGAGACACTACGAGGGTTATCAACATTCCGATCAGCAGGTTTGTTCCATTCAAATGGCTTTCGCCCACAATCTTGAACGACTTCGAAGTCAATCTCCCTTACAGCCGAAGATACGTCGATTCGCAGAACTTTGTTCCATCGCCACGCACATCATTGAGCCACCACGCCCCCAAACAGCCATGATCGTGTTCGGCAAACATGCCTTACGCACTCTCTCCGCCTTGAATCCGACGCCTTCAATTCGAGATAGGGGTGACTAAATAGCACTCTCTTGGTTTCGAAACACGTAAAGAGTGATCCACTAGCGACTCCGGCCGCGCGCGCCATAACAGCTGTCGGAGCGCACAAGCATGAGCGGCAAGGACGCGGGTCGCCGCCCTAGTGAGAGCAGTGCGCTTTTCGTCACTTATAGATCTTGCCACACGACTATGACATGCATGACCGCCCAGGCAGTCAATTACCCCGCTGGGGGATACCCCTGGCTAGCTTTGAGTCAACCGCTATCAAGTGTCATTTCTGATCGCATATTCAACTAGCGATGCAGAACCATCTCTTAGCCTGGTCTTTTCGGTCTATCTGTTCCACTGAACAAAGAAAAGATTTTATCGAAATCCTCGTGAGTGCTTGGGTTATAGACAACCATAGTAAGGTCCGGCCTCCCGTCGACGGCGAAGGCAGAGTACTCCAGCGCTAGCGGACCTACTGTGGGGTGTTGTAGATACTTGACCCCATCGCCAAAGCTGCGGACGTCGTTCTCATGCCAATACGACTTAAATTCAGGGCTGAGTCGGCAAAGTTCATCGATTAAAGGTTGCGCTTCTTCTGAGACTCCGGCGCGTGCCGTGTCCCCCCGAAACGCTGCCACAGCGAAACGCGCTACACTCGGCCAGTCGTTCTGTGCGGAGCGTATACGGTGATCTAGAAAAATGAATCGCAGTATATTCCGTTGATTCTGCGGTAAGGATCCATAATCGGTGAGGATCATGGTCGCTGCATGATTCCACGCCACGATGTCCCATGTTGCAGTCCTGATGAACGCTGGATTAGTTCTCATTGAGTCAAGCACGCGCTGCAGGCGCGGTGTGATATCGTTGCGCGTCTGGTGGTGCACATCTGGCGACCGTCCAAGGCCGATCAGGAACAAGTGTTCACGTTCTACCTCTGTAAGGATCAGCGCGCCAGCTAACCGTTCAAGCACGTCGGGCGAAGGTGGGCCACCACGTCCTTGTTCAAGCCAGGTATACCAGGTTGGACTGATATTGGCGCGCAGAGCAACCTCTTCACGGCGTAAGCCCGGCGTGCGGCGACGCCCAAGTCCAAAACCTAGAGCGCTCGGATCGAGTTTGGCTCGTCGGCCTTTTAGATAGCTACCTAGCCTATTCTCGGCCTTACCGAATTTCTGCATAGGACCCGTATCTCCATCCTGGTGCAATCTATACCATGATAATGTCTCGTCTTTACCATGATCTGAATGAAGCATACAGTCACCCAAGCAGCACAAGGAGACTAGAAAATGGTAAACGCAACAGTGACGCTAGCCGGAAAGCGAGTAGTAGTGGTGGGCGGCAGTTCGGGTATTGGCTTTGCCGTAGCATCCATCGCGCAGGAACTAGGGGCTACGCTGGTCATCGCGTCAAGTCAAGTCGAGAAGGTCGACGCCGCCATCCATCGGCTGCCCGGCGCAACCGGAGCTCTCTTGAATATGCGGGACGAGTCAAGCATCATTAGTTTCCTGAAAGCACAGGATCCATTTGATCATCTGGTGATGACAGCGGGTGAATTCGATAAACGGGTTTTTGCTTCCACCGAGGATATAGATCTTGGTTTTGCCCGCGAAGCGCTCGAGCTGCGCTTTTTTGGGTCGCTCGCGCTAATCAAACATGGGCGCTCTAAATTAGCGGCGGACGGCTCCATCACACTCACGAGCGGTATGCTGGCCCACCGACCCCACAAAGGATCGCCATACCCCACAGCGGTAGCAGGAGCGTTGGAGCATCTTGTTCGTGGGTTTGCCGTCGACCTTGCACCGCAGCGAATCAACGGTGTTTGCCCGGGGCTAACGAGGACTGAGATGATTCCGCAAATTTCGGCGGGGATTACAGCAGCTACTGCAGGGCTGCCTTTGGCGCGGGCGGCAACTCCCGTCGAGGCAGCTTTGGCCTACATCTACCTCATGCTCAATGGTTATGTAACTGGTCAAGTTCTACCGGTTGATGGTGGTGGCTTGCTGGTCTGACAAGGTGCCAAGAAAGGACCCGGCCATTCAAGAAATTGCGGGCGCAACGACCGGGCCCTTCTTGGTTTGTTCGGCTGTCGGCAGACATCGATCACTGAACCGTATGCAGAGAAGAGCACAGGCAAACTGCCTACGGCATCTCATTCACAGACCCACCCCCAAACACCGCATGCTTTCGCAATACTGGCGTAAAGAGGCTGTAGAGCATACGCGGATCGGCTGACGTGCTCACTGCGTCGAGCGCCGCATGATGATCCGCCGAAAGCACGATGTCCAACGCAGATGCATTATCACTGACCTGCTGGACGCGGCTTACTCCCATGAGCGTCGAGGTGATTCCAGGGCGACCGCACACCCAAGCAAGTGCTATACGCGCAGGACTCTCCCCAGCTTCGGCAGCAATCCTCTTGAGCTCATCGACGATCTTCCAGTTGCGTGGCGTGAAGAGGGAGTCTCCAAAGGGGTTCGCCCCGTCCAGGCGCTTATCGCTGTCGGAACGTTTTTCGTTTGTACCAGCTGCATCGCGTGGCAGGCCGCCGGCGCGTGAAGGCGCAGCCTCTACAGTGGCGCGATCGTACTTTCCCGTCAGCAGTCCGTAGGCGAGTGGACTCCACGGCACAATTGCCATACCGAATTCTTTCGCCAACGGCATGTGCTCATCCTCGACGTCGCGATTCACCAACGAGTAGAAGTACTGCAGCGCAATCGGACCAGCGACGCCCCGCACGGCGGCCAGAGTCGCTACCTTGGCGACATACCAAGCCGGTGCGTTGGACATACCCCAGTAGTGAACCTTACCGGACCGCACAAGTGCAGACATCGTTTCAAGCAATTCTTCCGCAGGCGTCACAGAGTCCCACACATGAACCCAGAAGAGATCTACGTAGTCGGTGCGCAGGCGTTTCAACGATCCTTCGAGCGCCGCGTGAAGATGTTTTGCTCCATTCCCACCTGTGTGCACACCCTGGCCTGCCGCAAAACCGGCCTTCGTCGCTACGACGATCTGGTCTCGAAGATTTCGCTCGGCAATGAACCTGCCAAGCATCTCCTCACTGCGGCCGGCAGCGTATACGTCCGCTGTATCGACAAAGTTTCCGCCTGCTTCCACGTATGCGTCAAAGACGGCAGCGGAGCCAACTTCATCCAAACCCCAGCGTGCAGTGCCGAAGGTCATGGTTCCGAGAGCGAGAGGACTGACGACGAGGCCTGAGCGGCCAAGGGTGCGATAGTTCGACAGAGTCATTTTGTGTTCCTTAGCGTTCACTATGAAATTCCAGTAGACGCTACTTGCGCTCAGGCGTCAAGGTGTTTCATAGTAATAACTATGGAAATTCCTGCGACATCCAGAAATCGCAGACCAGGCAGGCCTCTGGGCTTTGACCGCGACGCTGCACTTCATCAAGCGATGCTGCTTTTTTGGCGACACGGGTACGAAGCTACATCAGTGAACGACTTGACCAAGGCCATGCGGATCACACCGCCGAGCCTTTATACCGCGTTCGGTGACAAGAAGCAGCTCTTTCTGGAAGCGCTTCAGCTCTATACCTCTGGTGCGGTCACTTCCGAATCGATCATCGACGAAGCACCCACCGCACGCGAAGCAGCCGTGCGATTGTTGAGAGCTTCAACAATCGGATTCACTGGCGAGAACACACCAGCAGGATGCCTACTAGCGAGTTCGGCGATCAGTTGTTCCGCTGCTGCTGAGGATGTAAGGAAGGCAGTAGCCGGGATACGTCTCAAGATTGAAAAGCGTCTACGAAGCAAAATCGACCATGATGTAGCCATAAGCAAGCTGAAGGTAAGATCGGATGCGGAGGCACTTGCGGGTTACATCATGGCAGTCATTCAGGGATTGTCCACCCTGGCCCGCGATGGTGCAACGCGAGAGAAATTGGCGTCCGTGTCGACTACGGCGATACTCGCGTGGCCTACAAAGCGTTAGCCAGATCTTCGTGTTTGCGCAGAGAGGTACGCCGGGAGACGCAATCGGCCTCTCCCGGCTTCGACGTCAAACGGTGCGATAGCGGGAAGCGGGTTTGCCAGTTTGTGCGGAGCCCATTAGCGTTGTGCTTGCTTCCTCGTAGGTCTTGAGCAAACCGGCTTGTTCGACTGACGGCAGAGTAATTGTTTCTCCAAAGTCCAATGTAAGCGGCCGAGCAACCCACCTGTTTTCCGGTGAAGGTATGTGATGAACTCTGGTCATGAGTGTGGAAGCAGGGGTGTTGGTAGGTCGTCGCAGCCGTGGGGAGATTGAGCGGTTGGTGG
>Ga0080006_1104121_pt1 | contig 11263 bp, 15 predicted proteins | sample RS3BMetagenome_FD_69209 | JGI IMG/M metagenome (GOLD analysis project Ga0080006, IMG submission 69209) | Ferric oxide microbial mat and aquatic microbial communities from Rainbow Spring, Yellowstone National Park, USA - RS3B (SPADES... ... | reverse complement strand
AAAATAAAGATGTCCGCTCGACGGTCGACTGAGGTTGGACACTTCACCGACTACGGACAGCTGCGCGAACTGGCTATTGCTCTGGATGTGTTGCCGAAGTAGCTGTGTCACTTCACTGACCGAACGCACATTTTGCACGGCTGATCACCACCCGTCCACAGCCTGCTTACACCCGAGCCGCTTGCGCCGCTTGAACCGTGTTTTGGAGCAACATCGCTATCGTCATGGGCCCCACTCCCCGGGGCACCGGCGTAATCGCACCGGCCTTGTCGGAGACGCTCGAGAAGTCCACGTCACCCACTAATCCGGACTCCACTCGATTGATGCCAACGTCGATCACGACAGCCCCTGACTTCACCATGTCCGCCGTAATCATGCCTGGGCGGCCCACAGCAGCAATCAAGAGATCTGCCGTTCGCGTGATAGCGGCAAGATCGCGCGTCCGAGAGTGGCAGATCGATACGGTAGCGTCAGCCTGGAGCAACAAATGAGCGAGGGGTTTACCCACGATGTTCGAGCGGCCCACAATCACAGCGTGCGTCCCTCTTGTCTCGATCCCCTCGTACGCAAGCAACTTCATCACGCCAAGTGGAGTACACGGAATGAGAGACGAGAGACCGACGGCGAGCGCGCCGGCATTGGTCGTGTGAAACCCGTCAACGTCTTTTTTTGGATCAATCGCCTGAATGACCGTCAGTGGATCGATATGTGGAGGCAGTGGCAACTGGACCAAAATCCCGTGGCAAGCTGGATCTTCATTCTTTTCGTGGACCACTCGCAACAAATCGGCCTCGCTGATCCCCGCGTCGAGACGAACGAGCGTGGACACGATGCCGACTTCGGTTGCAGCCTTTTCTTTTCCCTTTACGTAACTCAGCGAAGCTGGATTCTCGCCGACGATGATAACGCAGAGTCCAGGGCGCACCCCGGACTCTGCGAGACGGGCAACGTCGACTGCAGTCTCTTGCCGACTCTTTGCCGCCCACTTACGGCCATCGATGATGTGCGCCACGTGACTCGCTCCCCTGAGAAAGTCTCTACTCTTTGCGACTACTGCTATGACCAGGAAACAGCTTTGAGTTGGGATCGAGATAGATCTTTGCATTGTTCACGGCGGTCGGTGCTTCGCCGAAACCGGTCGCGATCAATTTGACTTTGCCAGGATACGCAGCGATGTCGCCAGCCGCGAAGATTCCCGGTATCGTGGTATTCATACGACTATCGACGGCAATCGCGTTGTCCTCGATCTCCAGACCCCATTCCAAAATCGGGCCGAGCGAAGCGGTGAATCCCAAGCTCCCGATGATGGCGTCGACTTCAAGTTCCACGGTCTCTTTTGTCCGATTTTCCATAAGGGTGACACCTGTGATGTGATCATCGCCGTGCACCACCTTCAGTTCGTAGAAGGTTTTCACATCTACACCTGACTGATGGAGCGTCTTGACATTCTCTTCATGGGCACGAAACTGATCGCGACGATGGACGAGCGTCACTTGCGGACACACCTGCTCAAGCATGAGGGCAAAATCAACAGCCGAGTCGCCACCACCGACGACGAGCACCCGCTTGCCGGCATACTTCTTGAGGTCGTCAATGTAATAATGAATTCCCTTGCCTTCAAACTTGGCTACATTCTCAGCTGGCAACGACTTCGGCGTAAACGCCCCGATCCCGGCGGTGATGATGACTGCACGCGACAGGTGCACCTTCTTGTCGGTTCTCAGTTCAAACACGTGGTCTTCACGTTTCTCCACTTTGAGGACCTTTTCGTTAAGACAGACCGTCGGATGGTACTGGCTGGTCTGCTCGATGAGTTGCTGCACCAAATCCATGGCTAAGATTTTCGGAAATCCAGCGACATCATAGATGTACTTCTCCGGATAAAGTTCCGCCAATTGACCGCCGAGTTCCGGCAGGCTGTCGATAATCTTCGTGCTCGCGTTGCGAATCCCCGCATAAAAGGCCGTAAACAGTCCGGTTGGACCGCCACCTATGACAGTAATGTCATACACCTTTTCGTCTAGTGCCAGTGCCTCGTTCGATTCCACAATCTTTTCCTCCCCTAGGCATTCCCTCTGAAAACTCACAGTCTACTATATCGCCTCAACCCCGTCGAACGCAAAGAGAATCCTCGAAAATGATGTCACTTTGCTGACAATCGCCATGAATCCAGCGCTATGAGCGCCACGCCAAACGCATTATCCGAGGCGTAGACAGGATCGCAAAACGCCAATCGATCATAGCGGGGCCCCAAACGATGACGCAAACGCTCACGAATGATTTGATTCCTCGCGACGCCCCCGACGAGCAGAACCGGATCAACGTGCGTCTGATCCCATGCGTGCTCCAGCATCTTTTCGATAGTGGTGGCAATGACTCGAAGTATGGAGGCGGCGATGCGCTCAGCCGTCTCCCCTGCATCGTGAAGACGTGTCGCCGCACTCAGCGGACCGGCGAAACTCGGGGCCCCATCCAAGACCGACGACGGAATCACGGGCAACGCGGCATCCTCGCAAGTCTTTGCCATCGCCTCAAGGGATTGCCCCGAAGGAAACGGCAGACCCAGCATGACGCCGGTGCGATCCACCAACTGCCCGACATGAAGATCTCGGCTGGTTGCAACGGCCGAGACGTGATAATCTGCACCGGCAGCTACGCAGGTGATCAAATCGGTTGTGCCACCAGACAAGTGCAGAGCCAAGAAGGGACGACTTCCCTCTATCCGCACATCTGAGGTCGCCAACCCGGCCGCGATGTGACCGGACTGATGGGTGGTCTTGACAAGCGGCACTCCCGCCCCGGTCGCTACGCCTTGCGCCGCAACAACACCGGGCAAAAAAACGGGCATATAGGAACCCACTTTGTCTCTCGGTCGTGAACTCACTGCGACCGACTGAATTTTCAAGTCGGGTCGCTCAGCGTGAAACTCGTAAAGAAATAACGGGAGGTTAACGATATGCTGAAATAATGCGCGTGATTGCATCAAGCCCACTTCTCCAGGAGCCACGTCCAAGAGCTTGCGCCGCTCAAATAAAATCCTTCCCGTCTCCCCCACCACACATACCGAGGTCGTGTAATTGCTCGAGTCGATCCCCATGAACCCGTGTTCAGCAGTCATTGTCCTCAAGGTCATGGGCTCTGGTTGGTCGCTTCCTGACGCAAACGCTCAATATCCCTGACCACGCCGGCCAAGACCCCGTTGACAAAACGGGCGGAGTGTTCGGTCGCGTATTCTTTGCACAGTTCCACTGCCTCATCCATGACGATGGCATGCGGTAAATCGGGTTGCCAAGCCAACTCATACAACGCGATACGCAAAATGTTGCGATCCACGCCTGACATGCGTTCCACTTCCCAGTCCTCACTAAAGCGCACCAGCGACTCGTCGAGCCACTGACGATGGGCCAAGACCCCCCCCACAAGTTGGCGGTACAGGGCCACATCGTACGCCGCCTCTTCAAGCAGAGTTTGCGCCGCCGCTATGGCGGACTCGGAATCCATGTCGTTCACATCCATCTGAAACAAAGTCTGTAGCGCCCGCTCCCGGGAGGCATGCCGACTCACAACAACCTTCTCCTTTCTTTCCAGCAAGCAAGGCAGGAACGTTCGATAAAGGGCGAGTCTTCAGTCAAGGATCAAAGCGATCGGACTGCCAGACCCGTTCAATGACGTCTTGCCAATGCTCGCGACTATCCGCAAACCGGCCCACTGCATAACCGATCGCCACGAGGGCGCAGAGCAACAAGGTGGGGAAGAAACCGAGCCAGATCAGGAACACCCAAAGCACGAACCCTGCGACCGCTCCGAGGTACCGGCGCGGCATCGAACGCAAGGTACGCAACATCCCTAGCCACTTGTCCAAATCCTTCACACCCTTTAGTGTTTACCCACGACCCTCAAGCATTCCTCGAAAGTATTCGAACGGTGTCGCCAAAACGTTAATGCTGGTCAGTGTCAGTCAAGGTCACCTTACTTCACCGCGACGGCTGGCGCCAAGTCTACGATCTGTACATGCACGGCATGGACATGGAGCGAGGTTGCAGCGAAAATTGTCCGAGCGACCTCCGCTTGCATCTGTTCTGACAAGGCCGTCAAGTCCACCCCCGCCTCCGCACGCACGTGCAATCGCACTACGAGACCCTCAGGTGACTCGGTCACGTTCGTCTTCAGGCGAGCCACGCCGCGCATCTGCGAGGCGGTTCTGCGCGCCAACTCGTTCACAGCGGCAAAGCCGATGCGCACCTCCCCAGCCTCACTGCTGCGCACGAAGGAGTGAACTTGCCGACGCGCAAGAGGCAGAAACGCAAAGCGGAGTGTAACGACGAACAGGATCGCCGTATAGGCCCACATCCACCCTGCATCGATCATCACTATCGTTGCATAATGAACTTCGGACAGCCCGATCAACCAAAGCGCCATCCAGATCACGCCGACCAAGATCAAAAAGCTATACGTACGCAACAACAGGCGATCGATCATATAGCCGGCATCCCCCTGTTTCTCCGAAAACCTGTCGTGCACAACCAGTCGCAGGTTCGCCATCCCTTACTGATGCAGCGACCTGCGACACGGAAGCCTCATGCACAGGCCAAACACAGCCCTGTCGCCTACTGGTCAACGAGACTTGTCCTTGGAATCCTCTTCGCGTTCCTCGACGCGAAAGGCGATGCCCAAGACACTGACGTTCACGGCCTTCACATCGAGTCCCGTCATGCCTTCGATGCCACGCTTGACCTTATCCTGGATTTCACTGGCCACGTCCGGAATCCGCACACCATACTCTGCAATGATCGACAGTTCGACCGTGCACTCGCGTTCATCGGGCGAGAGGTCGACCTTGACACCCTTGCTAAGGTTCTTGCGCCCCAGTCGTTCAGCGATGCCGCCGACGACGCCACCACTCATGTCAGAAACTCCGGGAACGTCCGTCGCTGCCAGCCCTGCAATGACCGCAATCACCTCGTTGGCGATCTGCGTGGTGCCGCGTCCTTCGTCGCCCGCATCGGGCCCTTGCAACATCGGGTTGCTCATCCTTGACTCCTCCTCGACCTGGATCGTTCGCGTACCCTGATACTGCCTCGCGTCAAACGGTGTGAATCTCGAGAAAACGAGTGTTTACATTCCCTTCGACAAATGCGGGATGAGTCAGCAAACGTTCATGAAAGGAGATCGTGGTCTTGACGCCCTCGATCCGAAACTCCCCAAGCGCACGACGCATGCGAGCAATGGCCTCGCCTCGCGTCGGCGCCCAGACGATCAACTTCGCGATCATACTGTCGTAAAAAGGGGTCACCACATAGCCCGCATAGGCTGCACTGTCTACGCGAACCCCAAACCCACCTGGTGGAAGATAGGTTTGAATGCGCCCCGGACAGGGAAGAAATCCTTTATCCGGATCTTCGGCGTTAATTCGGCACTCGATTGCGTGCCCACGCACCACCACCTCATCTTGTCCGACGGATAGCGGCAACCCGGCCGCCACGCGAATCTGTTCCTGCACGATATCGATACCTGTGACCCATTCCGTGACAGGATGTTCGACTTGCACCCGCGTGTTCATCTCCATAAAATAGAACGAGCCATCTTCGTCCAGCAGAAACTCCACCGTCCCAGCGCCTTCGTATCGCACAGCCTGGGCCGCCGCTACAGCCGCAGCCCCCATTCGTTCGCGCAGCTCAGGCGACAAGGCGGGCGATGGCGATTCCTCGACCAGCTTTTGCAGGCGACGTTGCACTGAACAGTCCCGCTCTCCCAAGTGAATCGCCTGACCATGGGCGTCTCCGAGCACTTGGATCTCAACGTGTCGTGGTCGTTCCAGGTACTTCTCAAGGTACACTCCGGCATTGCCGAAGGCCGACCCCGCCTCGGATTGTGCCAAGTTCAGGGAAGAGCGAAGTTCGTCTTCAGTGTGCACCACGCGGATCCCCTTGCCGCCACCGCCCGCCGTCGCCTTGATAATGACAGGATACCCGATTCCGGCTGCGACCGACAGGGCGCCTTCCACGCTCTCCACTAAGCCGTCCGTTCCTGGAACTGTCGGAACGCCAGCTTTTTTCATGGTGTCCTTTGCAGTCGACTTGTCCCCCATGCGTTCGATCGCCGATGGGCTCGGGCCGATGAACTTGATGCCGACCGCGCCACAAACTTCGGCAAAGTCGCTGTTCTCGGAGAGAAAGCCGTAACCTGGATGGATGGCATCCACCCCCACTGCGGTCGCGACCGAGATGATATTCGCGATGTGCAGGTAGCTTTGCTTGCTGGACGTCGGCCCCACGCAGTAGGCCTCATCAGCCATGAGCACATGCAGCGCCTCGCGATCGGCCTCTGAGTATATGGCAACACTCTGAATCCCCATCTCGCGGCATGCGCGGATGACCCGTACGGCAATCTCGCCACGATTGGCGATGAGAACCTTCTTGAACATATGAACCTCCGCTGTCATGCCAGTTTTACGCGGAACAAGGGTTGCCCGTATTCAACCAAACTTCCGTTTTCAGCCATGACTTCAATGATCTCGCCGCGCACGTCCGCCTCGATTTCATTCATGAGCTTCATGGCCTCGACGATGCAAACGACCGATTTCTCCGTCACACGCGTACCGGATTCCACATACGGTCCAGCACTCGGCGTAGGGGAACGGTAAAAGGTCCCCACCATCGGCGAGGTGATCAGCGCTGTCCCTTCCGCAGCCGTGGTGGACTCCAGTGGATCTGCCAAAGGCGATGCAACGCCAACGGACGACTGTGGGTCCGTCGCCGATGCCAACGTCAGTGCGGGTACCACCGTCGGAGCAGCGCTCGACAAGACCGCCGCAGGTTGGTTCGCCTTGCTGATGTGAAACGTCAAATCACCCGACTCGATATGCAATTCATGTAAACTCGTCTCGTCGAGCAACCGAATAAATTCGCGCAGATCACTGACCTTGAACAAGCCTGTACCACTCCCTTAGAGCTGTGTGCACTACAGAGGTGCACAATACCCTGAGTATAGCACAGATTGGACAGAAGTGGCACGGCCAATCGCCCCCCTGTCAAGGACGACCGGCGGTGCCTGGCAGGGAGGGCCGTTTCTTCAAGTACCATCAAGCGTGAGGCGTGACATACACCTCATTGGAGGCTACGCCCAAGGTCTGGGAGACAAGGTTGATCACCTTGACCGCAGCGAGGGGTGTGAGATTGGATGCCTCAACATACACATGCACACTACCTGTGGGGTTAAACACAACCAGAGAGTCGGGGTACTCCCCCATCAAGAGGTCGCGCACCTGATTCGCCTGCATCTTTTGCGTCTGCAAGGCCGTAAGTTGCTGATAGGCTCTTGTCGCTTGCTGGTTGCTGACGTGACTATCCGCGATGGTGTTTTCGAGGGTGGTCATCAAGGCGGACTCGTCCTTTTGTTGCTGCATCGACATCATCGCGTACCAGTCATTGGGCTGGGTCGAATTCCCGGTTGTACTCGCCGCCGGGACCACAGACGTCGGAACGGCCGGTGTCGTCGCACCGCCGAGCGTAGTCGTTACGTCACTCGATTTGCCCGGAGCAGTTGATGGCGTGCCCAACGTGTAGTACCCGATCAGCATCAAGGATAGGACCATCATCGTCGACAACCAAACTGTTTGACGCTTTACCATCCGTCATCTCTCCCTATCGATATGGTTTTCCTACTTGCGCGGTAACACCGTGACTTCATAGGCCGGGATCCCGAGTACATCTTGAACGGCACTGGTGATTTCCGCCTCCATCGCGATCGCGTCCGCTGCTCGCGCGACGACGAGAACGCCGACGATATGCGGCAACGACTGCAAAAGCACCACCGGAGCTTGTGCCCCCGAGCCTCCGGTCACCGTGACCAACTGGCTTTGATTCTGCGTCGTGACTGTGGTTGAGCGACTGGTTCCCGTCCCCTGCTCCGTCGTGGAACGCGAGGAAGTGACATCCTGCCCTACCTGTTCTGCCGTGGTTGAGTCGACGCGGACCATGACTAGGGCACCGCTGACCCCTGCGATCTGGTTGATGATTTGTTCAAGCTGATGGTCCAGGTCTGACTCATAGGCATCCGCCGCTCGCACGGCTGCACCGGAGCCGGTGGGCTGAACACTGGCCAACGCCGGTGTGGCTCCCGCTGGCGGCGAACCAGAGGATGTTCCCGCCTGGATTCCCCCACTCGCTCCGAACAGTAACAACAGAATCCCGACTGCCGTTATGCCCAGAAGCCATTTGTTTTTGAACAGCTTGCGCATGGTCTCGTTTACCCCACCTCATCACCTCCTTCCAGAACACCTTCAGATCCCTGAAACCTCAACAGCGTTGGCCGCGAGACCCAGCGTGTCGCAGATTTCCGTCCGGATTTCTTCGCGCTCTCCGGCTGTGACACTCGGGCCCGTGAGCACGCTGACGCCATCCACTTGCTGACTTCCGTCCGGCTGGAGACTAGTGATGACGCGAACGTTGTCCACACCAACGCCAAGTGTCGCGGTGATATCCTCGTGAATCGCCTGTTCGAGATCTGCCTGGTAGGTGCCGCTTGTCTGTGCGCCGCCCGCCGGGGGGCCCAGCAGAGGCCCACCAATGCCTTGTGACATGATCTGCGCCGACAGGTTGCCGTCAAACAAACTGGCCAGGGGGCCAAGCATGGATACGACGATCAGTAGACCAAAAACGGAGCGCGCGTACTTTTGCAACCCATTTTGGGGGAGAATCAACTCGACCATCACGGCCAGCAAGATGAGGAAAATCAGATGGCGTAGCCATTCGGATACGGCTTGTAGCAACTGCCCCTCACCTCACAAATGCAGTGATGTTCGTCGCGGCCACCGTGATCACAAGACTGAAGAAGAACATCAGGCCGACCGCTGCAAGGGCCGCAAAGACAAGCGTCAAGCTTTTGCTCACCACGGCCAGCGCGGCGATCACTGGGGTATCCCCGAGTGGCTGCAAGAGCGCGGCCGCCCCTCTGTAGATGAGCGACAACCCAATAATCTTGAGCGCAGGATAGGCACAAATCAGAAGCAGCAGCACTGCGCTCGCGAACCCCGTGGCATTTTTTACAAGCAGCGACGCTCCCAGGATCGACTCACTGGCATCCTTTAGAGCGCTGCCGATCACCGGGATAAATGCACTCGCCACGAACTTGGCGCTGCGCAGTGTCACCCCGTCGGCCACCGAAGTCAGCGTCCCTTGTACTGTAAGGACGCCAAGAAATGCGCTCATCCCGATACCCAGCACCGCCAGCGTGAGGGTCCGCATGAAGTCCGCAAGTTCATTTACTTTAAACCGCTCCGAGATGACGCTGACCAATGACAAGACGGCCGAAAAAAAGATCATCGGGAACACCCAGTTATGAACCACGACGCCCATTGCATTGACCATGAACACGATCAGCGGGTGAAACGCAGCGGCCGATGTCAGCCCACCTGACGCGGTGATCAGTGCCAATACCACAGGTAACGAACTGTACATGAGCCCCGTCATGTCATTGATGGCACTGCCGGCAAACGTCGTGGCGGAGTGAAAAGAACTGATGGCCATGACGATCAGCACCAGATAGACGAGAAAGAATGCCGTCTTGCTGACCAAGGGTGAAGAAAACGCCGTTTGCATCGCCTCCAGAACGGCTGCAAGGACGGTGAGGATCAAGATCGACCCAAGCAATCTTCCATTGTCAAGGAGCACCTGAAGCATGTACCGCAACAACCCTTGCGCCACACCCGTCACAGACAACCCAGCATGGCCCGGCAGAAACATCGCAACCCAAGAGCTGCCTTGAGTTGACGGGATATAGCCTCCGTATTGGGTGACAAGTTGTGTCCACGACTGCTCAATCTGCGACTGCGACATCCCTTGGACCTGCTGCGATGCCCATTGCGAGGGGCTGATTGACTGCGGGATCACCGCGCCACTTGCCACCTGACTGGCTGGCGGGGGCAGTCCGGAAGGAGGCGCATGACTTTGGGCCAGCGCGGGCGGGACATGGAGACTGATCCAGAGAGCGAGACCAAGCACGGCGATCATGCCCGAGATGTTCCAGACCTTCCTCGTCCCAAGCAGTACCGGGCTCCAAAGTCTCATCCTCCTCACCTCTCCTCAAGGCAGCAAATGCGCAACGGCATCGACAACCGCCGTCATAATCGGTAGGGCCAGCACGAGAATGAACAGCTTTCCGACCAGTTCCAGTTTGGCTGCGATCGACCCGGCCCCTGCGTCACGAGCCACTTGTGCACCAAACTCGACCAGGCAGGCAATGCCGATGATTTTCACGACCGTAGAAAAAAACAGGGTATTGACATCGGCTTCTTGCGCAAGTCGCTCGATCGGAACCAGGATGCCTGCAAGTCGGCCGATCGCCACGGCGAACAAGGCGACGGCCACGACCAGCGTAAGCAAAAAAGAGACTTGCGGTGCCACTTCCCGAATCGTCATGATGAGCATGGCGCCTACGACACCGAACAACACGATATGCGTAATGGTCATAGTCGTCCTATTGAACGGAGAAGACGGATTTGATCTGCAAGAACAATTGACCGATGTTGGTGACAACCACCGCTGTCACCAAGACGAGAGCAGTGATGGTCACGACCGTCGCAATCTCGTCGCGCCCCGCTTGCTTGAGGACGCTGGCCAAAATGGCGGCGGCGATGCCGACGGCCGCGATTTGAAACAGGACGTGCAGTTCGAGACCCATCCCGAGACTCCTCACTTTCCACTACTGACCGCACGTTGTCACGCCGCAGAGGTCCCGTTGCCTACCACAGAAGTAGAACGATGAGGACCCCAGCTAACACGCCAAGGGTTACGTACAGTCGCGCGTACTGAGCGCGCTCGGCCGAGGCTTCACGCTCACGGTCCAGTAACAGCGAAATCGCGGCCATGAGTGCTCCTGACTGCTCTTCCACGCCCGTTTGGCCAATGGTGCGCGCCAGCCCAGTCACGATCTCGAGGTCTTCGCTGGTGAGAGACGACTCCATCAACTCCTGGGTTACCCGCGACGTCCAGATCGTTTCGAGCACAGCACCTGGTAGTTTGAGATCACTTGCCGCCCCTTGTGCGAAGCGACGAATGGCACCCGGTCGAGCGACTGAGGACCCGGCACGCGATAATGCCTGAACCAATGGCGTACGGGCGTAGGTGATTTCCGCCGCCAAGGCGCGGAGTACAGACGTCAGTTCACGCAGTTCCCGCGGACGCTCCCGAAAACGAGCGGCGAGACGGTTCCCCAGACTCGCCGTTCCGGCAACCCCCGATCCGCTGCCGATCCATTGCATCCA
>Ga0080006_1087440_pt1 | contig 11272 bp, 8 predicted proteins | sample RS3BMetagenome_FD_69209 | JGI IMG/M metagenome (GOLD analysis project Ga0080006, IMG submission 69209) | Ferric oxide microbial mat and aquatic microbial communities from Rainbow Spring, Yellowstone National Park, USA - RS3B (SPADES... ... | reverse complement strand
GTTCAAGAGCGTCGCTATCCTGGGTGGCCCGCCCACGCCGACCGCCGCGTTCAAGTTCGGCGAGAAGACGGCGGACCCGCTGGCGATGTACCTCTCGGACATCTACACGATCACCACCAACCTCGCCGGAATCCCCGGCCTGAGCATCCCCTGCGGCCTGACCCGGTCCGGCCTCCCGATCGGCCTCCAGCTCATGGCCCCGGCCTTCGCCGAGGAGAAGCTCCTGCGGACGGCCCGGGTCTTCGAGAAGGCGACGGATTGGCATACCAGGCGGCCGGGGTTGCCTTCATGAGCCAGGGCGGGATCAAGCCCCATGCGAGTCTCCTGCCCGATACGACGCGTGCCGACCTCGAACGGGCCTGGAGAGACCGGGAAAGCGAGGCGGCCCTGCTGAGCGCCGGAGGATACCATGCCATGGCCGTGTCGCTCCGGGTCTATGCGCTGGAAATCCAGCTCAAATGGCATGTCTGCCTGCATCTCGACCTGGAATACTTGCCCAGGGCCTGCAAGACTCATGATCTCGGCGATCTCGTCATCTTCACGGGCCGTTCGAGAGAGCTGGACGATCCGAAGAATGGAAATCTGCGTTCCAATTGGGATATCCTGGCCGCATTCAGCAAGATGAGACTGAATGAGATCCGCTACCAGTCGAGCGCCTCGTTCGATGCCGCCAAGCTGGCCGAACTGTCGGACGCGCTCGACGATCCCGCCAACGGAGTGCTGGCATGGCTGTCGAGACGCCCCTGAGGATTGTGACGCAGAGGATCGGCGACGCCATCCGGTCCTTCGTCGCCGGCGAGGGGCTGGATCGGGACGAGGTCGCGATCGTCGGCACGCTGGACGAGCCGACCGAGCGGATCTATCTCGTCGTCGGTTCGTATCGCAAGATCGACGAGCGCCGATGGCACTCGGGGATCATGAACGCGATCCGCAAGGAATTCCCCGACGCGCCGGGCCTGACTTCGAGGCTCGTGCTCGTGGTCCGGAACGTCTCCCGGATCGAGCAGGTCTACCGCGAGATGATCGTCGGCGACGACGAGGTCGACATCACCGAAATGCTCTAATCCGCCCGGATGAAACCATGGATTACACGATCATCATCGGCCTAGAAGTTCACGTCCAGCTCACGACCGAGAGCAAGATGTTCACGTCGTGCGGGACCGACTTCGGGCTGCCGCCCAATACTCAGACCGACCCGGTCTCGCTCGGGATGCCGGGGACCTTGCCGGTCATGAACGGCAAGGCGTTCGAGCTGGCCTTGAAGACGGCCGTCGCGCTCGGCGCCGAGATCACGCCGTTCACCAAGTGGGACCGCAAGAACTATTATTATCCCGACCTGCCCAAGAATTATCAGATCAGCCAGTATGACCTGCCGTTCAGCACCGGCGGCTGGCTCGAAATCCCGACCCAGAAGGACGGATCGGGCGGCGGGAAATGCCGGTTGACCCGGGTTCACCTCGAAGAAGATACCGGCAAGCTGACCCACGGCGCGGGGGGGGTCTCCGAGGTCGACCTCAATCGCGCGGGGATTCCGCTGATGGAGATCGTCTCCGAGCCCGAGATCCGATCGCCGCAGGATGCCAAGGCCTGCCTGGAAGAACTCCGGCTCACGCTCCGCTACCTCGGCGTCTCTGACTGCGAGATGCAGGAGGGGAGCCTCCGGTGCGACGCCAACGTCAATATCCATATCGAAAAAGACGGCAAGATGATCGCCACGCCGATCGTCGAAATCAAGAACCTGAACAGCTTTCGGTCGGTCGAGCGCGCCATCCAGTACGAGGCCGAACGGCAATACGCCCAGTGGCAGAAGGACGGCAAGACGATCAAGGACGCTCCCAAGCAGACCCGAGGCTGGAGCGACCCCGACGGCATCACCAAACCCCAGCGTGAGAAGGAAACCGCCGCCGACTATCGCTATTTTCCCGAGCCCGACCTCGTTCCGGTCGTCGTCGATGACGCGTGGATCGCCCGGGTCCGGGCGTCGATCGGTGAGCTACCCTCGGCGCGTCGCAAGCGGTTCTCGGGCGAGTATGGCCTGTCGGATTACGACGCCAACGTCCTCGTCGAGCAAGGACAAGACGTCGCCGATTACTATGACGCCGTGGCGAAGGCGACGGGCGCCTACAAGCTCGCCAGCAACTGGGTTCAGCAGGACATTCTCCGGATCGTCAAGGATCAAAAGATCTCGATCGGCGAGTGCCCCGTCGGTCCCGAGTCGCTCGCCGACCTGATCAACCGGGTTGGTCGATCCGAGCTGAACACCAACCAGGGGCGCGAGGTCCTGGCCAAGATGATCGAGACCGGCGAGCCGGTCGACCGGATCATCGAGGCGGGCGGCTACAAAATGGTCTCCGACCGCGGTACGATCGTCGCGGCGATCGAGGCGGCGCTGGCGTCGAACCCGAAGGCTCTCGAAGACCTCAAGGGCGGCAAGAAGAAGCCCGACGCCGTCAAGGGGTTCCTCCGAGGGCAAGTCATGAAGCAGACCGGCGGCAAGGCCGACCCGGCGCTCGTCGGAGAACTCCTCGACGCCAAGCTCGCCGAACTGGCCGGCTGATCGAATCGAAAACACGGGGACCAACTCCATGAAACCGACCGACCGCAGGACGTTTCTCAAGGCCGCCGGGGCCTCAATGGCCCTGCCCACCCTCGCCGCTTCGACCGCGACGGCTCAGGATTCGAAGTCGCGATGGAAGAAGGCGTTCATGCTCGGCGCCGTGTCCAAGGGGCCGGTCCTCAAGCATTTTCAACTGCTCAAGGAGGCCGGTTTCGAAGGGGTCGAGCTGCTCAGCCCCAACGAGTTCGACCAGGACGAGGTCCTCAAGGCCCGCGACGAGACCGGCCTGATCATCCACGGAATCTCGGGGTCGGTCCACTGGAACGCCCCGCTGTCGAGCCCCGATCCGAAGGTGGTTGAAAGAGGACTGACGGCGATCCGCAAGTCGATCCTCGATTGCAAGGCGTACGGCGGGACGACGGTCTTGCTCGTCCCGGCCGTGGTCCGGCCCGATGTCTCGCATCGTGACGCCTACAAGCGGTCGCAGGAGAACATTCGCAAGATCATCCCTGACGCCCAGGCGGCCGGGATCAAGATTGCGATTGAAGAGGTCTGGAACAAGTTTCTCCTGAGCGCTCCGGAGTTCGCCCGATACGTCGATGAGTTCGCCACGCCGACCGTCGGGGCCTACTTCGACATCGGCAACGTCGTCGAGTTCGGCTATCCGCAAGAGTGGATTCACGAGCTGGGCTCGCGGATCCTCAAGATCCACGTCAAGGAATACGCCAAGGCCAAGCGGTTCTCCTACCCGCTCGGCGACGGCAAGGAGATGGACTGGCCGGCGATCAAGCAGGCCCTGATCGACATCAAATATGACGGATGGATCACCGCCGAGGTGGGCTTCGAAGACCTTGCCGGGATGAAGGACGTGGTCAAGCGGATGGACCGGATCTTTGGTTGATCTTTGCAGTTGTCAGTTGTCGGTTGTCAGTTGTCAGTTGTCAGTTGTCGGTTGTCAGTGAAGACGAATCAAGAATTGGGACATCTTCACCGACAACCGATAACCGACAACTTTTGCTCATTTCCCGGCCCACTTGATGAAGTAGAACACGATCGGCGTGTCGCCGGTGTTGACGATCCCGTGCGAGACGTTGGGCGCAGTGTACATGACCGAGCCGGGGCCGACCTTGGTGATCTTGCCGTCGACGTCGATGTCGCCGGTGCCTTGCTCGATCACCATGATTTCTTCCTCAGCGTGGGTGTGCGGCGGGTGTGGCGTCTCCTTGGGGTTGAGCACGAGTCGGCCGGTCACGAACTTCGAGCTGGCCGGGGTGTCGCCGTTCAGATAGATCCCGAGCTTGCCGACGACCTTGCCGCGGTCACTGAAGTCGGTCATCTTCACCTGGTCGAGGTTGACCGTGGTGGATTTGAGGATATCGGCCCGCTCTGCGGCGAAGGCCCGCTCGCGCGAGGCCCAGCCCAGCGCCAGGACCAAGGCGATCGCGACGAAGCCGAGGGTTTGCGGTTGAGGGCGGAAGCGGATCTGGAACATGGGAGAGACCTCGAAGGAGTGGGTGTCATTCAGGGAATGAGAGCTTCGAGCAAGAGTCGGTGAACGTCGGTCGTTTCAAGAGAAGAAGCGGGATCTAGGCCATCGCCAATCAGGATTGGCCGATCCTCGGACTGAGCCGCCCGCAGACCGTGACTTCCTTTGACCAGGCTCGGGTCGAGCGGTATCAGGTCGAAAAGAGTCCGGAATCCCAGCTTCTTCGCCAGCAACCGCCGGGCCAGCCGGATCTGGGGAATCTTGATCGCCGGATCGAGGAAAAGCTCGCACGGATCGTAGCCCGGTTTGCGGTGGATGTCCACCGTCCGGGCGTAATCGGGGGCGAGCCGGTCATCGAGCCAGAACGGATAGGCGAACCAGGCGTCGGGCTCGGAAAGAGCCACGATCTCGCCCGATCTCGGGTGATCCAGCCCCACCTCATGGCGGCCATGGCCCGAGAACAACCGGGCCACCCCCGGCTCGCCCGCCAGGAGGTCATGGACCCGAGGAATGTCCTGGGGATCTTTGATGTAGATGTGGGCGACCTGATGGTCGCAAACCGCGAAGGCCCGGCTGGTGAAGGGGTCGAAGATCTCGCCGAACGGGCCGGGCCGAACGCCCAGCAGCCCTGCCTTGCGGAGAATGCGGTTCGGTTCGACGGCCCGGGTGACGTCACAATGGCCGTACTCGCTGACGACCCAGACCCGGGCTCCGCTGGCTCGAGCCTGGTCGAGCAAGGGAGCGCAGGCGTCGTCGAGTTCCTGGACCAGCCGGGGGAGGTCGGAGCCGCTCGGGCCGAACCGCTGGGGGTCGTAGTCGAGATGCGGCAGGTAAACGAGCGTGAGGTTGGGCCGCTCATCGCGGAGGACGCTGGCGGCACACCGGGCGATCCAGGGGGTGCAGGCCAGCCCGGCCCGAGGTCCCCAGAACGTGTGGAACGGAAACATCCCGAGTTCGGCTTCGAGCCGGGTCGTCAGGCCGTCGGGAGTCCCGGCGATCCCGAACGCCTTGTTGCCGTCGCTCGCGTAGTAGGGTTTGGGGGTGACGCTGAGGTCGACCGCCGCCCCCTGGTTGAACCACCAGAAGAGCTTGGCGACCTTGAACGACTGCCCTCGCTCGGCCAGTTGGCGGCGGGCCGTCACATAGAGCGGTTCGGCCTGGATCAGGGCGTTCGACTGCTGCCAGAACCGGACCTCGCCTGTGTCTCGAAAAAACCAGCCGTTCCCGACCACGCCATGCTCGTCGGGCGGTAGGCCGGTCAAGATGCTGGCCTGCGCCGTGCAGGTCACGGCGGGGATGACCTCGCCGATCGAGCGTTGCCAGCCCTGGGTGGCGAGGGCTTGAAGTCTCGGCGCCATCGCCAGCAGCTTGCCGGTCAGGCCCACGGCGTTGATCAGAACCAGGGGGGCGGATTCGACCAAGGGAGATCCCCGGATACCTTCACATGGACCTCGACCAACTCCCTCGGAGTCTTTCTGACTCCCTCCCCCCTTGTGGGAGGGCCGGAGTGGGGGGTCGCGTGGCACGTTTCTTGATGTTCAGACAAGCCGATTCCGAAGCTCACTGGTGGGGCGACACCCCCCCACCCCAACCCGCAAGGGGGGAGAGAGTCTTCCGGGTGGCAGGCGTTACGGTACTCCGCAACCCCGGTCCGCGAGCCAGGTTGCCGCCCCAAGAACCGGGGTTACGGAGTACCGTAATCCCGGCCACCCGGACGTTGATCTGGCCGCGAGTTCACCGTGTTCCTCAAACCGTCGGCCTCGCCACCTGCTGCGAGAGGTGCCTTCGCCAGGCGGCTCCGGCGGCGTAGCCGAGCATGACGACCGTCGCGATGAAGACCTGCTTCTGTCCGCCCGCCCCCGCACCGTAGGAATGGAGGCCGACGCCCAGGACGAAGTTCACGCCGTACCAGGCCATCAGGACCGACAGGAAGCAGACGACCGAGGCCATCACCAGCCAGAACGTGTTGACCCACCCGGCAAACCGGCCGTGAAGCGGGATCAGGTAGACCAGGAGCGTGATCAGAGCCCAGACTTCCTTGGGGTCCCAGCCCCAGAACCGGCCCCACGAGACGTCGGCCCACCAGCCGCCCAGGAAGGTCCCGGCGGTGACGAGCAAGATGCCCACCTGCATCGACCGGTAGATGAAGCTCGAAATCGGCTTGATCTGGGCGGCGGTCGCCTGCATGGCCCGGGCTCGGGCCTCGTCATTGACCAGGATCGGCTTGGCGACTCGCGGAGGCTCCTCGACCTGGAAGGTCTTCGGCTGGGCCAGCTCCTCGGAGAGGTCGACCCCGCTCAATCCCAGCGACTTCCGGAAGATCGACCGGTTGACCAGCTCGCCGAGCATGGCGAAGATCGCCGCGCCCGTCATCGTCCCGCCCACGGTCACGACCGCCAGCGACGGCCAGAAGCCGTAAGACTGGAAGGTCGAGACCGTCCCGGCCTCGGCGTAGAATTTCTCCAGCGCGAGATAGCCGGCGATCAGCAAGGGAATGCCCGGGATCATCGGCAGAGCCATCCCGAACAGGTTGACCGACCGCTTGTAGGTCGCCGTCAGATACAGCGAGGTCGCCGCCATCCCCAGGCCCATCGCCAGGGCAAACGCCGCGTAGCTCGACACGATCGTCAGGACGTGGATCGTTAGCCAGAAGTTGCTCCGGAGAACCGGCGGCAAGGTGTGGATATCGGGGTCGAGCAACGGAACCGTCGCGGCCAGCCCGGTGCCGACCAGCGCGATCCCCGAAGCGGCCAGCGCGGCCCAGGTCTTCCGGTAGATCGCTTCGAGCACGAAGCCGATGATCGAGCTGATCATCGCCACCCAGATCACCGTCTCGTACATGTTCGTCACCGGCGCGAAGCTGGTGATCTTGATCCGGAGGAAGAAGCCGTAAGCCTCCAGGCCGATCCCGGCGGCCAGCCCCGCGATCCCGATCATGTAAAGCGACTTGCTCAGCTTGCCGAAGACCGATTCCAGCTTCATCGCCGTGCCGAAGTTGGTCGACAGCAGGCTGAAGATCAGGGCGAGGAGCCCCACGCCGTAGGCGATCGGAGCCTTGAAGAACGGGGCGAGGTCGTTGAAGTGGACCTCGCGGGCCATCGCCTCGGGAACCGGATAATAGGTGACGTTGACCTCCGAGCCCAGATCGCGAGCCGACTCGATCAGGTCCTCGGCCGGGATCTGGGCGGCGTGGCCGGGGTTGGCCAGCTCGGCCTCCTCCATGGCCTTGAACGCGGCCCGGAAGGCTTCGACCTTCGCGGTCGGATAACCGGCCTTGGCCAGCTCCTCGATGGGTGCCTCGCGGAGCACGCCCAGGGGGACCCAGGCCGACTTTTCCTTGAGCCACTGGGTGTATCGGGCGTCGAACTTGGGGTCGGTGCCGGGCATCGCCTGATCCTGGATCGGCGTGTCCCGGAAGTACTGGTTGAGGTTCGCCGCCGATTCGAGTTCGAGCGTGCTCAAGCCCTGGCCCCGGCTCTCGACCGCCTTCTTGTACGAGTCGGACGAGAACGCCAGCATCGCCGGGTTGGTCGGTCGGGGCATGACCAGCAGGGGGACCATCCCCATCCCTTGCTTGTCGCGGATCGCCCGGTAATGGCCGAGCTTGATGCCGACCTCGAACGCCTTCTGCTCCAGGTCGGACCGCTTGGGAGCGCCGCCGCTCATCGACCCCTCATCGCCGCCCATCCGGGTGATCTGGTCGAGCCAGGCCACGAACGGGGTCTTCTTGCCCTCGATCGTCACCTCGGCCTCTTCCAGGTCGTCGGGCGAGAGCCACCTGGTTTCCTCACCGACCTTGGTGGCGAGCTTTTCGAGAGTCAAGGCATCCGCCTCGTCGAGCGTCCCCTCGCGGACGACCGAGCGGATCGCGCCGGCGTCGATCTCGGCCAGGGCGAGCACAGCTTTGATCCGGGTCCGGTCAGCCTCCGAGGTCTTCGCCTTGCCGGCGACGGTCTCGAGCCCATCCTTGACCTGCTCGGCCAGGATCAGGCGCTTGAGCGGAAGATATTCGACGGCGATGATCGGCTGGTTGTCCCAGAACTTGGGCCGGACGGTCCAGTCGAGGAAGGCGGCGACGGGCGACCATCGGGTGATGGTCTTGCCGTCTTCACCGGGGAGCTGGATGGTCTCTCGCGTGTAGATCAGCTTGATCTCCTCGCGAGCCACGGTATCGAGCGGCTTGATCCGCCCCGTATGCATTAAGGGGAGCCTACCCAGCCACTTGTAGGTGGCCGAGTCGCCGGCTTCCAGCTTTGTCGGCTTGACGGGCTCGGCGGCCATCGAAGGCCGACCGACCGCCGCCGAGGCCAGCAAGGCCACGATCAGGCTGGTGCATCCGAATGGTCGTCGCATTATGGCTCGCTCCCTGGGTCGTGCAATCCGTCGAAATCTCTTGTGATTTTGTTGAATTTCTGACTCCCTCCCCCCTTGTGGGGGAGGGCCGTGATGGGGGGGCGGCACGGCTCTCGATGTTCAAACAGGCCGACTCCGAGACCCACCGGTCATGCGGTCACTCCCCACCCTGACCCTCCCCCGCAAGGGGGGAGGGGACCAGAATCGAGGTCATGGTGGAGGTTTTGGTTTCTATCAAAGCGGCTCGACCTCATCCTCGACGGTCGGGGTCGGTGTCAGGGGCTTGCCGAACTTGGCTTCGAGCCGCTTCCGGGCTTTCTCGGCCGCCTTGTGCTGCTCGGACTTGCCGCCGTCGGTGAAGATCCCCGCCCTCATGTAGAACTGGACGAACGCTCCGAGCACGACGATGATGCAGCCCGCGTAGATCATCTCGCGAGCCGGATTCTTGGCCACCTGGAAGACCGAGACAAATTCGCCGGTCGGCCGCTTGGTCTTGGGGTCGATGTACCGGCTGTAGTTCGACTGGAAGAACCGCCACCCTCGGTGGTCGAGCGTGTTGTTCATGTAGATCGAGACCGGCTTGTCCTTGATCCCCTGCGCCTCGTCGGTCAGGCGGACCTCGCTCCGGAAGCTCGACGCCTTCTCGGTGCCGGGGTCGAATCCGACGTCGAAGTCGTCGAGATGGAGCGAGAAGCCCAGATCCAGGTGATCGACGTCGAAAGCGACCTCATAAATCGCGTCGGGGAAGACCACCCGGTGGAAGTCCGGGTCGAACGTGGGAGACTTCCGGAGCCAGACGGTCCGGGTCTGGCCGTTGATGGTCAGCTCGGCCTCGACGGCGGCGAGCCCTTCCTCGTTGGGCGGAAGCTGGATCGACTCGGCGACCTCCTCTTCCTTGCCTTGCTGGAGGAATTCCTCGACGCTGAAGGTCATGGTCATCGGCGAGGAGCCGTCACCGCCGAAGGCTGTGACCTCCTCCTTCGGCTTGATCAGGCCATGAGCCCCGAGCTTGCCCGGCGTCCCTCGCTTGTAGACCCGATACGCCAGCCTTCCGTGATCGTCGCCGAGGACCTCGACCACGCCAAACCGGCGGTTGACCTGGGGGTCGACCACGGGCGGCAGATAATAGGCGATCTGGATCAGAGCCTTTGGTGTTACGGCGGCCGGATCATCGCGGTTCGGCAAAATCGGTGGGATCATCGGCAGCGAGGCATACCCGGAGTGCGCGATCTCGGGGCCGTCTCCCTTGCGGACCTTGAACTGAACGATCGTCAGGACGTCCTCGCCGATCAGGGCGTGATATTCCTCTCCCTCGACCTTCTTGATCTCGGCATACGAGACGGTCAGGTCGCTATCGGGCAGGAGAAACGGCTTGCCGGGCTGGGCGTCGTCGATCCGGACGTCGTAAGTTCTTTCCTTGCCGGCGTTATCAGTGTAGCGGAGCCGGGCCACTCCTTGCGGGCCGGGGTCGGCGGGCGGGTTGAGGAAGTCGTCGAAGACGTCGTGGCTCTCGCTGTAGGTGAAGATGAACTGGGCGGTGGTCAGGTCGCGGATGGTCCGCTGGACCCCTCGGGTGGGCGGGATGAACCACTGCGACTCCTCGCTCTTCAGGGCATCCATGAACTCCGTCGCGCCCGGAGGCTTGAACCGGGGGCGGATCTTCGCCATCGGCGATCCCTGGGGATCGGCGACGAAGATCACCTTGGGCCGGGACGCCGCGTAGAAGTGCTTGACCGCGAGCTTGAAGGGGTCCTTATCGCTCGAGACGACTTCATACTTCCCCGACGGCCAGTCGAAGGTGCCCGGGTGAAAGGGAAGGTTGTACTCGCCGGTCATCTGCCCCGAGTGCGGGTCGATCGTCCGGACGTAGAAGGCGGGCTTGTGGTTGCGGATCAGCTTGCTCGAGGTCTCCCCCTCGCGCATCCCGAGCATCCCCTCGTCGAACGTCTGCGCCGACCACCACGACCCGGCGATCACCGTCAGGAGCCCGGCGTGAGTGATCACGAAGCCGGTCTGTCGCTTGGTCCAGGGATAGCGGATCAGGGCCGCGCAAAGGATGTTCGTCCCGAGAAAAGCCAGCAAGAGGGCGAACCACTTGGCCGAGTAGATCCACTCGTTGGCCGCCGCCATCCCGTGGGCGCTGTTGAACCAGGTGCCATAGGCCAGGGTCGCCGCGAGCGCGGTCAGGCAGATCACCGCCAGCTTGAGTGAGGCCAGAAAACGAAAGATCGCATCGAAGCCCCGGACCATCCAGGAGCTTCCAGGTTTCGGTTTGACGGTCGAAGGCTCGGCGTCCGGTGGAGGAGGCGTGGCGTTCTTCCGTGTGGCGGTCGCCATGATCGGGCACCTGTCAAGGGGCTGGGCGTCGGAGGGTGGGCCTTGGGGGCGGGTCGCTCGGCCCGGCGCATCGGCACGCTGATCCCATCATCTTAGTCAAAAGAGGGCGCGGGGGCTAGCAGATCGCGAGTGCTCCTCGCCCGCTCGCACCAGGAACACGACTCACCGCCCATCGCCTCGCACTTGCCGAGCATCTTTAATAATTGTTGAATTTATTGCTGATGTCAAGGGACGACCCCGATGGCCCCGGATTATTCAAAAGTCCTTCCGGTGTGGACGAACCCCCCATCCCGACCCTTCCCCGCAAGGGGGGAGGGAGGAAGACGCAGGCGGCTTTGCCTTCTTTTTCCCATCTTTTCTGGTCCCCTCCCCCCTTGCGGGGGAGGGTTAGGGTGGGGGGTGTCTTCGCACCACCTCAGACTTTTGAATGACCCTGCCCGATGGCCCCGGGTTGATCGGTTTTCAAACTGGGTCGGGGGCTTGATCGTCGGGGAGCCGGGGGGAGACGTGGGGCTGGCCGGGCGCACGGCTGAACTCCG
>Ga0080006_1194290_pt1 | contig 11276 bp, 10 predicted proteins | sample RS3BMetagenome_FD_69209 | JGI IMG/M metagenome (GOLD analysis project Ga0080006, IMG submission 69209) | Ferric oxide microbial mat and aquatic microbial communities from Rainbow Spring, Yellowstone National Park, USA - RS3B (SPADES... ... | reverse complement strand
CGACGCCTTAGCCAAAGACCTTTTGTGCTTCGTACAGTGTGCGCAGCCGCCCGTTCTCGTTGGCGTAAAGCGCCGTCCAGTCGCCCGATTCGACCACTTTGCCGTCTTCGAGCACATGGATTACGTCAGCCGAGCGAACGGTGGCAAAGCGATGGGCAATCAGCACGATCGTCACCTCGCCGCGCAGTCGCTCGATTGCCTGCCATATACGTTGCTCGTTCTCAGCGTCGAGGCTGTTAAACGCTTCGTCAAGAACCAGCAACGCGGGGCGGCGCAGCAGGGCGCGGGCCAGTGCGAGACGCTGGCGCTCGCCTTGGGACACAAGCGCGCCGCGATCGCCGACTACGGTGTCTAGGCCTGCCGGCATGCGCAGGACAAAATCATCAGCAGCGGCCATCTTAAGCGCCCGCATCATTTCGGCCTCGCTGGCGTCGGTACGAGCCCACTGTAGATTGCGCCGGACGGTGTCGTGAAACAGAAAGGTCTCTTGGGCAACGTAGCCTATGCGCTCCCGCCAAGCATATGCCTGCTGCCTTTCCAGGGCGGCGCCGTCAATCGTCAGGCGTCCCTGCTCCGGTTCGATTAGCCCCATGATGAGGTCGGCTGCGGTGCTCTTGCCGGCCCCGGACGGGCCCACGATCGCTGTGATCCGGCCGGCGGGAATCGCCATGTCCACACCCTGCAGAACGAAGCGCTCGCTGCGCGGATAACGAAACGAAACCCGCTCCAGACGCAGCATGTGCTGAAGCTGCGGTGGAGGATCCGCGGACGTTCGCACTTCGGCTGCAGCTAGGCAGCGACGCTCCAACTCGGTCACGGCGGCAAAGGCCGGCAGCAAGGCAACGAAGCTCTGATAGTAATTTTGCAGTCTGCCGACTTGGGGCATGAGCCGGATAAAGAGAGCCAACAGAACCAAAAGCTCGACCCGCGGTACAGTCAAAAGCTTAAGCGCCGCGTAAAGCACTAAGCAGAGAATTAAAGCCGAGCCGATATCGAACCACAGCGTCGTGGCCTCCAGATGGCGCGTGATTTTCAGGAACGTCCGCGAGACGCGCGTCGCGATAGCGATGTAAATCGCGCTGTAGGCATCTTCGGCATTGTACGCCTTAACGGTTTTAAGGTTTCCCATTTGCTCAACTGAAGCAGCGGAGAGCTCGTTGAACGCAGCAGATAGGTCGCTGCCGCTCTCGTGCATCGCGCGGGTGCGTCTCTTTGAAACCAAGCCAAGCAGGGCTCCACTCACGCCGATCAACGCCGTAATCGCCGGCGAAAGCTTGAGCGCGAAGCACAGATACAAAAACGTCACGAAGGCGAGCGCGGCAAAGCTCAGCAGGTTCTGGGTCGCCTCGCCGACCCGCGAAATCTGCACCGCGAGCGCATCGACGAAGTCAGCGCCGCGCGCTCGACACAGAAAAAGCCAGTTGGCGTTGACAATCGCGCGGTAAAGACGGCTGCGCAAAGCAAGCTCAAAATCCTGTTGCAGGGCGAGAATGCCGAGGCTGCGCCAGCGCATCAAAAAAGCGCGGGCGCTGACGATCGCAAACCATACCGCCAGCAGCGGAACCAGTGTGGGGGCGAAACCGACGGCCCTCACTGATTCAACCATCACTTGGGCGTAGCGGTTAACCCCACCCTGACCCCCGAGGTCAAAGCCTGCCGCCTGGAGAATCGGCAGGATGAACAGCAGCCCGAAGCCCTCGGACGCCGAGCAGCCGACCATCAGCGCGAGCTCGCCCAGTAGTTTCCAACGCGCCACCGCGGCCAGGCTCACGATATATGCGCGCGCGGTCTTGATCATAGCCCAGGCTTGCTCAACCCTCGCCGCACCGTCAACGTATTAGCCGTTTGACTAAATCCGCGACGGCCGTCAGCAGGAGCCGTAGCGGACGCAGCACGTAGTAGAGCGGGAACAAAGGCCTGGGCAAACGGATGAACTCCCCGTCGCGCAGCGTGGGCCGCATGGCGCGCGTCAAACAATAGCGCAGGCGGCCTCGTTGCGTTTCGATAACCTTAAGCGGGACGACTACTTGCTGCACCCAATACTGAACCATACGGCGCGTGTTGCCGTAAGTAAAAAACCCAGCGCCGATCCTTTGTGCCAGGGATGTAATAGCCCTGTCGGCGTTGACCATTTTGTCGATAGCCGGCGGCAGCGGCGCTTTGAGCCAGCGATTAGCTAAACAAAGCCCGAGCAGCACCATCCGATAGGTTCGATACTCCCGGGCTTCCTCAACCAGCGCCTTCCAGTCGCGCTCGTCAGTGACGCGTTCAACCAGGCCGGCCACGCTGCACACTGAAGCTAACTTGTCCCATCCGTCGCGACATCCCTGAAGACATAGCACGTGCACAAGGTCAGGCAGCGCCAGGGCGCGAACCGGCGCACCGTTGAGAGAGCTTTGCTGCGCGCGCGTCCACAGGCGCTCGAGGCTCGGGCCAAAGGGTAGCGAATCGGGAGTTATTCCCCAGTGAACATCGACCGTTACCAAACCCTCCGGACTCACGAACTGGTTCTCGTAAGCGTTGAAGAAGTCGGTCCTCGAAGTCTCGCGACAGTCAAACCGGGTGGAATAGCCCGCAGCTATCAATACCTCGCTCGCGCGACCAAGGTCCGATTGGCGCACCAACAGGTCGAGATCGACAAACTGGCGCATGATAACGTCGCCGTAAAGCAGCGCTCCCAAAGCGGGTCCCTTAAAGGGTATGGCGGCAACGCCTTGGCTTTCTAACAGGTTCAATAGGCGCAGCAGTTCCGCCGCCAGATGACGGCTGCGAACGGCGTTGACGCGAAAAAGAGCCTTGAGCTGCTCGGGCAGGGGGGGCAAGCCACGGTCAGCAACGATGGCGCTTAGGCGGGTATAGACCAACGGCAGGACGCCGTTACGTGTCGCAAGGTTGGCAACCGCGTTCCAGTCAAGGTTTTTTTGGAGCAGCGAGCCAAGCGTGTCGTTCGCCTGCTCAGCTCCGGCCCCGCTTTGCACGGCGCACAGAACCAACTCTGCTTCCGCGCGCATCGACACGCGCCTAGTGTAGCGGCTCCAGACGTATTCACAAAACAGGGGTTGCCATCACTCCGGGCTGCGACGTGAGGCCCTGAGTCTGGCGCCGCAAGAATCTGGCGGCCGCCGTCTCTTCGGCGAGCTCGGGACAGCGTTTTGCGGCCGTGATGAATTCTTCCTGCAAAGCCGAAGGACATCACGCGGCCATAGAAGGCTGCGCGGGTTCCTTCGACTGCGCTTGCAGGTTTTCCCCTTGAACGAAGCCCAACAACTCGCTGCGCTCAGGATCGCGGAGAGTGGGCTCAGAATGGGAAATTAAGGAGGGTTCGATTCAGTTTGGTTTTGTTCAGGGAACTTGAGATTTGCCACGCTGGGCTTGCGGGACTCGTCGTCAAGCCCGCGGTTCGTAAGGCAACGCTTGAACCCGAGTGATCCAAACTCGTGCCTTGCTCATTGGCCAGGTCGGCCAGCACTGCCCTCCGGACGTCCGGCAGTAGGGCAATATCGTCGGGCACGTGAAGTTTTCTTATGGCAACCTGCTTTGCCAACGAGGCAAAAAAGCGAAAACGCTGGACCAGCGCCGTCTTGTCGGTCGGATCGCACATCCACGAGCGCGAGACCAGTTCCATCAGAGCGTCCTTGCCCTCAAGCGGCTCGACCCACGGCGTATCGAACCCGGCCGCCCTAGGCCGGCGATTAAGGCAATACACTCGCGCAAGAGGGTGGCGTCTTGCGGCCAAGCCATTTGCGCGATCCTCGATGACTACGCGATGCTTGGGCATATAACCCGCCACGCTTTGCGTGACGTGATTTCTGAGCCCTAAGACTTCTACCGAATCGTCCCAAAGGCGAAGGCCGGGGTAGGCCGGCGTGCATTCGAAACATCCGGCCTTGGCGCTTTGCTCAACTACGAGACAATCGTCGCAAAACACCGGATAGCCGGCGGCGATAAAGCTCGCCGCCAGAGTGGACTTCCCGGCGCCCGACGGGCCCGCGAAGGCGCAAAGTCCGTCCGGCGTGACGATAGAACTCGCATGCAGAACCTGCTTGCCGCGCAGGCACAAGACCAGAGCGAGCACCCAGTCCAGCAATGCGTGGCGGAGCGTGAGTTCGTCGACCCCGGGCCCGGCGCGACACAAAACGACCTCGCGCCCGCGCCGGTCAACCGCGAAGTCAGCGATCCCGGCTTCGCTAATCAGATAGCCCCAAGCGGTGCGGGCGATCCTTATCCACGGCGCCCCGTCATCGTGAGCTTTGGTCAGGACTACGTCCAAAACCTCCGGCAGCACGCCGGGCGGCTCAACCAGCCGGACCGTCATGTCGGCGCGAGCGTTGCGGTCTGTCTTAAGCTCCGCCAGCTCGGGCAGTCGCGCGTCACTCTCCAACGTAAGGCCATACGCCAGGTAACGCACAGGCTACATACACCTTAACCCGCTAAACCTATCGTCGGCCTAGGGACGCAGCAGCGCCATCCCCCGCTCGCGGAAGCTCAGGCATCCGCCACGAGCTGGTATTTAAAGTACACTACCAATAAACGGGCGGTGCTGACCGTCGTTCGCACCACGGCTCTTGCCGGCCTCGGTGAGTTGCGCCACGTGTCCGTAACGGACCAGCTTGGGCGCCTCGTAGCGCTGATGTGCGCTCATTTTCGCCTGTTTCTCTGCACCCACGGGTTGCGAACCTCCTCCTGCACGATCGTCTAGACTCATCGCGACAGATACCTCCTGTCCGGTTGTTGCTCCGTTGTTTTCCTTGCCCGATAGGGCCTCGCGCCGTCGTTTGGTCATCAACTCATTTCGTCATCAAATGGATACCGAAACGCTGAGCACAATGCAAACAATTTTTGCCAAACCAGGAAAACTTCAGGTCACTAACAGCTACCGTAGCATCAATTTACGCTAAGTCAAGCGAATCTATGGTCTCCTTTTAAAATTCGTGCATTTTTATGCAGCACGAGTATGCGTTCTTTGTCCACCCCAATCGAGAAAAGCGACTCTGTACCACAGATCAATGCCGAAAAGCCGCCATAGTTCACGCAGCCGAGTTAAAGCGGGGTCTCCACCTGCCGCGCTAATATCCACAGCCTGCCGGTACATCCGGTGCACTTCCTCTTGGTTCACCCACCCCAGCTCGGCAATCGCGAGTGAGGCAAACAGGCTTTCGCCGCCCAGAGCGTTCACCTCCTGAAGCACCGTCGAGGAAAACTCGGCCTTGGTTCGCCGCCGACGGACTTTTTCGGCTAAAACATCCCTCATCGCATTGCGCAAGACGAGCTTCGTCAGGCCTCGCCGGTGTCGCTGCTCTTCGGGGATAGCAAAGGCAAACTCGACTACGCGCCGGTCGTAGAACGGGTGCCGGCTCTCGATTCCGTAGGCACCGTCCAGACGGCTGCCTTGCTCCGCGGCCTGGCAGAGGCGGCCATCCAGAAGCGCGGCATACATATGGGCCTGGGCGAAGCTGAAGGCGCGGGGAATTTCGTTCTCGGCAGCGAGGCGCTCGGCTAAAGCGCCACGTCGAGCGAATTCCCGGTTGATGAAGCTCGGCACACGGTCGCGCCTGCGCAGGAAATTGACCGCACGCACCGCAGCGGAAGGAACCAACGGTCGAACGACGTCGCGCATCAAGGCGATAGTGGCGGCGAGATCGCGTGGCCGCCAGGGGTTGATCTTGCGACTGGAAAGAGCGTCCCGCAAATAGTCGATTAACGCGCGGATCTCAAGCCTGCTTAGCAGGTCAGTACAATGGCGGAAACTGCCAGTCAGAAATTCGTCTCCGCCAACGCCAGTGAGCACAACCCGTATACCCCTGGCGCGCACGGAATCCAACACGGCTTCGTTCATCAGTCCGTTGGCATAGCCTGGAAAGTCGCAGAATCGCCGCGCGTCGGTCAACCACTTGTCCGGAGGCGTCGGGGAGGGCGGAATCAAATTCGCCTTGAGCCCGGCTTTCTCGACCACCGCCGCGATATATTCGCTCTCGTCGCACGGCAGGCCCGGATACACCGCTGAAAAGGTTTCAAAGCCTGATGCCGCGCAAGCGCCGCTCTTAAGCAAAAGCTGGGCGACGCAGGCTACGGAGGACGAGTCCAAGCCGCCGCTTAGCTCCGCACCGACCGGCGTGCAACTGCGCATCCGGCAGGCGACCGCCTGCTTGAAGAGCTCCAGAAAATGGTCGGCGTATTCCTGGTCGCTGCCATGGACTATCCGGTTTTCCGGGTCGATCTCGTAATATCGCCGTTTGACGAGCCCACTTTCCCGCACCATAAGGTAGTGCCCCGGTTCGAGGCGAGAGATGCCTTTGAACAGCGTGTCGGTGCAGCTCGTGATACGGTCGGCCAGATACTCGCCGACCATGCCTTCGTTAGGTTCGCGCGCGATAGCAGGGTCTTCCAGCACCTGGTGAAGCTCGGAAGCGCACAAAAAGCGCCGGCCGTCGTAGTGGTAGTAGAATGACTTGATGCCGAACGGATCGCGCGCGCAGAATAGCTGCTGCTCGCGCCCATCCCAGATTACGAAAGCGAAATCGCCGATTATCCGGCGCGGCGAGTCCTCGCGCCAAAGCTCGTAGCTGCGCAGCACTATCTCGGCGTCGGTTTCGTCGATGAGTCTCGCCCCATGGGCACGCAATTCGGCGATAAGCTCGTCGCGGTTGTCAACGCGCCCGTCCATCACCAGCGCGAGCTTCGCCGTGGTGTCGACCAGCGGCTGTCTCTCGCGCAGGGACTCGGGCGTCGTGTGCAGCATCCGATGGCCCAGCCCGGCGCGGCCTTCGTGCCAGATACCGCCGGCATCCGGCCCGCGGTAAGCGGCGGATTCCGTGACTCGCTCGAGCAGAGCTTGATCGACGGGCCGGCGCTCAAAACTGTATATCGCAGCGATCGCGCTCATGGCGCGCCGCTCCCCTGCGAGTGGTTGCGCGCAAGCGGCGGGAGTGGGGTGAAATCCTGCGCTTCGGCTTTGCCGATCACGATTTCGCCGCCGCTCTCAAGCCAGGCATGAGCCGAAAATTTGCCGTCGGCGGCTTTGGCAACCCCGATGCGCAGCTCAGAGGGGTATCCGAACAAGCTCAACATCCATCGGGCGGCAAGCGCGCGCACTAAACAGACTCGCTGTCTGCCTACCAGCCGACTCGCGACGGATACCGCCCACGCCGCGCGCGCCGGTGAAAACCCTCGCGATGCGCTCGCCTTTCGGTCGCTCTCTCCTTCGCTTACGGTAAGCGCGGTGCCCCCGTGGCACGCTTTCCGTTCGCCTATGCGGCTCAAAGTACGAAACGGGACCAGCCATAGCGCGAGCCTCGCCGCACAGACGCTAAGCGCCGCGCAGGCCAGCAGCAGATAGTCTGCTGCGCTCAGCCGCAGCAATTTACCGAGCTTCACCGGCGCCCTTGACCTCGACCAGCCCGTGTTCGAGCATCTCGGCCAGCAGATTTAACAGATCGTCGGCGCAGCGCTCGGGTTCCACGTCGTAGCGCTCCAGGACGGCGCTATGCAGTTCGCCGACTGAAATCGGCTCCTTGATCAGGTCCCAAACCGTCGCCCCGACCGTGTTGAGCCCGTAGTAGCTGCCGTTCTTGAGGTTGAGAATTGCGGCTTCCCCAGCCAGTTCGCAAGAGACTTGCTCCTTGCTTGCAACCACCACCGAGGTCATCTCGAGCTGGTGTGTAGCCATTGGCAAAACCCTCCTAGCGGCAGCCAGAGGCTCCAGGCTCAGGCTGTCCTTGTGAGCGAAGCAAAGGTTTATTTTAATGGTCTATACCATTTCATGATAAGCAAAAGTAAGTCAAGACTGCGCGGACAAATACCGGGTCGGTGCACGGCTGCGGCTGTTTCAGGGGCTGGAAAACGCGCGGGCGCCAAGAGAGTTAGAAGGCCTAACTTAGTGCAAACCGTCGCGCCTTGCCGCCTGGTGAGGATCCGCTAGCGGCTGGAGCTGCCTGCCGTGGTTAATTGTGGATTCAGCTTCGCGCAGCTTAGGAACAAACGGGCCGGCATCTCCTTGCGTCGATTTTTCAATCGGACGCGCGGGATGCCGGCCCGAAAAAAGGCGCCGGCAAAATGAGGTGCGAAATCAGCGTGACCTTAGGACTTGAGCAAGTGCTCCACGAACCAGTCGCGCGCGGCGCCGGACGCTTTCTCGAAGTCTTTAACGTAGGCGTCGAAATGGCCGCCCTTAAGTAACACGAGTTTTTTCGGCTCCAGAGCGCGCTGGAAGGCAGCCAGTGCCTCGTCGCACACCGTCAGGTGGTCGCCGGCGGCGACGACCATCAACAGCGGCGTCGGGCTGACATACTCGATGTAGGCTCCGGGCTCGTACTCAAGGAACATCTCGATCGAGCGCAGGGTCACCTCGTTGCGCCAGGCATGCGCGCGTTTTTTCGCGGTCTCGGTGAACCACTCGTAAGAGTCCGCAGTCGGCAGCGCGCAGGGCTTGTTGGCGGGGTCGTCCGAGACCACTGGGATCATCGCCGGCGGCTTGCCCGCATAGCGCGCCTTGCGGTCGTCCTGACACATTTTCTGCACCGCCGCGATCATGTCCGCCCGGATCAGCCGGCGGGCATTGCGGTGACCGCTGATTAGCGGCACCTGAGAGGCGACGCACTTGACGCGCCGGTCGATGGCACCCAAAACAATCACGTGCGCGCCGCTGTAGCTCGAGCCCCAAACCCCGATACGCTCCTCGTCAACCTCGCCCAGGCTGCTGGCAAACGTAATCGCGTCGCGATAATCTCGCACCTGTTGCCAGGGGTCGATCTCGTAGCGCGGCTCACCATCGCTCGCCCCGAAGTTGCGATTGTCGAAGACCAACGCCCCTAACCCAGCTGCGGCAAATACCTCGGCATACTTGTCGAGATAATTCTCCTTTAGTGCCGAGAAACCGTGTGCCATCACGATCGTTGGCACGCGCCCGCTGTGTCGCTCCGGTAGATAATGCCAACCGCGAAGCGTTGTTCCATCCTCAGCCTTGAATTCGATGTCCTTGCGCATAAACACCCATTCCCCATTTTGTTTAGGTTATTTCCCCTGTTGCTGAGGTCCTTCAAGCGCGCGCGGCTCCTACCGCGTATCGCGCCCCGCCGGCTACGCCGGCTGTGCTAATTTCGCGTCGTGTGAGGTCTGTCCGACCAGCAGCTTGGCTTCCTCGCATATTCGCTCCACCCCGGGCATCACCACGTTCTCCAGCGGCTGAGAGAACGGTATCGGCACGTCCGGGGTCGCAACACGGCTTATCGGCGCTTTCAGCGCGTCGAAAGACTGCGCCTGGATGCGGAAGGCGAGTTCCCCACTCATGCCGTAGCTCTGGTAGTCCTCGTCGACTATTAAGACCCGACCAGTCTTGCGCGCCGAAGCCACGAGCGTCTGGACATCGAGCGGCACCAGCGTGCGCACGTCGATGACTTCAGCCGAGATGCCGTCGCGCTCCAGTTGCTCCGCGGCGCGCAGGCTGCGATGAACCATCAGGCCGGCGGAAATTATCGTTAAGTCGGTGCCTTCGCGGCGCACTGCGGCCTTGCCGAACTCGACAGTATACGGCTCCTCCGGAACTTCTTCCTCTTCGCCTTCAAACGGTAAGAAGGGAAGACCGGTCAAGAGCTTATGCCCAAAGATAATGACCGGATTGGGATCGCGCAGGGCGGTCGAGGTCAAACCCTTGGCGTCGTAAGCGGTCGAGGGCACGACCACCTTAAAACCCGGCACGTGGGCGAAAAGGCTATAGAGCACCTGGGAGTGTTGCCCGGCGTCTCCGTAGCCTGCGCCGATAGCTGTTAACACCGTCACCGGCATCGCGAACTGTCCGCCCGACATGTAATGGTTTTTCGCCATATGATTGTACATCTGGTCGAAGCCGGCACCGAGAAAATCGACGAACATTAGCGATACCACCGGATGCATCCCGCTAGCGGCTGCACCTACGGCCATCCCCATGAACGTTTGCTCCGTGATGGGGGTGTCGATCACGCGGTTGCGGCCGTACTTTTTATGGAGGCCATAGGTGAAGCCGAACACCGCGCCCCAATAGGTGACGTCCTCGCCAAGAACGATGACGTTGGCGTTTTTGGCCATTTCCTGGTCGATAGCTTCAGCGACGCCAAACGCTATTCCTTTTAATTTTCTCATCGGAATACCCCCGATAGAGCCTGCTTTGCGTCCGGTAGCGGACTTTGTTCCGCAAATGCCAAGGCTTTGTCTGCCTCCTGCCGGGCCGCTTCGCGCTCTCGCTCCAGTGCAGCCTCGTCAGCCCAACCGAGCTTTTTGAGCTTCGCGCCAAGCACGGTGATCGGGTCGCGCATGCGCCAGAGGTCAACCTCCTCTTGAGTGCGATACTCGCCGGCGTCGCCCTCGAAGTGGCCGCGATACCGGTAACAGACCGCCTCGATCACCGTTGGACCGTAGCCGCGACGAGCGCGTTCGACCGCGGTCTTGGCCACGCGATAGACTTCCATGAAGTCCATCCCGTCCACCAGATAAGCGGGAACGTTGTAGCTGAGCGCACGCTGATAATGCTGAGCAGTCGCAAGCGCCTGCCATTTGGGTGTCGAGTCGGCGTACAGGTTGTCTTCAATCACGATGATCAGCGGAAGCTGCCATAAGGAGGCCGCGTTAAGAGTCTCGCTAAACGTACCGTGATTGGCCGCTCCTTCACCGGCGAAGGCTACAGCAATCAGATGCTTGCCGGCACGCTGAAAGGCGAGGGCAGCGCCCGCAGCCTGTGGAAAAGAGGCGCCTACAATGCCGCTGCAGGAAAAATTGTTGGCCTTGTCGAATAGGTGCATATGCCCGCCCTTGCCCTGGCACAGCCCCGAGGCTTTGCCAAAAATCTCGGCGGCCAATGCTCCCGGTTCGACGCCCTTGGCGATTGCATGATGATGTGGGCGATGGGTACTGACCACCGCGTCCTCATCATCGAGTAACGAGCAAACCCCGACCGCCACAGCCTCTTGTCCTACCGCCAGATGCATTTCGCCGCGGATCGGCCCTGAGGCCAGGTTGAAGTCAGGTTGCTTGCCGACGTAGTAGCGCTCCGCGATTCCTTCCTCGAAAAAGCGGATGAGACACATCTGCCGAAAAGCGGAAACCGAAAGGTCGGCAGTCAGGCCGGTGTTTTCTAAGAAATAGCGCAAATCCTCGATATTCGGCTCGGGCTTCCACATGGCAAACCTCCGGGCACCAGACGCGCCATTAATCGCTTGACTCTCGCTGGATGACCACGGTCGAACGGCGAGAAGCTAGAAAATACACAATATGCGATATATGCGATGAAGAGTCCCCTGCGGTCGCTG
>Ga0080006_1149925_pt1 | contig 11282 bp, 10 predicted proteins | sample RS3BMetagenome_FD_69209 | JGI IMG/M metagenome (GOLD analysis project Ga0080006, IMG submission 69209) | Ferric oxide microbial mat and aquatic microbial communities from Rainbow Spring, Yellowstone National Park, USA - RS3B (SPADES... ... | reverse complement strand
GAGGGGAGGGTGATCGACTTCGACTCCTCGGGTTCGATGGAGAAGAAGAAACAAGTGGGGTACTTCTGATGGCGCTCGCCCGTGAGGAGCTCATCACCAGTGATATCGAGGCCTATCTTGACGCCCACGAGCGCAAGTCACTTCTCCGCTTCATCACCTGTGGCAGCGTCGACGACGGGAAGAGCACCTTGATCGGTCGCCTCCTGTACGAATCCCACTTGGTGTTCGAGGATCATCTGTCCGCCCTGGAGGTCGACTCGAAACGGGTCGGGACCCAAGGGAGGGACCTCGACTTCGCACTCCTGGTCGACGGGTTGGCAGCCGAGCGGGAGCAGGGGATCACCATCGACGTTGCTTACCGGTTCTTCTCTACCGAGAAGCGGAAGTTCATCGTGGCCGACACGCCCGGGCACGAGCAGTACACCCGCAACATGGTGACGGGGGCGTCGACGACCGATCTGGCCGTCATGCTCGTCGATGCCCGCAAGGGAGTCCTCACCCAGACCCGGCGGCACAGCTACCTGGTTTCCCTCCTGGGGATCCGAAAGGTGGTGGTGGCCGTGAACAAGCTGGACCTGGTGGACTACTCCGAAGAGGTGTTCGACCAGATCGAGTCGGGGTACCGGGCCTTTGCGGCAGAGATCGGGCTCACCGAGATCGTCTGCATCCCGGTGTCGGCCCTCCGCGGTGACAACGTCACCGAGGCCAGCCCGAAGACTCCCTGGTACCACGGACCGACCCTGCTCGGTTATCTCGAGATCGTGGAGGTCGAGGACGAAGACCCCGACCGCCCGTTCCGGATGCCGGTGCAGTGGGTCAACCGGCCCCACCACGACTTTCGGGGCTATTGCGGCACCATCGTCGGGGGATCCGTCCGCACCGGGCAGCCGATCCGGGTGCTCCCCTCCGGGCGTCGCAGCCGGGTCGCCCGCATCACGACCTACGACGGCGACCTTGGTGAAGCCGTCGTCGGCCAGGCCGTCACCCTCGTCCTCGAGGACGAGATCGACGTCAGTCGTGGGGACGTCGTCTGCGAAGAGGGCCGTGCCCCGCAGGTGGCTGACCAGTTCGAGGCCCACGTCATCTGGATGCACGAGCGGGAGATGCTTCCCGGGCGTCCCTATCTCATGAAGATCGGCTCGATGACCGTTGGTCTGACCCTGAGCCGGCCGAAGTTCAAGGTGAACGTCAACACCCTGGAGCATCTGGCGGCCAACACCCTCGAGCTCAACGAGATCGGGGTCTGTTCGCTGCGCCTGGACCAGCCGGTCCCCTTCGATCCGTACCGCGAGAACCGCGACATGGGCGGCTTCATCATCATCGACAGGGTCACCAACGCCACGTTGGGGGCGGGGCTGCTCAACTTCGCGCTACACCGGGCAGACAGCGTGCAGTGGCAGACGGTGGACGTCGACAAGGCAGCCCGGGCCGCTCGGAACGGCCACAGGCCGTGTGCCGTCTGGTTCACCGGCCTGTCGGGGGCGGGGAAGTCCACGATCTCCAACCTGGCGGAGGAGCGGCTCCACGCCCTGGGCACACACACGTATCTCCTCGACGGGGACAACGTCCGGCTGGGGCTGAACCGCGATCTCGGGTTCACCGCGGCCGACCGCGTGGAGAACATCAGACGGGTGGCCGAGGTGACCAAGTTGATGGTCGACGCCGGGCTCATCGTCCTGGTGTCGTTCATCTCACCGTTCGCCGCCGAGCGCCGCTTCGCCCGCGAGCTGCTGGAGCCGGGTGAGTTCTGCGAGGTGTTCGTGGACGCGCCGCTCGAGGTGGTCGAAGCCCGCGACCCGAAGGGTCTCTACCGGAAGGGCCGGAGGGGAGAACTGGCCAATCTCACCGGGATCGACTCCCCGTACGAGGTCCCGGAGCACCCGGAGATCCGGATCGATACCGTCAACGTCGACGCCTCCGCCGCCGCCGACATGGTGGTGGACCAATTGCGGGCCATGGGCGTCCTGCCATAGCGCATCCGGACGGTGCTCCCTCTCGGGCCATGTGAGGGACCTGGCCGGTACCGTGTCACCGAGCCAGCGGCCGAATGACCAACTATCCGGCTGGCGGGAGGAAGGCCAGCCGATCGATGCGGCGCCTGCGGTTCGAGCGACGTGCCGATTCGGCCCGCGCCTCACCGCCGCCGCCCGAGCCGCAGGCGCCGCGTCACGTCGGTGCGCGCCTTTGGGACTCACGTTCGACGATCGAATACTCCCGCCGTCCGAGCCGTCCGATCAGCCCGTCAACAACTCCGACGGTCGCAATGGCCAGGCATGCCGGGACCGACCGTCGGCCGTGTGCGAAGACGTACGTGCGGCACCACGAGACCGATGCAACCACGTAGACCATTGGGGGGACGATGCCCCGGAGTACCAAATAGGTCGAGTTGCGCACGATGTAGTAGAGCCGCCGGGCATTCTCGTAGCTTCGCGTAGACCCCCGATGCTCCAGAGTCGACCCGATGCGATGGTGCATGAGAACGGCGTCTGTCTCTGTCACGAGCCAGCCGCTCCTGCGGGCGTCGACGCAGAAGGCGACATCCACCTGGTCGATGAAGAGCTCGCCACGGAAACGAACCGACTCCAGGACCTCGCGCCTGATAAGGCTCCCCGACGAGATGGTCCAGCTACGGAGACGCAACTCCCCCACATGCCCGAGGTCACAGGCGGCCTCCACCCGGCCCCAGAGGAAATGGGCCAAGGTGCGGTCCCCGGCTGATTCGCTCGGCGGAGTGGCGTCCGCCCACCGCGCACCGACGATGCCGATGCGCCGCCTCGTCCCGTCCTCAAGGTCGTCGAGGAAACTGAGCGCAGCTCCCACGGCGCCGGTGTCCAGAAGGGAGTCCTGGTCCATCGTGAGCACCCAGTCCGGAATCCCCCCATGGGCAGCGAGGTAGTCGACGGCGATGTTGAACCCGGTGGCGATCCCCTCGTTCTGGTCGAGGGGCACGAGTTCGACCGTCGGAACGTCCCGGACCAGAGCCCGAAGCTCCTCGACGTTCGACGATCCGTTGTCCACCACGACGACCCGATCGCATTGGGAGGCAAGGCGTTCGAGTGAGGCACCGAGACGTTCGAGGCCAGGCTCGTAGGTGACAACCGCGGCAGCAACCCGGGCGCCTATGACCGCCACCTTGTTCCTCTCCGCTGGTCCACCGCTTCTCCCCTCCTCGTGCAAGGGCCGAGTCCCATGACGTGGTGGGGATTCCAGGTCGTGATCCCCGGCAACGGTCAGCCGTTCGGAGCTCCTCCGAGCTCGCCGCCGATCGCCCCTCATCATCGCGCTCGGGATGGAGCTTGGCCATCGACCCCTCCGAGAAGTACCGGAGTTCGGCGGCCGACTCTTCCTCGAGGGCGTCGTGGAGGACGGCGCCAGCGAGGTCCTACGTGTCAGGCTTGCGTGAGACGCCCGCTCCCGCGGATCATCCCTCGTAGGGCGAGAGTGGAACACCTGATTGATGTCACTTCCTCCTGCAGTTCTGGACGGACGCGCCCACAATGGGGACGTGCCCGAGATCGACCCGGCCGCCCGGCCCCAGCGGCGGAGGTTCTCCGCCGATGTACAAGGCGAAGATCCTCCCCGAGTACGAGGCGACTCCCGATGGCGAGAAGAGGTCGGTCATTCGACGTGAGGGCCTCTACTCCTCGCAGATCACCGGATGGCGCCTGGCGAGGGACGCCGGTGCCCTGGGTGGCCTCGAGCCGGGGAGCCGCAAGCCCAAGCGCAGCGCCACCGAAGTGGAGCTGGAGAAACTGAAGGCCAAGCACCAGCGCACCGAGACCGAGCTGGCCCGGACACGATTGGCCCTCGACATCATGGGAAAAGCTTCCGCGCTCTTGGCGTCGTTGGCCGAGAGCGTGGGGGTGTTGGAACCCGTGGGGGTCACGGCCGTCGTCGACGCCGGGTCGTGGACGGTGCCGACGATCTTCGGCGCCATCCGCCGGCTGGGGCCGGTAGGGGATGTCAAGATGGTCCGGTCTTCGACCTGGCGATCACCATGGTGGTGGTGGCAGCCGGATCGGAGGAGGCGGCCATGAGGGGGCGTGTCCTCAAGGCATTCAGCGTCCGCAAAGAGGAGGACCACGGCGCTAGCCGCCGGATCGCCGGCGGCCGAGGGGCTGGCCCTCTCGGGGCGTCCGACCGCTGGCACCCCGGGGTCAGCGGCGCCCCAGGGTCAGCGGACGACCTTGCTCGCCGGCGTGATCACCCACCACAGCCCAACTGGGTTGGTGATGCCCTGGCCGGACGCCTGGTCCGGCTCGACGTCGCCCACCCACCGGTCGAGGGGCCAGCCCGCACAGGCGACTTGGAGGGTGCCGTCGGTCGGCCAGGTCGTGTCGAGGAGGCCGACCTCGACCCCCGGTCCCGCCTCGGGCGTGGTGGTGCCGGGGGCGAGTCGCAGGGGCGTGCAGGCGGAACGTGCCCGGATCGGTGGTCACCTGCATGCCCAGGCGTCTGCCGTGCCGAGGTGATGGTCCGGACGCGAGCGCCTGACCCCGACACCTGACGCCAGTGCTACTGGCTGCCGCGCACAATCACCGCGGAGCACGTCGCACGTCGGACTTGGTCGAGTCCGGAACCCCCGCGTCGCGACGAGGGCCAGGGCCGAGGTCCGGTGCGGTGCGTTGCGGGTGATCGGGCGAACGGGTCCATGGATCCGGTGCTGGGCGCGGCAGCACCATCGGAGCGATGGCGGCGTCGGGAGACGCTGGACGGCGCCTCGCCCAATCGCTTACGGTTCGCACCCGTGGGATGGCGCGAGGTGAACCCCGACCCCAATAGCCGGGAGAACATGGACGTGCGTCATCGCGCGTTGCGATCTGCGCTCAGACCGGAGACACGCTCCCGGCTGGAGATCATTGTCGCCGAGTGCGCGGGGAAGCGGGTGCTGGACCTGGGATGCGTCGACCATGAGGCGAGACAAAGCGGCCGAGCGGAGTGGCTGCACGGCCACGTCGCCTCTGCGGCCTCCTACTGCCTCGGCGTGGACGCCGACGAGGTCGGAGTGAAGGAGCTGGTTGGGGCCGGCTACAACATGGTCGTCGCCGACTTCACCGGTGACCTTGGCGAGGTCGAGCGTCACGGGCCGTTCGACGTGGTCGTGGCAGGAGAGGTGATCGAGCACGTCGCCGACCAGCAGGCGCTCATCGTGAACGCCCGGCACGTGTTGCAGCCTGGCGGGCGTCTCGTCGTCACCACGCCCAATCCCTACGCGCCGTGGAGGTTCATGGCGGGGGTGCGTTGCGAGACGTGGGAGAACGTCGACCACGTTGTCTACGCCTTCCCGTCGGGAATGGCCGAGCTGGCGGACCGATGCGACATGAGGCTCGTGTCGTGGAGCACCATCGACGACACGCGCAGGGGTGACCTGCGACTCGCCGCCAGGCTGTTGGTCACGAGGACGGTGAAACGCAAGCCGTTCCCGATCGGCTATGTCAATCCCCTCGTCTTGGGGCTCCTCCGTCGCCACTCTTGCCTCGGGACAGCGGGCGAGACCGCCATCTACGTGCTGGAGCGACCCGACGCAGCTCCTGGGGGCGTGGGTCAGGATCCACAATTGACGTAGTCCCGTCCAGGAGCCTCGGGTCGTCGATGATGCTGAAGCTGTTGTTGTCCGTATGTGCCACCGGGGTGACCTCGTCTCGGGAGATGGAACGACGGTGCTACGTCGACGTGGCCTTCCGCTGGACGACGGCCAACGTTTTCCCTCGGAGCCCCTCCGTCATCGACTCCACCTTCTCACTGGCTACGGACAGATCGTGATGACGACGGCAGAGTGACCACACCGCGTTCCTCTCGGTCGAACAGGCAATCGTCCGTGCTGGAGCCTGCGGGTTGCGACCTGACAAGGAGACGGTTGCTCGGGCGAAGCCGAAGGTCGAGATCGAGCCTCAGCCGATGGTCGAGATCGACGGGCAGCCTGTTCCCAGGCGCGTCATCCAGCGGTCCTGGACCCACGGGATCGTCAATGTCATCATGCACATCGGCACCGCGGTCACGTCGTGACGCAGCACGTCGCGGACCCCCACCTCCACAGCAGCGCGGGGTCCTCCGATCCGCTGACGGGAGGCGCGGAGCTGCACCGTACCGCTCCACTGCCGAGCCCTGACGCGTGATCGTAGGATCCTGAGTCACCGGTTCACAGGAGATGTCGTGCGAGGAGGAAGGTCGGGCCACCCACCGAAGTGTCCGGGAGCTCGCCGACTCCATCGCGCACTGGGTCGCAAACTGGAACGAGAGCCCTGTCCCCACGTGTGGCACCAGACCGCCGATCAGATCCTCGAATCCCTCAACGGATCTCTGACGGTTCTGCGGAATGCCACAGAACCGTCAGACGTGCGACGCGACCTGGCCATGGGCGAAGCCGACCCACACAGGCAGCTACTGGCGACCGCTCACCGCCGCGCCCTTCCGTCGCGTGACGAACTCCGCATTCGGACCGGCGCCACCACCATCGCCCGCCACGCCACCCCCGCGCGCGACGGCCGGCGGGCACCCAGGGTGACCGCTCGCACCATCGCCGCCCCGACCGCCATCGCCCACGCCCGCTCCGGGTACCACGTCGCCGCGAAGGTCATCGCACCCCGCCACCACTGGACCTCCCGTTCCCACGAGGACCCGCTCGACCCGCCGGCGTGATGCACGGCCCACGGGAGCGGCAAGGCCACCAGTCGCCAGCCGGCCTCGGTCCAGCGCTTCGACAGATCAGTGTCCTCGCCGTAGAGGAAGAACCGCGTGTCGAACCCCCCGATCGCATCGAAGGCCTCCCGCCGCACCAGCAGCGCGGTGGCCCCGAGCGCAGCGGTGTCGACCGGACCGTCCGGCACCCGCTCGACGTGGTCGGCGAAGCCGGGTAGGCGCCGGACCACCGATCGCACCGGCCACCACCGGAGCAGCCCCCGCAGGCGCAGCGCTCGGCCCCAGAGGTGGCCCGGTCCCAACAGGACCCCGTGGCTCCGCTCGGGCAGCCCGGTCGCCTCGTCGACGATCACTCCCTGGCAGGCGGCGACGTCCGGTTGGGCATCGAGCAGCGCCAGGCCCTCCTCGACCGCTCCGGGCACCAGCGCCGCGTCGGGGTTCATCAGGAGCACGCAGCGGGCACGGGTGAGCGCCACCCCCCGGTTGTGCCCGGCCCCGAACCCCGGATTGGCCGGATCGCGGACCACCACCGCGCCCATGGCTGACGCCACCCGGTCGGAGCCGTCGTCGCCGTGGTCGACCACCACCACCGTCCCCATGCCCCGGACGGCCAGCAACGAGGCGAGGCAGCGGCCCACGTCGTCGCGGCTGGCGTAGGTGACGACCACGGCGTCCAGCCGCGGCGTCGTGTCCCCGGTCAAGGCCTCCCCGATCGTGGTGTCCCCGGTCACGACTGCCCACCAGCCGGATCCGGTGGGTCAGTCGGCTCGGTAGGGTCGGATGGACCAGCCGGGTCCGTCGGACCAGACGGGTCAGCTCCGATGCCGGGAGGACCGAACAGGTCACGCACCATTGCAGCCCAGTGCTCATCCGTGTAGCAGCGCCGAACCTCATCTCTCCCCTGGCGGCCCAGCTCGAGTGCGGCGGCGCGGTCGTCGAGCAGGGTGACGATCTGGCGGGCGAACGGGGTCCCCACCTCCGCGACCCGGGCCGGGAACCCGGGACCGAAGCCGGCGGCGGCAGCGGGGGAGATGACCTGTGGCTGACCGGCCGCGGCGGCTTCGAGCACCTTGATCTGCATACCGGTGGCGAACGGCAGCGGGGCGATGGAGAGCGCGGCACGGGTGGTCAGGCGTCCGAGATCGTCGAAGTCGGGCACCAGCTCAGCACCCATCCCCTGCACCAGGTCGATCACCTCCCTTGTTGGTCGCCGTCCAGCCACACAGAGAGAGGATCCCGGCCGCAGCCGCACCACTTCCGGCCAGATGGAGGTGGTCAGTGCCCGGATGGCGGCGATGTTCGGGCCGTAGTCGAGCGTACCGGTGAACAGCACGTCCCACCGGTGTTCCCCCGCCACCGGCCCTGGCAGCTCATCGACGACTCGACGAGTCGACAGGGTGATGGGGAGCCAGATAGCCCCGAGGTCATCGGCGTCTCGGTAGCCGGCGGCAACGGCTGGCATAGCGGTCGTCCGAGCTGCCGACTCGGCCCGGGCCATCGCCCCGGCCAGCACCCGCCAACCGGACCGATGGAGGAGTCGGTGTTCGATGAGTGCCCGCTGCTGGTAGCTGACGCTCAACCGGTCGACGTAGTCGAGCACCACCGGCACGCCGTCGGGAAGGGCGGCGGGATCGAACGCCCGGAGCGATACCACCACCACGCCGTCCGGCGCCATGGCATCGAGGCGGCGGCGCAGTACCGGGCGGGACCACGCCAGCGACTCCAGGGCGACAGAGCCGGCGAGCGCCGCACCCGCCCGTCCGAGACCCCGTGGGAGGGGGGGTCGGCCCTCGGGGATCAGAGGCACGGCGACCACCTCGATGTCCGACAGGGCGAGCACGTCCTTCCACCACGCCAACCGCGTGGTCGCTCCCCCGCTGCGCACGACCGCATGGACGAGCGCGACCCGTTGCATGGCGCTCATCCTCGCAGAGCCGCGGGGCGGTCGCCTCGATCAGCACCGTCGGACGGACGGACAGGCGGCCATCCCCGGTAGACCGAGGACGCGCACCCCTCGACCGGCGCCGGGTGGTGCCCTACAATTACGCCCTCGAAGGTCACGACGACGGGCGAGGGGGGGACGGACATGGCGACGCGGCCCACAGCCCGGTCCCCCGGCGATACGGCTGCTCCCCTCCCGGTGTGCCCGGCACGCATCAGGGTCCGGGTCAGGGCCCCCCGATGAGACGCCTCCGGCACCTGGGCATCGCGCTCGCCCCGATCGTGGTGGTGCTGGTGCTCGGCGAGCTCCACGCCCACCTGATCGGCCACTACCGCTTCACCGGGACGCAGCGGTTCGCGTGGACGGCCGCCTACGTCGTGCTGCTCGAGCTGTCCGCCTACCTGGCCGGCATGTTCGACGACCAGCGGTCCGCACTGTCGGCCACCCGGTCGGCGCTCGGAGCGGCCCTCGGGGGTGGCGTCGCCATCTCGGTGTTCCAGCTGCTGCTGGGCTCGCTGCTCCTCCCCCGGGCGGTGGTGTTCGGCTCCGCCCTGCTCCTGTTCGGGTTGTACCTGGCGGTGGGTCTCTCCGCCCAACGGGACCTGCGCAGCGGCAGTGGGGGCGACCGGGTGCTCGGGGTGCTCGCCCCCGACGAGGCAATGCCGCTCGAGGCTGACTTCAGGCGCATCCTCGAACGGCCGGCCCGCGTCGTGGGGATCCTCGACCCGGGCGAGGTGGCCACCACCAGTGGGACCGGTCCGGGGTCACCGGGCCTGTTGCTGATCGATGCCGGTATCCGGACCAGGGCGACCGTGGTGGTGCTCGGGCGCGAGGCGCTGGTCGACGAGTCCATCGTCGCCCAGGCGGCCTTGCTGCACGGCCGGGGCGTGCGGGTGCGCACGCTGGGTCTCTTCTACGACGAGTGGTTCGGCAAGCTGCCCATCGCCGACCTCGAACGGGTGTCGTTGATGTTCGACATCCAAGAGCTCCACGCCCCCGGCTACGCCCGGCTCAAGCGGATGGTCGACCTCGGGGCGGCCGTGGTCGGCCTGGCGGCGCTGGTGGTGGTCGCCCCCCTGGTGTGGGTGCTCGACCAGGTCGGCAACCGGGGGCCGCTCTTCTTCCGCCAGACCCGGGTGGGCAAGGGCGGGGAGCCGTTCTCCATGGTGAAGTTCCGGACCATGCCGCCCAGCAGCGAGGAGTCCGAGTGGACCCGTGCGTCGGACCCCCGGATCGGCGTGCTCGGGAGGTGGATGCGGAGGTTCCACGTCGACGAGCTCCCTCAGGCGGTCAACGTGCTGCGCGGCGAGCTGTCGTTGGTGGGCCCCCGGCCCGAGCAGCCACGCTACGTCGACGAGCTCACCGAGAAGATCCCGTTCTACGACGTCCGCCACCTGGTGCTGCCCGGGGTCACCGGCTGGGCCCAGGTCAAGTTCCCCTACGGGGCGAGCGTCGAGGACGCCCTGGAGAAGCTGCAGTACGAGTTCTTCTACCTCCGCCACCAGGGGCCGATGCTCGACGCCCGCATCCTGGCCCGCACCGTCCGCACGGTGCTGCGGGCGGGGGGACGCTGAGCGGACCGGGTCCGTTGTGGCGTGCTGAGCTCACCGGGCCGAGGACGGCGCCCGGGCCGGCTCAGGCTGCTGTACTCAATTCTCGTCGGGGCGCGAGCGGCATCGTCCCGTGCGACACCCACTGCTACACGGGCAACTACGCACGGCCATCCGTCCGGCTTCGGCACCGCCGACGTGGCCAGCTGGGGCCGGCAGCCAACCGGGAGCATCAACTGGGACGGACCCGGCCCCGAGCCCGGTCGCCGACGACCTGCCGTCCCCACGCCGCCGACCGGTCACCCTGCGATGACGACACCAACGCCGACCGCTTCATAGGTGTCCCTGGCCCGGGCATCACGGGTGGCCAGGTCAACGTTGTGCTCGAGTGCCGTGAGCGCGACCAGCGCGTCATACACCGCACCGCCGGCGATCTCCATCCGGCTCAGCACGGCGGGAAGGCGACGGGCCGTCTCCGGACCGAGCAGGAGCGGTGAGGAGAACCGGTCCTCCAGGAGTCGCGCCGCGTCGCCCGGCGCCAGGCGTAGGTCACCAGGCAGACGAGTCAGCACCGAGTACGTCTCGGCCAGCGCGTGCCCGCTGAGCGCGACTTCGCGGCCGTCCCACCAGCGGACCACCGCGTCGTGGGCAGCATGGGTCTGCACGAGCAGCGGGATGGCGACGCTCGTGTCGACTGCCAGCGAGACCCTCACCGCCGTCCGGCATCAAGGAGGCCGAAGACGACGTCGTCATCGATGCCGGTATCGCCGGTCGCGACGGGAACACCTCCCTCGAGGACCACCTGAGCCGTACGACCGGCGGGGATCAGTTGGAGCCCCGCTCCGTAGCGGGAGATCTCGACCTCGGTCCCCGGGAGGAGTCCCAGGGCGTCACGCAGCGGCTTCGGTACCACCACACGCCCGACCGAGTCGATCGCAGCCTTCATGGGAATAGAGTACCAGTCAGATCCCAGCGCGCATGGGGTTCGCTCGAGCGCGGCAAGGGGTCATGGCGTGGCTGATCAGGCGGCGGCCATGCCCACCACCGGGGCGCTGAGGGGCTTGCCGCCCATCGAACCGTGGAACGTGGCGTCGCCGAAGGCGAAGACGCCCCCGTCCCTGGCCACGAGCCAGGAGCCGCCTCCGGCGGGG
>Ga0080006_1156053_pt1 | contig 11285 bp, 10 predicted proteins | sample RS3BMetagenome_FD_69209 | JGI IMG/M metagenome (GOLD analysis project Ga0080006, IMG submission 69209) | Ferric oxide microbial mat and aquatic microbial communities from Rainbow Spring, Yellowstone National Park, USA - RS3B (SPADES... ... | reverse complement strand
AACCCCCCTTTCAGTATCGGGAACCGAGACAACCTATAGCCCTGATCAGACGACAAGCAGCTGCAGCTCAAGTACGACCGGTGTACCTGGTGTAGTAGTAACCTACACAGCTCCAAGCACTGGAGCATCCGGCGTCTTCTCCAACACCTCGACCAACACTACGACCGTAGCCACCAACTCCACTGGAATTGCCACTCCTCCACCTTTTATTGCCAATAATCAAGCAGGTAGCTACCTAGTGACTGCAGTCACCCCATATGGATCCGCATCATTTGATTTAGCTAATACAGCTGCAGGCGTCCCTGCCTCCGTCCTTGCCGTAAGCGGTAACGATCAGGCAACGACGGTGGGTACTGGTTTTCCTGAGCAGTTGCAGGCACAAGTAGTAGACTCTTACGGCAATCCGGTGAGTGGAGTAACTGTTACCTTTACTGCTCCGGGTGGAGGATTGCCAGGAGGAACCTTTACTAGCGGGGGAGCCACCACTCAAGCAACAACCAACGAAGAAGGCATCGCCACTGCTCTACCATTTACGGCTAACCTAACTGCAGGTAGTTATAACGTCTATGCAAATGTATCGGGACTGAGCACTAGCGCTGTATTCTCGCTCAGCAATTTGCCTTCTACTCCATCCTCGATGATGGCAGTGAACAACAGTACCCCTCAATCTACCGTAGTTACTCAAAACTTCTCAGAGGAACTCGCTGTGCTAGTAGTTGATCAATACCACAATCCAGTACCAGGGATCGCAGTAACCTTCAATGCGCCAACGACAGGTCCTAGTGGTTACTTCAACGGAGGGGTGACCCAAGTGCAAGCAACCACAGATGCTGATGGCATAGCCCAGTCTCCTATGTTTACAGCAAATGGCCAAGCAGGTGGACCCTATTACGTCACAGCTACCATTGCTGGGGGTATTTCAGTTCAGTTCGCATTGACTAATCTCCCCCCAAGCTCTTACTGGATAGCAGCCGCAAACGGTGGGGTATCCAACTTCGGTGATGCTCCATACTTCGGCTCGGCCTATGGTATGACCGGTGGTTCACCAGTGGTCTCTATGGCTGCTGGTCCCGGAGGCCAGGGGTACTGGTTGGCAACGGCGAACGGCTCGGTCTTCGGCTTCGGTGATGCTCCATACTTCGGCTCGGCCTATGGATCGCTTCTTCCGGAAAATACGACTGTCTCCCTAGCGCCGACCCCAGGTGGAGATGGTTACTGGCTAGTTGGTTCCGGTGGACAGATCTCTAGCTTTGGAGATGCACAACTATCCGGTGCCACACTCGGTATAGCCTCCGAAAATCCCACTGCAGCCATAACTGCCGACTGAATAGAACCGGCTGAAAAAATGCGTATTGTCTGTTAGAGGAAACATACGCAACGACTCTCATCCTCTGGGACATGGGACAACAGCCAACCGAGCCGGATGAGTTCCCATTCGCAGCTTCCTAGAGCTTAGCAATAGCTGGATCAGTCTGGTAGTCGCCCAGCTAAGTAGTCGTCATATGCAGCCAAGTCAAGCAAACCATGCCCAGAATAATCAAACAATATAACTTTTTCTACCCCCTCCTCCTTCGCGGCTAAAGCCTCGTCTATAACCGCACGAATTGCATGTCCTGTTTCTGGTGCGCACACTGTTCCCTGAGTTCTAGCAAATTGAACTGCTGCTTCAAAGACCTTGCCTTGGGGGTAGGCTATGGCCTCCATGCGTCCCTCTCTGACCAGATGAGAGATGATAGGAGCATCGCCATGGTACCGTAAGCCGCCAGCATGGATAGAAGGAGGCACGAAATCATGACCGAGCGTATACATAGATAGTAAGGGGGTTAGTCCCGCTACATCGCCATAGTCGTAGTCGAACCTACCCTTGGTAAGTGTTGGACAAGAAGTAGGTTCAACTGCTACTAGCCTTACATTTTCATCAGGAACAAAGGGAAGGGCAATACCACCAAGGTTTGAACCACCACCACAGGCAGCCAAAACTACATCGGGACCATCTTCCCCTGCTAGCCTAAGTTGTTCTTTAGCTTCCAATCCAATAACCGTCTGGTGCAATAGCACGTGATTCAAGACTGACCCCAAAGAGTAATGAGTATCGGAACGACTGGCTGCATCACGTACGGCGTCACTTATAGCCGTACCCAATGAGCCAGGATGGTCAGGCTGATCAACTGGCGAAGGCTCTACTGCCCCACCCCATGTCTCCATAAGTACTCTACGGTAGGGCTTTTGTTGAAAAGAAGCCCGCACCATGTAGACCTTGACCTCCAAGTCGAACAGTGCTCCAGCAAAACAAAGGGCGCTTCCCCACTGCCCCGCACCCGTCTCAGTGCTCAACCGTCGCACCCCCTCCATCTTGTTGTAGTACGCCTGCGGCACAGCGGTGTTCGGTTTATGAGAACCTGCTGGAGATACGGATTCGTCTTTGTAATAGATGCGTGCTGGGGTTTGAAGCGCCTTCTCTAGGCGATGAGCACGGACAAGGGGGGTTGGACGCCATAGTCTTAGAGCATCTACTACTTGACCAGGAATATCTATCCACGGATCCTGGGACATCTCCTGCTCGATCAACGCAGCTGGAAAGAGTGGTTCGAGATCCTCTGGAGTAACTGGTTGCCGAGTACCCGGGTGGAGAGGAGGATCAAGAGGAGTCGAAAGCCTAGGGAGTATATTAAACCACGCATCAGGAAGTCTCTTTTCCTCCAGATACCACCGATTCATCTGACAACCTCCTTAGTCAACTTCACATCTATTGCTGTGGTGAATATTTTTATATGGTTTATATGGAATATATTTTATGCTAAGAACTGGCCAGCACCTCACCAAGCCGCTCCGCTAGCATCCTAAATGCCAATCCTCGATGTGAGATCGAGTTCTTCTGTTCTACGCTCATCTCTGCAAAAGTCAGTCCTCTACCTCCATCAGGTAGAAATACAGGGTCGTATCCGAACCCACTGCTACCCCTAGGTATCCGGCTAATCGTGCCACTCACCACCCCCTCCGCAAAAAGCTCCGTGCCGTCAGGAAAAGCCAAGAGGGCAACCGTACGGAACCGAGCGCGACGATCATCCACTTTATCGAGCTCTTTGAGCAACTTTGCTACATTATCAGCGTAACTGGCATGCTCGCCAGCGTACCTAGATGAACGAACCCCTGGGGCACCACCTAAGGCAAGTACCTCTAATCCAGTGTCATCTGCTAGAGCAGCTTCACCTGTAGCGTCCAATAATGCTCTTGCCTTGAGACGAGCATTCTCTTCCAGAGTCGATCCGGTCTCATCTATCTCAGGAACATCGACAGGTCGTTCAACAAGTTCAATCGGTAAAAAAACCTGTCTGAACACCTCTGTAATCTCTGCTACCTTATCTTGATTAGCGGTAGCCAGTACAACCTTCAAAGACATCTCGGACGACCTTGAGAGATGTCTTCATTATTTGAGAGAAAGATCGTTTGACAACAAGCAACTCCAAACCTTCCACGTGGCAATCGAAGATACAGTTGTTTCATCATCGTTGTACAGGAGGATTGGACAAGGTTGCCTCTTCTAGTTGGAGTAGCTCACTAATCCCCTTTTCAGCAAGGGCAAGGAGCTGATCTAGCTCATTACGGGAAAATGTCTTTCCTTCAGCGGTTCCCTGAATCTCTACGAAACGACCTGAGGATGTCATCACCACGTTCATGTCAACTTCAGCACGCGAATCTTCTCCGTAGTCAAGATCAAGCATTGGCATGCCCTCTACGATGCCTACTGATACCGCCGCAGCCGCCTCTTTGAGAGGATTGGACGAGATGAGTCCACGTCCAATCAGCCTAGTAAAGCAATCATGCAATGCTAAGTAGGCACCACAAATCGAAGCAGTTCGAGTCCCTCCATCGGCTTGCAAAACGTCACAGTCCACTACTACCTGTAGTTCACCCATAACAGTAAGATCACAAACCGACCGCAATGCTCTTCCAATGAGTCGCTGGATCTCTTGCGTTCTTCCTGACTGCCTGCCTCTGGTAGCCTCCCTGTCGGTGCGTTCAATTGTTGACCCAGGCAGCAACGAGTACTCAGCGGTGACCCATCCTTTCCCACTCCCCTTAAGCCACGGTGGAACTTGCTCTTTGAGTGAGGCAGTGCACAAAACTTTGGTCTTGCCCATCACTACTAAAACCGATCCATCAGCAAACTCTGTAAAGTCTCTTTCATAGCTTGTTGGACGCAACTCATCCAGGCCTCGACCATCATTACGTGCCATCTCTGTTCCTACACCCAAAAGACCGCTCCTTGTTCAGCAATTTCCACCTGAGAACCGTAAGCATCACTTGCTTGTACTTGAATATCCTTGATCGATAGCGTAGGCCAGATATGCGTTAGCACCAAACGACCTATTCTCGCTGATCGTGCCATCTCTCCTGCTTGTCGAGCACTCATATGCCCACTCCTCGCCTGTTCGTATTGAGTCGTGAATGTAGCTTCACATAAAGCCAGTTCCAAGCCTTCTCCTAGAGCTTCCATGGACCATCCAGGACCGGTATCCGCTGAGTAACCCATTGACCTCCCCCCAGCATCTACCCTTACCGCCAGGGTTTTTGGCTCATGGTCGGTGCGACTGAAGCTTATTGCCATATCGGATATCTCAAGGCGATCACCGTCATCCACCTCTTCCCAAGACAGCGCTCCATTGCCTTGGTGATAACAACGCTCCCGTACTCCAGCGGGAGCATAGACCTGTATATTGCCCTTGCCTAGGCCGTACTTAGCAAGCACAGCATAACCATCCAGATCAGAACAGTGGTCAGGGTGTTCGTGGCTTATGACGATCGCATCCACAGCACCTGGGTCGACATGCAACTGTAGCTCCGCTAGACTTCCTGGTCCAGCTTCCAACCATAAAGTGGTACGGCCATTGCTAAGCAAATAACCACTGCATGAACCGCCAGGGCCAGGGTAACCCCCATCCCGTCCAAGAACTAGGAGACTGAGCATCTGCTTCTTAACCGTTTCTAAGTGTGTTCGGACAACTTGACATCCACATCATACCGAGGAGATATATCACTATAGCTAGATGGCAACTAGATGAGCTGGTTATAACCGGATAGGCCGGGTTCGCATTCCAAACAGTATGAGATTCCTGATAGATACCTAGAAACATAAATACCTAAAGCCAAAGCTCATCGGTGAAAACAGCGGTGTATGGTCATTAGCTTTTCTGTGAACCACCCACCCTCACAGAGGAGCTTCCTCGCCTAGCGTTGGATAAACTTATCTCATGGGATCATTACTAAGTGACACATCTAAAAATCTCCTATCCAAACCGGTATTCGCAAATATTGCTACCGTGAACGATAGATGCCAACCTCAGCTCACACCAGTATGGATTGACTTCGAAGGAGAAGACATCCTGTTCAACACTGCCGAAGGTCGTAGCAAGGCCGTGAACCTTCGCAGACATCCTGATGTTGCTATATCGGTAGTAGATCCCTCCGATCCATACAACTCAGTATTGATAGTACGGGGTAAAGCGATAGAGATAACCGAGGAAGGCGCAGATGAGCATATAGATGCACTGGCTCAGAAGTACCTCGGGAAAACCCCATATCCTTTTAGACAGCCAGGAGAGAGGCGTCTCAAAGTAAGAGTTCGCATTGAGAAGGTGGTGTCCGAACCTTCTCCTCCTTCATCATGATCAGTTCCAAGAATTCGCTCATTGCACCTTCTTAAAATTATGCCTCCAAGGTGGTAGTTTGGCCTTATGCCTTCGGCAAGTTGAGAGGTTGGAGTCCCGTGGTCAAACATACACTTAATGTGAGGCCAACCAGCTCAATGTCGCTTGCAGAATTACAGGGTCGGTAGGGTTCGGTAAGGTGCAAGCTAGCTCGTCCACCCCTACCGATCTATAGGTGGAAGCTAGATTGGCAATATATGTAGAGGTTCCTACTAAAGGTGGAAGTGTCCTCTTCTCTAATAGTCCATTGACAGCTTTAGCTGTAAGTGAATTATTGCCACCTATCTCCCCAGGGAGCTCACGAGAGATCTTCTCTGCATAAGAGTCTTCGATTGCCAGCGGTATCCCATAAAGAACGATCCTCCTCCTAGGGTTGGCCTCCATTTCTAGCCAAGCGGATACCTCTCCTATGTAGTTACGTAAGCCTTCTAGATCGTTGCTGTAGTTGTAAGTAGAGAAATTGATCAGCAAGCCGTCTCCATGTACAGGGCCGACATCTACTTTTACTGCATGGTTAGGTGCTTCCACAAAAATAGGCGGTCCTTTCGATTGAATGGGTCCGGGAAGATTGACCGCACGAGCAATCGACCAATTCTTGCCAAAAAAACTGCTCTTTTCTTCCTGATCATTCCCTTCTCGAGCAGCCTCGAACATGATCTTCATAATCGTGATGATGTCATTCACCTCGTACATCCAATTCGACTCGGCCGATATACTCCTAGGAGTTTCAGAGGCGGACGCGGTGAACATGGATAGCCCCAAAGGAGCTCGCAGTGCTATCACTACCCTTCCGCTACACAATACATCCAAAGATGTTGCTGCCTTAGCTACCAGTGCTGGATGTCTCTGGGGCGCGAATCCCTTGCCGACAGTCACCTCGGCTACAAGCATGCTCTTATGAATATGTCCTGCTAAAGCTGCCAAGATAGAGAAGGAATCCACATAGTCACTCCCTATATTGTCCCCTACCCAGATTGAGTTAGCTCTCGCCTGATCGATCACTCGACAGAGGGTTAGCTGTTCTTTCCAGGACCAACGAGCGTTAAGGGGAGGGAGAATGAGGCCGAACTTCGGTAGCATCTGCGACTCTACATCTACAACTGTGAACCAAACATGCTATTAGCTATGATAAACCTGGTCTTGGTTAGTAGTGGCCTTTTTTAGCTCTGATAAACCTGGGGAACGTGAGCGACTCGGCCAGGTTTGGACAGGGTTCGGCTATCTGCCGTCTTCCGCATCCACCAGCCATTCCCCGCTGTGATCCAGCCTCCTCGCGTCAAAAAAACGAGGCACAAGGCGACCTTCCCCATCGGGAGGTTAGTTCGTTTCAACAAAGTCTCCATGCCTGTAGGCTCCCAACCCACTGCTTCCAGTACGGATTGCTGCATTGGATTCAAATGAGTCGAGCAGCCTAAGACATCTTGATTTGATCTATGGAGATCACTAGGTTCACTAGGGTGAGCTGCGCTGTTTGCTGTACTGTTCGCTAGATCATAGTCGTTCTTGCGCAGCCCCTTGTTGATCTCCACTCCCTCGCTTTCCAAGCTCAGTGCAACCAATACATCGGCAGCATCTCTGGCTACGCCACATCCATCGAAGATCAGAGCATTACTGCCTTCGGAGGAGGGAGATCGCACAGAACCAGGTACGGCTAGTATGGTATTCCCTCTAGAGATACCAGCCTCCACTGTATGAAGTGATCCACCACTGCGGTGCGATTCAACAACTACGATAACTCGGGCAAGGGCTGCGATAATTCTATTGCGTACAGGGAATAGCCTTCGTATTGGTGCTACGCCAAGAGGTCTCTCCGTCAGGATAACTCCACTATCGATCACCTTGTTCCATAGCCTCAGTTGTTTGCTCGGGTAAATTTTGTCGAGACCTCCAGCGGCTATTCCAACTGGCGGTGCACCTCCAACAGTACAAGCATCGATAACACCGAGGTGGCAGGCCGTGTCTATCCCAATAGCCAATCCGGATACGACCGCAACTCCATGAAGGGATAGTTCATAGCCCATCTGAGTAGCAATTTCTATCCCATATGGAGTGGCAGAGCGCGTTCCTACCACAGCCACCTTCGGAAACTTGTCCATAACGGCAATATCCCCTCGACTGAATAGCACAAGGGGAGGTTCTGGATCCATCAAGAGACTCTTTGGATAAAGAGGGTCGCCATATACAGTAATCCCTATTCCTGCACGAAGGTGGCGTTCATATAGAGCCAAGGGATTGGTCTCGGAAACATACCGTTCCCATTTGCCTGGTTTATCCTGCGGATGATCTTTCCTTCCCAATAGATTCCATGCTTCATGAGGCTCCATATCCATCAGTAGTTCCCAAAGCCTCTTCGAACCTATGCCGGGCAGGGAGGAAAGACTTACAAGAAACGCTTTCTCTTGTTCGTTTAAGTCTGCACTAACTATGCTGTTTAACACAGTATGACTGTAGGTGTTTGCATGGGTATCTCTCCTCTTCCCTGCTGCAGGACGACTCTCCTCTCTCATTCCCATTGCCTCCCTGCTTAGCGAGCAATGCTAGGCATGAGTACATCCCTATCAGCCCGAAGCTCTAGTGCCTCGGCTACATGGATGTCTTCGACTACTTCAGTTGACCCCTCCAGATCAGCAATGGTGAGTGCCACTCTTTTAACCCGATCTACACCTCTTGCGCTCAATGTACCCACTCGTAGCCGCTCTTCGAGAATCATTCTTGCCCCATAAGAAAGCTTCACATAATCATCCAATCTCTCACTGGCTATAGCCGCATTGCATCTGACTCCTCGTCTGCCTGCTCTTGCCCGAGCAGCTACTACTCTTTTCGCTATCACCTCGGAAGATTCCATGGGTACTCTGCCCAGCAAATCTTCAGCAGATGGACGCGCGAGTACAACAGCAAGGTCGAACCTATCCAATAGTGGTCCAGACAGACGGCGTGTATATCGAGACCTAGCAGCCTCGCTGCAACGACAGGCTCCTAAGATCCCACCTTCACCACATGGGCATGGGTTCATCGCTGCAACTAGAAGAAACCTAGCCGGAAACACCTCAACAGCCTTTGCCCGACTCACTCGAACCACCCCTTCTTCCAAAGGTTCTCGAAGGGAGTTGAGTACGGAGGGAGGAAACTCGCCCATCTCGTCCAAGAACAACACTCCTCTATGCGCAAGACTGATCTCACCTGGACGCATGCAATTGCTTCCTCCCCCGATCAGGGATACAGCAGAGGCACCGTGGTGCGGAGCACGAAATGGTGGACGATCTCCCACTCCATTCGTATTCCAATGCTCTCCTGCTGCTGAGTACACTTTGCTGACCTCAAGTGCCTCGTCCTTACTCAACAGAGGTAAAATCCCCGGAAGTCGGCGGGCAAGCATGGACTTACCAGAACCAGGTGGTCCAATCATCAACAGATGATGCCCACCTGCTGCCGCCACCTCCACGGCACGTCTACCAACACGCTGCCCACGCACATCTGCCATATCCCAGCATTCATTGAAGGCATCCGAACTTTTTTGGTTATATGAGTCCAAATGGCTTCCGGTACGACTCTCCAGACAACCCAACTGATCTCTTGGGAGTGTGGTGTTGTCTGTACGCTCAACTTGAAACTCTGTGGGACAACCCTCCAAAGAAGCTACCCTTTGCCACTTCGATTTGCCCTTGAGGCAATCTGCGACCTCGCGTAAACTCCCGGCCCATCTTAGTTGAGGTAGTTCGGAGAGGAATACTTCTCTACAGCATTGGCTAGATAATACGATACCAATATCGCTCATACCACTGTAGCTCAGTGCATCAACAAGAGATATGGTGCCATTTACCTGGCGTAATGTGCCATCTAATCCGAGCTCTCCTATGAATCCGTAACCATCAACATCCTTGGAGCTGAGGTCACCTGAGGCCGTTAATATTCCAATGGCAATGGGCAGATCCAAGCCTGATCCCACTTTCCGCATCTCTGACGGAGCAAGGTTAACGGTAATACGTCGCTGTGGCCACTTGAATCCACTGGACAAGATGGCTGAACGAACTCGGTCGCGCGATTCCTTGCAGGCCATGTCGGGAAGTCCAACCATGGTGAAGCTGGGCAACCCGTTGACTACTTGGACCTCCACCGTAATTGGATAACCGCGAGTTCCAGTAAGAACTGCAGATAGTATATTGGCGTTCATGCAATACCCTCCTATTCACGAGTTCTCCAACCTAATAGAGGTTTGAAAGCAACTACTGCCTCAACGGAGGGTCTGCCAACTACTGCTATAGAAAGAGGCCAGAGGACGCTGACCCACGACGCGTCTGTCATGACCTTTGCAAAAAGTACCTCAAGGGTGTATCACCCATGTAGACATCCTTATCTCTGTCTAGAACTTAGGTCGGCTTATCGGGATCCAGGAAACTTAGGTTAGCCCAAAGCTGACAGTTGGTGAGAGAACTTTCTTCGACCTTGGGAAACCCGTGGCCATGGTTGGCGACGGCGTCAATGACGCCTCAGCCCTGGCCGCTGCTGACCTGGGTATCGCGATCGGTCATGGGAGCGAGATTGCTGCCGCAGCCAGTCACCTGACGCTCGTTCGACCGGAGGTAGGGGTAGCGGCAGATGCAATCACGCTTGGACGCAGCGCGGAGCGAATCATTCGCGAGAATCTGGCCTGGGCATTTGGTTACAACATTGTTCTGGTGGCTCTAGCTGTGGCTGGGATTCTGCTAGCGGTCCTGACTGGAGTTGCAATGGCGCTTAGTTCGGTGACGGTCGTGGGGAACGCGTTGAGGCTGCTGCTCCCAGTCAAGGGCCGTGCCCGAGCGATATTGCAGGCCGCAGGAGACGCGACCCGGGACCGCGACAGTATGGTTGCAGGCACGACGCAGGTGCTCTGGTAAGTTCGTTTAGATGGGCGAGAAGCAAGCTGTGGATCAAGCCGGAGGGCAATCCGTCTCTAATGCAGAGCGCGTCAAGCAAATCGTGCTTCAGTTCTACGAGGCGGCCCTAAACGAGAAGGATTACGAGAAGGCTTCTGTCTTCCTAGGGCCCACCTACACGCAACACAATCCTTGGGTGCAAGATGGCCCCGAGGGATTCAAGCGCTTCATCGAGTTCATGAAGAGTCGCTACCCAGATGCTCGCAACGAGGTGAAGAAAGCCTTCGTGGATGGAGATCACGTGATCTTGCATGTCCATTCGGTCAGGATCCCAGGTACCCCATGAAGAGCAATAGTGGAGATCTTCAGGGTCTTCGACGGCAAGGTTGTCGAGCACTGGGATGTCATCCAGGAGATAACCGAGCCTATGTACCCGCCACTTCACGACAACGGCATGTTCTAGGACTTTTCGTGATTGTCAGTCCCTTGCTCGTGTCCCTTGGTCGGATGGCATGCGCCAGGCCCCTCGAGCGACTATGAATAGCTCATGGCTCGTAAGTTCATAGCAGGTCGGAAGGTGGGCTCTCTCGAGGAGGCCATCATGGGCGTCCTCTGGAAGGCCGACCACCCCCTCACGGGCAGGGAGATCCATGAGGCACTACCCGGACCGGCAAGGGCTTACACGACCGTCATGACCGTCCTTGGTCGCTTGGAGGACAAA
>Ga0080006_1121542_pt1 | contig 11287 bp, 6 predicted proteins | sample RS3BMetagenome_FD_69209 | JGI IMG/M metagenome (GOLD analysis project Ga0080006, IMG submission 69209) | Ferric oxide microbial mat and aquatic microbial communities from Rainbow Spring, Yellowstone National Park, USA - RS3B (SPADES... ... | reverse complement strand
CTGGGCATCAGGTGGACCCCCCTCCGGCGGGGTTGCCCCCGGGGGGCTGGCCCGATCGGTGGGGGAGCGGTCGATCCAGTCCCACTTGATCGCCTGACGAAGGGCGGCAGCCAAGGTCGCATGGCAGTGGCGCACGTAGACCGGGGAGAGGCCCGCATCGAGGAGCGAGACGTACAAGTCGTCCAGTTGGTAGGCGGTGAGCTGGCGGAGCTTGACGGTACCCAAGGCGGGCTCCAGGCGGGCCCTGGCAATCGACCGGTAGCCGTTGACGCTGGTCCCCGGCTTGCCGTTCGGGCGCGGTTCCAGCCCCGGGAACTGCGCGTCCGCCAGGTGGCTTGTGAGGGATTGTTGAGGGATGGCTCCCGGTTGGGCTTTCGACGCCACAACCGGAAACCACCCCCCGACCTCACGCGGAGGGAGTGGGATTCGAACCCACGGTGCCTTGCGACACAACGGTTTTCGAGACCGTCCGATTCGGCCACTCTCGCATCCCTCCGCCGGAGAGGCTAGCCGCGGCTCCCGGTGCGGGAGAACCCCCGTCGGGGCCCGGACGGGGCGCCGACGGGGGTTCCGTGGCTGTCCCGCCGACGGTGCCCACCTCGTGATCGGAAACGTCATCCGGCGCCGTCGAGCATGAGGTTGGGCATGGGTCCGGCCTCGTCTCTCCTCGCACCACGCCGGGACCGGCCGGGGCTCCAACGGAGGCCGCAGGAGATCCATGCCACCTGGGCACACGCGCAGTCCCCGCGGAAGTGCCCGCCAGGTTCTGCTACTCGTCCGGTCGGCGAGTCGTACCTTCGCCTCCCACCCCGCCTTTGCCTCCCGCCTCGGCTTTCCCCGCCGCCCCACCGCGTCCGCCGCCGGATCCGTCTTCGTCCGCCGGCTCCGTGGGCAGGGTGGCGATCGACCCGAGCAACTTCTTGAAGACCAGCTTGTCCACCCTGGCGTCGAGCTCGTCGACATCGACTCCGAGCTCCCGGGCGAACGATTCACGATAGAGCGAGTAGCCGAAGACAGAGGAGACGAGCAGGGCGTGCAGGGCGACGAGGTCCACGTCGGGGTCGAGGTGTCCCTCGGCCACGTCCCGGCGGAGTCCCTCGCGTGTGCGGTCGCGCAGGGGCATGGTCCGGATGGGCTCGGAACCGTCGAGCATGAGGAGGGTGGTCAGCGCGATCGGGTCGGGGCGGAGCACGGTGGTGTGGAAGAACCGCCCCCACCGTTCCAGGAACGGGAGGTCGTGATGGGCGGCCAGCTCGTTCAGGCTCTGCTGGCCCCGCCGGCGCAGGGCCCGTCGGAGCAGCTTCCCGCGGGACCCGTAGTAGTGGTAGACCAACCCGCGGTTGACGCCGGCCTCGTCGGCGACCTCCCGGAGGTTCAGTCCGGCGAGGACGCCGTCGCGTTCGAGCAGCTTCGTCGCCGCTTGCTCCAGTGCCGCCTCGGTCGCCGCCCGACCGGACAGGTGCCCGCCGTCGCCCGTGCCGTCACCCGGGGTCGCGGTCACGGCCCGTCTGCGTTCGTCCACTGCCCGTCGCCTCCCCTTCCGCTTGTCTGCATGGTAGGGCGCCGGCGTACGCCGCCGTTGCGGCCGGCCCGCGCTTGACTCGCCGGTGACGGGGCGCGACGCTACGGAACTGACAGAACGCTAAATCAAGAGGGGGAAGCCCGTGCCCATGGTGACGACGTCACGTTCGGCGGCGATCCGCCAGCAGCTCGACCACCCGGTCATCGATGCGGACGGTCACGATGTCGAGTACGTGCCGGCCTTGCTCGAGCTGTTGCGCGAGGAGGGGGGTGCGCGCGCGGTGGAGGCGTTCACCAAGCTGCCCGGTTGGTACCGCCACACCGAGCAGGAGCGCATGGCCGCCCGGATGGTCCGCCCACCGTGGTGGGCCCTCCCGACCCGCCACACCGTCGACCACGCGACGTCGGTCCTCCCCCGGCTGCTCGAGGAGCGGATGGGCGAGCTCGGACTCGACTTCACCGTCCTGTACCCGTCGGTCGGTCTCGGCGTCACCCACCTCCCCGACCCTGATCTCCGCCAGGCTGCCTGCCGGGCGGTCAATCGCTACCACGCCGAGGTGTTCGGGCCCCATGCGGCGTCGATGGCGCCGGCGGCGGCCATTCCCATGCATACGCCCGATGAGGCGCTGGCCGCCCTCGACCATGCGGTCGGCGAGCTGGGCCTCAAAGCACTGATGATGGCGGGCCACGTCCGCCGGCCCCTTCCGGGGATGGAGGGGAGCCCGCATGGGACGTGGATCGACCCCCTGGCCCTCGACAGCGCCTACGACTACGACCCGGTCTGGGCCCGGTGCGAGGAGCTCCGGGTGGTGCCCGCCTTCCACTCCGGAGGGATGGGTTGGGGGAGCCGGGTGTCGGTGACCAACTACATGTACAACCACATCGGGCACTTCGCCGCCGCTTCGGAGGCGCTCTGCAAGGCGCTGTTCTTCGGCGGAGTGACCCGTCGGTTCCCCCGGCTCCGGTTCATGTTCCTCGAGGCGGGGGTGGGCTGGGCGACCATGCTCCTGAGCGACCTGGTCGGTCACTGGGAGAAGCGCAACGGGACGGCGATGGCCAATTACGACCCCCGCTTCCTCGACGTCGGCCTCCTCGGCGAGCTGGTGGAGCAGTACGCGAGCCCCCCGCAGCGGCCGTTCGTGGACCAGCTGGACCGGCACCTGGCCCAGCTGTGGCCGGACGTGCAGGACCGGGTGCGACTCGACGACTTCGCTGCCGCGGGGGTGGCGAGCGTCCAGGAGGTGGTCGACCGGTTCGTCCCCAGCTTCTTCTTCGGATGCGAGGCCGACGACGCCACCAACGCGTGGGCGTTCGACACCCGGGTGAACCCGACCGGGGCCCGCCTGAACGCGGTGTTCTCGTCGGACATCGGGCACTGGGACGTGCCGGACATGCGCGAGGTCCTCGAGGAGGCGTTCGAGTTGGTCGAGCACGGCCTGCTCACCGACGACGACTTCCGCCGGTTCGTCTTCACCAACCCCATGCACCTCCTGACCGACGCGAACCCGGACTTCTTCTCGGGGACGACGGTGGAAGGCGCCGTCCGGGCGGAGATGGCGGAAGGGCCCATGTGACGGCACGTGCGAAGACGGACGAGGGTCGTCTCGACCGGCTGTTCTTCCCCAGGCGGATCGCCATCGCCGGGCTCTCCCAGCGGCCCGAGGCGTGGGGCCGTGCCTCCTACGAGTTCCTCCGGGGGGCGGGGTTCGACGGCGAGGTCGTCGCCCTGCGGCCCCGCCAGCCGGATCCCGACATCCGCGGCGTGGAGAGCCTGGCCGAGGCGGGCCCGGTGGACGTCCTGATCGTCGCCATCCCCGCCAAGGGGGCGGTCGAGGTGATGGGGGAAGCCGCCTCCGCCGACGTCGGCGGGGCGGTCGTGTTCTCTTCGGGGTTCGCAGAAGAGGGTGAGGAGGGCAGGATCCTGCAGGAACAGCTCGTGGCGGCGGCGGGCGGCGTGCCCTTCCTCGGACCCAACTGCCTTGGTCTGGTCAGCGACCCGGCCAACGTCGTCGTCTCCGTGTCCGGGTTCCTCGGGCGGGACCGCCGTCCGGGCGCGGTGGCCCTGGTGAGCCAGTCGGGCGCTATGGGGTACATCCTGGCGGAGCAGCTCCGGAGGCGCGGGGTGGGGTTCTCCTACTACGCCAGCACCGGCAACGAGGCGGCCCTCGGGGTGGCCGACCTGGTGGACTACCTCTCGGCGCGACCGGAGGTGCGCGTCCTGGGCTGCTACCTCGAGGGCGTGCGGGACGTCGACCGTTGGCGGCAGGCGTGTCGCCAGGCGAGCGCACGGGGTTGCCACGTCGTCGCTCTGAAGGTGGGGACCACGGTGGCCGCACAGCGGGCCGCGCTCTCCCACACCGCGTCGGCCGCCGGCGAGGCGGAGCTGTTCGAAGCGGTGTGCCGCGAGGAGGGTGTCACCCTGGTCGAGGACGAGCTCACCTTCGCCGAGGCCGTCTGCGGGCTGGGTCGCCCCTCCCTGCTCCCGGCATGGCCCGGGCTCGGGATCGTCACCATGTCGGGTGGCGGCGGCGCCATGGTCGCCGACCAGGTCGGCAACACCGCCGAGGTGCCCGAGCTCTCGGAGTGCACCCGCGCCTCGCTCCGGGCGCTCGACATCGGCCTCGCCGGCGACGGGAACCCGGTCGACCTCACCGGGATGTTCAACCGGCACCTCGGACGGCTCGATGAGCTGATCGGCCTGGTCGCGGCCGATCCGGCGGTCGACGCGGTCGCGCTCTACTTCACGTTCGGCGACCGCTTCCTCGACGCCTACCGGGCGCTGTCCGCCAAGCTGGAGGGGTATCCGGTGCCGACGTGGTTCGTCTGGGCGGGTGCGCCCGACGGCGAGGTCGCAGGGCAGGCGGCGACGGGGCGTGTGGTGGGGTCGATCCCCGACCTGGTGCGTTCACTGGCGGCCCAGCCCCGCCGACCACCGGCCGGGTGCGCGGCGGCGCTCGAGGCCCGTCGGGGCCGCGTACCGGGTCCGCTCACCGTGGTGCCGGTCATGACCGAGGCGGTGGTCGGCCCGGCGCTCGCCGCCGCCGGGCTGCCCTCGGTGGCCATGGCGGTCGGCCGCGACGCCGGCGAAGTGCTCGGGGCGGTCGATCGGTCCGGCATCGGCGCACCGTTCGTCGCCAAGGTCGACCACCCCGGCGCTCCCCACCGTGCCCGACTCGGGATGGTCGCCGTCGGGATCGGTGACCACGGGTCCCTGGTCGCGACGGTGGAGCGTCTCTTCGCGGCGGCGCGTGCCCAGGGGCTGGACGGGGCCCGGGTCGTGGTGGAGCCGATGGTCAGCTCCGCCGGGAGCTTCGCACTCGGGGCGCTCCGCCACCCGGACTACGGGACGGTCGTGCTGGTCGGCCCCGGCGGTGCCCGGGTGGAGGAGGCCGGTCACCGCCGGGTGGCTGCCTGCCTGCCGCTGTCGGCCGCGGGGCTCGACGCCCTGCGCCGGGGCATCGAGGATCTCACCGGGACCCCCGTGGGGATCGACGCGGTGGCCGATGCGGCGACGGCGCTCGAAGCGGTGCTCGGGGCGCACGGCGACATCGCCGAGATCGACGTGAACCCGGTGCTGGTGACCGCCGACGGCTCGCTCCTCGCCGTCGACTCCCTTGCGGTGGCGGGGAGCCCGGCCGATGCCGCCGCGTCCATAGGCTGACCGCCCGGGGTCCCGGGGCGACGGACCGCACCGGCAACCCGGCAGCGAGGAGCAACCCGGGACAGGCATTGACATCCGGTCCCTCCGGGTTCACAATCGAAAAAGTAACGAAACGCTAAATCTTTGCTACCGAGGTCGGTCGGCGTGGAGGGGGAGCCCGTGGTGAACAAGGTCCGGTTCGTGCGGGTCGGGGCCGTGCCGCACGCGTGGAAGCCCGTGGCCGCGGCGCGCGGCTCGTCGTCCACCGGATCCCACGGACACCGTGGCGCCGCTGTTCGCCGGAGCGGTCCGGGCCGTCGAGACCGGGATGCTCCGCTGGCGGGCCTACGAGCTCCGGGGCACCCGACGATGACCATGCGCCGGTGAGCAACGACGTCGCCGGAGAGCTCCTCGAGCGCTCGGCGCGCTGCGTCGACGAGGGCGAGTACGAGGGACCCGCCTCGGTCAGTCCGATCGACGGCCGGTTGGCCGAGCTGGGAGACGGCCTGGCCCTGGTGACGTCGTTCTCGCATGTGATCGCGGTGGGCGACGGCGACGGACTGGCGCTCATCGACACCAGCTCGGAGGCGCTCGCGCCGCGGGCGCAGACCGCGCTGCGGACGTGGTCGGGCGCGCCGGTCACCACGATGATCTACACCCACGGCCACGTGGACCACGTCGGAGGGGCCCGGCTGTTCCGTGACGAGGCCGTCGCCGCCGGGAGCCCACGGCCGCGGGTCGTGGCCCACGAGGCGGTGGCCCGGCGCTTCGCCCGCTACGACCTCACCCACGGCTACAACGCGCTGATCAACGCCCGGCAGTTCCGGCGCCGCAGCCAGCTCGGCGTCGGGGAGGGCGACTGGCCGTGGGACTGGGTCCTGCCCGAGACGACCTTCAGCGACCGCATGGCGCTGCGCCTGGGTGACGAGGTGGTCGAGCTGCACCACGCGCTGGGCGAGACGGACGACCACGCCTGGCTGTGGATGCCGGAGCGCCGGGCCGTGTGCGCCGGGGACTTCCTCACCTGGGTCTTCCCCAATGCCGGGAACCCGCAGAAGGTGCAGCGCTACCCGGTGGAGTGGGCAAGGGCGCTGCGGGAGATGGCCGCCCTGCGGCCCGAGCTGTTCCTCCCCGCCCACGGGCTCCCGATCGCCGGCGAACGGCGCATCGCCCGGGTGCTCGACGACGTCGCCAGCGCCCTCGAATCACTGGTCGCCCAGACGCTCGAGCAGATGAACGCGGGGGCACGCTTCGACGACGTGGCCCGTTCCGTCCGCCTGCCCGAGGAGCTGGCGGAGCGCCCGTACCTGCGGGCCACCTACGACGAGCCGGAGTTCGTGGTGCGGAACATCTGGCGGCTCTACGGCGGGTGGTGGGACGGCGACCCCGCCCACCTCAAGCCGGCCGGGGCCGCCGAGCTCGCCGCCGAGCTGGCCGACCTGGCGGGAGGGGCCGACACGCTGGCGTCCCGGGCAGCCGAGCTCGCCGCGGCCGGCGACCACCGCCTCGCCTGCCACCTGGCCGAGCTGGCCACGCAGGCCGCGCCGTCGAGCGCCGCATGCCACGGGGTGCGGGCGCAGGTCTACCGGGCGCGCCGGGACTCGGAGCTCTCGCTGATGGCGCGCGGCATCTTCGCCGCCGCCGCCGACGAGTCGGAGCGAAGGACGACCGCGGACAACCGGGGACGACCCGACCCGGTCTCCGGGTAGGCGGCACGCGGCACGTCCCGGGCGGGACGCACAGATGCAGGAGGCGCACCGAGAAGAAGAAGCCAGAAGTAGGCGCACAGAGCAGTAGGCGCACAGAGGGGAAGTGGGAGTCCATGCCTGACGAGACGTTCGGTGGTGTCATCGGCCGCACGGTCGACGAGTCGGTGCCCTGGTGGCGGCCGTCCCCGCACCCCGCTCCCGGCGCCCCGAACATCGTGTTCATCGTGCTGGACGACACAGGCTTCTCCCATCTGGGCTGCTACGGGTCGACCATCGAGACGCCCAACATCGATCGGCTGGCTGCCAACGGGCTGCGCTACACCAACTTCCACACCACCGCGCTGTGCTCGCCCACCCGCGCCTGCCTCCTGACCGGGCGGGACCACCACGCGGTCGGCATGCGCGGCCTGTCCAACTGGTCGAGCGGGTTCCCCAACTGCACCGGTCGGATCGCCTCCAGCGCCGCCACCCTGGCGGAGGTGCTCCGCGACGGGGGGTACTCGACCCTGGCGGTGGGCAAGTGGCACCTGGCCCCCATGGAGGAGACGTCGGCGGCGGGTCCCTTCGGGGAGTGGCCGCTCGGCCGGGGATTCGACCGCTACTACGGCTTCCTGCAGGGCGAGACGAGCCAGTTCTACCCCGAGCTCTACTGTGACAACCGGCCGGTCGACCCGCCGGCGACACCCGAGGAGGGCTACCACCTGTCGGAGGACCTGGTGGCACAGGCGGCTGCCATGCTCCGCGACCAGCGCTCGCTCGCTCCCGACCATCCGTTCTTCCTCTACCTCTGCTTCGGCGCCACCCACGCACCCCACCAGGCACCGCCCGGGTACCTCGCCAAGTACCGGGGCCGCTTCGATGCCGGCTGGGACGAGGTGCGCGCCGACTGGTTCGCCCGCCAGCTGGACATGGGTGTCGTGCCCCCGGGGACCGATCTGGCCCCCCGAAACCCAGGGGTGCGTCCCTGGGCGGACCTGTCCGCCGACGAGCGGCGGTTGGCCCTCCGCCTCCAGGAGGCCTTCGCCGCCTTCCTCGACCACACCGACGCCCAGATCGGCCGGGTCGTCGACGCCCTCGCCGAGCTCGGGGTGCTCGACGACACCATGATCGTCCTCCTGTCCGACAACGGGGCCAGCCAGGAGGGCGGTCCCATCGGCGTGCTCGACACGATGCGCTACTTCAACGGCGTGCCCGAGGACCTGGCCGAGAGCGTGGCCCGGCTCGACGACATCGGCGGTCCCCGGTCCAACGCCAACTACCCGTGGGGGTGGGCACAGGCGGGCAACACCCCCCTCAAGCGCTACAAGCAGAACACGCACGGCGGGGGTGTGCGGGACCCTCTGGTCGTCCACTGGCCCGGGGGGATCACCGACCCCGGGGGGATCCGGTCACAGTTCTGCCATGTCACCGACCTCGCTCCGACGGTGCTCGAGCTGGCCGGCCTGCCCACTCCGGACGTCTTCCGCGGGGTGCCCCAGCAGCCGGTGAGCGGCACCAGCCTGGCGTACACCCTCGGCGCCGAGGGGGCCGACGCCCCCACGCGCAAGCACATCCAGCACTTCGAGATGTTCGGGCACCGGGGGATCTGGCACGACGGATGGAAGGCCGTCGCCTACCACGAGAAGGGGACCGACTTCGCCGACGACGCCTGGGAGCTGTACCACCTCGACTCGGACTTCTCCGAGTGCCACGACCTGGCCGCGGAGCGTCCCGACAAGCTGCGCGAGCTGGTCGAACGCTGGTGGGCCGAGGCCGGACGCCACGGTGGCCTCCCGCTCGACGACCGGAGCGGCGAGCTCTTCGGTGCCGCCGGCCGCCGGCACCTGGCCGAGATCGGACGGCGGTTCGTCTTCTACCCGCCCATCGCCCATGTCAATGCCGACGCCGCCCCGCCCATCGGGGCCCGGTCGTTCACCATCGACGCCGAGCTGGTGCGGGACGACGCCGCCGCCGACGGGGTCCTCGTCGCCTACGGCGCCTCCACCAGCGGATTCTGCCTGTACGTGCAGGACGGCCGGGCGGTGCTCGACTACAACCTCTACACCCACCACTACCGGGCGGTGTCTGCCGTCGCGGTCCCGGTCGGCGCGTCCACTGTCAGCGTCCGCTTCTCCAGGCTCGGCAAGCACGAGGCGGAGGCGGTGGTCGCCGTCGACGGGGTGGAGGGGGAGGTCGTGCGCATCCCCGGAGTGCTCCGGATGATCTCGGCCCTCGGCATGGACGTGGGACGCGATCCGGGCTCGCCCGCCTGTGACGACTACCAGGCACCGTTCCCGTTCGCCGGGACGATCCGCCGGCTCGTCTTCGAGATCCCGGAGCGGTCGCCGGCGGCCGAGGCCGAGGCGGAGGCGGCCGACGCCCGGGCGCAGATGTCCCGCCAGTGAGGCCGGTGGTCCTGCTCCCGTCCCTCGGCCGTCCCGGCCGGGGACGGCCTCTACGACCTGGCCGCCTCCGTCGCCGGTCGGATCGCCCCGCTCGGGGGCGAGGTCCATCTGGTCGGGCACGCCTTCGACAACCGGGTGGCACGGTGCCTCGCCGCCGACCGCCCCGACCTGGTGGGCTCGCTCACCTTCCTCGGCTGCGGGGGGAAGTACCCGGGGGACCCCGAGGCCCGTCGCGCCCTCCTCCCCGAATAGCCCGAACGGGTGGCCGGCGCGGTGCTGGCATTCCTCGCCCCGGTGGACCCGTGACCGGCGGGAGCCGGCCCCGGTCGTGACGCCCTGCTGCGCCCCCTCGCCCGATGGGGACAGGGTCGGCCCCCTCCCCCGGGGCCGCCCCGTCCCCGGGGGAGGCCCCGTCCCCGGGGGAGGCCCCGAGCCGGTGGGCCCGCCGGATGGTCGGCCGGCACCCGAGCTGGTGGAGCTGCCGGGCGGGACCTTCCTCATGGGCACGGACTCCGCCGAGGGGTACCCCGAGGACGGCGAAGGTCCGGTGCGCGAGGTCGAGGTCGGTGCCTTCGCCATCTCGGCCACCGCGGTCACCACTGCCGAGTTCGCCGAGTTCGTCGGCAGCACCGGGTACCGCACCGACGCCGAGCGGTTCGGCGCGTCCTTCGTGTTCGCCGGCCTCCTCCCTGACGACTTCCCCCCCACGCGGGGCGTCGTCGCCGCGCCGTGGTGGCGCGAGGTCGAGGGGGCGAGCTGGTCGTGTCCCGAGGGCCCGGGTTCCGGCGTCGGGGGCCGCGCCGATCACCCGGTGGTGCACGTGTCGTGGCACGACGCCGTGGCCTACTGCGCCTGGGCCGGTGGTCGCCTGCCCACCGAGGCCGAGTGGGAGCGGGCGGCCCGCGGAGGATTGGAGCAGGCCCGCTATCCCTGGGGCGACGAGCTGACGCCGGGAGGCATCCACCGGTGCAACATCTGGCAGGGAACCTTCCCGGTCCGCAACACGGCGGAGGACGGGTTCACCGGCACCTGCCCGGTCGACACCTACGACGCCAACGGCTTCGGTCTCTACAACATGGTGGGGAACGTGTGGGAGTGGTGCGCGGACTGGTTCGACCCGTTCATCGCCCGCTCCGGCCAGCGGACCGACCCGGTCGGTCCGGACGAGGGCGGGGCGAAGGTGATGCGCGGCGGCTCGTACCTCTGCCACCGCTCCTACTGCGAGCGCTACCGGGTGGCCGCCCGCAGTTCGAACGACCCCGGGAGCTCCACCGGTAACCTCGGCTTCCGACTCGCCCGGAGCGTCGCCTGAGCGACCCGGGGACCGCCCCGGCCGAGACCGGGCGGACCGACCGGGCCGGCGGAGGGGAGGGAGGCGTCGTGCCAGGCAGTGACGACCCGACGGTCGCCCGGACGACCGAGCCGCTTGACGCCCCCCGCCCCGCCCGACCGGGGTACGACCTGTTCGTCGCCTTGGCAGTCACCACCACCGCCTCCCTCCCTGTCTTCCTGGTGGCGACGCTGGCGATCGAGATCCGCCAGTCGCTCCACTTCGGGGCGAGCGCCCTCGGGGTGGCGGTCAGCCTCTACTACCTCGGAGCGGCGGTGGGGTCGGTCCCCCTCAGCCGGGTCGTCGAGCGGGTCGGCGGGGTCCGTGTCCTGCGGGTCGCCTGCCTCACCAGTGCGGTGCTGCTCGTCCTGCTGGGCACGGTCACCAGCTCGTGGCTGATCTTGGCTGCGCTGCTGGTGCCGTGCGGTATCTCCAGCGCCGCCATCGCGCCCGCCAGCAACCTCTTCCTGGCGCGCCGGATCCGGCCGGCGCGCCAGGGCGCCGCCTTCGGTGTGAAGCAGGCCGCCATCCCGCTCGCCTCGCTGGTGGGAGGCCTGTCCGTCCCGGCGGTGGCGCTCACCCTGGGGGTAACCATTCACCTCCCCTGCCGCCTCAAACAGGGCCCTGACCACGCGATTCGCGAAGTCGCCTCGGACGTGCTCGAATTTCAGGCGTGCCGGATCCGGGTCGTGACCAGCTCCAA
>Ga0080006_1147447_pt1 | contig 11288 bp, 14 predicted proteins | sample RS3BMetagenome_FD_69209 | JGI IMG/M metagenome (GOLD analysis project Ga0080006, IMG submission 69209) | Ferric oxide microbial mat and aquatic microbial communities from Rainbow Spring, Yellowstone National Park, USA - RS3B (SPADES... ... | reverse complement strand
ACCAATATGTGGGCGAACTCGTCGCGGATGAGCGGATCGGTCCCGCCGGTCTCCACGGCGCGCGAGGCAGCGACGCCCAACGCGGTAGCGCCAACCAACTCGGTGATGGTCCAGGAGTCGCCCGCGGCCCGCAACGAGGAAGGCGAGGGCGGCCAGGAAGAGCGGTCATCGAGATCAGTCATCAAGCACCGATGCTACCGGAATAAGTTAGGCAAACTATGCGCCTTGTGTGCCACGTCACCGCGCGCAGACCGGCGGTCAGGCCTCAGGCCGCCAAAGCGCCCCCTCCAGCAACTGCCGCAGCATGTCGGTGATGGCTAGCATTTCTTCGTAGCTTCGGACGTAGCCGGCGTAGAAGCCGGCGCCACAGAGCACGACCAGGAGGGTCTCGACCAACGCGGCGGCATCGACGTCGGCGGCAACCTCGCCGCGTTCGACCGCATCGTTGACCGCCGACGTCAGAAATTCCCGGCTCATCGTCACCGAGTCGTTAGCCATTCGGTTCAATTCCGGATGACGTTGCGACTCCAGTACGCCGGTGATCAGAAAGGCCGACGCGGCCGGATGGTCGGAATCGGCGCGCACCGCGAAGGAGATGAATGCCGTCAACCGGGCCATCAATGTGGTCTCGCGCTCGGCCCGCCGAATGCCAGAGTGGATAACCAGGTCGTTGGTTCGCTCCAGTACCTCCCGGTACAACGCCTTCTTACTGGAGAAATAGTGGTTGATCGCGGGCCTGGTCAGGTCGGCCCGGGCCGCGATCGCCTGAAAAGTCGCGCCGTCGTAACCGCGTTCACTGAATTCCACGCGGGCGGCCTGAACAATTCGCTGACGCGTCTCGTCCGCCATCGCGGAAGGGGGGCGCCCCGGCCCGCGACTCGCCCTCGGCGACATGGTTAACAGTGTGCCACCGGCGTGCTGCGCCATTAACGCGTTCGGCGGAACGCCGGCGGCTCACCAGTCGGTTTACCCGCCCCCTTGGGTCAACTTCCCGGCAGCGCTCTCCAGGTGAGCCCTGACGAACCACTGAAACTTCTCCAGATTTGCGGCCTGGCCGATCAACAGGTCCTGGGTGACCGGATCGAGCTCACCGGTCTCGTCGATCGCTTTGCGGATGTCTTTGACGACGCCGTTGTAGACGTGATCCAGCGCCGCCAAATGCGCCTGGACACATTCGCGGCCGACCGAGTAGTCCTCCCAGGTGCGATCTTTGATGATCGCGCCGGGGGTGCCCTGCGGCGAAGCGCCCAGAGCCGCGATGCGCTCGGCGACGACGTCGGCAAAGCCGCGGACGGCCTCGACTTGCGGGTCGATCATCTCGTGCACGCCGATGAAGTTAGGTCCCACCACATTCCAGTGAATGTGCTTGAGCGTCAGATGGAGATCGTTGTAGGTGCTCAATTGCTTTTGCAGGATTTCGGCGAGCCGAGCTCCCTGCCGGTCGGTCAATCCCGGAATAGTGAACTGCGTCATCAATCACTCCTGCGTTGGCATATTTCGCTGTCACGCTCCGTATACCCGGGTTCGGCGGCCGATAATCGTGCACCCCGACCCGCACCGGCTCCCACCGTGGAGCTCACATCGAGTGAATGTGCTGCACCTGCAGGCGGGCGCCGCGGCGGGGCTCATATGCCAGCCCGCTGGCCTGCAGCAACCGGACTACCCGGTGGCGGTGTGGCCGCATCGGTTCGAGCAGCTCGAGCATGCCCGCGTCGTCGACCGGGCGCCCCAACAGTGTCCAGCCGATCATCTTCGGCACGTGATAGTCACCCACCGACACCGCGTCGGCGTCGCCGAAGGCCCGTTGCGCCGTCTCGGCGGCGGTCCACACCCCGACTCCCGGCAGCGAGGTGAGCGTCTCACGCGCCTGCGCCGCCGGGCGCGACGCCAGCCGTTCCAGTGATGTCGCCCGTTGCGCACACGTCACCACGGTGCGTGCCCGGCCGGGGTCGACGTTGGCGCGGTGGAACTCCCACGACGGGATGCTTCGCCACACCTCGGCCGACGGCGGCACCCGCATCCCGGCCGGCGCCGGTCCGGGCGCCGGTGTGCCGTACTTGGAGACCAACAGCCGCCACGAACGAAACGCGTCCGCGCCGGGAACCCGTTGCTCGATGACCGCCGGGATGAGAGCCTCCAGAACGAGTCCGGTGCGGCCGAGGCGCAGGTGCGGAACGCGGCGGTGCGCTGCCGAGACCGTCGGGTCGCGCGGCGCGAAACCGGATGCGTCATCGTCCGCGCCCAGCAGCGCGGGCAGCGTCCCGAGGAACTCCTGCGCACCGCTGCCCCACGCCGTGCAACGGGCGGCATTGGCGGCCACGCGACTGAGCCGTGTGGTCACGGATCCGCTCGGCAACAGGCTGGTCCGCCAGATGGTGCCGTCACGGGCCACCCGGAAACACGGATCGCGCGGTCCCCGGCGAAGTGGCGCCAAGGTGTGGCCGAAGTCGGCGGCTCCGGGAAACGTGACAGTGCGCACGTAGTTCACCAGTCACTCCCTCATTGACCGTCAACTATGTCCCACGACAGTATTGCGATGTGACGACGCCGTTCGATGACCCGCAAGGTGAACTGGCCTGGATGTTCTTGCAGAGCATCAGCGAGGGCGGCGACCTGGATGAGGGATTCGCGCTGCTCAGCGACGACTTCACCTATTGGACCCTCTACACGCGCACTTCCTGCAACCAGGAGACGTTCCGAGCGGCGATCGAAGAACGCAAGCAGGTCCTCGAACTCACCGTCGACCTGGTCCGCTGCATCAACGAAGGAGAAACGGTGGTCGTAGAGGCGCAGGCCACCGGCAGCACCGCTGACGGCGTCGAATACGACAGCCCCTTCGTGTGCATCTTCGAGACTCGGGAAGGACTGATCGTCTCGATGCGCCTCTACAGCGACACCCGGGCGCAGGAGGCCGCGATGCCCGGCTGGATCCCCTACTGAGCCGACACGTTGATTTCGGCCTTGTTCGGGTAGAAGGCCACGTGCCCGGCGATCGCCGAGACCGCCGGATAGGGATGCTCGTAAGTCCAGATCACATCGTCGACCGTGTCACCGGCCGCAGTGGTCACGCTGTAGTAGGAGGCTTCGCCCTTGAACGGGCAGTACGTGCCGGTGTCGGTGCGGGTGAGCCGATCTTGCACCACGTCTTCCATCGGAATGTATTGCACCGCAGGTAAACTGGCTTCGCGCAGCTCCAATGCCGCCGTGGTGTCGGCGACCAGCTCGCCGTTGACGCGGACCCGTACCCGTCCCTTGGTGGGTTCGATGGTGATGGGGTGCCCGGCACTGGGCTCTTTGATTTCCGGATGAGTCATGGTCGATTCCTCCTCAGGCGCAGATACGCGGTGCAACGCCGCATGGTGCGCAAAGCTTCCCGTCAGGCCGGCCCGAACGCGTAGCGATGATACTGGGACATGTCGGCCACGGCGGGAACCAGCGACATGATCGCGCCCATCACGTGGTAGGCGCGGGGCAGCCGCGCGAAGGTGTCCGATTCGAACCACCGCACCCAGGCCAGCAGCCGGGTGCCTGGGACCGTGTCGAGGATTTCGTCGGGTCCGTTGATGCCCCAGCGCAACGTCGATCCGGATCGGCGCACCACCGTGTTACTCCACTGCGACCTGATGGCGAACCGGTTGAAGGCGTCGAACTGCAACTCGCCGCCGGAGAACCGATCGACGACGCGCCGCAGCAGGGCGATGCCGTCCCGTTCGCTGAGGTACATGGTCACGCCCTCGGCGATCATCAGCGCGGGCCGGTCGTCGGGGATGGCTTTCAACCAGGAGGGATCGGTGACCGACGCCGCGACGACGTGGCAGCGATCCACGCCGGGGTAGAGCCGGCAGCGCAACTCGGCGACCTCGGGGTAGTCGATGTCGTACCAGTCAACTCGCGGACTCGGCTGCAGCCGGAAAAAGCGGGCGTCGAGCCCACAGCCCACATGCAGGACGACAGCGTCGGGATGCACGGCCAGAAATCGGCCGGCCCAGCCGTCGAAGTGTGCGGTGCGAGCCGTCGCCGATGGCGAATTACGCACGGTGATAGCAGTTTTCGACCAATCGTAGTCGATCCGTCGGACGATTTCCTTCGCGTAGCGGTCACCCAGAATGGGATCGGGCAAATCGGCGTCCAGCGCCTTGGCGTACAGCGTCGCCATCGTGGTCTGCGGCGGACCGTGGAGATCGACGCGAATGCGTTCCATCCTGCCGAGGTTATTCGGGCGGGGCGGTGGTGCTCTGTCTCCTGGGTGTGCGCATCGCGGCCCAGAACCGGGCCGCCTCGCGGATGGATTCCTCGACCGGGCGCGGCTGCCAGCCCAGCTCGCGCACCGCCTTGCTGTGGTCGACGGGCGCCTCGGCGCGCATCATGCGCACCGACGCCAGGCTCAGTTCGGCATCCTTGCCGGTGAGCCGCGCCCTCAGGCTGCCCAGCGCACCGAGCGCGTACAGCTGCGGGACCGAGATCACGCGCCGCGGCGGCGGCACACCCGCCTCGTCGGCCGCGATCCGCACCACGTCCTTCAACGCGATCATCCGTTCGCTGATGAGGTAGCGCTCGCCGATGCGGCCGCGTTCGGCCGCCAGGATCATGGCTCGCGCGGCGTCGTCGACACCGACGACCTCCAGCTGGATACCGTCCATCAGGAAAGGCAGCTTGCCGAAGACCGCGCCGGCGATGAACGCTCCGTGCGGGGTGCGGCCCCAGTCGCCGCTGCCGTAGGTCGTCGAGACGCACATCGCGACAGCCGGCAACCCCGCCTCGGCCACGTACCGCATCACCAGGTTCTCGGCCTGCACTCGCGATTGCACGTAGGCGGACAGCCCGCGCGACCCGATCACGTCCTCCTCGCTCGCCACGCGTCCGCGGCGTCGGCCCACCGTCGCATAGGTGCTGGTGAAGACGAACCGGTGCAGATTGGCTTTGACCGCAACCTCGAGTACGTTGCGCAAACCCTCGACGTTGGTGCGGAACAGCGGCGATGTGTCGCGCAACCATGCGCGCGTGTCCACGACGCAGTAGTACACGCCGTCGACACCGTCCATCGCCTCGCGCAGCGTCGCGGTGTCGAACACGTCGCCATAAAAACGTGGGCAGCGGGTGAGGTCGTCGATGGCACGGGTGTCGGCGGTCGGGCGCACCATCGCCCGCACTTCCACGCCGCCCGCGACCAGCTGCCGGGTGACGTGCGAACCAAGAAATCCGTTGGCGCCTATGACCAGCTTCGGTTTCGCACTCACCGCTGCCCGCCGCCGGTCTCGTCCATCCACCGTGCGGCGTCGGCGTCGAGGGTGCCCAGGGCCTGCGCCTTGCGGCACCACGTCATACCCGCCCGCACAAAGCGCAGCGGGTTGTAGATGTCCTCCTGACGGCACCACAGGCCGTCGCCGGCATAGGTGACGATGGAGATGTTGGTCGCGCTGATGACGGTGCCGTCACCCGGATCTTTCATCGGGTTGTCCAGTTCGCAGATGACCCGCCCGGTCGACTCGTCGATCACCGACCACAGCGACGGGAAGGCGACCATGTGGCTGCCCGGGAAAGTCGTCATCGTTCGCTGGATCCAGGTGCGAACCTCGTCGCGGCCGTGCATGGTGCCCATCGCGTGCTCGATGTACTCGACATTCGGCGTGTACTGCTCCACCCAGGCATCCCAGTCCCGCGTCTCGGCGGCCCGGGCCACCGTCGCTTCGAATTTCTCGAAGGCGGCGGACAATTCCTCGCGGGAAAATTCTCGCGTGCTCACAAGCGCTTCTTTGCGCCGTTGAACGTCATCGCCGGAGTGTAGCCTGGGTAACGTCAACGGTTCCCAAGGAGAACGGGCTAGGACCATGCAAAAGGCGATACTGGCCGGCGGCTGCTTTTGGGGTATGCAAGAGCTGATCCGCAAACAACCGGGTGTAGTTTCGACCCGGGTCGGTTACACGGGCGGGGACGTCCCGCACGCGACGTACCGCAACCACGGCACGCACGCCGAGGCGATCGAAATCGTCTATGACCCGGCGGTCACCGACTACCGGACGCTGCTGGAGTTTTTCTTCCAGATCCACGATCCGACAACGAAAAACCGGCAGGGCAACGACCGCGGACCCAGTTACCGGTCGGCGATCTTCTATATCGACGACGAGCAGAAGCGCATCGCGCTGGATACCATCGCCGACGTCGAGGCCTCCGGCCTGTGGCCGGGCAGGGTGGTGACGGAGGTCAGCCCCGCCGGGGATTTCTGGGAGGCCGAGCCCGAGCACCAGGACTATCTGCAGCACTACCCCAACGGGTACACCTGCCACTACGTGCGGCCCGGCTGGAAGCTGCCGCGGCGGGCGCCCTCGACGTTAGGCGCCGAACAGTAGTCGACGGCTTTCAGCGCCGCCGCACCACTACTCGCCCACCATTCTTCGGGGTGTAGGCGACGCCGCGGCCGTGCCACCGCTCGCCCGGCGCGGTGGTGGTTTCGATAGTGAAGTGGCGCAACGCCGTTCGCAGCACCACGTCCATCTCCATATTGGCGAACGCCGCCCCCAGACATCGCCGCGCGCCGCCGCCGAACGGAATCCACGCGAACGCAGAAGGCTTATCCCCGATATACCGTTGCGGATCGAAACGGTCCGGGTCGGGAAAGACGGCCGGGTCGTCGTGGATCTGCGCGATACCCACCAGCAGTGAGTCCCCGCGGGGAATGACCCACTCACCGAGCCGGAACACCGGCGAGTAGACGCGGCGAGCGGCGAAGTCAATGACCGTCCTGGCCCGCTGGACTTCCAGAATCGTCGCCTGGCGCAGCGCACAGCCCCCTCTGTCGGCCTCCTCGATCAAGGCCGCCAACAGTTCGGGATGACGGCTCAACCGCTCGAACGCCCAGCCCAGCGTGGAGGCCGTCGTCTCGTGTCCGGCGGCCAGCAAGGTGAGCAGTTCGTCGCCGATGTCCTTGCGGGACATGGCCGTACCGTCGTCATAGGTGCTGCGCAGCATCAGGGCGAGCACGTCGGTACGGTCGGCTAGATCCGGGTCCGCCCGCTCGGCATCGATGAGCCTGTCGATGATGGCGTCGTAGCGGCGGCGCCACTCGTCCAGTCGGCCCCACGGGCTGTAGCGCCCATAGGTCCGTCTGGGCTTCGGCAGCGCCGCCACGCGCGACCCCAGCGTGACCCACGGCGGGATGAGGCGGCGCAGCTCATCGAGCTCGGCGCCTTCGGCGCCGAAGACCGCGCGCAGGATGGCGTTGAGCGTGATGCGCATCATCGAGGGCAGCGTTGCGAACGGCCGATCCTGCGGCCAGCCGGCTATTTCTCGCAGCGTCTCTTCTTCGATGATGGCCTCGTAGTTCTTCATGCTCTTGCCGTGAAATGGCGGGGCCAGTAAGCGCCGCCGCCGGCGATGGTCGTCGCCGTCGAGACCGAAGATCGACCCCGAACCGAACATCCGGCTCAGATTGGGCTGGATGTTGCCAAGCTCCTCCGAGCCGGTGGTGAAGATCTGCTTGGCCAGCTGCGGGTCACCCACCACTACGACCCGGCCGTAGATCGGGAGGTTCAGCGTGAAGACTCGCCCGTAGCGGCGGGCCAGCCGCTGCATCATCCCCCGCCGGGACATGGCAAAACCGATGCCCACCAAGAATCTCGGAAGCCGGGCCGCCGGCGGCAACCTGACAGTGGCGGGCGCAGCGGTGACTGCTTCGCTCATGACGGTGGTGCTCCCTTTTCTTCCCCGATCCCCAACCTCGCCCCGAACCCAGCGTGGTACGGCGGTGTACCGCATATTCCCAGGCACGGTACTCTGTGTTACCAACCCTTAACAAGGTGCGTATCCACGGAAAGGGGTGCGGCCGTGATATCAGCAGCGGCCGCCGGCGACCTGCTTGACCCGGACCCGTTTCGGCTGCGCCTGCTCGACGGCCTCTCCGCCTCGATCACCGAGCGCGGTTACCGCGCCAGCACGGTCGCCGACATCGTCCGCAACGCGCGCACTTCGAAACGCACGTTCTACGACCGGTTCGCCGGCAAGGAAGAGTGCTTCCTCGAGTTGCTGCGAGCCGACGTCGACAAACTCGGCCAGCACATCGCCGAGGCCGTCGATCCGCAAGCGGAGTGGCACCGGCAGATCCGTCAGGCCGTCGAGGCCTACGTCGGGCATATCGAATCACGCCAAGCGATCACCTTGAGCTGGATACGCGAACTCCCCTCACTCGGTGCCGTCGCCCGCCCCGTCCAGCGTCGCGGCCTGCAGTTGTTGTCCAGCCTGCTCATCGACCTCAGCGCCAGCCCGGGGTTCCAGCGCGCCGAGTTGCCGCCGTTGACCCCGCCGCTGGCCGTGATCCTGCTGGGCGGCCTGCGTGAACTGACCGCGCTTGCCGTCGAAGACGGACGGCCCGTCCGCGAAATCGTGGAGCCGGCCGTCGACGCGTCCGTCGCCCTGCTGGGTCCGCGGCGCCGGGCTCATCGCGGACCCCTCGACGAAGTGGAGACTGCAATGCGGCTGTCGACCCCAAATCAACTCAAGGGCATGATCGTCGAGGTCGACCCTGGCGCTGTGATGGCGATCGTGAAGGTCAAGCTCGACGGCGGCGATCAGGTCGTCACGTCCTCGGTCACCAGGGATGCCGCGACGGACCTCGGCCTCAAGGCCGGACAGCCGGCGACGGTGTTCATCAAGTCCACCGAGGTCACCATCGGCGTCGAATAGCGGCGCGCAGATGGATCTTTCTCGCCGACACGTAAACTACGCTCACGATATGCCGTAAAGCATAGCAAAACTTTATGTTTCGACGTTTCGGCGCGCAGGCTCGACGCGCAGGCGCGCAGGAACGCGCGACACCCACCAGGGCGGCCTAGTGACATTGAGAACCTGGCGTTATGCCGGGAACCGCTCGATATACGGTGCGAAGCGGGCGCGTACACCGTCCTCGGTCAGCCCGAACATCTCGCATAACGTTTCGACGTTGCCATGTCGGCCGCGTCGATGGTCTTCGAGATAGTCGACCATCGCCGTTCGTGCGTCCTCGGTGAACGGCTCGCCGGCCAGAGGGTAAACACATTCGGCGACAACGAGTTCGTCGGCGGTCAAGTCGTCGAATCGCACGTCGATCGAACGGTCCGGCCCGATGATGTCGCGGTCACGCACGAGCGCGTTGAGCATGTGTTCGAGACGACTACCAGGCCGACCCGCTGACCGGCCGCCCGATCACCTGGCGGATCGAAGCCCTCGACGAGCCCGAGCCGATACGGCACGGCGACGCGGAGACCGCCGCGCGGCTGCGGGCGACTGCGACCTGGTTGTGCACCATGTTCGCCATCGTGCCGTTGGCGGTCGTCGCCCGCGTCCGGGATGAGCACGCGCTGGGGCACGAGACTATTCATGCTCCAGATTTATTCGCCGATTCCTACCAGGTGCCCGACGCCAACTTCGGCTGGTCGGCGTGCGACGCCTGCTATTCCTGCGGCAGTTTAGTGTTCGACGACGACGAGGCGCTGGTCATCGCGCACCGTCCCCCGCAATGCAGGGTCTGGAACCTGTTGGTAGGGAAACAGTTCATGGCCACCTACGGCGCCGCTGAGGGTTCCGACGCCCGGTGTTCGATACACGGCCACAACGCCGTGCCCAACAGCGGCGGCTCCGTGACGGTCGTCTCGTCCCGCGGGATGACAGCTCACCCGAATTCGCTGAAGACCCTGAGCTATCCGCGTGGCAACCTCGCGTTCCGGTGGTTCCTGGCCGACGACGTCCCGACGCGCCCCTCCACGACACTGGTCAACGTTTCCGACGCGCCGACAGCCGTGAGTTAATCACAGGCTGCCGAGTGTGGGCTTTAAGGACGAGAACGGCCTTGACTTCGCCCATAGGCCCCACAGTCGACCGCTAAGACTGGCCGGCCCACCGGGATCGAGACTGCGCCCACGGCCACCCGGGGCCGCGGAAGCTCATGCCGAGCGCGCGCTCACGCCGCGGCGGGCAACCCAGCGTGCTCATCGGCCGTCGGCCTGCGGACCATCCAGTCGGGAACAGCGAGCCTGACGATCTTGCGGACGACGGTGCCGAACTGCCGCGGCAATGGGCCGCAGTTGTACGGGATGCCGTAGCGTTCGCAGATCTCTTGCACCTCGGGCGCGACCTCGGCATAGCGGCGCGCGGGCATGTCCGGGAACAGGTGGTGCTCGATCTGGTGTGACAGGTTGCCGGACAGCAGGTGGAAGAGCTTGCCTCCGGTCAAGTTCGCCGACCCGAGGACCTGGCGGAGGTACCACTGGCCGCGCGACTCGCCCTGGGTCTCCTCGACGGTGAAGTCCTGCGTCCCGTCCGGGAAGTGCCCGCAGAAGATGATCACGAAGGACCACACGTTGCGCATCAGATTGGCCGACAGGTTGCCCGCGAACACGAACGGTGCGAACGGCCCGGCCAGCAGTGGGAAGGCGACGTAGTCCTTGAGCGTCTGGCGGCGGGTCTTCTTCCAGATGGCGCGCAGCACCTCGCGCTTGTCGGCGAGCCGGATCTCGCCCGAGCGGATGCGCTCGGTTTCCAGTTCGTGCAGCGCGACACCGTACTGGAACAACACCATAAGCAGGAATGCGTAGAGCGGGTTGCCGATGAAATACGGTTCCCAGGGCTGGTCTTCGCTCATCCGCAGGATGCCATAGCCGATGTCGCGGTCCATGCCCACGATATTGGTGTGCGTGTGGTGCAGGTAGTTGTGCGAATGACGCCATTGATCGGCCGGGCACGCCGTGTCCCACTCGAACGCGCGGCCGCAGATCGCCGGGTCACGCATCCAGTCGTATTGGCCGTGCATGATGTTGTGGCCGATCTCCATGTTGTCGAGGATCTTCGACAGGCCCAGCATCACGGTGCCGGCCGGCCAGGCCGGGGGCAGGAACAGCAGAGCTCGTCCGGCGACCTCCAGCGCACGCTGGGTCTTGATGACGCGGCGGATGTAGTCGGCGTCCTCTTGGCCGAGGTCCGCCATCACGCGTCCCCTGATGGCATCGAGCTCCCGGCCGAACGCGTCGGCCTGCTCGGGGGTGAGTATGACGGTGTTCTGGGACATGAGTTTTCCTCCTGGAATTTGCTAGAGCGACAGGTCGACGTCGCCGTCGGGAACGGATACGCAGATCTGCACGTCGTCGCCGGGCGCGGTCGAAACGGCGCCGGTGGTCAGGTTGCGCACGGTCCCGGCGATTTTGCGCCGAGTGCAGGTGTGGCAGATGCCCATCCGGCATCCGCTCTCCGGCGCCAGGCCGGCGGGCTCGGCCTGCTCGAGCAGCGAGCGGCCGTCGGCCAGCACGTCGAGGCCGCTGTCGGCG
>Ga0080006_1136425_pt1 | contig 11302 bp, 13 predicted proteins | sample RS3BMetagenome_FD_69209 | JGI IMG/M metagenome (GOLD analysis project Ga0080006, IMG submission 69209) | Ferric oxide microbial mat and aquatic microbial communities from Rainbow Spring, Yellowstone National Park, USA - RS3B (SPADES... ... | reverse complement strand
TTGGCTTTGATTTCGGCACGATGATGTTTCCTGGGTGAGGCCATGATCTTTTCCTTTCTCAGTCTACCTTCCTTCCTCATTCTATCTTCTTGGCCTGTCCAGGTTCTAGGGTACAGTATAGTGAACTTTCCCTGGGCAACTGCGCATGCAGGCGGAGAAACCAGAAGAGATGAATGAAAAATCCGTCGCGCTGCATCGTATCAATCGGTGATATGCTAGTGTAGGGACAGCGTAATAGATATAGAATTGCTGGACGTATTTCCTGAAGAGGCACAACGATGCAGACAACGCACACAAAGATTTTATCGCACAAACAACGCTTCGCGCTTGGCCTGCAAACCGGACTGCTCGCAGGCATCCTGGCCTCCGCGCTCATGTTGTTACTGAGCGTGACCATCAACGGCGTATCCTTGCCCAATGTATTGGGTTCAACGATTACACGCCTGCTTCCCTTAACGACCTTTGAGTCACTCCATCAGTTACTGGGAGCGAACTCCAAACTGTATCTCTTCATTATTATTCTTATCGGTCAATGCCTGGTCTTCGCTTTGAGCGGGGGAATTTGTAGCCTGCTCTCCAGCACGGCACATACTGCGCCGCCTGTGCTGCCGACAGCGCTGACAGAGGCGAGGGCTAATGAAAGTAGTCAGGAGGAGCGCCATAACGCGGGCCAGTTGCGCTGGAGCACCGGCATCCTGCTTACGCTTGTCCTCTGGTTGCTAACCGGTTTTATCTTTCTGCCGGTGACAGGCACCGGTCTGTTCGGCCTGCAACTCAGTGGAGGCGTTAGCAATACAATGGTGAGTCTGGCCATTGTAGGTGTTGCCTTTGGCCTCCTTTTTGTGTTGATACAGAACTGGCTTGCGCTCCGTCGCTTACAAACGCAAGGCATTGCCGTAGCCAACGCTGTGACGGAAAACATGTCGCGCCGCGTCATTCTGCGCAATGGATTGACTCTTGCCGGGTTAGGTGTCCTGGGATTGGCAGCATGGCGTCTGCTCACCAATCTGGGAGGAAGTAGTGCCGCGTCGCAGGTTGCCAGCACCAGCGACACCTATCTTAGCAACGTTCCCAGCAAGATCACACCACCGCCCATCCCCAACTATGGCACCATTCAGCCGGTGCCGCATCTATCGGCGGAGATCACGCCCAATAATGAATTCTATCTCGTCTCCAAAAACCTCTTCAGCGATCCCGTCGTTGATGCTGGAACATGGAACTTGCAAGTCGATGGCGTGGTAGAGCAACCCTACACGCTTACCTACCCGCAGTTGCTGGCCTTGCCCTTGAAACAGCAATATGAGACGTTGATGTGCATTAGCAACGAGGTAGGTGGGCAGTATATCAGCAACGCGCGCTGGGATGGCATTGTGCTAGCCGACCTGTTGAAGCGCGCGGGCGGCGTCAAAGCTGGAGCCGATACGGTGATTTTTTACGCCGCCGATGGCTATAGTGAGAGCTTACCACTCAGTAAGGCGTTGACGCCGACTACGTTGCTAGCGTTGCGCATGAACGGCTCGGCCCTGCCGCAGGAACATGGTTTTCCGGCACGCCTGCTTGTGCCGGGTCGTTATGGCATGAAACATGTCAAATGGATGACACGCATTAGACTATCGCGACGACCTCGTGCAACGGCTCGTCGCTCACACAAGAGAAGAGCTTGCTCACGCTTCGGATGCACGCCTGATCGGTCTCTCCTATCTGTTCTGGGGAGAGGCCTGTGTCGAGAGGCTAGAAGGCGATTATGCCTTTGTGCTCTGGGATGGCGCGAGGCAGCGGCTTTTTGAGGCGAGATCGCCCGTGGGATTACGCCCGTTCGTCTACGCGCTTTTTCCTCGCCGTCGCTTTCTTTGTGCCTCCGAGCCAGGACAACTACTGGAAGATGAGCAGCTCTCTCATGACCTCAATCCATCCTGGGTGGCGTATTGGCTCACCCATGCGCAGGGGCATTGGCGTGGCACGATTTACCGCGAGATCGAGTCCCTTCCTCCTGGGCATCTCATCACGGTTGATGCATCTGGTGTCCAGGTGAGACCGTTCTGGCAGCCGCCTGGACACCGAACGCCTGTTGCGGCTGCGGCAGAGACCTTTCGGGAATGCTTAACCGATGCCGTTCGGACGCGCCTTGCAGGAGCGCAGCGAGTCTTTTTTGATCTCTCTGGCGGCCTGGATTCCTCCTCGCTGGTTTCGATTGCTGGTTCGTTGTGGGAACAGGAGGGCATGCCGTACTCGCTTGACTGCTTTCATGCCGAATCTTCGGGCGCATCACCCTATATCGAGGCAGTGGAAGCGCAGTATCCGATGACACGCGTTCACCGGCTCTCCTGGGCATCTCACCTCCCCTTTGAGGGCGCATTTGATCCACTTCCCTGGGTGGCGCTTCCCTGCCGGCCCACGCTGCTGTTGGCCTCTTTCTATCGCGAGCAATGGCAGATTGCCAACGCACTGGGGGCACAAGCACATATCCGCAGCGACTTTGGGGATGAACTGCTGGGAGCTTCCCTGGACTATCTGGGAACCTTGTTCCGCGAGCGGCAGCTCGGAGCACTCATGAGAGAACTCATGCGCTGGCAACACGTATGCGGGCTTGCTCCCTTGGAACTCTTAGAGCAGTGGGTCATCCATCCCAGCCTGAGCAGATGGCGGAGGGCAGAATCCTCGCCTGCGCTCGCGTGGATACGCCCTGAGATGGTTCGTCTCAGTCGCGAGTGGGAGGAACAGGATACGCACTATTTTCGGTAAATATGCCCAGATCCTCTCGCGCGAGAGCTGGTCCGATGGATGTATTTTCATACGGATTACACGATCCAGGGGGATGTGGCCCTCAAAATGGCAGGGATCGAGACGCGCGAGCCGTATGCCGATCTGCGTTTGATCACGTTGCTCCTCTCGCTCTCACCACAGCAGCACCTGCGACCTTTCCCGCGCAAGTTTTTGCTCCGGGAGGCGATGCAGGAAGTGCTCCCAGAACAGGTGCGTACCCGAACAGGAAAAGGACGAGCCTACCGCTTCTACTTCCAGAGTGTCAGCCGATACCAAGAGCAGCTTCGCCGTGTGGTCGCACACATGCCAGAACTGCTTCGCCCGTACCTTGACCCACTTCCCCTGCTTGCAGCTATCGATCACGTGGCGCAAGGGGGAAGCGTGCAAGGTGTGGCGTTCTCTGCCGCCCTCGCCCTGATCCTGTGGGCACATCGATTGCCTTGGGCCGACGGGATATTCCCCGCGCGAGATGGGCGGGAAGGAGCTATTCAGAGGGCGGCTTCATCCTGAGTGCGGGAAATCTGGAGGAAGACGGTGCGAAAAGGAGGTGAGCAACAGCCCTTTTTTGAAGAACACCTGTATATCCATCGTTCTTTTTTTACGTTGAAGTCTCGTTTAGAGAAAAGAAAGGAATTCACATGAAGAACACGATCATCTTGTCTGACGTACAAGGAAGCCCCATCGATGATGCTGCACCTGCACCATCACTCCAGTACCATGCCCCGCGCGTGACCATCTATGGGCTGGTGGCCGAGTTGACCAAAGGGAGTGGTGGTGATTACGAGGATGAGTGTACGTCGGGGAAATGGCCGGGGGATGATGACGACAAAAAATAGCAAGGTTGGTTGCTGCTAATGCTTCCCACGCAGAGCCAGGCTGGAGAGACGCCTGGCTCTGCGTCGTCCCAAGAGCTGGCGCTCACCGTCTTCGTTGTTATCCCTTGCTGGCTGCTCTTGTCTTGTCGGGAGGGGCAAAATCTGGTACGATAGCAGAGAGCAGTAGATATCGAAAAAGGAGAAAATGGTGGCAACAGAGCATATTGCACGTATGAGACAGATTGATTCCTCAGAACTCCTGCCAGAAGAAGTGGTGCTTCAAAAAGACCCGGACAATCCCTTCCTTGGGCCGGGCGACCGCCCGGAACCCTATCGGACACAATATATTTCCTATGCGCGCCTGGCTCCCGTCTTTGAGAAGGAACGGTTGGATGCCTCCCCGCTGGTGGTGTAGACGCCTCGTGGGTGGGGACTCATCTGGCGCTGGTGGCCCAATGCCCTGGGGGTTGTCCTCATGCGGCAGATGAGCAAAGAGGAATGGGCAGTGGAGGAGAAGGTCACATTTTTCCCAGCCGAGGAACGACATCAGGTCAAGGTAGATCTGACAAAAATCCTGCTCAATCCTCCAAAATGGCACTGAGGGAAAGGCAGCACAAGATCGCCCATGTGCGCGCCCCACCCACCGAATGCGCAACGAGGCTCAAAAAACCGAGCAGATAAGAAAGCGTTCGTAATCGAAGCTGATCTCTTCGCGATGTTGCGTCATCTCTTGTTTGAAGCCTGCCCACCTTCGTCACAGCGTTGCCAGGAGAAAAGTTCCTCACGCCTTTTCCGTGGTCATGCTTTTTTCTGCAGGCCGAGCACTGCGTGAGCGAGTCGGCAAACAAGAGGAACGACGTCTTCAAGACGACGTGTAGGGCCAGCAAGGGTCTCGAAGGACTCAAAGCTCAGAAGAGCGGAGAGCACAGTAACGAGCTCGTCGAGTGCTTCTGGATCTGCATGGTCGTGTTCTCCCACGATGCGCTGCACGAGAACCCGAAGACCTTTCCGTCGCCGTTCGTCCCGTGCTCGTATCACCTGCTCGAAATCGGGATCGAGGGCCGCTAGACCGCGCAGACGACGGGTGACGGGCCGATCAGCCTCCCAGAAATGACCAAAAATGCGAATATATTCCTCTAACCCCTCATGCGGATCAGGTTGACGGAATGCTAAAGCGAGCTGCTCCATTTCGCCAGTTACCGCCAGAGAGTCGCAGAGTGCTTCGAGCAGACCTATTTTGGAGCCAAACTGATGATAGACCGTCATGCGGGCCACGTCGGCTCGACGGGCAACCGCTTCGATGGAGAAGCCGGAAAAGCTGGTGCTTTCCATCAGCAATTCGCGAGCCGCCTGGAGAACACGGGATCGGGTCTGTGAGCTTCCCGCTTGACGCTGACCGAGTTGATAGGGACGTGGACTCATAGAGACTAGACATCCTCCATATTTTATTGTGTAGTCTGTATACCCAAATATTTATTAGACAGGCTGGCTATACAATATATGGGATGAGGAAACGTCTGTCAAGGAGTCCAGCAGCATGGACAATGGCGGCTGGCACGTTTCCACGCGCTGCGAAGACAGGTCAGCTCTCATCTTTCGCACACTGGACAAAAAAGGAAAAAAGAGAAGATCATGACTGATTATCAATCATCCGCCGAGGACACTAGGACGAAAATGGATACGATGGTGCGCGCCTCCCGCCCGCTCAAGGTAGGGATCAACCTGCCAATCACCGAAGGTGCCCTGGCTGGCAAGACCGCAAGGTGGGCAGATCTGTTCGCCATAGCTTCACAGGCGGAAGCGCTTGGCTTTGACTCCCTCTGGGTGCCTGATCATTTGCTCGTCAGGTGGCAGGAACACACACAAGGGATCTGGGAGTGCTGGTCATTGCTGGCTGCGCTGGCCGCCGTGACCCATCGTGTGGAATTGGGTTCGCTCGTCACCTGTACGGCCTTCCGCAATCTGGCGCTGCTCGCCAAGATGGCTGATACCATCGATGAGATCAGTGGGGGACGCCTGATCCTCGGACTCGGTGCCGGATGGGATGGACCTGAGCAACGGGCATTCGATATCAAGACCGACCATCGCGTGGACCGTTTCGAGGAGGCGTTGCAGATCATCGTTCCGCTGCTGCGGACAGGGCAAGTTGATTTCGCAGGCAAGTACTACCAGGCGCGGGACTGCGAACTACGGCCTCGCGGGCCACACCCCGGCGGCCCTCCGATCCTGATTGGTGCCAAAGGGCCTCGTATGTTGCGCCTCGCTGCGACCTATGCCGACCTCTGGAATGCAGAGGGGCCACTGCAAGGACTTGAACAGATCGGTTCACAGCAAGCCGCAGGCGATGCCGCGTGTACCGCTATTGGACGCGACCCCGCCACGCTTGGTCGCAGTGCCTCCGTGGTGGTCAAACTTCCCATGGCACAGGGATGGTCTCGCTCTTCTACACAGGGGAAGCAGCCGGGGCCAACGTCACCTGAGGAAGTTGCTGAGACACTCCGTAGCTATGCTCGCGCGGGCCTCTCTCATGTCCAGCTCTGGCTTATGCCCAACACGCTCGCTAGTCTGGAATGGTTCAAGACGGTTCTCGATCTGCTGGACGGAAATCAAGTGTGATTGCTTCGAAAGAAGGGAAGAGTTAAAGGAGATATTCATTCTTGAAATTGAACCATGTGAATCTGGCCGTGACTGATCTGGAAGCCGCCGCCCATTTTCTCGAAACCTACTTCGGATTACGCCGCCAGTCGAGCCGAGATGGGATCATTGTGCTCCTGGACGACGATCAGCAGGTCTGCACCTTGATGAGAGTTCCTCAGGCAAGTTATCCTGGCTCGTTTCATATTGGATTCATCCAGGAAAGCGAGCCACAGGTGAATGAAATCTATCAGCGATTGAAAGAGGATGGGTTTGAGATCAAGCCACCACAACGGCTTTATGGATGGACCGACTTTTTTGTGCACGCACCTGGCGGGTTTACTGTCCAAGTAGCTGCAACCTGACTCCCAACGGATTTGCTCACGGATGTGCATCAATGTATCTCCTTGTCAACCCCTGGAAAGGAAGCGAGTTGCAGGCGAATCCGCGCATCCTTGAGGGGTTGAGGCGCGCTAGTGCTGCCCCGGTGCCAGGCCCGCGCAAACCATCTGAGTTCTCAAAGAGGAGGGAATCATGGAACTACGAATTGTCAACGAGAATCCCAAATACCCCCCGGTCAAGCTGATCGAGCCGACAACGCTCGGGTACATTCACCTCGCCGCAGTTGTACAGCCTCGCCGGACACCATTCATGCCCATCGGACGCGAGAAGGGCCAACTGATCGCAAGGCTCAAGTACCTCGCGCAGCAGCTTGAACAGCTTGAAGCGGTCGAGAAGGCGACCGTCTTTCATGCTATCGTGATGGCACCATCTAGTGGTTATGTCAAGCAACACCGCGACTCGATTCATCTTCCACGCTATGACATCGTCGTGCTTGTTGAGACACCGTCACCTGAAACCGCGCGCCAGGTGCAGAAGACGGAAGAGTATGCCATGCTGGTTGATGCACTTAGCAGCAAAGCCAGTGATCTGCACAGCATCGTCGCATGCAATGTTAAGCGCGTTGGGGATGTCGAGAAGAGGCGCAAAGGGATTTTTCTCTTCAACTACTTTGTAGGTGAAGATGCACAAGTGACCCTGGCCCTCTGGGACTATCTGGCTGGCTGGTATGCCGTGGAGACAGGGATGGACAATTCCACACTACTGCTCCCACTGGAGGGGGAGCAGTCCGACTATACCATCATCAACCACGCACGCTGGAATAGGCTGTTGAGCTTTCTGTGGCAGCAGGTTACTAAGAAGAGCTTCAGGACCTATATGCAGGCGAATCTCAATGTGAACCATGTTGGGGCCATGCCCATTTTCTATCATCTTACATAGGGGAAGCAGATTTCTGTTCGCAATCCGACAAGCATTTTCTGTTCGGCTTCTTCCGTGGTGATGATACGCCTACGTTTGCCTTTGAGCGCTACCGTCACCTCATTGCCTTGCTTGGGTGGCCTTCGCACGCTTGCATCAGAACACCAGACACCAAGCAGGAATGCAGGGGCCTGGTACTCTGATACAACTCATGTATTATCTAGTAGAAACTTCCATGAGGAGTAAGATGCCATCATCGGTGACAATCCAGACTTCGCCTGAGCAGGTTCCTACCGTTCCTCCCTGGTTCGGGGAAGTAGTTGTTGTCGCACAGTATCTTCAGCACGTAGGCGTACTGGCGACAATTGAAGAGCGGGTACGTTTCGCCCGACGCCGGTTTGGCCATTACGACGTCATTGACTTTGTGGTTGTGTTGCTGGGCTATGCCGTAAGCTCCGAATACACACTGGAAGGGTTCTATGAGCACGTCCAGCCCTTCGCAGCCCCGTTCATGGCCCTCTTCGGGCGAGAGCGCTTCGCCCATCGTTCAACACTCTCTCGCTTTCTCGCCGCGCTGGGTCAAGCTCCGGTCGAGGCATTGCGCACCGTGTTTCTCGAAGATCTGGTCGCCCGACCGTTGGAGAAGGAGGAGCAAACGGGTGGGTTGTGGGATCGACAAGGAACGCACTACCAGGTCTTTGATGTTGATGGCACACGGCAAGCTGCTCGCCAACACGCCTTACCATCCACGCCTGAGCTCCCCCCGGCACAACGCCGATTGAACGAGGTCTGCGCACCTGGCTATCTCGGACGTAAGCGGGGTGAAGCCGTTCGGACCAGGACCACTGTACTCCAGGCTCATACCTATCAATGGGTTGGCACGTTCTCCAGGTCATCTGGGGCAGGCAACGGTGATTACCGAGGAGAATTGCGGCAGGCCATGCAAGCGATCAGTGTATACATGAAAACATACTCTCTTCCACTCAGCCGGGCCGTGGTGCGACTCGATGGTCAATATGGCAACGGAGCCCATTGTCGCCGATCTGGCCGGACTCGCCTACGTCGTGCGAGGCAAAGACAACGATCTCCTCGATCTTCCTCAGGTACAAGCCCGTCTGGTCCAGCCACCGGACCAACAGACGACGCATCCCGAAACGGGAACGTGTCGTGCGCTCTTTGACTTCCCTGATCTCTCTCTTTCACCGAGCGGGCCGCGTGCGCGGGTCATCGTCGCGACCCATCCGGCGACCGAGAGCAAGGTCCCCGTTGGCACCACACGTGGAGCGGTGGCCTACGAGTTGTTCTACACAGCCTTGCCGCAAAGAGCGTTCACACCTGCTGATATCGTGGATCTCTACCTGCATCGGGGAGCATTCGAGTGTACGCTCGCTGATGAAGACCAGGAGCAAGACGCAGATCGCTGGTGCTCTCATACCGCCTGGGGCCAGGAATTCTGGCAAATCCTCGCTCAGTGGGCCTGGAATATCCAGCTCAAATTAGGGCACGCGCTGCACCCCACGGCCATGCGCACGACGGAATTTGCTCCGGCATCAGCGAATGAAGAGGCGTCAGCAGTTCCTGATCCGGTCCCTCAGCCCTCTAAATCAACTTCCGTCATCTATGGACCACCACAGTGGGCGCGCCAATCGTACACGAAAGGATTTGCCGGAACCGATTTCTCTTTACAGTCCGATGGGACGCTCTGTTGCCCCGCCGGGCAGCCCCTGTATGCGCAAGAGCGCAGACCAGAGCACAATGGCTCGCTACGGGTACTCTATGCCGCACGGATCGGCCATTGTCGCTCATGTCCGCTGCGCGAACAGTGTCAAGAAAAAGCTTCGACCATCAAAGCGCGACGAGTGAGCGCCGTCTATTGGCCTATCTCTTCATATTCCTCAGTCTCAAGTGGGTCCTCTCCTACACCAGAGGAAGCTTCCTCTCCATCGGCTCCTCATCCGGTACTGTGGGGAGACTGGCAGCGTCGCTTCCATCGGCGGGAGGTAGTCAAGCTCCTTCGTCACCAGCGCGTCGATGTCGAATTCGCTGAAACGGCTCCCCCGGCTCAGTCCCCGCCGACCCAATTGATCTCCCGGGCCAGGCGAGCACATTGGCGTCTCTCCTGGGTCGAGCGCTTGGCATGCAATGCTCGCCCGAAAACCGCTCCAGAGGTCTCAATCAGGCTCTTTGGGATACCAGACGCCTTTGCCGCTTCTGTCGGTCTTCGTATCGCCTGAGCAGGACTCGACCTTTGGTTTCTTTGCAGCTCGGGGAGTCTCGCCTAACGTTTCTGATCAACACAGGCAAAACGTCTTCAAACCCGCAGGACAGGCCATCTTCTCCGCTCTCCCTAGCTCGTTGCGCATCGCGTGGGCCCCAGGAATACAAGAAGAGGACCTGGGGCGTTCCCTTGTACGTGTACCACCACCTTATTGGATCGGGAAACGCTCCATCGCCTGGTTATAGATGGCTCAGTGCTACGTAAGGTGCTACCCGGGGCAGAGTGGCCGATACTTCAAGCAAAACACGTGTCATGATACTTTAGTGGTTCCGCAAATCGTTGTAGTCGGTACTCAGCACCAGAAAACGACTTGAAAGGCACCCATTTTTAGCTCATTTGGGTCCAGAAGTGGCCTCGGTTCCATTCCCAATTGGCAAGTCAGTACTCGAAAAGAGAGAAGAAAAACGACTCTATGCTCACAATTCTTCTTATGCCCGGTACTCTGCCCCTCATGTCAGCTTACGTAGCACTACCCCTCTTTGAGAACTATTCGAGCCTCTGCCTGAGATGTTTTCGGTGTCTCCGACCTATATTCACGATATGCCGCTTAACAGTACTCGTGGCGATGCATAAGCGCTCCGCTATCTCTGCATAGGATAATCCCCTAGTTCGTAACTCTACAATTTCTTGTTCCCGCTTTGTCAGCAATTCGACCGGTATGGACTGCTTCTCAAACTCGCTCATTTGTTCGACTACCCAACGCGAAAATGCAGGGTCAACCCAGAAATCTCCCACTTGGAGATGCAGAACGAAACGAAGCTGGCACTCAGAAGGATTATCAGTAAGATAGGCTCGCACGTGATGGGCATACGAAGCGAGAAAGATATCTTTGTTTGGTTGGGGAGCCAGGATAATACTGATCTCTTCTGGAACCTGAGCGAGTTCGACCAAAAAGGATTGGTGTACCACCACAAAGTCATATGGACGGGCTGTGAGGGCAACAGTGAAAGCGGTTACCGTAGGAGCTTCTTCAAAAAAGATGTCACGAAATGTTCTGGAGAAGAAGTCCCGCAGTCCTCGGCGAAAGATAAAGCGAGGGTCAGCGAGTAAAATACTTTGTCCCAATTTTACACTCCTTGCTTTGTATGAATACGTGAGCGAAGGATACAAAACTCACGCCGAGCAAATGTACAGCTAAAGGTTAAGTTACCATAACTTTTTCAAATCATCAATATTTACATAATTTTCACACAACATGCACGAAAATAGCTCAAGTATGTAAAACCGCTGTGGAATCATGATCGTTTTCTGCTCAGGATCTTTACTCATCGGACTATGGCATCCCAATATAGATGAGACCATCTGAGTTTGTTAGATCATGGAGTGAACCGTGGGTTCATTCCATGATCTGGCGGAAAAGCAATATTTTATTGGGCAGGCACTATAGGTTGATAAATAACATACCCATCTATGACAAGCTTCCGAAAGTGTTGGTGCGATTGTGCTATTTTCCGCTCGAAATTTACTTGATACGGCGTGTTTTGCGGAAAAACATAGGATGCACGAGGATCAGCATGAACAATTGTAGCATAGGGGGCATAACGTGTCAGCC
>Ga0080006_1213438_pt1 | contig 11304 bp, 12 predicted proteins | sample RS3BMetagenome_FD_69209 | JGI IMG/M metagenome (GOLD analysis project Ga0080006, IMG submission 69209) | Ferric oxide microbial mat and aquatic microbial communities from Rainbow Spring, Yellowstone National Park, USA - RS3B (SPADES... ... | reverse complement strand
CCCTGATGACTTTGACTGGAAGGAATATACTTCCGTTCACAAAGATCTTCGCGGGATTAAGACCGAAATGGATGCCTGTTTGCATTGGGTCAGGTATGGTCACGAGGAAAACAGGTGTTACTTGAAATATCCTTATGTTTAAAGCTATCGTTATAGAGTGTCGAAAAGTTTAATTAATTACTCCGTTGTTTCATGAATAATAACGGATGAACTAGAAATAAACCGTTAGATTCTAGATCATTAGATTTCTAATCTTTACCACAACAGGTAGATTCAGGAACAAAACCCGTTAAATTCGAGCACTGGGTAAGGACCGTTCATAAACTCGAAAGAGTCTCTGAGATCGATAAAATAAAACCGTTAAACTCTCTCGAAAAATTCTTTACGATGTTCTGCGATAACGGGATGATTTAAGAAATAAACCCGTTAAATTCTAGCATATACTGAAAACCAAAAGATATTTCAAGAAAGTCTTTGCCTAATGCTAAGAAAAGTTCAATTAATTTAGCATTAGGCAACGGAAGGAAACTTAAAAAAAATCCTCGAGAAAAACCTAATGTTTCAGAAACTTTTCGGCCACTCGATATTTTGCATAACATTAAGAATTAACGGATAAGTCGAATAGAAGGCATTAGTAAAGAGAAAATCTGTTAATTGGGGTTTATTTCTCTGTTATAACAGGTACATATCAGGTCCCATGATATTTTGGCTGATACTAGAGAAATATCATTGAAAATCCATTAAATTCTTTCAAAATCTGGTTGGGAAATCTCTGTTCATAAAAGAACTAAAAGAGACTTCGTTAATTTCCAATACAGTGATTCAGAAATTAAAAACAATTGACCTGTTAAATTCGAGCACTAAGGCAAGGATCAGTTCAAAAATCTCTCGAAAAAGTCTTTGTGATGTTCTGTGATAACGGAGTAAATTCTCGAATTAAACCCGTTAAATTCGAGCATCGGGCAGAGACTAATTCAAAAATCTCTCGAAAAACTCTTTGCGATTCCATGCCATAACAGAGAGATCAATGAATTAAACCCGTTAAATTCGAGCACTAGGCAAGGAAAATTTCAAAAATAAACTCGAAAAAGTCTTTGCGATATCCTGCCATAACGGGGATGCTTTAGGACCTGAAAGGATTAATCCCGTTAAATTCGAGCACTGGGCTAAAACCCCTCTCGAAAAACTCTTTGCGATTCCATGCCATAACGAGAGATCAATGAATTAAACCCGTTAAATTTGAGCACTAGGCAGAGACTAATTCAAAAATCTCTCGAAAAATTCTTTGTGATGTTCTGCGATAACGGGAGGTTGATTTAGGACCTGAAAGGATTAAACCCGTTAAATTCGAGCACTAGGCAGAGACTAATTCAAAAATAAACTCGAAAAAATCTTTGCGATCGCTGAGCCATAACGGAGAGATCAATGAATTAAACCCGTTAAATTCGAGCACTAGGCAAGGATTGGTCTAAAACCTTTCTCGAAAGAGTCTTTGCGGTTTCAGAGATAGACCCGTTAAATTTCAGCATTAGGCACAGAAAGATTCAAAATAAACTCGAAAAAGTCTTTGCCCCGGGGCCTCAAGAACTGAAAGGATTAAACCCGTTAGATTCTCACAACAGGTATCTATTCATGAAGACTTTTTCGTGTGTTCCCGTTTTGTTCCTCACATATTCTTTTGATTTTTGTGGGCCACTCTGAATCAGGCTCACGAAAACCAAAAAAGTTACACAGAGAACATAGTTGATAGTGTTTGAACTCGGGAATAGAGTGACACCCCTTAATAGTAATAAACTTTTTGGATTTTATCGGGATGAGATCGAAAAATCTTTTCGAAGAGTAAATGGGTATGAGTATATCTTCCTTGCTATGAATAACAACGGTAGGACACAAGATTTTCTTCGCGAGACTGTAGGTTTCTATTTTACCCTCCGAGATCAGTTTCGAGAGAAGATAAATGGTAAATCCCCCGATCTGAGAGGAATAGAGAACATCTTTGATATCCGTTAACGGAGAGAGGAGGATTAGACCATCTGTAATTTCAAGACTTGCAATGTGAGCAGCAGCAATCCCCCCGATACTCTCTCCCCACACAATGATACGGGTGTCTTTGTAGTTCTCTTTTAGAAACCGATAGGCCTTAAGGGAATCCTGGATGATGGAACGGATGGAAGGAGAGAAAGTTTTGAAGGTTCTCCCGTAACCTTGATAGTCGAAAAGAAATACTCCGATGCCAAGGTGACGGCAGAAATCGATAATAAAGGTTCTCTCCGTAATGTTTCCGTAGTTTCCGTGACAATACAGGATTATCGTGTTAGGATCAGGCAAGATTAGCCCATGAACAGGGGTAAAAACTTCGACAGTGCCAGGAGGTTTTTGAAAGTCTTTGATGGGTTTGGGAATATAAATTAATTTCTTTATGGTGAACAGGAATCCCGCTACGAGCGAAGAGAAAGCAAAAAGAAAAACGACCAAAACAGGAATAACATACATCATTTCAATATTTTTAAGAACGAAAAGGAAATATAAATGGAAAGAACCAACAATGAGAAACTAATCCTCTTTCTCGCGAATATCGGGGCCATCGTTGCACCGTATTTAGTGGTCCAATATCAGATTTATCAGGGCAAACAGGAGATCGAGGGACTAACCAAGAGACTTGCCAGCACGATCCAACAGGTTGCATCACTAAAGGTTGATGAAGGCCGTTTGGAGACGATCTTTTCCCATATCAAGTACCTGACGACTCAAGTCAAGGAACAGAAACAGACGATAGAGTATCTAACGAATTCAATAAAGAATCAACAGAAAGTATTTCAGGATCTTGTCCAACAACTCGAACTTCAGGGGATTACGTACACTCCGTCACGAATAAGGTTTGAGGAAGTCAGAAAAAGCGAGGAAAGTGATCAGAGCACGGATCAGAGCAGCGAGGAGATAGAAACGGAGGAAGAAGAGGAGGAGAGAGAAAAAGAAAGGGGCAAAGAAAAGAGCAGAAAAAAAGAAAAGAAAGGTAAAGATAGAGAAAAAGAGAAAGAGAAGAGCAGGGAGAAAGAGAAGAGCAGGGAAAAGAAAGATAGAAAAAAGCGAGACTCAAAGTTAACGGATCAAAACAAAAACATTAATCTCTCGGATCTCGGCGTATAATTTCCGTACCACTATCTTTTATAAATTTCTCAGCTTCCCGATATCCAATCAAGATCATCTGTATTTTGCTGTCTTTGTTGAGTGTTACCCCGAAAGTGTCCAGCCAGGGACTCAAAAGTTCGATGTGTTGACACAACGGAGAGCATTCGTTTTTAATCCTAATCTTAAGCTGATTCATGGAGGAGTAGATGATTTTGAAGATGTATTGGACATGGATATCCGTTGAAAAGTCGTTTTTCTCGACAACGGAGATACCAAGGATTTTGTTTCTTCCGTCATCCATAATATCTATTGGGTAGGGATTTCCGAGGGCACCATCGATGTAAAAACAGTTTTTATAGACTATCTGATAAAATATACCGGGGACATTCATGGACATCATCACGGCCTTGACACAGGAGAGTCCAGGCTCTGTGTCCTTCGATAGATGTTCCACCTGATCCTTGGTGATATTCAGAGTAACGGAGATGAAGTTGAGACCTGTGAAATAATAGAGTTGCTCGAGAGTAGGGATCTTTCCAAACTTCTCTAGGATTTTGGAGTTTATTCTCTCCTCGATTGTTTTCGGATCCAACAGGCCAGAGTTTTTCCATATGAGCTCGATGTTGGAGAAGGAGAAGATTTCGGCAATATTCTCGCCAAACAGGTCATTGATGATTTCGATGGGTTTGTAACCTGATACTAAGAGGAGTGCAACGAGAGATCCAATGGAACACCCGATATAGGTATGAACATTTTTGAGCATATCCACGGAATCCAGTTTCAGCAAAGCTCCAAGCTCGAGAAAAACCTTCATGCCTCCAGGGCCTAACACCAAGACATCAGGAAAAAACATATTTTTTAACTTATGATCTCAGACCATAAGTTAATTTAGAATTTCACACGGGTGCCTGTGTCACGACCCATAACGGATTTTATCTTTATTGGCTATCCCCCATACAAGAGCCGGAGTGTTATAGAAAACATGAGGTGTCCCGTTGTAATCCACAGCGATCACGCCTCCAAAGGTTTCACGCATGGATTCGCGACAAGCCATGGGAAGGGGCTGTTTCGCGAAATAATAACGGGAGAATATCTGGTAGGCAACTTGATTTCGGATAAAGTCTTCGCCATATCCTGTACAGGATACAGCGACAAACCTGTTAGCATAGGTGCCTGACCCTATCAACGGAGAATCACCCACTCTCCCTGGATTTTTGAGGGGCATTCCTCCAGAGCTTGTACCTGCCGCCAGATTACCTCGAATATCTCTTGCCACACACCCAACGGTACCTAATAGATGATGGGGACGATAAACGTAATAACTTTCATCGACCATTTCGAGACCCAGTTTCTCCGCTATACTCTCGGCATCTCGCCCTACCACCATGCAGTATTCTGTATGATCCATGATCACTCTCGCCAAAGATATCGGATTTTTAACATGACTCACATAGCTTATCGCGCCACATTTTAATGTTCTCCCGTTCATGATCCCCGCTTCAAGAGTATGCTGGCCTTTGCTGTTATAAACGGCACCACGTCCCGCGTTAAAATAAGAAGAGTTCTCAAACATCTTAATGCATTTCTCGACCACATCTGTGGCTTCTGCACCAGACTTTAACATCTTTTTTCCTGTTTCGAGGATATCCTTGATCGTCTCTTCCCGTTCTGGGGAGAGTTCTTTTTTACTTCCGGCACCACCATGAATGACCAGTGTATACATTTTATTCCTCCTCATATTTTTTTCTCCATATCCCTATTTTTTTCTCCACATCCCTGGAAAACGGAAGATGCAAGATTTATCTAATTTCCTGACATCCTTTACTCTGTCTTTGTTCTCCTCTAGCCATACCTTTAGTTGCAACAGGAAGTCATCGAGATCATCATTGAAAAGTATTTTATATTCTGGAATGACGATACCGTTCTCTGGATTCTCTAAGAACGTGTAGTAGTTATCATCAACGAAGATGGTGTTTCGTTCATTCACGATACCTCCCGTTCTCTCCTTCAATCTGCTCAGGGGCTTTATCGGGAAACCTTGAAAATATTTTATTTCTCGGCGAGAGAAGACAAGGAACGGTTTTTTAGGAAAAACTTGAGTGACCACCTGACTAATATAACTCATCTCTCCCGCGGACCAGACGATAACATGGAAGTTTCTGAAGCAATACGAGAGAAACTCTTGAAGATAAGGTCTCTCCACGATCCATTGCCGTTGTGATCCATCAAAGGATAAAATAGGGAAACATCGCCTTCGAAGAACATGGCAGAGATTTTCGACATTTTCTGGATTCAATTTCACCAATGTCCCGTCAATATCCAAGACAATATTCTGCATTTGCTTTTATAACGGGAGAAAAATATTAACACAAGATGTCTTCCTCTTCTTTGGAGGAAATTTCACACACAAAACCCGTTGTTTATGCTTCCAAATAATGTTCAAGAAAGCATATCATCAGGTGGAGTTCTTAATATAACCTTTGAAAAAGAGTGTTCATTTACCGATATTTATGAATTCGATTACTCCGTCGATCTCTCCGTTATGGCATGAAATCGCAAAGACTTTTTCGAGTTTATTTTTGGACTGGTCCTTGCCTAGTGCTCGAATTTAACGGGTCTATTCCGTAAATCTCTCCGTTATAGCGCAGCATAGCAGAGAATGTTCCGAGAGGGTTTGAGCCAGTGCTGGAATTTAACGGGGTTTAATTCCTGTTAAATTCCTGAATCGTTAGTGCCCGAGCAGAGACTTTTTCGAGAGAGTTTTAGATTAGTCTCTGCCTAGTGCTTGAATTTAACGGGTTTAATTCTTGAATCATCGGGGCCCCAGGTAAAGACCTTTTTGAGAAAGGTTCGGTCAGTTCTTATCCAGTGCTTAAATTTAACGGGTTTAACTCATTGACCACGAAGACTTTTTCGAGAGAGTTTTGAGCTAGTCTCTGCCCGATGCTCAAATTTAACGGATTAATTTTTGGGGCACTCCGTTATGGCACGGAATCACAAAGATCAGTCCTTGTCTAGTGCTTGAATTTAATGGATTTAATTTTCGAATTCTTCTAACCATCCCGTTATGGCGGCGCAGAATCACAAAGAATCTCTCAAAAGAGTTTTAGTTTAGTCTCTGCCCGATGTTGAGATTTAACAGGTCTAATTCATTAATCTTTCCGTTATGGCGTGGAATCGCAAAGACCAGTTCTCGCCTAGTGCTCGAATTTAACGGGTTAATTCCTGTTAAATTCCCGGATCATCAGGCCTCAGCAGAGACTTTTTTGAGAGGGTTTTAGTTAGTCTCTGTCCGATGCTCGAATTTAACGGGTTTAATGCTTTTAGTTCTAAAATCTCTCCGTTATGGCTCGGCATCATAAAGACTTTTTCAAGAGAGTTTTGGATTGATCCTTGCTTAGTGCTTGAATTTAACGGGATTTAATTCTGAAATCATCCCCGTTATGGCATGAAACCGCAAAGACTCTTTCGAGTTTATTTTTGAATCGTTCTCTGTCCGATGCTCGAATTTAACGGGCCTATCTCTGAAACCGCAAAGACTCTTTGAGTTTATTTTTGAATTAGTCCTTGCCTAGTGCTCGAATTTAACGGGTTTAATTCATTGATCTCTCCGTTATGGCTCAGCATCGCAAAGAGTCTTTCGAGAGAGTTTTAGTCCAGTGCTCGAATTTAACGGGTTTAATTCATTGATCTCTCCGTTATGGCACGAAATCGCAAAGACTCTTTTGAGTTTATTTTTTAATCTTTCTCTGCCCGATGCTCGAATTTAACGGGCCTATCTCTGAAATCGCAAAGACTTTTTCGAGTTTATTTTTGAATTAGTCCTTGCCTAGTGCTCGAATTTAACGGGTTTAATTCATTGATCTCTCCGTTATGGCTCGGAATCGCAAAGACTTTTTCGAGAAAGGTTTTGGATTGGTCCTTGCCTAGTGCTCGAATTTAACGGGCCTATCTCTGAAATCGCAAAGACTTTTTCGGGAGAGTTTTCAAATGATCCTCGCTAGTGCTCGAATTTAACGGGTTTAATTCATTGATCTCTCCGTTATGGCTCGGCATCGCAAAGACTTTTTCGAGAAAGGTTTTGGATTGGTCCTTGTCTCATGCTGAGATTTAACGGGTTTAATGCATGAATCATCCCGTTATGGCGCAGCATTGCAAAGACGAGTGTTCTCTCCTCTATTAAAGTTTTAAAAATGATATGTAAAACGGAGAATAAACCTCCAACAAAACGATGCAAGTTTTATGTAAGAGATTAACACCAACTTCGAGAATACCCGTGAGAAGTTCGAAAAACTCAGCGGGCTATGATTTATACTCAGACCAGGAAGTTACCGTAAGGCCTGGACATCGAAAGTTGATTAAAACGGGTATCTGTTTAGAAATACCTGATGGACACTACGGGAGAATCGCACCAAGATCTTCCCTCGCCAGAGACTTTGGGATTAATGTTGGAGCAGGTGTTATCGATCCTGACTATCGAGGAGAGGTTATGATCCTGTTGTTTAATCACGGAGAAAAAGACCTTGAGATCCATGTTGGTGATCGTATTGCCCAGATCATTTTCGAAAAGATATCAACACCCGTTATCATAGAAACGGAGAAGATATCCGAAACCAGTCGCGGAACGGGAGGGTTTGGATCAACAGGGAAATAAGAAACCAAAAAGTATATATGTGCTGTATGTTAAACACATATATACCAGAAATGTTCTAACACATAGTTTTTATCCGTTTTATTAAAAGATGGTCAAGAATATCATCATCGACTTTCTCAACACGAATAACAAGAATCGTGTTGTCTCTGAAGGCGAGATAAAATATGTTCAGCAGGAGTTGGACTTAACGGGAATTAAAGTTTTTCTAATTCCCAAAAAACTCGGGGATTTGGTCCTGAAATTAAAAGACAGAAGAGGAACGGAGATAGCGGAGAAGAGTGAACCGTTAAGTGAAGACTACCTTGCCGTGTTTCTGCCTAATTCGATCTTAGATCTTGCGAACATCCGAGAAGTGACCATAAAAACGGGAAATAAGTTTAATCCCTCCGATATCTTTCTTCCGATCATTGCTAGCAGCATGGAAAGGGACCGAAAGGACCGGGAGGACCGGGAGGACCGAAAGGAACTGGAGGACCGTCTCGAAGAATCAGAGCATACCCTTGAAAACTTTTATATGATGAAAGAGGATCTCAACAAGACCGTTGTTATCTACAAGGACACCGTTTTAGATGGAACGGTAGTTCTCGACATCTACGAAGAGGAGGACCTGAAAAACATTACGTTGTATGTGCAGAAAAACAATAAAATAACAGCAATCCAAGGAGAACGCTTTGGTGATCAGGTGTTTTTCCATGTTGAACCAGAGAGTGACCTGTTAGCAATGAAAGTAACGGGTAAATCCTGGAGAATATCCAAACTGTATTACCCGAAATACCCACAATACAGGGAGAGAATATTAAATTCACTGAAATCGAAAATCATCAACACTTATTTCGTTGCCATCGGGGAAGGAGAACTAATTTATAGGTATGATGAACCGCTACGATTCTGCAGAGTGCGCTGGCATATCGTGAATATAAAGTATGTCAACCCGATAAAGATATGTCTGGTTTTCGATAACGAATGTGTTGAAGGGATTTTACATGATAAATTCATTGAATTTTCTATTTGCAAGCTAGACATTAAAGAGCTCCGATTCAAGTTCGATATGGGAGAAACGATGGCTGTATTCAATGGATTCTCTTTCGTGTAAATTTCTGTTAGCTTCTTAACTTCTATATTTTATTTCTCTGATCTTTAAAAGTTAGCGATGAAAAATACCAAGATTGTTGCGGTGAAATTAATGTTCCTGTTTCTCAATGTTATCTTGTTCGCAGCACTTTTTATTTCTCTCGAGTATGTGAACAGCCAAGAACTCGATATCGGGATAACAAAACAGTTTATTTTAAATAGTTTCCCGTTAGTAACCTTTCTTGTTTTTATTCTTCTTGCGGTGGCCGGAGGAATCTTTCTATTATCCGTCAACAGGAAGCTGTGGATTGTTTCTTTGGTCTTTTCTTATCTTATTGCCGTTTACTTTCTGTTTTTTATTGTTTTTTTCTTCCTGTTGATCACCGAGATTTCGGTGACTTTGTATCGGGTGACTCTCTTTCTCGTAATGTTCTCGGGATTGGCTATGGTAGTCACACAGATTGTTCTTCTACACATGCTGTTGTAAACATATAAGGCATCATGCCTTATATGTTTTATTCAATGAACTCAAAAGGAAGAAACTCCAACTTTCGTTTAGCTCTAGGCTCTTCTCTTTGATGGATCTTCCGTTACCTCTATGTAAACATAAACGGCATCACCAATGGAAAAATCTTTTGCAGTAAACTTGTCGAGATCCGTTGTCTTGTCTATGAAGGCCTTAATGTAATACATGAAGCTTTTTTCATAGGGAACTGGAAAAACACGATAGACAAACTTAATTTATCGAATGTCTTCCTGATTTGCTATGGTAAATTTAAGTTTCAGAGAGAATCAAAGAAGATATCAAAAAAAGATCAAAAAACCTCAAAGATTTCTAAATAACGGGATTTAATAACCTTTCCTCAAAACTTTCGGAGAAAAGTTTAGGAAAAGCTAATGAATCTCTGTTGTTAACGGATTTTTTGAATTAACAGGCGCCGGGTAAAAGACTTTTTCGAGAGGGTTTTGAGCCAGGTCTCTGCCTAACGCGAGAATTTAACAGGTCTATCTCTGAAACTACAAAGACTCTTTCGGGAGAGTTTTCAAATGATCCTTGCCTAGTGCTCGAATTTAACAGGTTTAATTCATTGATCTCTCCGTTATGGCTGAGCATCGCAAAGACTTTTTCGAGAGGGTTTTGAGTCAGGTCTCTGTTCACTCCTCGAATTTAACAGGTTTTATTTTAATTTTCTCCGTTATGGCATGGAATCGTAGAGACTCTTTCGAGAAAGGTTTTAGATCAATCCTTGCCCGATGCTGAAATTTAAAGGGTCTATTTCTGAAACCGCAAAGACTCTTTCGAGTTTATTCTTGAATCGTTCTCTGCCCGATGCTCGAATTTAACGGGTCTATTCCTTGAATCTCTCCGTTATGGCTGAGCATCGCAAAGACTAGTTCTCTGCCCAGTGCTCGAATTTAACGGGTCTATCTCTGAAACCGCAAAGACTCTTTCGAGAAAGGTTTTGGATTGGTCATTGATTAGTGCTCGAATTTAATGGATTTAATTCCTGAATCATTGGGGCCCAAGGCAAAAGACTCTTTCGAGAAAAGTTTTCAAATGATCCTTGCCTAGTGCTTGAATTTAACGGGTCTAATTCTGAAATCTCTCCGTTATGGCATGGAATCGCAAAGACTTTCGAGAGAGTTTTGAATCGATCTTTGCCTAGTGCTGGAATTTAACGGGTCTGATTCTTAGTTTATCCCTGTTATGAAGCAGCATCATACAAGACTTTTTCGTGAGAGTTTTAGTTTAGTCTCTGCCTGGTGCTGAAATTTAACGGGTTTAATTCCTGTTAAATTCCTGAATGTGGCAGAGACTTTTTCGAGAAGGGTTTTGAACTGGTCTCTGCTCCGTGCTTGAATTTAGCACCTTTCGGTGCTAATTTAACGGGTTTATTTCTCAAATCTCTCCGTTATAGCACAGCATTGCAAAGAATCTTTCGAGAGAGTTTTAGCCCAGTACTCGAATTTAGCACCTTTCGGTGCTAATTTAACGGGGTTCGTTTTCAACCCGTTGCGAGAAAGGGCAACGGGAAAGATAAAAAAAATCTAACTGCAGGGAGGGAAAAGGTTAGATTTTTTTTTTTTTTTTTTTTTTTTTTTTTTTTTTTTTTTTTTTTTTTTTTTTTTTTTTTTTTTTTTTTTTTTTTTTTTTTTTGTGAGTTTTGAAGAGAAAGGAATGAAGAGATGAGATGAAAAATGGGATGAATGAAGAAGAAAAGAGAAAAGAAAAAAAAGGATTAAGCTCCTTAGAGGTTTTACGCTCTGAAAGTCATCTCCAGAAAGCTCTCTTTGCGAGAGACTACTGGGTTAGATATGTACTCCTTCCACTCTTTGTTCTTGCTGTCGATCTCGTAGATTTTGTACCCGTCTTCACAAGGGATACCAACGCTCAAAGAAATGTTTTTCCATTGGAAGCTCTGCGATGTGACTATGTCCTCGAGGGATTC
>Ga0080006_1156035_pt1 | contig 11307 bp, 5 predicted proteins | sample RS3BMetagenome_FD_69209 | JGI IMG/M metagenome (GOLD analysis project Ga0080006, IMG submission 69209) | Ferric oxide microbial mat and aquatic microbial communities from Rainbow Spring, Yellowstone National Park, USA - RS3B (SPADES... ... | reverse complement strand
TGGCACCCCAACGCGTCTGCTTAGGCTGCCGAAGACCGCGCGCACCAGTTCCACCAGGATGATAGCCAGGCCAAAGGTGAGCAGAATCTGGTCCTCGGGTGGGCGCGCATAGTAAAAACGGATAAGGCTCCGTTCAAGGAGGAAACCGACCCCGCCGGCAAACAGCGCCGCGATCACCATAGCCAGAACGAACGAGCCAGTGTAAGCGTAAGCGAGATAGCCGGCGTACGCGCCGACCATAAAGAGCGCCCCATGCGCGAAATTCACCACGCCCAAGGCGCCGTAAATTATCGTGAGTCCGGCGCTGGCCAGCGCTAAAAGCGCGCCTAGCGCGAGTCCGTTGAAAAGCTGAGAGAAGATAAGCGGCCAGCTAATCATAAGCGCCAGCCCGCAGCCCCGAGCACGCTGTTAAGCGTATGGGCCGAGCTTGCATCCGAATAGGTCGCACGGCGGCAAAACCGATTCTCCCGGCACCATCGCGACCAGCTCGAAGAAATCCTCTCGATCGCGCATCGCGCTCGGTTTCTTGCCGACTACGACCGGCACGGCGCGCACCTGCTGGTGATCGCAGGCCCGATAGTAAACGGTCCCCAGCGGCATTTCCAGCTTGTGTCCGTCTTCGAGGGTTTTGATCACCGCCGGAGGATAGAACGTGCCGGCGCGCTCGACCGCGTCCGCCCAAATCAGCATCTGGGTATATGCGATATGCGCCGTCCAGCGGGGTTTATAGCGATACTTGGCAGCGAAGGCGTTGACGAAGAGGCGTGCCATTTCGTTGCGCTCGGCGAGGGTCCACCAGAAGTCCAAGGTCCCATACACGCCTTGCATTATCTCGGCGCCAACCTGGGTGGCCTGGAACGGCGAGATATTCGGTACGACCATTTGCATCTTGTCGAGAATGCCGAACTCCTTGGCCTGTTTGGACGAGGCTACAGCGTCGAGCCCGAAGGTGATGTTGACGAAGACGTCGGCTCCACTGTTGGCGATGTTGACCAAGTAAGGACTAAAGTCGGTGGTGCCCACGGCGACGACTTGCTTGCCTACGGCTGTCCAACCCAGCTTGCCGGTGAACTCGCTGGTCGAGTCGTAAACCGTGTGACCGTAGGTGTAATCCGGGACAAGATAGACCGCCTTGCGTTTGCTGCCCAAGGCCTTGACCACTACCGGTGCCAAGGCTTTGGCTGCCATGTAGGCGGAGGGCTGCGAGCGAAAGGCGTAGCGCTGGCAGTCCTTGCCGGTGGTGTCGTTGGAGCCGCTGCCGCCGATCATATATAGGACGAACTCCCTCTGCGCCAATTTCTCGAGCGCTACGGAAACCGCGCTGCTTAGACCGCCGGCCATTAGGATCGCGTGGTTTTGATGGATGAAGCGGGTCTGCGCTTCGACCGCGGTATTAGGCTGAGTCTGAGAATCGGCAATCTTGTAAACCAAACGCTTGCCGAGTACTCCGCGGCCTGAAAGCGTCTTGATCTTGTCCACCAGGCCGCCACCGTGGTTCAGATGCTCGATCGCAAGCTCGTTGCCGTACTGTTGGTCTTGGCCCTCTGAAGAATATGGCCCGGTGAGCGGCACCGTAACTCCGATGAAGGCGGTGTCGCCGGATACTCCGGCGGGGAAGGTGCCAAGCGGGGGGTAGCTCTTCGCCTGTGCCCAAAGCTCGCTGGCGAACGCCCAAGGCGCGATGCTGAGCGTTCCAGCCAAGCGCAGGAAGCGGCGTCGTGCGGGCGCGAAGCGTCGGCGGTTGGTGGTGATGTTGAGCATGATTTTTTATCCCCCCGAATGCGCTGATCTGCTATGATCTCTGTTCCCAGGCTCTCGGCGATGGTCTTGGCTATCGTTACGCGACGCCGGTTAGGGTCTCGCGGACGACCACGGCGGGTGCGCAGCTCTTTTTGGCGCGGCAAATCGCTGGGCCTCGGCCAGGGAAGCGCAAAAGCTACGCTGACCTCTCTATGAGTCGGCGAAGATGTCGCGGTAATATTCGGAGAGGCGGCTTTTCTGAATTTTCCCCATCGCGTTGCGTGGCAGCGCATCAACGAACACAACGCGCTTGGGCACCTTGTAGTTTGCCACTTCGTTCTTCAGGCGCTCGATGATCTCTGGCTCCGCCGGACATTTACCCTCCCTGCTAGCTACCACTGCCGCGACTACCGCCTCGCCGAAGTCGGGATGAGGTACGCCGAAGACAGCGGACTCCGCGACTCCCTCGATACGTTCTATAGCCAGCTCGAGCTCCTTTGGGTAGACGTTGTATCCGCCACTGATGATCAGGTCTTTAGCGCGCCCGACCAGAAATAGATAGCCGTTTTGGTCCAGGCGGCCAATGTCACCGGTGTTGAAAAAGCCGTCAGCGGTAAATTCCTTTGCGGTCTTGTCAGGCTGCCGCCAGTAACCGCGGAAGACGCTGTCGCCTTTGACCTGCACCTGTCCGCTGGCACCGAGCGGCGCTACTTGTCCACGATCGTCAACCACGCGCACCGAGACGCCGAGCAGAGCAGGTCCGACGCTGCCAGCGATGCGCGGCCCGGCAAGCGGGTTCGAGGTGGTGATTAGCGTTTCGGTCATGCCGTAGCGCTCCAGAATGAGATGGCCCGTGCGTTGCTCGAACCTATGAAAGGTCTGTGCGGAAAGCGGCGCTGAGCCGGAAGTGAAAAGACGCATGCCACGACAGGCGGCTCGGTCTAAGCCGGGACAGGCCAACAACCGCGCGTAGTGGGTAGGCACGCCCATAAAAACGGTCGCGCGCTCAAAGCATCTAAGTGCGGCTTCGGCCTCGAAGCGCGCGAGCAGCAGAATCTTCGCCCCGCTTAACAGCGCGCAGTGAGCGGCGACGAACAGGCCGTGCGCGTGGAAAAGCGGAAGCGTATGCAGCAGCACGTCGTCGCTGGTCATTCCCCAGGCACGAGTTAGGGCCAATGCGTTAATGGCGAGATTCCGCGTGCTGAGCATCACTCCTTTTGGCAGGCCGGTCGTGCCGGAGGTGTAGAGAATTGCCGCAGGCTCATCGGGAGGGCGATCGACTGGATCGAACTTTGCCGGCAAAGTGCGCGATGCCTCAACTAGCGAGCCTTTCCCGTGCGCATCCAGCGTTTCGACCAGAGCGGTCGGGGCGACCTCGCGCGTCACTGCCTGCGCTTCGGGTCGGCATATGATTAACCGCGGCGCGGCGTCCTTTACGAAGTAAGCGAGCTCAGCGCGCTGATAGGCCGGATTAAGCGGCAAATAGATGAGCCCGGCGCGCAAGCTTGCCAGATAGACAAACAACGCCTGCGGTGAGTTCTCGACCGACACCGCGACCCGTTCGCCGGGTTTCAGGCCTAGCCGTCGAAGGTGAGCAGCGAACCGCGCGCTGCCTTGGTCAAGCTCGGCGTACGTATAGCGACGTCCGTTGACAGTCTCAATGGCGGGCTTCGACACGTCAGCAGGGAAAGAACGAGTGAATAAAGTGTAAAGGTTCTCGTACATTGACTCTCGGTGGCGTCCTCACACGACGCAAACGCCTGCTCGGCTGTAGACTCGACCAGTAATATCCTAAACTATGATGAAGCTGGCGGCGCAATCGTGGAACGTAAGCCAGCCGCTTGGGTCGTGCTTTAAAGGCATCCCGATTGTGCGAACGGAAGACTGATGTTACGCAGGCGGTCGGGCGGGTGCGAGACAAGCACCCTGGTGCCACATTCGGTTAAAGTTGTGCGCTCAAACTCCGCGCATTCCCCGGGTTCTGCGGGCCAGGACGGCCGCGGCGCGCTACACGGTCGCGGGCGGCTAGCGGCAGTGGAGCGCGCTCGCGAGCTTTGCCGTCTTTTGCTGTCCGAGCGGGGCGAAGCTTCTGGAGTAGCGCTGGCGCGTGATGTAATTGCGACCTATGATTCCATGGACAGCGCGTCGCGAGAGGCGTTTTTTGAATTGCTGGCGCGTGAGTTCGACCCCGAACCCGCCGCGATCGCGCAAGCGGCGCGTAGATATCATGACTCCCCCAGCCCTGACGCCTTCATAGCACTGTCCGCGACGGTCGAAGCGCCGCGTCAGGAGCTGTTCCGTCGGATCAATTTTGCGCCGAAGGGCACACGGACGCTGGTTGAGATGCGGGGGCATCTTTTGGGCCTGCTCTCGTCCCGACCGCGTCTGGCCGGCGTGGATTTCGATCTGAGGCATCTGCTTGGTTCTTGGTTCAACCGCGGGTTTTTGCGCTTGGAGCGTATCGACTGGCATACTTCCGCGGAGGTTTTGGAAAAGCTCATCCGATATGAATCGGTGCACGAGATCAACGGTTGGCCGGATCTGCGCCGCCGTCTAGCCGAAGACCGACGCTGCTTCGGCTTTTTTCATCCTGCGCTACCCTACGAGCCGCTGATCTTTGTTGAAGTTGCGCTGACGCGCGGGCTGGTTACAGCGCTCGAGCCGTTGCTCGATCTCGACGCTCCGGTGACGGACCCGAACACTGCTGACACGGCCGTCTTTTATTCCATCAATAACTGCCTTAGCGGGCTGCGCGGAATTTCGTTCGGCAGCTTTCTAATCAAGCAGGTGATGGAGGAGTTGAGCGCTGAGTTCGCCGGCATCAGGCGCTATGTCACGCTCTCTCCGTTACCAGATTTTGCGCGAGCGGTGCGTGCTAACGGTGACAACGCCGAGTCCAATGGATTCACGCGCGAGAGGCTCGGTCGTTTGCTGCGCGACTACGCTGGTGAGCTCACTCGGCGCGGCGGAGGCAGCGACGCGGTGGATGCGCTGCGCCGGTTGCTCGAGCGCCCGCTCGAGCATCGGCGGACGCTCGCGGCCCCGCTTTCGCGCCTCGCGCTGGCGTACCTGACGCGGCGTAGGCGCGACGGCGCGGCACTTGATCCGGTCGCGCATTTTCATCTGGCCAACGGAGCGCGACTCGAGCGCATCGATGCTTACGCCAACCTGCGCCCGTATGGTCTTAGCCGATCTTTCGGCGTGATGGCGAACTACCGCTACCTGCCTGGGGAGCTGGAACATAATCACGAACGCTACGTTCGTGGCGGCGAAATCGCTATGTCTGCCAGGCTTGCGCGCGAGCACAAAAAAATTGAGGCGCTGTGGCGCGGAACGTCGCATAGCCGCGCCAGCGCGGAGGCGAGCCGATGACCCCGCCATGCGATGCGGTTGAGCTTACCCGCCGTCTTATCCGTTTCAATACAGTCAACCCGCCCGGCAACGAGCGAGAGTGCAGTCGGTACCTAGGCGAGCTTCTGCAAAGCGCCGGGTTTTTCGTCCAGTACCATGAATTCGCCGATTTGCGCACCACAGTTATTGCGCGCCGCGGCAGCGATTGCGCCAAAAAGCCGCTTTGCTTTACCGGCCACGTCGACGTGGTGCCGTTGGGTGCGCAACCCTGGAGCGTCGACCCGTTCGGCGCCGAGTTGAGCGAGGGTAAGCTTTTCGGCCGCGGCTCGAGCGACACCAAAAGCGGTGTGGCGGCATTCGTCGCCGCGGCGCTCGAACAGACCAAGGCAATCGATCGCGGCCCGGGCGTGGTGCTGATAATCACCGCGGGTGAGGAAACCGGCTCCGCCGGGGCCTTTCAGGTGGCGGCGCTCGGCGCCGCTGCGATCGGCGAGGCAGGCGCGATCGTCGTTGCGGAACCGACCGGCAATTATCCGCTTGCCGGTCACAAAGGCGCTTTGTGGCTCAAAGCGCGCACGCGAGGCCGCACGGCCCATGCCTCGGTGCCCCATCAAGGAGTCAACGCGGTGTACAAAGCCGCGCGGCTGATTTCCAAGCTGGAACGCTACGGCTTTGACACACCAGCCCATCCCTTGATGGGGGGACCGACGCTTAACGTCGGCACAGTGTCGGGCGGGCTCAACGTCAACTCAGTGCCAGACTTTGCCGAGGTCGGGATCGATATTCGAATCCCTGTGGGCATTGACCATGCGCGATTGCGTAACAAACTGGTCGCCGACTTGGCTCCAGAGTTGGACGAACTAGAAACTATGCTCGATATGGCTGGCATCGCCACCGATCCCGCTCATCCTTGGGTACAGGAGGTCTGCGAGATCATGGAACGCTTCCTCGGCGATCAGCCTAAGCCCGCTCTGGCGCCTTACTTTACCGACGCCGGCGCCCTCACGCCCGCCTACGGCAACGTTCCGACGATTATTCTCGGTCCCGGAGAGATCGAGATGGCGCATCAAACCGATGAGTGGTGCAGGGTTTCGAAGATCGAGCAGGCGTTCGAGGCGTATCGAGCGATCATTCAACGCTGGCAGAAGGGTTGAGCCGGCGCCGGCTTTATTGCTCAGCCGCGCCGTGTTGAGGCGCGGCTGATTAAGCGCCGTTACCTGAGCGGTGGGGGGGTAACGGTGGTGGTCGCGCACCAGAATTGCGAGGCGCGTGCCGGTTTGCGACCGCATGGCCGGTGGGACGGCGTTTGCTTTTCGCGACGCGGCCCCACCGGCCATGCAACTTGCTAGCGAAACCAATAAATATACGGCTCCTCCAAGGGAATCCGGACGCCCGGATATTGAGGAAACACGCGCGGAGTGTAATGCTCGGCCGGCCGGCTAGCGCGCACGGAAGCTTCGTAGCGCAGTAACTGGGCTGCGCCATTGGTGTCTGCGACCAGGTTCATCGGTATCCGTTCGGCCTCAGCGCCTGACAGCGGCTCGGCATATAGCTCAACGCGCAGCCATTCAGGTCGAAGTTTCCCGGGGCTTAAACTCGCGCGGAATTGGTAGTTGTCCGCGAGCTGCTGCACGTGGAAGTCTGCGATGCGTAGCTCAGCCCAATGAAGCGCCAGCGCCCGATGCCACGCTTCCAACTCCTTGGCGACTTCAACGCCTCGCATGCGCTGATCGCCGAGATTGGGAATGTAATAGCGTTCCACATACTCGCGCACCATTCTGTTGGCCGAAAAGCGTCCGGTAAGCTGCGCCATGCTTGCTCTCATCCTGCGCACCCAATCGACGGGAATGCCGCTGGGCGAGCGCTGGTAGAAGGCCGGAATTATCTCGCGCTCGAGAAGCGCGTAGAGGGCGTCAGCTTCAGCAGCATCCCAATTCGGATCGTCGCCATGCTCTTGGCCGTCGCCCAACGCCCAACCCACTTCGGAGCTGTAAGCTTCCGCCCACCATCCGTCGAGCTCCGAGGCGTTGAGGCCGCCGTTGGCGAGCAGCTTCATCCCGCTGGTGCCGCACGCCTCCCATGGACGCCGCGGGTTGTTCACCCAAACGTCCACGCCGCGAACTAGCTCGGCGGCGAGCGCCATGTCGTAGTCCTCGACGAACACCACGCGTCCGCGCACCTGTGGTTTGCGCACGAATTCGTTCCACTCACGCACCATTCGCTTGCCTTCGCCATCTTGAGGGTGGGCCTTGCCGGCGACAACGAGCTGGAGCGGCTGCTTTGGGTCGGTGAGTAGGCGCTCAAGCCTAACTGGGTCATGAAGCAGCAGGTTGGGCCGCTTGTAGGCCGTGAAGCGGCGCGCAAAGCCGACGGTCAGGATTTCGTAATCCAGGAGTTGCTCGACGTTCCGCGTCCCAAAATCGCCTCGTAGCGCCGCCCCTAACGAGAGCCGCCGTCGCAGCGAATCGATCAACTGCCTTCTAGCGCGGGCACGGAAGTTCCATAACACCTCGTCGGACAAGCAAGAGATCTTCTCTTCCAGTTGTTCCAGTGCTCCTCGCCATCGCGTCTCGCCGCAGCTGCGCGTCCAGAGCTCGTCCGCTTCGGCCGATTCCCATGACGGCACGTGAACGCCGTTAGTGACATGTCCCACGGGCACTTCCGACTCGGGCCAGCGTGGGAACAGTGGGGTGAAAATGCGCCGACTTACGGCGCCGTGCAGCCGGCTTACAGCGTTGATGCTGCCGCAACCTCGCACCGCGAGGTACGCCATGTTGAACGGCTCGTCGCGGTTTTCAGCAACGCGCCGGCCCAGCGCCAACAAATCGTCGACTCCGATCCTTAGAGACCGCGCAAAGTTCTCGAAGCAAGGGGCGAATAGTTCGGGCTGAAAAAGATCGAAGCCGGCCTGCACCGGAGTATGCGTAGTGAAAATGTTGCCCAGGCGGGTACAGCGCAAGGCAGTAAAAAATGACTGGCCCGTGCGCTCCATGAAGTCGCGCGCGCGCTCGAGGACCGCGAAGGCGGCATGTCCCTCGTTGAGATGGCAAATCTCGCAGTCAAGCCCCAGACTTCGCAAAAGCCGCCATCCGCCGATCCCGAGCGCCATCTCTTGCTGCAGGCGCATCAACGAACTGCCGCCGTAAAGCTCCGAAGTGATTGCGCGGTCGGACGGCGTATTCATGGGGTCGTTGCTATCCAGAAGGTACAAGGTTACGCGTCCGACGCGTGCCTGCCAGCAGCGCAGGTACAAGGGGCGACCCGGCAGCGCAACTTCCACTCGTAGCCATTCGCCGTCCGGACCGGTCACAGGCGTTATCGGCAACATGCTAGGGTTGTTGTAAGGATAGAATTCCAACTGATCGCCGAGAGCGCCGATCGCCTGGCGAAAATAGCCTTGCTGATACAAGAGCCCCACGCCGAAGATGGGCACTCCCAGGTCGCTGGCAGCCTTAAGGTGGTCGCCGGCCAATATGCCCAATCCGCCAGAGTAGATGGGCAGCGCTTCGCTGAGTCCGAACTCCATGCAGAAGTAAGCTATGCCGCCGAGCTTGAGGTGGCCGTATTTTTTGTCAAACCAAGTGGAACTGTTCAGGTAGCGATCGCGCGCGGCCGCTACGCGGCGTAGTTCTTGAACGAAGCTCGAGTCCCCTGATAACTCCTTGAGCCGCTTCCCCGAGACATCGCGGAGAATTAACCATGGGTTGTAAGTCGCGCGCCACAACGCGGCGTCGAGCTTTTCCCATAGTCCGCCGCTTTCGCGGCTCCAGCTCCAACGCATATCCGAGGCGATGTCAGCGAGGCTTGCGAGTTCAGGCGGCAGCGCCCGCGCCATGTAATGTCCGTGCTCCATGCCTTGGTTCTCCTTAAGCTTTAACCCGAGCTTGCGCCAGTGCCCCAGTCGAGCACGCGCTGGCAACCGCCCGGTCAGCATCTCGCTCTGTGATTCCCATCCGCAACATTGACTTAACTTTCGCGCGACCTGAGGGTCCGGCACTTGTCATCGGCAAAGCCGGTGGTTTCCCGCGCGAAGGATTAACTTGCCCTTTGCCGAGTCCGACGCCCGTGCGCGCAGCACCTCCACCGAAGTTCAAAGCGCTAAAGACCTCGGGCGCGAATTCCGAGGCTTGGGCCCAGCCGAGGACAGAGCGCAATTTTTAGTCCGCTCCGGTTAAAAGTCTAACTGGAAGACCGCTCCAAAACGACCAGAGACCGAGGGGCTAGCCGTAGATTTAAAGCTTGCACACGCGCACGGGCTGCGGTCTCGGGGATGTCGTTTGGGGCGCGCTCGCCGGTGTTTAGCGCGACTCGCCAGACGCCGCCGTTCGGCGCCGGTGGCAGACGAAATTCGAGTTCCTGCTCCTCGGCGTTGGCCATGAAATAAAGCTCGCCTCCGGTGCCGGTGGCATCGCGGATGAGACAAGCGATACTTCTATCCTGGCTGCTCCAATCCGGATAGCTGCCGTGTGCGTTGAACCACAAGACCTCGTCGCGTCCGTAAAAACGCTCCTCGCGCAGCACGCTATGCTCAAAGCGGAAAGCGATAAGCCGCCGAGTGAAGCGAAGCAACTCGCGGTTGCGGTCGATCAGGCTCCAGTCGTACCAAGAGATCTCGTTGTCCTGACAGTAAGCGTTGTTGTTGCCGCCCTGGGTGCGTCCGAATTCATCGCCGCCTAACAGCATCGGTACGCCGCGCGACATCATCAAGGTGGCTATCATGTTCTTGGACTGGCGCAGGCGGACTGCGTTAATCCACGGGTCGGCGGTCTCGCCCTCGACCCCGTAGTTGCAGCTATAGTTCGCGGGGCTTCCGTCGCGATTGCTCTCGCCGTTAGCTTCATTGTGCTTTTCGGCGTAGCTAACCAGATCGCGCAGCGTGAAACCGTCGTGGCAAGTGATGAAGTTGATGCTATTAAGGGGGGCGCGGCCGGAATGCTGATAGATATCCGCACTGCCGCATAGCCGGCTAGCGAGCGCACCCGCCATCCCGGGGTCGCCGCGCCAGAAGCGGCGCACGTCGTCGCGGTACTGGCCGTTCCATTCTGACCAGCGCAACCCGGGAAAGCTACCTACCAGATAGGCGCCTCCCGCATCCCAGGCTTCGGCGATAAGCTTGACGTTGCGTAAAATGGGATCTTCGGCGATACGCTCGAGTAAAGGCGCGTTGGCCGTGATATTGCCCGACTCGTCGCGTCCCAGGATTGCCGCCAAGTCGAAGCGAAAACCGTCGACGTGCATCTCGATCACCCAGTGGCGCAGGCAGTCGAGTATAAGCTCGCGCACCACCGGATGATTGCAGTTGAGCGTGTTTCCACAGCCGGAAAAATTTCTGTAGCGCCGGCGGTCTTCTGCCAGCAGGTAGTAGACCTGGTTTTCTAGACCGCGCATGCTGAGCGTCGGCCCCGATTCGTCGCCCTCCGCGGTGTGATTGAAAACTACGTCGAGGATCACCTCCAGATCGGCGGCGTGCAGCGCGCGCACCATCTCTTTAAATTCGGTGACCTGAGCGCCGCGGCCGGCGCTGGCGTAGGTCTCCTTCGGGGCGAAGAACGCGACCGGATTGTAGCCCCAATAATTGCGCAGCCGGACGCCGTTTAGCGGATTGACCCGGCGCGTTTCGTTCTCGTTGAATTCCTGCACCGGCAGAAACTCAAGCGCAGTGACCCCGAGATCCTTAAAGTAAGGGATCTTCTCAATCACGCCGCGGTAGGTGCCGGGATGGCCGACTCGAGCCGTTGGATGAATCGTCAAGCCGCGGACATGAGTCTCATAAATGACGGTCCGCGACCAGGGGTGGGCTGGCGGGCGATCTCCAGTCCAATCGAAATCTGCCGCAACCGTTATTGCTCTTGCGGCATACGGTCCGTTGTCTTCGGTCGAGAACGACAAGTCTTTGACCGGCGAGGCGCAGTCGTAGGCGCGGGCCCGGTCGAAGTCCCAGGCGCTGACGCCGCTGAAGGCCCGGGCGTATGGGTCAGCGAGCACGCGCCAGCGGTTGAAGCGAAGACCATCGTAGGGGCGATAAGGGCCATCTGCTCGATAGGCATAACATTGTCCGGCGGTTAGACCGCCGACCCAGACGTGCCAGATTTCCCCAGTACGGTTGATCACCGGGTCAAGCAATATCGAGTGCGACGGATAGCGATCATCAGGAGAGTCATACAGCAGCAGCTCTACCCGCGTTGCGTGGCGGCTAAAAACTGCGAAGTTGACGCC
>Ga0080006_1151932_pt1 | contig 11312 bp, 7 predicted proteins | sample RS3BMetagenome_FD_69209 | JGI IMG/M metagenome (GOLD analysis project Ga0080006, IMG submission 69209) | Ferric oxide microbial mat and aquatic microbial communities from Rainbow Spring, Yellowstone National Park, USA - RS3B (SPADES... ... | reverse complement strand
CGTAGGAAGGCTCGGCAAACTTTGTGAGGATTTCTTGAAGCAGTGAATTCTTTGAGTACAGGGGCACATCCAAAGTGTGCCGCTGGGCGATGTTGCGCAGATTGCTGATATCACTCTGATTCAAGCACTCGGCCAGACGCATGTCCTCACCTCACATAAAACTGGATCCGTTGTCATGAGTATGCCCTGACAAAACTTCCCTATGTATCGAGACAAAAAAAGGACTCACGATTCCTCGCGAGCCAAGAGAGAGATAGTATAGGAGTGGAGAGAAACTACATTGCACATCCAAGGAGTAGTGTACCAACCAATCGTTTGGTTGTCAACCTCCCGCGGACAAATAGTTACCAATTCACCAAAACTCATTTCCCGTCCCAACAAGGAAGTAAGCGGATGCAAGTTTACATTCGGTCGGCAATCGCGTACCCGTGATCTTCCAAGATCGCGGCTGCTTGGTCGTGAAAGGCCAAGGTGTCAAATTGCAGAAGCAGCTGGCCGTCGTCGCCCTCGCGGCTCTCGAGGATCCCGATATTGCGAATGCTCACTTGATGCCCGCCGAGCAAGGAGGCAACGTCACCGATGACGCCCGGCACATCAGGGACTGATACCGTAATCGAAAACGTCGACCTAAGCGCACCCACTGAACGCGCCGGCAGCAAATCTCGAAAGGCCCTCGCCGACTCAAAAAACTGTTCCAGCGCCGCTCCGTCTCCCGTGTCCATCCAACTAGCCAAGAGGTGTAGACGCTCGTCCCAGTCCGCGATGAGTCTTAAAATTTCTTCGCGATTCTCCAGCGTTATGTCTCGCCACAGCAATGGATCACTCGACGCAATGCGCGTGATGTCGCGAAACCCTCCGGCAGCCAACTGAAGGTACGCTTCATCGCTGGTTGACAGATCGGCTACCTGGTTCACCAACGCCGCCGCGATCCGCAAAAAGCAACCAGCGCCTCGCACCCACGAGGTTATTCTCGTTGTCGTTGCAGGCTGGTTGGCGCCGCCACTCATAGGTGTAGAGCAGATCGTCTAGATCTTCCTCTGTATCGCCGCCGACCCGCTGACTGTGCAAGCCGCGAATTTGGGCTATAAGACGATTATGTTCATCGTAGATATCAATATCTGCGGACAACCGCTGGGTTGTTTTTTCGCGGATGCGGGCATGGCTCCACAGGCGATTGCCGGGACGGTGATATAGGCAGACTTGCTCCATCTCAACGGGCAGATAAAGTCCGCCTTTTGCCTTTCCGAAATCATCGGCAGCGGGAAGGATGCTGTGGAAACAGGCATCGAGAAAAGCGGGATGGAACAGATAATCCTCCGTGGCGACGGCCGCCGGCAGATGAATTTCGCTCACCGCTTCTCGTTGGCCGCGGCGTCCCGCTTGGACGCCTTGAAAAAGCGGCCCATAATCCAGGCCAATTTTGCGACAAAAATCGTAGCAATCAGCACGCGAGAATGACTCGCCCGCAGCGCCGGCAAGAAAGTCCGAAAAGCCCTTGTCGGCGCTATGGGGTAGAGAGGTGTTTCCAGTGCAACGCACGACGATGCTGGCGTGCGCCGTCCACTCTTCCTCACTATCAATGGGGCGGCTATGGATGCGCACGGTAGCATCTTCGGCATGGTAAGTGGTCCGCAGCCGACGCGGCCGATCCACTGTCAGAAAACAGGGATTGGCCAGTCTGACGTCTTCCAATTGGCAAGCATTGGGCGCAGTCGGCATCGTGCTGTTCGCGCTGAACACTTCGCGGGCTGCAGCAAAAGCCATTTCCAGATAGCCAGTTGCGGGAAAGATCACTGTCCCCTGGACACAATGATCATTAAGATAGGGAAAAAGTCGCAAATCCAGCCGCGTCTCCCAAGCAGGTTGTGGGCCATCCAGGGACACACCCAACAACGGATGAACGGGCGCCGCCAAGCGTGTCCGCCGCGATTCCTCACTCTCGGACCAGTAACGCTCGCGCTGCCAGGGATAACGTGGCGGCCGCAGCGTCTTCGCGGGGCCCGGCGTTACGCTACACCAAGCGATTGGATGCCCTAGCTTATAGAGTTGGCCTAGGGAATGCAGCAAGGTGGCGCGTTCGTCCTCACGGCGGCGCAACGACGGCAGGATTTGCACTTCTCCTTTGCCCTTCCCACCTACGGAAGAGCGGTGCCGTGCGCATTCCGCCACGGATGCAGCTAACACCGGATGCGGACTCAGCTCCACCACGGTATCGCAGCCCCAGATGAGAAGCTGTTCGACGGCGGCGGCGAACTGCACAGTTTGCCGCACGTTGCGCCACCAATAGTCTGGTCCCATTTCCGGCCCGCCAATACGGCGCCCATACACGGTGGAGAACAACGGCAGCGTCGCTGGGTGCGGTTGGATGTCGCGCAGCGACGCCAATAACTCGTCGCGCGCGGGATCCATCTGAGCGCTGTGAAAGGCGTACTGCACTTGCAAAAAGCGATAAAAAATTCCTCGGCAGTCCAAAATATGGGCGATCTCCTCCAGTGGACCTGCTTCGCCGGAAAGCGTGACCGAGACGGGACTGTTGATGGCGGCAAAGCTGAGGCGTTCGCCGTATGGAGCGATCAACTGTTGGGCTTCCTCCGGCGTGATGCTGGCTGCAAGCATTCGGCCGCTGGGGCTGGCATTTCGCCCGTCGCACACCGGCGAGACGTCGGTCCCACCGACCAGTTCCATGCAGCGCCCCCGGTGATAAATCACACGCACCGCATCGTCGAGGTTGAAAACGCCGGCTAGATAAGCGGCGGCCACTTCGCCGACGCTGTGCCCCACCACGGCTTGGGGTTGCACTCCCCAAGAACGCCATAGCTCCGCCAACGCCACCTGGAGGGCGAAAATGGCCGGTTGCGAGATAGCAGTCACGTGCATGCGCGAATGCTCCTCTTCGGCCGTCAGTTCCTCCAGCAGCGACCACGGGCCCAGGCGACGAAGGATCGCATCGCAGCGTTCGATCATCGCGCGAAAGACAGGCTCTTGTTCCAGCAATTGCCGTCCCATCGCCCACCATTGCGGCCCTTGCCCGGAACATACAAAAGCCACCCGCGGCCGCTGTCCTGTCGTCGCATATTCGGAAGAGGTGAGGGTCGCAAGTTTCTCGACCAACTCTTCCCGGGAATGGGCGACGACGGCCAGGCGGTGATTGTGATGACTGCGGCGATGGGCCGCGTTGTAGGCGAGATCGTGCAACGAGACATCCGGCGGACAATCGGCGACAAATTGCCGCCAAGAAGCGGCCAATGCTTGCAATGCCTGCGGGCTGCGGGCGGAGAGGGGCACTAGGACGGCGGATGGAGGGCGAAAGAAGGAGTAAGAAGAGCATTTCGCTCCGCTTCCCTCCGTCCTCCGTTCTCCATCCGCCGTCCGTTGTGGCGCTTCCTGCAATACCACATGCGCATTGGTACCGCCGTAGCCGAATGAATTGACGCCCGCTGTCGCCGGAGTGTCACTGGCCGGCCACGGTTCCGTGCGCGTCGGGACGCGCAGCCGCAGCTGGGCGAAATCAATGGCCGGGTTGGGCTGATGGAAATGCAAATTACCAGGGATGCGACGATGGTGCAGGGCCAGCGCCGTCTTGATGAGGCCGGCAATGCCGGAGCCAGCTTCCAAATGGCCGATGTTCGTCTTCACCGAACCGATCAGGCAAGGCCGATCCGCCGGCCGGTTCGCCGACAGGACGCGCCCCAATGCCCGCGCTTCGATGGGGTCGCCGATCAGCGTGCCGGTGCCATGCGCTTCGACGTACTGCACCGCCGACGGATCGACGCCAGCATTTTGGTAAGCCTGACGCAGCAGGGCTTCCTGCGCCTCTTCGCTGGGAACAGTCAATCCGGGTGTCCGCCCGTCCTGGTTCACAGCAGAGCCGCGGATGACGGCGTAAATGCGATCGTTGTCGGCCAGGGCGCGGGTCAGCGGCTTGAGGACGATCATGCCAGCGCCTTCGCCGCGAACGAAGCCATTGGCTGCCGCGTCGAAAGCATGACAGCGGCCGTCCGGCGACAACATGCCCAGGCGGCTAAATCCGACGTACCAATCAGGCAGCAGCAAAGCGTTGACGCCACCGGCCAACGCTAGCGCACATCCCTCTTCCCAGATACTTTTACAAGCTAAATGCACGGCCACCAGCGCCGACGAACAAGCGGTATCGACGGCCACGCTCGGCCCGCGCAGGTCGAAGCAATAGGAAACGCGGTTGGCAGCGATGCTTAGCGCTCCGCCGGTGTTGGTATAGGCATCGATGATGGCGCGATCGCGGAAATTGACTTGAGCGAAAGAATACTCCCAGCTGGAGATGCCCACAAAGACAGCGGTCTTGCTGCCGGACAGCTGTTCTAACACCTGTCCGCCGTCTTCCAACGCCTCCCAGGCTGTTTCCAGCACAAGGCGTTGCTGCGGGTCCATGTGCGCTGCTTCGCGCGGCGAAATGCCGAAGAAAGCGGCGTCGAACTGATCGATGTCCTGCACAAAGCCGCCGCGGCAAGCATGGCTTTTGCCTGGTTTACCTATTTCTGGATCGTAAAAAGTTTTTTTGTTCCAGCGCTCCGGGGGCACTTCGCTGATGGCGTCCACGCCGTTCGTCAGCAGTTCCCAGAAGCGAACGGGATTGTCGGCCTTTCCGGGAAAACGGCAGCCGATCCCAATGATAGCGAGCGGTTCGCGGGGATAAGACGGACCAAAATCGCGGGCAAAGGGATATTTCGACAGGGAGTTGTTGGTATAATAATCGCTCATCATTCTCTCTGCTCCGCCTCCGCGTGCTGTCACCTGTTGTGCAGCTGAGTCCAAGGACGGACAACTGAAGAGACAACATGGTGTCAGTAAACGGTGTCCTCTGTTTGGATCGTAACAAATCTCCTGCCTGCAAACAATTTTCGCCATAGAAAGCGAAATCTAATTCGTTCCTTGCAACTATATCTCATGCAAAGATAGAATGTGGAAACCATGTTGGCGTCTCCATGCACAATATGGAGATGGGGAGCATCCGGGTGAGAGTTCCTTATTCTTTGCTCCTTATTGGTCGGGAGCGTGGCCGCTATCTGCCAGCGATCCTCGCCGTCGCTTTTTGTGCCCAGCTGAACATCCTGCAATGGGGGGTGTTGTTGGGCACGTTATCGGTGTTGTCGATGCCGATTGACCGCAGCGGCGCTGAGGTGTGGGTGGCGTCCCGCAACGCTCTGAGCTTGGAATTGGGGCATCCTATTCCCAACGAATGGGAAGCGCGCGTCGCCAGCCAGCCTGGAGTCGAGCGAACCGAAACCTATCTCTTCGGCTTCGGCTATTGGCACAAACCGACGGGCGGGTCAGAAGTTTGCATTGTCGTCGGTTCGCATCTGGGCGCGCAAGCACTAGGCGCCTTGGTCGATCTGACGCCGGACATGCGGGCGCGCTTGACCGAGCCGGGAGCAGTCGTCGTCGATGCTGCGGAGCTGGATCGCTTGGGTATTCATGGTGTCGGCGATGCGGCCGAAGTTTTCGGGCATCGCGTCTTTGTGGTCGGGCTTTTGCATGGGTTCAAGAGCGTCGGCGGGCCCTACGTATTTTGTTCGCAGCGCACGGCGCGAATGATTTTGCCATTGTTTCAGGAGAAACCGCACGACACCATGTATTTGTTGGCGCGCTGTCGCAATGCCACAGCGGTACACGAACTGATCGAACGTATGCGGCAATATCCGGATTTGTCGGCGTTCACGCGTGAAGAATTTTCCCGACGTACGCGCTGGTACTGGTTGACGCAGACCAATGCCGGCATTGGCATGGGCTGCACGGCGGCGCTGGCCCTGTTGGTCGGCCTGGTCGTCACTAGTCAGACGCTCTACGCCGCCACGGCTGCTTCGCTGCGCGAATATGCCGTCCTCCGCGCCTTGGGCATTGCGCGTTGGCGTATGGGGGCGATGGTGTTGGCACAATCGTTCTGGGTGGGACTGTTCGGCGTCGCCGTAGCCATGCCGGTGATCTTCATGCTCGGCTCCGCCGCCAACTTCGCCGGCGCACGGGTGCTGCTGCCGGCATGGCTGTTCATCGGCGGCAATGTCCTGACGATGGCGATGGCCTTGGCGTCCGGCCTGGCTGCCCTGCGTTCGCTGCGGCTGGTCGAACCGATTACGCTGTTGCGCTAAGAGGTCCCGTAGGCATGTCCTCGGCGAAAACTACGTTGCAAGCACGTCATCTGGTCCGTTCCTTCGGCGCTGGCGAGACGAAAACGACCGTGCTGCAAGAGGTGTCTCTCGACTTGTACGAAGGCGAGGTGGCGCTGCTGATGGGGCCGTCGGGCAGCGGCAAGTCCACGCTGTTGGCTGTGATGTCTGGTTTGCTGCGCCCTGACAGCGGTGAAGTGATCGCACTGGGACAACAGATATGGCAAATGTCGGAAAACGAACAGCGCCGCTTCCGCTTACGGCACTGCGGCTTCATCTTCCAGGGGTTCAACCTGTTTCCGTCGCTGACGGCCCGTGAGCAATTGGAGATGGTGTTGCGCTGGAGTGGAGGAATATCGTCGCGCGAAGCGGAGCGGCGCGTCGAAGAAATATTGCTGCGGCTGGGCCTGGAACATCGCAGTGACCTGACTGCCGATCAGCTGTCCGGCGGTGAGAAACAACGTGTGGCCATCGCCCGCGCCTTACTCAAAGAGCCAACTTTCTGTTTCGCCGACGAACCGACCAGTTCACTGGATTGGCACAACGGCGAGCAAGTAGTTCAGCTATTGCGTACAGCAGCGCGCGAACGCGGAGCCACCATCTTCATCGTGGCCCACGATGCTCGAATTATACCTTATGCGGATCGCGTATATTATTTAGAGGATGGGCGTCTGTGTGGAAAAGCTATCTCGCAACCGTAAGGGGGAAGCTGTTGAGGAATCGTGACACGCGAGACGATCCATTATACCTTTGAGATATTCCATGAAACGCACTTCCATTCCTCGTCGTAGCTGGTGGCTGTTGTTGTTGGCCCTGTTGGCCGCCAGCACGCCTGCCGCCTTTCTGCTCTTCGTTTATTCTTCGCGTGGTGCTATCCCTGCAGTGGGTGAACGCGATCCAAAGACCTCGGCTGGCTCTCTCGAAGACGAAGGCATTGTCTGCTTTGGGCAAGTGGATCTGATTCACGGCGTCGCCGCTCTCGTTCCGCTGCAACCCGGCCGCGTCGCGGAAGTGCTGGTCGAGGAAGGGCAGACGGTCGCCAAAGGTGCGCCCCTGCTACGTTTGGAAGACGGCCTCGCGCGCAGCCGCCTCGCGGAAGCGCAAGCGGCCCTAGACGCAGCCCAATTGCGCTTAAAACAGGTCCGCAAATTGCCTGAACAACAACGCAGCCGTATTGCCCAGCAGCAGGACGCCGTCGAGGCCATGCGCAACCGCCTGTCCGCTGCGAAACGTCAACTCGCCCGCCAGGAAAAATTGGTCCAAGACAAGCTTGCCGATGAAAAAGACCTCGACATCGGCAAAGACCATGTTCGCGAGTTGGAAGCCCTGCTCCGCAGCGAAGAGAAACGCCTGGAAGATTTACAACGCCAGGACATTGACGACGACATTCGCCGGGCCGAGAAGGAAGTGGAAGTGATGAAAGCGCGCCGCGATCAGGCGCAGTACGCTCTAGACGAATGCGTGCTGAAAGCGCCGCAGCGCGGCACAATCTTGCGTCTGCTGGTCGGGCCGGGGGACGTTCTCGGCAACCAAACGAAACAGCCGGCGGTGCAATTCGCCGTCGAGGGACCGCAGATCGTCCGCGCCGACGTGGAGCAAGAATTCATTGGCCGCGTCGCCGTCGGGCAGCTGGCGACGGTCCAGGATGAAACGCATTGGGGCCGCACGTGGAAGGGCAAGGTGCAGCGCATCGCCGACTGGATCACGCAGCGCCGCTCGGTCCTGCACGAACCGCTCGAATTCACCGACATTCGCACCGTAGAAGTGCTCATCACTTTGGATCCCGACCAACCCCCGCTGCGCATCGGCCAGCGCGTCCGTGTGCGCATCGGCTCGTCTCCCTAAACTATTTTCCCGTCGATAAAAAGCGACGGGGATTTGTCGAAGATCAAGCGATAGGGTCGGCTGCATCTCATTCGAAGAAAAGGATGGACCTGCACGACTTTGCGGAGCGGCAAAAAGCGCCAGATCCCAGTGCTTACCCTTTGAAGAGTTGCCTATCCCGTACTTGTTCGGCGATCGTTTGTTTCATCCCTTTTTCTTCTGGGCACTCTCGATTTTGGCCCAGGTGTCGCGGAGCGTCACCGTGCGGTTGAAGACGAGCGCACCCGGCTTGGAATCGGGATCGACGCAGAAATAGCCCAGGCGTTCGAACTGGAAACGATCACCGGGTTTGGCCGTCGCCAAGCTGGGTTCGAGGCGGCAATCCGTCAGCGTCACCAGTGAATGCGGATTGAGGTTGGTTCTGTAGTCTTGGCCTTCGGGAACGTCATCCGGGTTGGGTTTCGTGAAAAGATAATCATATAAGCGAACTTCAGCTTTCAAGGCGTGGGCGGCCGAGACCCAGTGGAGGGTCGCCTTGACTTTGCGATTGTCCGGGGCGTTGCCGCCCTTGGTCGCCGGGTCATAGGTGCAGTGCAAGGCGAGGATTGCGCCGGTTTTTTCGTCCTTGATCACGCCGACGCACTTGAGGAGATAGGCATAGCGCAGCCGTACTTCGCGGCCGGGGGCCAGGCGAAAATAATCCTTGGGCGGCGTTTCACGGAAATCGTCTTGTTCGATGTACAAGACTTTCGAGAACGGGACTTTGCGCGTGCCGGCGCCAGCATCTTCGGGATTGTTGACGGCCTCGACCTCCTCAACCTGCCCTTCAGGATAATTGTCGATAATCACCTTCAAGGGTCGCAAAACAGCCATAACACGCGGAGCGCGGCGGTTGAGGTCGTCACGCACGCAATTTTCCAGGCGGCTGATGTCGATGACGCTGTTGAACTTGGCGACACCAATGTCCTTGCAGAACTGGCGGATCGCCTCGGGCGTGTAGCCGCGGCGGCGGATGCCGGCGATGGTCGGCATCCGCGGATCGTCCCAGCCTTTGACATGGCCTTCCGTCACCAATTCGATCAGGCGGCGTTTGCTCAGGACTGTATAGGTCAAGTTAAGACGCGCAAACTCGATCTGCCGGGGATGATAAATGCCCAGGGCGTCCAGGAACCAATCGTAGAGCGGCCGATGATTCTCGAATTCCAGAGTGCAGATAGAGTGCGTGACGCCCTCGATGGAATCGCTTTGACCATGCGCCCAATCGTAGGTGGGATAGATGCACCATTTGTCGCCGACGTGGGGATGTTCGGCGTGCAAGATGCGGTACATCACGGGGTCGCGCAGGTTGAAATTCGGCGAATTCATATCAATTTTGGCTCGCAACGTGCGGGCGCCATCGGGGAACTCACCGGCCCTCATGCGACGAAAAAGATCAAGGTTCTCCTCAACCGAGCGCGTGCGGTACGGACTTTCCTTGCCGCCCTTGAGATCGCCGCGATACTCGGCAACCTGTTCGGGCGTCAAATCGCAGACGTAGGCTTTGCCGGCCCGGATGAGCTGTTCGGCCCATTGGTACAGCTGCTCGAAGTAGTCGGAAGCGTAATACAAGCCGTCCCACTGGAAGCCGAGCCAGCGCACGTCTTCGATGATGGCGTTGATGTATTCGACGTCCTCTTTGACGGGGTTGGTGTCGTCGAAGCGCAGGTTGCACTTGCCGCCGTACTCGGCGGCGAGACCAAAATTGAGGCAGATCGATTTGGCATGACCAATGTGTAGATAGCCGTTCGGCTCCGGTGGAAAGCGCGTCTGAACGCGGCCGCCGAACCTGCCGGTCCTCTGATCTTCGTCGATGATTTCCTGAATGAAGTTACGGGCCGGGGCCGGCTCCTTCGGCATCTTCTCGGACGCAGTTTTGTCTCGGTCCTTGCGTTTGTCCGGGTTTGGCATGGTCATGGCTATCCTACTTTGCTCGGCAAAATATACAGATGCATGAATATCTCATCTTATCGCGGAAGGGCTGATTTCCGCAACGCGAGAGGCGATGCTGTGGCATGAGAAATGCCAGAAGAAAAAAATAAAAAAATTTGTTCAGACCCTTGACAAAGTCTTCAGGCGCGAATAGAAATGTAAACGTTTCCCCCGCCGAGTGGCAGGGGGTGGATCGAATCAAGGAGGCGAGCCATCGATACTCCACCGACGAGAGGATGCCGGAGCTCGTAGGCCCTGGATTTCGGCTCATACGGCGCTGGGTGGCTCCGACTCAACTTCCGAGCTGTTCCCCTGGCAAAACCCGATAAGTATAGACCGATCCGATGGCCGCAACGAGTCCCGGCCGGTGAAAAACCGAGACAGCAGCCCGCCCTGCCAATTTACTTGGCAGGGCGGGCTGCTGTATTTCTTTTTACGTCTTCTCTTCTGCGCTTCCTCCGAGGATTTGTCTCTTGCTCCGGGAATTTTGTCCGGCTTTAATTGACGCCGATGCTGACCATGAGGTTGTAGCAGGCATGGGCGCCCACGGCGATGCCGAAGCCACGCACCTGGAAGAGAATGGCGAAGTATACGCCCGCAATCAGACGAAACAGGAACAAATAATTACTATACGGCTGTCCGTAGGGTCCAATGTGATGAGCGGCAGAGAAGAGCAGGGCCGAGGCGCTGGCGGCCAATAACACGGCCAGCAAGCCGTTCACGTCCAACAAGCGCAGCAAACGCAAAAGGCATGAAAACAGGATGAGACGGAACAATGCCTCCTCGTAGATGCCCGCGCCCAGGTAGGTGATGACTTGTCCCACGGCGGCAGGTTCTGCGGCGCGGACGGCCAGTTCGATGCCGAACTGCTCCAGCATCGGCCCCAAGGCTCGGCTGACCCCCCACAGACCGATGGCGTAAGCGACGCTTTCCAGGACCATGCCGCTCAGAATGGCGAAGACTTCATTGGGGCGTTCGTGCCGTCGCTTCCAGGTCCAGACGACCATCAGCGCCACCAGGATGGCCGGCGGCAGCCACACCCACGAGATGCCCAGACGCATCAGCCCGACGCGCAGCCAATTGTCGGCCCCATTGCGCAGGTTTTCCGGGTGCGGCCCTCCCAGCATGACGACGCCAGATTCGTAGGCCAAGACCAGCGGCAGCACGAACAACAAACACGGCCAAGGATGGCGCGTCGCTCGCAAATAGCTTACGTTACTGGTCATGCACCCTTCCGCTTACACCCATTCCGGGAAACGCGTGCCAAGCAGCTCGCGGCCCTCGGCAACGGACAAATTACGGACAATGCTGGGGCTGTCGCATTGGGCCAGATCAATGTGATGCGGCAAGGGCAGAGGTTGCCCTTGTGGATCCATCAGT
>Ga0080006_1145824_pt1 | contig 11318 bp, 13 predicted proteins | sample RS3BMetagenome_FD_69209 | JGI IMG/M metagenome (GOLD analysis project Ga0080006, IMG submission 69209) | Ferric oxide microbial mat and aquatic microbial communities from Rainbow Spring, Yellowstone National Park, USA - RS3B (SPADES... ... | reverse complement strand
CGGCGCCTGGCGTAGTCGGAGGTACCGGCTACCAACGTCAATGCACCGTCGGCGGTGTGATCATTGCGTGCGTTCCCTCAAACCCCGCCCCTGGGAGCCCTCCGGGCAGCGGTGGTGGCGGCGGCGGTGGTTGCAATTCGGCCGGCTTCATCGCGACGCAGGTGAACCCGCTGTTTCGCGTTGGCCCCAATCCCTGCGGCGGTGGTGGCGGTGGCGGAGGTGGCGGCGGCACCCCGTGCTCGAAAGCGAATCCAAAGGCGTGCCCAGGATCGCCAGCACCTCTTGCCCCATGCCTGCAACCAACCAGTGGCGGTTCGCTCGTTCTCGACAGTAAGGGTGATTCCGCGGACAAGCTAATCAAAGGAAACATGGCGCTGCAAGCATTGATGGCCGCGCTGCATAACGCCGGCGTTCAGGTAACGATCCAATCCGCGACCCTTCCACCGGGCACCGCCGCCAACGCAACGTTGAATAATTCAACGAGCGGCACCATCCAAGTCGATCCTGCCAACATGGCTGCGGCCGAAGCGACCGGGCAGGATCCCACGGAGATCATATACCATGAGATGGATCACCTCTACTACGAATCGCAGCCAGGCTTCTTTTCGAATATGCCGAGCAGCACCACGTTTGCCATTGGTGGCACAACGTACTCCTATAACACGGCCAATATTCCGAGCGGCAACGGTTGGACCAACTCGCCAGGCGAAATGGCTTGGGAGCACATGCTAATCCACAACGATCTTGTGAATGCTTTTGGGGTGAACGAGGGGGATCAGACCGGAGCGATCACAGAAGGCCTTCAGCATGCAACCAACGCTCCGGCCAAGAACGCGTTGAATTCAACCGCAGCCGCCGACAAGAGTAAAACCGGGACCTCATCGCGTGCAGTGGCACCACCTCCACGGAGTGCGACCTGCACGAGTAGTGGATCCGCGTCTCGCTCGCCGATGTCGGGTATCGTCGAAAACGGCGTCACCTATGTCGACTCGGGCTTTACGGATACTTACTAAATCATGCGTGAACATCGAGTTTTCGCCGGAGCGGGCAGAGTGGTTCTCTGCTCGCTCCTCTTGGCGCTTGCGCAACCGGTTGCGCACGTCGCCGCGGCGCAGGTTCCCGTCCGAAGTACGGCTACGCCTGCACCTAAATTCGTTCCTCAACCGAATTACGAATATGTGTGGCTCGTGCCAACCCGCCCGCACGATGCACGCCGCATACATCTCGCGGTCGGTGTATTTGAAAAATACTGGCTAGTAACAGTAGTGCCTGCAGAGATGGGGTTAACGCTTCGGGACCCGCAGACTGGTGTTTCCAGAGATTACGCGTTAGCCTTTAACACAACCTTGAGCGGGGCACCCCTAAAATGCAGCCACTATAAAATAATCGCAAACGAGCACTTTTGCGGATCTCTGCCACGTGACATCGTGCCGGGGAAAACGATGCTTGCGCTCCTCTATTGGAGGAGAGCCTTCCCCGGCTTACCCTCGCTTCGTGGCACCGATACGATCATGACACTGCAACCATAAACGCACGAAAACATCAGGAAAAAGCGTGACGTAAAGCCCCGTGCCGATTGGCGCGGGGCTCTCCAATATCCTCAAACCTCCGTTTGTGGGCGCGCCCCGCACACCTTGCCCCCCCCCCCCCTTAATGTCGTAGCCAGAACCGTTCGATTCCGGTAAAGCTGCCTGGTGCGCGCGGCACGATCCGACCGTGCGAGCGCGCACACCTTCATCCGTCAAAGAAGAGGATTTTTTTACGTGTTACGTTTTCGAACGGCAGCGCTCGCAGCGTTGCTCGTCCCGCTCGTGTTTTTCAGTGCGTGCTCCGGAGGAGCGCCGGGAGGCGTGCTGCCTACGGCCCAGCACGCTGGCGGTATGCCTGCGCTCACCGGTGGAACGCCGATCGGACGGCGTCCAGTATCGGTGAGCTGTCCGGCGACCGCGCTCCCGCCGAGTGCCGCGCGCATCGGCATCCATACGCCGCCCACGCAACGTCTGAGTGGCGCGCCCGTTTTGGAGCCTAACGGTACTACCACGCTGCCGGCGAATCCCGATTGCGGCATAGGCAGCGCCCGCCCCAAACGCACCATGGCATGGAGCGGGTGCGGCGACGGGGCTGGGGCCGATTATGGATGTGATAACATGCGCACGAACCCTATCGACGACGGAGCGTATGTTTGGTCCGGAGGCTGCTGGAGCGTGTTCGGTAACGGCTCGTCGTTGCTCTCCTCTACTGACTGCGGAGGTTACTACATTTGGGAGTCCAACTGCCAGCAAATGGGGCTTCCCACGGGTTGTAGTCTTGGAAGTGGGGGGGGGGCTAGTCCCCGTCGGAGCTCCGTGCCAACCGATTACGGCGTGTGCTCAAGGGTTCAACATCGGTCAACTGTGGGGCTATATTAAAGGGGCCTTCGACCCACCTCAATTGTATGCCGTAATTTTTAAACCCGAGCATTTCTGGGGTCGCCTTTCCGGAAAAATCGGAAGCCTCACTAGTTTAGAAAGTGCAATCGCCGCCAATATTCAGGAACAGCTTCTTGCAAACCCATCGCTTCCTGAGGGATGGTCAACAACCAGCCAAACGATTTCTATGCCATACGACAACAATGGAAGCACAATTACTATTGAATATCGACCATTCTTTTACGGCGGGGAAATTTGGGTTGGAACGGTTTATATTCCATGAAGCACGAATGGCGAGATCCAACTAAGGAAGAGATGCACTTACTGCGCTCGGCGCTCCTCAAGGAAATTGCAGACGTAGAAGCGTTATCACGTCAGCTTGAGCATATTCGGGTATCGCCCGATGCCGATGCGCCGCCCGGTTTCTACTTGTTGCCCGAAACGGAAGCGCCAAGTGCTCGATCGTTAACAAAAGGGGGGCCGGTGTCGGTAGGCCTTTATCACGATACTGACGGGAGGTTAGTAGAAATACTCCTAATGGTTCAAGGGGGGCGTCTCTATTCGATGGACATCCAGAAACTTGGTCCCGACGCTCCCATTTATCAAGCGCCTTGGGACGCAGACGTTTCGTTTTCAACCGACCTGTAATTCTCCGTTACGTACGTGACGTTAAGCTGCTATGAGGGGAGTCTCGCCATTTTGCGGCTGGGCCGCTGCACGCAATAGTTACTGGCAGTCTTACAGAAGGCAGATCGGCCTGGAAATGTCGCGGAAAACGAGAACCGCCGCGGGCATGCCCGCGTGAAGCCGGGCCGAATTCCGGCCCGGCTTTTTCGGCAGCGAAACGCCGAAACGCCCCTGAAATCGAGCGCCGCGACTTTGTCGCACCGCTCCAATAGCCTCAAACCCCCGAATGTGGTCGCAACGGTATGGTGATAATCGCGGGCACGAAATCCGATGGCGCGCAGTGCCGCGCCGACCCGACGGAGCAGCGCGGGAATCCACCTTCTACGGGCGGCGTCAGCTAAAGCCGTTCATGGCGAGGGCGTCGGTGTCGGCGATGCGGAGGTTTCCGGGGCGGGCGAGCAATCGGGCGCGAAACGTCGCACGTAAAGAATCTCAATCGGTCCGCTCTGCCCCGACGCGGCGAGCAGGCCGTGAATTTGCAGCCGACTATGAAGGCGAACGAGGGCACCGGTCGCATCGTACTCCGCCGTTCCGACGAGCGAGATCGTGCCGTCGATGCTCGCCGTCGGTAGCTCCGGCAGCGGGCCGCGCATTGGGCCGCCCGCGGTAAAAGCGACGCGAACGCCACCTGCGGGAGGCTTTTCGCGCATACCGGCGGCGCGCAGGGTGCCGTGCAGCGGCGCTCCGCCCAGCGGTGAGGAGGCCGTAAAGGGAATCGCCTGTTTGAGCCCGCCGAGTGCGGCGAGCGTTTTGGCGTCGATACGTGCGGCGAAGGGTTGATCGAGTAAGGAGAGCGAGTCTTCGTCCTGATTGAGCGGGGTGCGAAGCTCGCGAAGATCGGGGGTGAGCAGGCGGACGACGCGCGCGGTTTTGTGGCGGATCTGCGAGCCGAGTTGTTTCGTGTAATCGATGACGTTTTCGAAACGCAAATCGGCTCCATCGTGGCGCACGCGGAGGCTCTGCGTTCCGTCGTAGCGCACCGTCATTACGTTTCGGCCGTCGATCGTATAGGCGTCCTCTCCGCGAAAACGCGAGAGCGAGGACGAACATTGCGCGCCTGCGTGCGCGCCGAGCACGAGGATGGAGAGGAGCGCGGCGGCGAGTGCTTTCATTGCGACGGAGCAGATGCTTCGACAAACATACGAGCGGCCACTGCTGCCAGAACGACTTGCGCGACGATCGCAAGCACGAGCGTGCCGGCGGCGCGCACGCCATGGGGCAGAACGACGGCGAGCTCTAGGAGAATCGCCTGAATTGCGAATTGCGCCGCGAGCAGCAGGCACATCCGCCCGAAGTTGTATGCGTGCAAAGCGAGCGAAAGCGTTCGCATCATCGAGTGCACCAGCAATGCGGTTGTCGGAATATCATTATCGAGCGTTGCGGCGACATCGGCATAGATCGTTGCCGCGAGGAATGGGACGAGCAAAATATCCCAGAGGATCATGCTCGGCGCGGTGGTAAGCGCTTGAATCAGGGAGAGCGCGAGATCGATGAGCAAGACCGCCCACGACCGATCGAGCAGGCGCTCGAGCGCATGGAGGAGGGGGCGCGGCGAGCCATCGGGGAGATCTGTGACCCAGAGATAGATGAAGCTCGCCACGAGGGGGAGGACGATGAGTTGCGCGGCACTCTGCGCGACCAACGGCCGCACCGGGGCGTACGAGATCGCGAGCCCGAGAGCGCAGGCGATGGCCGTCGCGGCAAGCGTACCGCGCCAACGATCGCGCAAGCGACCGAAGGTCTCTCGCAGGAGTGCCGAGAGAGTCGTGCGTTGCGGCGGCACGCGAGGTTAGCGGAACAACGCGGCGATCGAAGAGAGGCGCGCGCGGCTGAGGAAAAATCTCACCGAGGCATTGGTTCCGCAGACGATGACGTCGTCGAGCCGCCGGCACTCGCGGCCGTCGACGGTGACGGTGATGTCTCCGGAATCGAGCGCAGCAAGCGTGCGTTCGAAATTTCGTTCGAAGAGATCGCGCGGAGCGCGCTCTCCAATGCTCTGGCGCACCGCGAGGGCGAGGATCTGTACGAGCGAGAGCGGGGTTGCCAGAGCGAAGGCGCTTGCATCGCCGTTGGCGATGGCATTGAGGTCGAGTGGAACCCTCACCTGGATCACGCCGGAATACTTCGCCGTCAAATCGAGGATCAGCCTGCCCGTAGCGCGTACTTCCGCAGCACAGCGTCATGAACGATCGATCAAACCGTCGCTTTCGAGATCAGCCTCCGGAGGGAGGCGGCTGGATGCCGGTCCTACTGCTCGGCCTTTTAGTCGTACTCGCGGGGCTCGCTATCGGTGGATTCGCCGGGCGGCTTACGGCAATGCACGCGCACTTGCCGACCAGCGTCCCGAGCATCTCGCCGGTTCCGACCGAGACGCCCTCCCTCGCGCCCGTTGCAACGCCGACGCCGAAGACGACGCCGACACCGAAGCCGTCGCCCAGCCCGAAGCCGACACCGAAGGCGAGCGCAAAGGCCTCCCCCACGGCGAGCCCGTCGCCTACACCAACGCCGACGCCGACATCAAAGCCAACGCCGACACCGAGCTCGGCTCCTAGCGCGCCCCCGAGGCCCCGCGCTGCGGTGAAGCCCGCCGAAGCCGCGGCGAAACGGACGGCACGGCCGAGCCCGCCGCCCGCTGCTGCGGTCACGGGGTCGGGGGCGCGTGCGCTGGTGCGCGTCTATCTCGCCGACCTCGCGCGAGGAGATAGCGCCGGGGCCGCTGCCTTGCTCGCAAGCGGAAGCCCCGATACCTTCATCGACGGGACGTTACAGATCGGGTCGGTGACGAGCACTCCGGCGGGGAACGGCGCGCAGAGCGTCACCGCGCAAATTATCGTGGGCGTCAAGCATTACACGATGACGTTTTCGGTCGGCGAGCGGGGCGGAGCGCTTCGCATTCTCTCGCACCAGGCGACTTCGGCTACTCCGACTCCGCCTTAGCGAGCCCGGCGAGCGCCGCGCTCTTTAAAACGCCGAGCCCGAGCATCGCACATTTCATGCGCGTCGGGCTGATATCGATGCCGACGTTCTCAAGCACGCTCTCTTCGCCGAGTGTGAGAATGCTTTCGAGCGATTTCCCCTTCGCGCTCTCGATGAGCATCGACGCGGAGGCCTGCGATATCGCACAGCCTTTACCGGAGAAGCGAATGTCGGCGACCTTCCCGTCGTCGTCAACGGCGATCTCGACACGCATCTCATCGCCGCAGAGCGGGTTGCGATCTTCGGCGACGGCATCGGGTGCGGAGAGGTGCCCGAAATTCCGTGGATTACGGTAGTGGTCGAGAATGAAATCGCGGTAAAAGTCGTCCATCGCTCTCTCTGTGGCTCTGCGCTCTATCGGCTAAGCGAGCCGAAAAATCGCGGCTGCCTTTTCCAGGCCGGCGACGAGGCTATCGACGTCGCTACGATCGTTGTAGAGGTAGAATGAGGCGCGCGCGGTTGCGGCCAGGTCGAGGCGTCCCATGAGCGGCATCGTACAATGGTGCCCCGCCCGAATGCAAACGCCCTCGGTATCGAGGATCGAGGCGAGATCGTGGGCGTGAATGTCGGCGAAGTTCATCGAGATGACACCGGAGCAGCGATCGGGATCGTGCGGGCCATAGAGGACGAGGCCGCGCTTTTCCAGAGCCGCCAATCGGTCGAAGGCGTAGGCGAGCAACGCCCGCTCGTGGGCCCGAACGTTCTCCATGCCGTAGGCAGCGAGGTAATCGATCGCCGTGCCGAAGGCAATCGCATCGGCGATATTCGAGGTGCCGGCCTCGAACTTCCACGGCAGTTCGTTGAAGGTCGAGCGCTCGTACGAAACGCTGCGGATCATATCGCCGCCCGATAAGAACGGCGGCATCGACTCGAGCAGTGCCCGCTTTCCGTAGAGCATGCCGATCCCGGTGGGGCCGAGCATTTTATGCGCGGAGAGTACGTAGAAATCGGCATCGAGTGCGCGAACGTCGACCGGCATATGGGGTGCCGCCTGCGCTCCATCGACGAGCACGACGGCTCCCACCGCGTGCGCGCGTGCGACGATCTCGGCGACCGGGAGAATCGTTCCTAGGGTGTTGCTGACGTGAGCGATTGCGACGAGCGCGCAACCTTCGAGCAGCGTATCGAGCGTATCGAGCGTATCGAGCGTATCGAGTTGCAGCTCGCCGCGATCGTCGACGGGAATGAAACGCAGGCGTGCACCGGTGCGTTCGGCGAGCAACTGCCACGGAACGAGATTGGAATGATGTTCGAGCTCGGAGACGAGAATGGCATCGCCCGCGTGGAGGTTCGCGCCGCCCCAACTCCACGCGACGAGATTGATCGCTTCGGTTGCGTTACGCGTCCAAATAATCTCGGCGGGCTCACCGGCGTTGAGAAAGTGAGCGACCTTCGCGCGCGCCTCTTCAAAGGCATCGGTAGCGCGGGCGGCGATTTCGTAGACGCCGCGATGGATGTTCGCGTTGTATCGGCGATAGTAACGATCGAGCGCATCGATAACAACTTGAGGTTTTTGAGAGGTTGCTGCGGAGTCGAGATAGACGAGCCGCTTTCCGCGCGAGGTGCGCTCGTGAAGGATTGGAAAATCGGCCCGAACGTCGCGTTCTGCTGCGAGATCTCCGCCCGCTGCGGCAATCATTGTAGCGTGCCGACGATACGCTGCGTCAGCGCATCGCGTAGTGCAGCGGTGGGAAAGGCATCGACGGTCGGTTCAAAAAAACCTAACGCAATCGTACGGCGCGCTTCGCTTTCATCGAGGCCGCGCGAGCGGAGATAGAAGATCTGCTCGTCGTCGATAGCGCCGATTGTGGCGCCGTGATAGGCCTTAACGTCGTTACATGCGATCTCGAGTGCGGGCACTGAATCGATGTGTGCGTGCGGCGCGAGAATGAGCGCGTCGTCGCGGAGCGATGCATCGCTACCCGCAGCGTGCGGTAGTATAACGATGTTGCCGAGAAAGCGCGCGATCGAGCTATCTGCGGCTGCCGCCTTCACGACGGTCTGCGAGGCCGTGTGCTCGGCCACGTGTCGGACGGTCGCTGCAACATCGAGATGCCCGGCGCCGGTCGGCAAAAAAAGTGCGCTCTGTTCTAACCGCGCGCCGGGTGCGTCAAGCGAGGTTTCGCGGTCGCGAAGGATGAGGCCGGAACCGAAATCCGCGCTCGCGAGAACGAGCGACGCATCGCGGCCGACGTGCGATGCAGCGCACTCCAAAGCGACGCTATCGCTAGCGAGCTGCTGTGCGGTTGCGAAGTGCAGATGCGCGCGTTCTCCAACGACGATCTCGCTCGTACCGGCGACGAAGGAGCTCGACGTGTTTTGGAACTCGACGACAATCGTGGCGCGGGCTCCCGGCTCCAAAACCACGAGGGTGCGCGGGAAAGCCGAACGCGCGCCGATGCGATAGGTGATAAAGATCGGTTCGGCGAGATCGTAATCCGCCGGAACGTGGACGAGCGCCCCGAACGAACTCAAACCTAAAGCGAGTGCTCCAAATTTCCAATGCTCGATCCCGGCGAGCCGCGTAACGCGTGCGAGCGTTTCGGCGTGTTCGCGCGCGGCGGTCGCGAGCGGGAGCGCGATTGCGCGGCCGAGCGAGCCGGAAAAGCTGACGTCGTTTTCGCTCTCGTTCGTCGATAGCGGATCGAACGCGAGCGCATCGAGATCGATCTTCCAACGCCGATTCGGGCGCGTGCGCCCGGAGCCGTTCGTCAGATAGAGATCGATCGCTCGCGCGCGCAGAGCGTGCGAGAGAATGCGCGCGTCTCCCGCGCCGGCTGCGCTATGGAGGCGGTCGCGAGTCGGCGGGGCGAGGAGGCCTTCAGGCACGTGCACCGACCTCATCGCGGATGCCGTCGTAGCCTTCGCGCTCGATGCGCTCGGCGAGATCGTGGGTGCCGGTGAGAACGATGCGTCCATCCATCATCACGTGGACGACGTCGGGCGTGACGTATTTGAGAATGCGGGGATAATGCGTGATGATCAGCATCCCGGCATGACGCCCCTCTTCGCTCGCTCGCAGCGACCCAATGGACTCGCCGACTGCACGAAGTGCGTCGACATCGAGCCCCGAATCGGTTTCGTCGAGAATAGCGTATTTCGGCGCGAGCATCGCCATTTGTAGCATTTCGAGGCGCTTCTTTTCGCCGCCCGAGAAACCGTCGTTGAGGTAGCGCCCCATGAACGACGGATCCATGCCCAATATCTCCATTTTCTCGACGAGCATCGCGCGGAACGCTGCCGGTGCGAGCGAGCCGGGGCGAACGGCTTGGCGCGCGGCGTGCAAAAAGTTGGCAACCTTCACGCCCGGGATCGCGGCTGGATATTGAAATGAGAGAAAGAGGCCGGCACGGGCGCGCTTCTCCGGGGAGAGATCGAGAAGGGAGGTTCCGTCGAGCGTCGCGCTTCCGGCGGTAACCTGATAGTGCGGATGCCCTGCCAAGGATAGCGCGAGCGTTGATTTCCCGCTGCCGTTCGGGCCCATCAAGGCGTGGATCTTCCCGGGCTCGACGACGAGGTCGATGCCGCGAAGAATCTCGGTGTTTTCAACTGTCGCGCGCAAACCTGCGACGCGTAAACCCATGGTCTCGCTCACTGCCAACCTGCTCCCGATCTTGGTGGATATTGCTGTACTCTCCGAATATCGTAGCCGCGCTTTCCTAGAAAGTCAAGGAAAAACTTTACTATCTAGGTCGCACATGCTAGGATTTGGGTAGATGCACGCAGATCGATTCTTCCAGAGTACCCGGGGGCGGATCGTCGAGGAGTTGCGCCGGCGCGGGAGCGCCTCGGCGGCAGATCTCGCTGCCTCTTTCAATCTCTCTCCGAACGCAGTCCGCCAGCAACTCATCGTTCTCGAACGTGATGGCCTCGTCGTCGAGCGATCCGTGCGCCGCGGCCCCACCAAGCCGACGCTGGAGTTTTCCCTCACGCCGCTCGCCGATCGCTATTTCCCGCAGGCGTACGACCGCATGCTTTCGGCCGTCCTTCGCGAGCTCCGCGAGCAGCACGGCCCCGAGGCGGTCGAGCGCCTCTTCGACGGCATTGCCGAGCGCACGCTTGCAAAGGTTCGGGAGCGTATTACCGGCGATGACGCTCACGAGCGTGCCGAGCAGCTCGGCGACGTTTTACGCGAGCAGGGTGTCTCGGCGACCGTCAATCTCATCGAAGGCGGCGTCGAGTTGCGGGAGCATCATTGCCCGTACTCGGAGGTCGCGAAGGAGAACCCTGAAGTCTGCAGCGTGATCCACCGCGTGATCGATGAAACCATCGGCGAACACGCTCAGACCGAATCGATTGCAACCGGTGGGCGCGAGTGCCGGTTCGAAGTCCGCACCGCCTCCGCCATAGCCGCCCCATAAAAGAAAGCGAATACAACGATCGTGGATTTTCCGAAATTTCAGAAGCTCGTCGAAGAGCGTCGCGGGTTCCGTACGATGGAAGATGCTACCGCAAGCGGTGAGTATTTCAGCGACTCCTGTGGCGATATGTATAACTTCTTCCTCAAAGTGGGTCCCGGCGCAACGATCGAGGATATCTCGTATTTCACCACCGGGTGTGGTTTTGGTACCGCGACCTGTAGCCTGGTCGTCGATCTCGTGCGCGGTCGCACGATCGATGAGGCCGAAGCGCTGAGTACCGCAGAGATCGAAGCCGCGCTCGACGGGTACCCGGAGAAGAAGAAAGATTATCCGCAGCGAGCGATTGAAGCGCTTCACGTCGCCATCGCCGACTACCGCGCGAAGCTTGCTGCCGGTGCGATCCCCGATTTTGCCGCGATGCCCGCGCCGCCGCGCGCCGCGCACGAAGTTGTTGCTGCCGCGCCGCCGACCGCACCGAGCTCCGGCGAGAAAGTTTTAATCCGCCTCCATTAGCAGCGGCGACAAACCGCCGCGCTGTCATCCCGAGTAGGCTCTCCGCTGTCATCCCGAATAGATGGCGAAGCAGCAGCGCTGTCATCCCGAGTAGATGGCGAAGCAGCAGCGCTGTCATCCCGAGTAGATGGCGAAGCAGCAGCGCTGTCATCCCGAGTAGCCCTCGAAGAGGGCGTATCGAGGGACGCGTATCAAGGGCTTTCGCGCGCCTCGATACGGGCGCTTGCGCGCCCTTCCATGAGAAGGCCGGTATTGTCAAGTGGTTTTTCGTCGTGTTCTCTACATCGTTTTCGTTCGAGGTCTCCGCTGGTGAACTTCCGAGGTGACGTCGTCGAAGAATTCGGTCCGCCCCGCTTCCATCCGCACTCGTGGT
>Ga0080006_1156022_pt1 | contig 11319 bp, 17 predicted proteins | sample RS3BMetagenome_FD_69209 | JGI IMG/M metagenome (GOLD analysis project Ga0080006, IMG submission 69209) | Ferric oxide microbial mat and aquatic microbial communities from Rainbow Spring, Yellowstone National Park, USA - RS3B (SPADES... ... | reverse complement strand
CGGGTACAACACATCAACGGTCAGCGCATCCTGTTCCCCTTAACCAAGGAACAGAAGATCATCTATAAGGCCTTTGCCGTGAAGGATCCCGTGTAGGTATAATTTGAGCGGGAATTTAGGTGATATGATCTATTCCCATCGTATCCAATACGGATGGGTACCACATAGGAACACCGTTGATCATGGTCAGTATCTCCTGTGCATCGCTTTGGCGAAGTCGTCCAAGATCGGGGTGAAACTGGTGCGCAAACCGCCGATTCATGATCTTGACGTAGATGTCCTTCGGCCGACCATGGTAAACAAACGTGTCGCCCTGCCGACCATACCCTTGCGTGATGCCCAAATACGTCCAGTTCGTGGCTTTGTAGCTCGTTGCGCTGTACAGTTGCCTGTCCACAAAGGTTTCTACCATATACGGCTCCACATTGTACTGCTTCTGCCAGTCCACGCGTACTTGCTTTAAACTGGCGGAAAGGACGAAGGAGGCCAAGTTTTTGATCTTGCCGGGTGTGCACATTCCCAACCTTGCATTCAAGATCTTGTCGTTGAACGCGCGTACGTTGTCTGCCGACTGGATGGCCATACACGGACATGCGATTCTGGCAGCCGAGACGTTTGTGGATCCCACGCGTTTCGCAGGCACTGCGTATCGTGCTGCGGGGTGGAAGCGCCTGGGGCAAAGCAAAGGGTATGCCCGCTCTGCCGGGCGGTACGTGTACCATGGTCATCCGAAGGACTACTGGATCTACCCACTGCGAAGGGAGGCTTGCACGCTTCTTACTGCCCCGTTTATTGCACCCGGCTTAGAAGCAGGGGGAATGGACATGGTCGACTTTAATGCCGTCAACTGGGTTGGACCGAGTGGGCTACAACAACGCCTGCAGCAAATTGCGGATCCTCGTCATAAACGGGGGGTTCGACATGCCCAAGACCTCGTTCTGCTGTTGACGCGCGCAGCGGTTCTCGCCGGTCAGCGCAGTTTTCTCGCGATCAGCGACTGGATTCAGGATCTGACTACACAGCAGCGACAGCGGTTTGGCTGCCGTCGTAACGGAGACACCTACCAAGTGCCAAGTGAGCCCACGATCCGTCGAACCTTGCAACAGATCGGTCCTGCGCGATTGGACGAAGCGCTCGACGGCTGGCTCACGGAGCAGACACGGGCCGGACGCACGATTGCAGTCGATGGAAAGACACTGCGCGGTTCTGGGCAGGGTGCCTCACGACCGAAACATCTGTTATCCGCTTTAGTCCATCAGGACGGCTGTGTGATTGGGCAAGTGAGCGTCGGAGAGAAAACCAACGAAATCCCCAAGATCAAAGACCTCTTGGACCCCCTTGATCTCACGGACGCCACGATTACCGTTGACGCCCTGCACACACAGGTCGAAACGGCACGGTACCTGGTCGAAGAAAAACAGGCCCACTACGTGATGGAACTGAAACGAAATCAACCCAGTCTCCATGACGCCATCGGTGCGTTGCAGGATGAGGATTTGTCCCCCTCCGGCTCGGACGATCGATAAGGGCCACGGCCGTATCGAAGTTCGCACGGTGCAGACCTCCACTGCACTGGCTACCTATCTCACCTTTCCTTATGCGGCCCAGGTTTTTCGCATTCAACGTAAGGTCACGGACCTTCAAGGGAACCCGCTCCACGAAGAGATCGCCTACGGAATTACCGAATGGCGACTCTGCGCAATACGGCGATCAGCCTCCTGCGGCGCATGAAGGCGACGACGATCTCCAGAACGGTCGCCCATTTGGCCAGACGTCCGGAACAGATAGCGGATCTCTTGGGATGTCCGTAATTCAGATCTAAAGAAAAACCGGACACCCGATCCGCAACATCGGACCAGGGCTTTGGGTTGCTCAGCATGACCTTCCTGACGGCTCTTGCAGCTGCTGGGCAGTATTCAAGAGGTCCGATCGTCATGACAGATCCATCACGCATAACCATGCAGTTGCCCCTACGTGACTTTGACGTGTCCTTGCACACCGGGCAGCGTAGGTGGCGCCAAGGGCTAGGTAAAGCGTATCGTACAGATGTAAGCGTCGTTGCCCGGCGGGCAGTTCAGCGTCCCGACGTGCGGCCAGAATCATCCTTCTGACCAGCTTGTCGTCCAAAGCAAGGGACAGGACTTCATGCTCCTGCACAACCGGCGCCTCCCCGCGACGAAACGGCCAGTCTAGCTTGTTGACCCGAAACGCCGCGCGTCGGACGATCGCCGTTCTCCCGCAAAAAGTCGTCAACGTACTTTGCGTCCTTTTGATTCTGTGCTGGATCGCCATGGAGCGCTCGCCGATAGTTGCTCAAAAATTCGCTTTCCATCTCCTCACCTCTCCCCCCTTAGCGTAGGCGAAAAGGAGAAACAACGCAGAAAGTAGATCACAAGGGGCTGCATCCCGCGCCGAATCTAGGTTTTTCGGGGCACTTGACAGCGTCTCGAGAGCATGCTGTACGATTTTTGTATCAACTACGGAGAGGATGACCCGCTGTGAGCGATTTATGGGTACGGTTTGAGGGGAGCAAGACCGCGGGGCGCGAACTGGTGAAAGCCGCCGCCCAGGGTGGCGCGTTCCCCGTCGCTGAGGAGGCCCTGTTCAGGCTACCCGCTGAGCGCCGCGATGACGGGCTGAAAGCGGCCATCCAAGAGTTTGCCCGCGTCGGGCAACCCGGTCAGTGGCTCACCATCTACGGCGGTCGCCCACTCGGACGCAATCCGGATCGGTTGATCTTCCTGCCCGAATCAGTGGAGGCCTGTCTCAGCTACGCAGAGGCCCGGCAGCAGACGGGTGCCGCCATGGAGTCTCTGCCCGACGCCCTCCCTGCGCCACGCCCGATTGTAGCGATCACACGACCTGTAGCGCGACCGGCCGAACGCGTGGAGCCCCTCCACGTGCACCCGGTGCCCATGGCGCGAAAACATCGGGCTCCCGCTCCGGTGCGCACTCGGGAGCCCGTACGCAAACGGCGCGTTGGACGGCGTTTGCTGACTATCGTGGCTTCCCTCGCGCTGATCGGCGTCGGGCGCTGTCCGATACGCCGACATCGTGGACGGGTCACAGCCTCTTGGCATTACCGAGGCCGCGCAGTCCCAACTCTACCGGGCTGCCCAAGCTGCACGCCCCGCGATCTACAACGTGACGTCAATCGGCGGAACGGGATATTACTATGCGACCGCATTTGCGGTCGAGGCGACCATCGACAGCCGCGTTGTCGGAGGATTGCTGACCGCCAGTCACGTCATCGATGAGCTCAGTAGCATCGATGCACAGGGCATCGAGTTTAGCCAGACGTCGCCTAGTGGGGCGAGAACCGCAGATCTGCAGTTGCGTTGGGGCGGCAGTCAGCCGAACGTGACCTACCTCAATTCCGCCGCGCCAAATAACTACGCCCTGCGCGGGCTGCACTCTTGGCCGTGGCGGCCGGAGTTTTGGTCTGCCCCCGCTTGGGTCAAGACGCCATTTGTCCTCTACGGTTGGTCGCCCTGGGACATCGCCTTCCTCCCCCTGTCGCGCCCACTGCCCGGGTCGCTGCAGATCCAGAGCTTTACCACGGCCCGCTACAACCAGCCCGTTGTGGCGATCGGGAACCCCGACGACAGAGGAAACCGCTATGGTGACATCGTGACTTACGGTAAGATCCTCGACAGTCAAGCGAATTTCACAGACGGGTGGAACACCGACGAAGACAAAAAAGGCATCATGATGGAGATGGCGGCGCATCCGGGTGATAGTGGCGCGCCCATTCTCAACACGTCCGGGAAGGTCATCGGCGTGCTCGATGCCACGTCGTATTCCTCCAGCGCGAACGAGATCTTCACGTTCGCTCAAGGCGTCAACCCATACTTTCTCGACTGGCGCTAGACAAGAAAGCAGGCCCTCTCTGCGGCGGCTTCGGGAGGACGTTTTTCAACGGCCAACCGCCGGACAGGGGGACTGCTTCAAAGGGGACCTTGCTGTCCCCTCCGTCTTTGTTACCGAGCCTTTGCGCATTTCTTGCTGGCGCTAGCAAACGCCTTGTTACGCTGGGCTTGGCTTTTGCCTTTGAGCTTGCCCTTCAGTTCCCGACTCATACAACGACCGCGAGCGGTGGATGCCATGGGGGTTGCCTCCTCATTTGTGCTGCGGGAAGACTCGGTCATAGAGCCAGTCGGCTTCCTCGCGCATGGTGCTAGGCATACTGTACTTCCATTCTTCAAGGGCCGCTTGAATTTGACTTTCTGAGCCCTTTTGGGTCTCGATGATGTGCTTGAGCTTGGGCGTGACCGGGACGCCCGCCTCTGCGGAGATGTCGCGTGCAAAGGCAATCCCGGTGTCGAGCTCACAAGGCCGGTGCGCCTCGATCGTGCACTTCTTCCCCAGCATGTTCTCATCGGGCTTCACGGTTGGCGCTTTCTGGCCTGCCCGCTCCCGCTTGATGTCACCCATCACCGCGCCGGCAATGCGTTTCGATGCCGCAGCGCTCTGACCTTTGGCCTCGTATTCTTTCTCCACGCCGGCTTCAATCTGTTTGGTTCTCGCTCGGCTCATACTTCTCACGCTCCCTGGCCAAATGATTTCAAGACATCACTGCGAAACTGTCGGTTCAGATCCTGCGCTTGGTGTGCGATCTGCTTGACCGTTTGCGGATCCGGTGGCGGGTTTAGCGTCTGGTCGATCACGGCGATCCGAGCCGTCACCTGCTCCAGATCCTCCGCCGCTTGCACGTGGTTGATCAGGTCTTGCCGGGCGCGGCGCAGGTCCGGCAGGACAGCCCGTGCCCGCCATGCGGATTTGCACCTCTGGGTGCGCGATCCCGTCCTCACGGGCGAAGCGCAGGGCCTCCTTGAGGCTAGCTGAGGCCATCGTAGCCTCCGGAGCCGGGCCCGCTAACTGCTGTTGCAACCCACCGAGTGCATCGGCGTACTTGGCGAAGACCGCGCGGTCCTGCTCCGGCGTGGCGGCTAGTTTCTCCGGCGTCAGGTCATACTCCCGGAGTGCCACGATCGTCGCTAGATGCGCCCGCGTGCAGGGGATGCCCCGGATAAACGACCACGCCGCTCCCTCCTTCGTTGCCGCCACTGCCACCACTGGTTTGATGCGCATGCGTTGTGTACGGGTCCACCCCGACCGATGTGGGCACGACATCCGCTCCGATCGCGAACCAGTTCTCCCTCTCGGCTTGTGCGTAGGCCAGCTGCAGTCGGTCGTAGTAATAGGCTGGCATGTACCCCGTGTCGTCTGGGTGCCCCGAATGATCGGCCACAGCCATCAACAGGCCGAATCCGGACAACTTGTACGGGGCCATGTCGCGGTAGGCCTGCGCGATCGGAGCCAGTCCGATCTTGGCATTGAGCGAGGCGAGGGGCTCAACAGGACCGTCGGACTGCTCCCATACTGCGTGTAGACGTCGCCCTGGCCGTCCGGCGTGTGCAGCTGGAAGAGTCCAAAGCTCGTCCCGTTGTCTCCGACTTCCCCGGGATTGATCGACGTCTCTGCCCAAGCGATGCACAGCCCGATCCACGCAGGGACCTTGTACTGATCACTCCAGTAGACAATGTCTTGGATCGACGTCGCGTCCACGCGATCACCCCCGGTGATGCAGCGCCAGATACAGCACCGCGCCCAGAGTGAGTGCCCCCACGACGTAGAGTTCGGTCTTGCTCACACCGGGCAGTGGCGTTTGCGCCAGAGCGCTAGGGGCCCCAGACGACGTCTGCGGGGTTACCCGAGCTGCGTGCTGATAGGTGGCGTGCAGGAGGCACCCATAGTCCTCCACGACCGCATACTCATAACCGTTTGGGATTTTGCGTTCATAGACGCTGTACTGCTCTCCGATTCCGTAGTGCGATCCGTTGCCGACATAGCGCCCGTACTGCGTGCAGCCCCCGACCCTGTACACCGTTCCAATCGCCGTGGTCGTGGCAAGCGGCTCTGCCACACCAGTGCCCGTACCGTAGACCGTCCCTGGCAGTCCCGTCCTCATCGCTCGCCACCGCCTCGTGTGAGCAGGTAGTAACCCACGCCGGCCACCGCCACACCGCCCGCGATGAGCAGGGCTGTCTTCTCGCCGCTCGTGAGGGCCACAGTGGCCGCAGAAGCCGTGGACGTACCCTTTCCGCCTTGTGAGACGCTGACACCACCAGAGGAGCCGCTAGATGCGCCCGTGCTCGTAGGGCTGGTGGTGTGCGAGAACTGGTGCACCACGGTGCACGTCGAGGGGTCCACGAGGTTGTAGATGTACCCCGTTGACGTGTCGACCTTGTAGACGTCATACTCCGCACTGCTGCCAAAGTCGTTGCCGGGGCCCATGTAGGACCCTACGCCCACACACAAGCCGCGCCCACTGGTGGGGGACGACGTCGAGGACCCGGAGCCGGGGGTTTGAGTCGGAGACGAGGTTCCCCCTGACAACACCTGTACACTCACCGGTGTGCAATACGAGTCGACGATCGACTGGACGATCGACTGCACAAACGGCCAGTACGTGCTAAACGGCACGCCTGGGTTCGCGTTCACCCCGAAAAATTGCGCGGATCCGTAGGCGTTATCATTGCCGAACGCATAGATGTAGGCGCCCTTCTGGTACTTGATCGCGAAACTGGAGTAGACGTAGTTGTTGCCGTCCTGGGCCTGTGGCGCGTTCTGGTTGACGACGAACCCCTTGCTTTCCGGCTGACCCGTCACCACGAGCGAGCGTGGATAGGGGAACCCTTGGGGGACCGCACTGAAACTCGGGGGCCCTTCGTTATAGCCCATCGGCGAGTTCAAGGCTTCGACTAGGTGATCAAAGTTGGCGGGGAAGTCTCCCAACTGCCCAAACGGTCCCGTGTTGGTCGTCGCCATCGGCCACCCGCACCCATCGATCCATACGCCCCCTCCGGCGACAAACGTCGCAATGTCTTCATAGGTGTAGCCCGTGTACTCGCCCTCATCATTGAGGATCACCTGGATGTTCTGGCTGTTTAGAGAAGGGTCATTTTGCAGCGCGTAGTAGAGTTGACTCCACTCGCTCGGCGGCGCGTAGTGATCGGCATAGATCGTTCGTTGAAACATCGTGATCTGCAGTGCCATACCGTACACCTCCTTCCCTAAAACCCACTGTGACTCTTAAGCCACGCCACGACGAGCGCCGTGCCGGCCACGATCCAGCTTCCCCAATCGCGCACGTGCGACTTCAACCCGTCGCGCATGATCTTGTAGTCGATGGTCCAAGCGTAACGCGAAACGGGAAATGGTGCCGAAAGTCAGGGTTCCACGTGGGTGCCCCGTCCCGCGTCCACGGGGCTCTGACCTCACCGTGGCAGAGGAAACAAAGGGCCTGGCAGCAGACTCAACCCCTCTGTCGACGGGACCGTTTCTTGATGCCTCGATACCCGGCCTTGCGCAGGGTCTTCGCCACGTACGTGCTGCAGATCAGACGGTCATGCGACTCGTGCCCGATCGTGAGTGGCGGCAGCGTGATGAGGCCCCCAGTGAGCGTGGTCACCTCACGCCGGATGCCGGTGGCCAGATACCGGAGGCCAAGATAGACATCGAGCATCGTATCGTAGCGCTCCCCAAACATCGACCGGGCGGCGTTCGGGATCCGGGCTCGCTGTTCGTCCGTCAGATCCAGGCGCTTGACCATCACACCCCGTGATGGGGGGATGAGCCCGACCTGCGAGGCGTGCGCTGTGCCGTCCTCCTGGGCGTAGATCGTCTCAGACAGCGCGATCCCCACGTGGATAAAGGTCGATGCGCCAGCCTGCGTCGTGTTGGGTGGTGAATAGGAGCAGGTCGCCGGGTAACAACCGGTTAGTGGTGGACACAAGAAAACCCCCTCTCGACCTGAGTGTAGGCGAGAAGGGGGTTTAGAGCAGGAAGTAGTCTTTTTGTACAGACGTCAGAATAGAGTGTACTGAACTTGGTCACACTAGGAGAAAGCTCTTTACGCTTGACACATAGTAAGCTAGAATGGAGGCTCGAGGGGGTGGACAAGATGAGCGCAGCCCTAGAACGTGTGTACGAGGACCTTCATGCGGATATTCAACGCAAACTAGCCGAAGACATTCAGTTTCACGTTCATCTGTTCGCAGAAGAGGACGGATCCATCACGGCCACGGTAGAGGAGTTTGACCTCGTCGTCAATGGAAAAGATGAGCGAGATGCACGTCTGCTATTGATACTGGAAATCATGGACTACGCCAAGGACTACGTCGAACGCTATGCCGACTACAGCCAGGCACCCAATCGCAAGGATCACATTCGATATTTGATGGCGATCGCCATGCAACCAAACATTCAGTCGGTCCTCAACCTGTTTGATGCCTAACTGGAAGGAACTCAAGCGGTTTTGCGAGCGCGATGGGTGGACTCTCGTCCGATCAACGGATCACGATTTCTATGAGAAGCGGCTGCCAGACGGACGGATATTGCGCGTAAAGGTGTCCCGTGGTTCAAAGCAGATTCACCACCATCAATGGCAAGAAATCCTCAAACGGCAACTCTCTACGACTGAAGAATACTTCAACAACATGATCTGACGGCTACCTGATAGGGGCCGTTTTTTTCTTGCTAAGCCCCTTCTCGCCTACGCTCAGGCCAGAAGGGGTTTGTGGGCAGGAAGTAGGCCCACGCCCCGATCAGCGCGACGGTCGGCGCGGCGGTATACGTCACGGTCACACTCTGGCCCGGCTCTAGCGCCCGATGACGGTGGCATCCGGCAGCGTCACGCCTGTTAGCGTGAATGAGTAGTACCAGAGTGGCGGAACTGTGAGTGTAGGCAACTGCTGCATCGAGGTGCTGGACGTGGCCCCGGCCGCAGGGATCGTCATTATGGTCGGCGGTGTCGATCCACTGCCAAGCGCGATGGCGAACGTCCCAGCGGTGCCTGCGGTGGTGGCGTAGGCGGCTTGGTAGATGTCAACTTCTGCGCCGTAAGTGTTTTGGTAGACCGTAGCGGAGACGAAAGGGGTGGTCGTTGCCAAACTCGATCAAGTTCCCAGCGAACGAGCCATTACCTTGTGTCGTCACAAGGTTGTGGCGATTTTGCCAAAAGTGCATCCCCTGAACCAACATTTCGGCTCCTGTTGCGACGAACCCTCCACTCAAAGGCACCCAGTTCGTGTCTGATGTGTTAGAGGTTGCGGGGAATCCACCACAAAGACCTGCCAACCCGCCGTTTATGCGCGAGTCATTTGACCATTCCAACCCGACTCGCCAAATGTGATCCAATCGAGGGTTGTCAATGATGCACTGGTACTGCGAACCGAGCATGTCTCCGTCCATGATCGCGCCTGCATAACATCCGCGAATGTAGCAATTCCTAAGTGACATTCCTGCCGTGACATCGATGAATGTGCCAAATGTGGCCCCTCCGACACCTGAGCACATTTGCGGGAGTTTACTCGTGTCAATGGTCATTTGCCCGTCGTAGAACATGTCGAGCAGTTCCCATCGTACAATCGGATTGTTTACGCGGTCCGAGTAACTGGTGTAGAAATATGGGCCAGAAAAACCAGGCAATGCGCTGAGCCTCGTGTTTTCGTAGCCGTCCCCCTCAAATACCAATGCAATCGACCGCCGGGAATTAGAAGACCTCTTGAATAGAACCTGCCAACAGGAATTCGAAGCTTATTTGGAACTCCACCCATCTCGGACAGCCACGCCTCCCAAGCGAATGTGTCATCGTGGCAAACAAACGCTAACAACGGAGGCGCAATGCTGGCAACAGGCAGTGTACTAGGCAGATACGGCGGCACACCCGAGTCTTGATTGGCAACCGGGCCGTACCCCATGTCTTGCCAGTTTGCGAGTGGCGTGATGGCAAGTAAGACTTGGCTGTTCGAGGGGTTAGATGAATCACCGTAGATGGCGTAGCCTGGGAATAGTTGAGGCGTCCAAGCTAGGTTGATATAGGCGTTGTTTGAGTACGACATTGCCCCAGTGACATCGGTGATGGAGGTGGATGATAAGGGCCTAATAAGCCCCCCATTTGCCGTCAGCGGACAATTCCAATATGTGTATGTTGATCCCCCTGCACCAGTTGAAAGTCCCGTACTTGCGGCGCTTGTCGTCACGGCAACGTCCGCAATGTTCGTCGTGTTCGTTGTGGGCGGAGATGACGAGCCTGTCGCATAACTCGATACGTAGATTTGGACGCGGTTGTCAGAGCAAAGTACCCAGTCATACGGAATGCTTGAGAAGCCGTAGTTGTTGACACCTAGTCCCCCGCCGAGTGCGGACGGACGAGTCACAGAGGCATCGACGCCGATGTATCCAAGCAATAACACGGCACTTGAACTACGAACGTATACGCCAATCCCCGAGCATCCGTCTGGAAACGTCTCAAGGATTTCCACTGCGTCATTGCCGGTTGTGATTACCATTGAACTGAGGTGGACAATGTAGTCTCTCCGCCGTTCGGCGTAACGAAGGTCAGACCGATGTACACTTCGTCCCCTACAGCAAAGGGGTCCACCTTACCATGCCCTGCCTGAAAGTCGCTTACCTCCGTCAACGTCAGCACATTGCTTCCGGCTGTCATACTGCCCGTGTAGGTGTTGGCGCTCCCAGACGCCCCGTAGTCGCGCACGAGGTCTTTCACCAAACCAAGTTCAGCCGCCTTCTGGCTTTGAAGGAAGCGCTCATAGCTATCGTTGTACATTGTCATATCGGCACCCCGGGTTCGTTGGTTGTTCGATAGCTTGATGCTACCGGACAACCGGGAAACCGTCAGAAAGTAGGGTTTGGACGAGGTCATAAAAAATACGCCCCGGAGGGCGCCTTGAATTCTTCGTGCTTCAGTTGGCCTTGCGCTTCTTCGCCCAGATCGCGCCACCGACGACAGCCAGTGCGGCAGGGAGAATGGCGGCAAAGGGGACTTCCGGCATCTTGTTGTCTGGGAGCGGTGTGATCGGGATCCCGGCCGTTCCGTTGATCATCGGGTCGGTGGAGAAGAAGAACTCGTCTTCACCTGATGTGCCGCCCGACATCGGTTGCGGATTCGCACCGAACGTCGCGATCGAATAATTGCCCGCGGCCGTCTGCGGGATGGTCACCGCATAGGTATAGGGCGAGGACGTTCCGACCTCTGGCGCATTGTCCACTGGAAAACTCGGCGAAACATAGTTCGAGTTGGCGGGGTTCCCCTGAAACGCATAAGCGGGGTTGTAAAAGCTAAAATCGAGCGTTGCCGGTACGTTTTTCAGGTTGGTTTCCGCCGTGCTGCCGCCTGCGGGGGCCCACCGCCAGCGCATGTTCCGCGAGCTGCTGGCGGCGAGCGGGGCGACGCAGAAGGTCCGTTCGTCACGACGGGCGAGGCTGTCAGGCCTCTGGGCATCAGATCCCTTG
>Ga0080006_1121149_pt1 | contig 11322 bp, 8 predicted proteins | sample RS3BMetagenome_FD_69209 | JGI IMG/M metagenome (GOLD analysis project Ga0080006, IMG submission 69209) | Ferric oxide microbial mat and aquatic microbial communities from Rainbow Spring, Yellowstone National Park, USA - RS3B (SPADES... ... | reverse complement strand
GGGACGTGCATGCAGTGCGGCGCCGTCTGCGTCTACCCCGAGTGCGGCGGCGGGTGCGCGTCGGCGCCGCCGGCGGGGGCGGGGGGGGGCGGGGCGGCGGTGCTCCTCCGGGGTCCCCCCCGGGGCCACGCCCCCCGGGGCGCCGCCGTTTTCCGCCTCACCCTTGCTCTGCCCGTCGTGCAGCGCTGGCCCATGAGCCTCACGCGTCGGCGTACCCGCGTCGACTTCGCTCTCGACGCCTTCTTCTCGTTCTCTGGCTGCAGTTTTTGTTCTAGCCATTGCTTTGACCCACAGTAAGTTGCTTACTATGCCACCTCCACACTGCTCGTGCGCTTCAACAAAACTTCAACAAAAGGGCTATGGATTTAGCTACAGGCCTCTAGCCCCGAAAGCCTGCGGCTTGGTTAGTCGATACTCTGCGAACCGGAAAAATCACTCAAACGAAGCAAAACCTGGGGGAACGTTACGAGGATTCCGGGGCGCATCGGACGCTCCCGTCGAGTCCATCTAACATAATGTCGCGCGGAACATAACCAATGTTAGCCGCGCAAGCTCCACAAGTCAAGCGCGAGGCGAAAGACCTCCCGCCGTCAACTGCGTTTGCATTCCATCACGCCCACACCCATTATCTCAATTACCATTCCCAAAACGTACTGTCCAATTGTTTAAAGCGTTCGGCGGCCAATTCTCTCGTCGCGATTCACGCACGACCAGGCGCGCTAACCTGTCCGCCATGGACTTAGCGTGTTTTGCCACGAGCCTTGAGAGCTTAAGCCGCGCATCTGTGCCCGCTCCAAGGCCGCCCCACATCAAGTCTTTCCGTTCACCCATCGATGGAGCAGGTCTTGATCGACCGTTATACCGCGCGCTGCTAAAAACTGGCTGAAATCGTCAGGCAGCGGGGCAACGAAGCGCAGCCGCGTCATGCTGCGCGGATGCTCAAACGATAGCGCTAGAGCGTGCAAGGCCTGACGCTCGAAAGGAACTGGTACAAGCGCTTGAGCTCCTTTACAGTAGACCGGATCGCCAAGACAAGGATGGCCCAGCGCAGCCAGATGGACCCGAATCTGGTGCGTTCTGCCGGTCTTCGGTTCGACGCGCAGCAAGCTGACATAGGCCACTGCTGCCTTCGGCCCCGTGATCTCGAACCGTTGTAATACCCTCAGCTCGGTTAGCGCTTCTCGTGGGCGCGCCGAGCGCACTGACATGCGCGTGCGATCCGCGGGATGACGTCCGATGGGCAGTGCAACAGTGTGCGCTTCGCCCGCAAGCCCGCCCATCGCCAGCGCCAGATAAACTTTGCCGGTCGTACGCTCCTTGAATTGTCGCGACAAAATCGCCCGCGCGCGCGGCGTGCGCGCCACAACCATCACGCCCGAGGTGCCTTTGTCCAGCCGATGGACAATTCCGGGTCGCACCACTCCATCCGCTTCAACCATCGCGGCCAGCTCCGGATAGCGCGCAAGCAGTATCTCCACCAGTGTCGCCTCGCGGCAACTCGGCGCCGGATGAACGGCTAGTCCGGCCGGCTTGTCCACCACAATTATGTCGTCGTCGGCGAATAGCTCCTTGAGTTGCGCACTTTGCGCGATCGAGGCCGGTACGGGCCCATATCCGCGGTGTTCCACCGCCACGAGAGCGATCTCCACCCGATCTCCCGTTCGAATTGTCGCTGCGGGCCGCGCCGGAAGCCCATTGAGCGTCACCGCGCCGGCCCGAATCGCGCGGGCAATCTGCGAGCGCGTGCTCGCCGGCGCCATACGCGATGCGAGAAAAACGTCAAGCCTACCCCCCGCCTGTTCGGCATCCACCACGATCGTTTGCGTCGGCGCTTGGGTGGGTGACCGAACTGCTTTCGGCCTAGCCCAAAAACTAGATGGCTCGCAGTTCACGCTCTGGGGTAGGGAGACCGATGGCTCCGTTCATAGGCCGCGATCTTTTCGCTGTGCGCCAGAGTGAGACTTATGTCGTCCAGACCCTCGAGCAGACGCTGTTTGTAAAACGGTTCGATATCGAACCTCACAGCAAGCCCCCGCTCGTCTGCGATCGTTTGACGCTCAAGATCGATCGCGATTCGATAGCCGGTATGCTCGACGGCGGCGCCGATTATCCGGCGCACGACGGCTGCATCTAACACCACAGGCAAAAGGCCATTCTTTAAGCAATTAGTCCGAAAAATATCAGCAAATGAAGGAGCGATTAGCGCTCTAAAGCCGTAGTCATCAAGCGCCCACACAGCGTGCTCGCGCGAGCTGCCGCAGCCAAAGTTGGCGCCTGTGGCCAGAATAGAGGCGCCCCGATAGCGCTCCTGGTTTAGCACAAAGTCTGCTGCTTCGGTTCCCTGGGAAGTAAACCGCCAACTATAGAACAGCCCCGCGCCCAGTCCGCTGCGCACCACCGACTTGAGAAACTGCTTAGGAATAATCTGATCGGTGTCAACGTTGTTCTTGTCCAATGGCGCGACCAGGCCGGTAAAATTCTTGAACGCGCGCATTCTATGCTTCCTTTTTAATCTCGGCTCATTTTACTTGGCTTTGTCTTGCCCGAACTCACTTTCTCTTTTATCCGAGCGGTTCGATGCGCAGTTCGCGAAGGTCTACGAAATGGCCGGACACGGCGGCCGCGGCGGCCATCGCTGGGCTCACCAGATGGGTTCGCCCGCCGGGTCCCTGACGTCCCTCGAAGTTGCGGTTCGAGGTGCTGGCGCACCGTTCCTTTGGCCGCAAGATGTCCGGGTTCATCCCGAGACACATGCTGCAGCCCGATTCGCGCCACTCAAAGCCCGCCTCTTTGAATATGCGGTCCAACCCGAGCTTTTCGGCCTCAGCCTTGACCTGCTGCGAGCCCGGCACCACCATCGCGTGAACGTTACGCGCCACCTTGCGCCCCTTGGCCACGGCGGCTGCCGCCTTGAGGTCGCTGATGCGTGAGTTGGTGCACGAGCCTATAAAGACGCGATCGATTTTGATTTCCGTAATTGGAGTGCCGGGAGAAAGCCCCATATACTCGAGCGCCCGTGCGGCAGCAGCGCGCTGCGCCGGGTCGGCCATCGCGGCTGGGTCAGGTACTTTGCCGGTGACCTCAACCACCATCGCCGGGTTGGTGCCCCAGGTCACTTGGGGTGCAAATTCCTCGGCCTTGAAGCGGTGGCTTGAATCGAAACGCGCGCCCGCATCGGTGCCCATACTTAACCATCGCTTCGCCGCTTGCTCGAAGGCCGCGCCCTGGGGTGCGTAACGCCGCTCGCGCAGGTACTCAACCGTGGTTTGGTCTGGCGACACCATGCCGGCGCGCGCTCCGGCCTCGATCGACATGTTGCAGACCGTCATCCGCTCTTCCATCGACAGACCCGTGATCGTCGGCCCCCGATACTCTATCACATGGCCGGTCGCGCCGTCGGTGCCGATGCGTCCAATAATTCCCAAGATAAGGTCTTTGGCCGTCACCCCAGCGCCAAGCCGGCCCTCTACCCAAATTTCCATCGTCTTCGGCTTGACCTGCCACAGGCACTGGGTCGCCAACACGTGCTCGACCTCGCTGGTCCCCACGCCGAAGGCGAGGGCACCAAACGCGCCGTGCGTCGAGGTGTGGCTGTCGCCGCATACAATCGTCATCCCTGGTTGCGTCAGACCCAACTCGGGCCCGATTACATGAACGATGCCCTGCTCGCGCGCGTCGAGCGCAAACAGCTTGATGCCAAACTCGGCGCAATTGCGCCGCATCGCCTCAACCTGTGCCGCCGACTCGGGGTCACTGATCGGCCGCCCGCGATCTGTAGTGGGCACGTTATGGTCCAGCGTGCCGAACGTGCGCTCGGGCGCCCGCACCTTGCGCCCCGCCACGCGCAGCCCCTCGAAAGCCTGGGGCGTGGTAACCTCGTGAATCAGATGCAAGTCAATATAGAGCAACGCGGGCTGGCCAGATTCCTGGTAAACCACGTGCTCGTCCCAAATCTTCTCGAACAGAGTTCTCGCCGTCATGGTCCGTACGCCCGCAGTAGCGATTACGTGAGTACGTCAGAATTATGCGCCATCGGATGCCGGAGTCAAAGTCCTGCCGGCGATTGGCCACGTCCTCTTTTCCAAATTAACCGGGAGGGTTGCGCGGGCTGCCTTCCGCAGCACCAGAGCCCCATCCGTCAACCTGCTGTCTCGGGGCTTGGGGCCCGCGGTCGCTGGGCTGCTCGCGCCCGAAGAGAAAATCGGTCGCACTGCGGGCAGCAGCCTGGCCGCTTCGCACGCAATCCGGTATCCCCACGCCGCGATAAGCCGCGCCGCAAAGACTCAGACCGCCAAGCGCCTCAACGTAAGCTTCAATAGCCTCGACGCGCTCCTGGTGGCCAACCACGTAACGCGGCATCGCGCGCTCGTGGCGTTTTACATGGCAAAGTTGAGGAGCGGCACGAACCGCGAGCAATCGTTCTAGCTCCTCCCGCGCCGCACGAGCCATTTCTGCGTCGCTCAGTGCGGCGACCTCGGCGCCGCTGCCCATGAAAACGCGCGCCAGCAGGTAATCGGCGGGGGCGCGCGCGGGAAACTTAAGACTTGAGAAGGTGCACGCGGCGATACGCCGGCTTTCAAGACGTGGCACCACGAAACCTGAGCCGCGCAGGGCAATCGGTGTGTCCGCTGCGCGGTAGGCAAACGTCACCAAAGCGGCGCGGCCGTACTCGATCTGGTCGAGCAATTGCGCGGCCCGCGGCGCATGGGCTTTAAGCAGTCGGGCCGCCTCATAGGCGGGTGTCGCAATCACCACCGCGTCCGCAGCGATCCTTTGCCCAGCACCAGCCTCGGCCAGAGGGTCGAGCTCAATTTCCCAGCGATTCCCCCGGGGCACAAGCGCGACCGCTCGCGCGTTTAGCCGCGCACAATCGGCAACGGCACGCGCAAGTGCTTCGACCATGGTCGCCATTCCGCGCTGGAAGCTAACAAAAAGCCCCAGGCGCGCACCGCTGACATCACCAACCCTGTTCGAGCGCGCGCGCGCGAGCGCGCCTAGACCCAGGATCACGCTGCGATAAGTTTGCTCCAGCTCGCGGAAACGGGGGAATGTAGCCTTAAGGCTCAGGCGTTCGGGCTCGACTCCGTAAATCGCGCTTACCAGCGGCTGCGCCAGACGCTCGAGTGCCTCGCGCCCAAAGCGGCGCATAACAAACGAGGCCACGCTCTCGTCCGCGCCTGCCCAACCGCGCGGCAACAACAGATCACACCCGGCTCGAAGCTTGCCCAAAGGGCTTAGAATCGGGCTTGCCAGCAGCGGACCGAGGCGCGCGGGGCCCAGCAAAAGAAAGCCCGGCGGAATCTCGACCAGCCGCCCACCGCGCACGACGTAAGCCCGGCGATTTTGCTCTTGCGTGCCGACCATGTAGGGTTCAAGTCCGAGCTGTCGCGCGAGCGAGAGCGCCCAAGGCTTGTCGGTAATAAACGAATCCGGGCCGCCCTCGATGAGGAAATCGTCGCAGTAAGTTGTCTCGATCAACCCGCCCAGACGTGGTTGCTGCTCGAGCAAAAGCAGCTGAGCGGGCAGGCGGCGCCGAGCGATCTCCTCGCGCGCAAAAAATGCTGCGGCAAGTCCGCTGATACCCCCGCCAATTATAACGATCCGCTTGACCGCCGGCGCGTTAAGCTTATCAGTGCTGTTCACCGCTCTCACAAGCGACCGCGGTCGGCGCGCAAGGCAGAGATAATCGGCGGCAAGGTCGGCTTTAAGCAGACTCAGGGCGCCGAGGCTTGCGGCGCGCCGCCGGCAAAGCGCTCTCGGATAAGCGCAACCATCATCGCGATAAACCGCGGATCATCGTTGACGGCGCTCGCACGTACCATCGTCACCCCATGCGCGCGTGCAACGCCAGCAGCCTCGATGTCGAGGTCATAGAGCAGTTCGACGTTCTCGCATACAAAGCCTATCGGCACCACCACCGCGGCTCGGTCAGTAAAAGAGCCAATTACCTGTGCGACATCCGGTTCGAGCCACGGCTCTCGCGGGTCGCCGCTTCTGCTCTGATACGCCAGCGACCAGCTCTCGTGCCCGAGCACTTTGGCCACCATCAATGCCGACTCTTCAAACTCAGCTGCGTAGGCGGCCCGCGCAGCAATCGCTTGCGGGATACTGTGTGCGGTAAAGATCAGATGGACCGCGTGCCGCTGCGCCAAAGAAAGCTGGGCTATCGCGCGGCGGACTTGCGCTGCAACCGCCTCGATAAACAGCGGATGATTGTGCCAGCGCTCGACATAGTCAATCACCGGTGCCGGCGCGCCGAGCATCGCTTGAGCCGCGCTCACACTTTCAAGGTAGCTGTCCCAGCTTGCCGGCGAACGATGCGGAGCGAGAACGAAGCCGATGGCGCGGCTAACGCCGTCGCGCGCCATCTGCGCTAGCGCATCTTTCACCGCCGGTCGCCAGTTGCGCATCCCAACGTACACCGGCACCGCGATGCCGTCGCGCGCCAGCGCCCGACGCAGGGCCGCCGCCTGTCTGGCCACAACCTCGTTGTACGGCGAACGGCCGCCGACGAGTTCGTAATGATGAGCGACCTCCTCGATCCGGGCGCTCGGTATGCCGCGCCCACGGGTCACTTCGCGCAGAAAGGGGCGCACCTCGTCCGGACCGGTGGGTCCGCCGAATCCGATCAGCAGCACGCCTTTGCCGTTTCGCTTCACCGCGCGCTCATCTCGTGCACCGCGTCAACCAGCGCAACCACGTGATCAACCGCGGTCTCCGGCAGGACGCCGTGCCCCAAATTGAAGATATGGCCGGGCCGCCCGCCGGCTTGGGCAAGGATCCTTCGCGCCTTTTCCTTAAGTTCCGCAACGGGCGCTAAAAGCGCTGCCGGGTCGAGGTTACCTTGAACGGCGACGCCGCTTCCCAGACGCTGCCAGGCTTGTCCGAGCTCGACCCGCCAATCTAGCCCGATGACGTCGCCCCCGGCCTGGCGCATAAGCTCAAGCAGGTTTCCAGTGGCGCTGCCGAAGTGGATCAACGGCACGCTGGCCGGAATCGCGCTGATGACCGCAGCCGTATGGGGCAGAACATAACGGCGATAATCCTCCGGCGCAAGACTGCCGACCCAGCTATCGAAAAGTTGAACGGCGTCGGCGCCGGCAGCGATCTGCAAATTCAAGCTTTGAGCGCTGATCCGCGACAAAAGTTCCATCAAGCGCGTCCAAGTCACTTCGTCGTTATACATCATGCGCTTGGTGTGCACGTAATGGCGCGAGGCGCCCCCTTCTACCAGGTAGGAGGCCAACGTAAATGGGGCACCAGCAAACCCAATCATCGGAGTCTTGCCGCCCAGCGCGGCGCGCGCAAGCCTGATAGCCTCGAGGGTCGGGCCGAGCGCATCGGCCACATCAACCTGCGACACGCGCTCGAGATCGTCGAGTTGGCGCACCGGGCGTTCTATTATCGGCCCGTCGCCTTTTTCGTAGCGCAGTCCGACGTTCATCGGCAGCAATGGCAGCAAGATATCCGAAAAGATGATCGCCGCATCCACGCCCAGTTGTTCCACCGCGCAAACCGTGACCTCAGCGGCAAGTTCGGGCTTGCGACACATATCAAGGAAGCTTTGCCGCTCGCGCACGCGCCGGTACTCAATCAAATAGCGACCCGCTTGGCGCATCAGCCAGATCGGCGTGTACGGCACGGCCTGGCGCCGACAAGCTCTCATGAAAGGATGATCGGCCAGTCCTGTTTCAGAATTTTTGCTTCCGTTCTCCGCGCGCTTGAGTGCACGCGGCTGCGCAAGCGCAACCGCGACCCGCTGGCCCTGCTTCGCTCGCAAAATTTCGGGGGCGCGCTCAACTGCGTCTTTCACCAGACGCTCAAGCGTTGGATGAAGTGGCTCAACGTCAACCGCCAGTCCATAGCGGCGCACCGCCTGTGAGCAGACCGGACCGATGGAGCCGACGACCATAGCGTCCAAGGCCCAACGAAGCTCTTCGCTGATTCCCTGAGCGCCGGCAAGCTGCACTAGATGGGTTACTTGCGCGGCGCTGGTGAAGAGCGCCACGTCAAATTCGCCCCCCAGCAGGCGTTTGAGCGCGTCGAGCAGCGGCGCCCGATTTTCGGGCAGCGCCCAGCGGTAGACCGATACCGTGCTCACGCGGGCGCCGCGGGCCTCAAGACCAGCGATAAGGTCGGGGTTGTTGACGCCGTATTCCTGGACCGCAACGCACTTGCCCGTCAACGCCACGCGCTCGTCCAGCATCCTTAGAAGCTCTCGCCACGTCGCGGGTTGCGGCACGGCAAGCGTCGTTGAAAGCCCTAGTTCTTGCAGGGCGACGGCAGTTTTCGCGCCGCGCGCGACCGTCGTGGTTCTGGCCAGCGCCGCAATTAACGCACGTTGGTCGTAGCGCGCATCGAGCAGTTTGAACAGCGCTTTGACACCCACGCAGGTCAGAAATATGACCACGTCAAACCGGTCTGCTAGCAGTGCTTCGGCGAAAGCCTGCGCTGGAGCGCCCGCATGTATGTCGACGCATCGCATCGCCGGTGCGAGTGCCACCCGAGCGCCGCAGCCTTCGAGCATCGCGCGCAATTCGAGCGCCATACGGCTTTCGAAGGCGATCACTCTCAGGCTTTGACGGCCAGCGGACGCACCGCCCCGGCGCTGCTCGGCGGATGTGTGCATGAGTAGGCTTCTGACTGCAATTATATTGCCGGTTAGCTCACTTGTATATCGCTGCCAGCTAGAGGCGAGCGCTGGTGTTGATCGCGGGGCGCCTCCGAAATGAAGTATCGAAAATCGAGCTTGCCCGCTAGGCATGCGGGTCTAAAATTAAATCATAGGCGGGAACGCGCCACGTGACGATATTTTTTCGTGAACTTGACCATGTCGGCGACCTTGCGATCGAGGTTACCGCTCGCTCCCGCGCGAAGCTATTCGCGCATGCTTTGGTCGCGATGGGACGCCTGATGGTGAAGGAGCGCGGAATTAAGGAGGCGGAGCGCCGCCAGTTTGAATGCGCTGACCAAGACGACACTATGCTAATGCATGACGTTCTCAGTCGGGCGCTTAACCTGTTCCTGATCGACGGTTTTATATGGCGTCGCGCAGCGGTGGAAGAAAAGGGCCGAACGCTGGCGGTGACGCTGTTCGGCGAGCGGTACGACCGAAGTCGCCATCAGTTACTGGGCGAAATTAAGGGCGTCACGTTTCATCGGCTGTCCGTGGAGCGCCGCCGCGCTGCCTGGCGCTCCGAGATAGTGTTCGACGTATAGCGGACCGAGAATGAATCGACGCAGAATTCTCCAAGTCAGGCGCTGGCGCTCGCGTGCTGCACAGGCCATCACAAGCGCCACGACCGCCATGGGTTAGAGGCGCTACGTGGTTTCGCCAGAGGCTGACGCGCGGCACAGCGCCGCAGGACAGCGTCACTTATGGAACTAAAGCGGATACGAGATTATCTGTGGGAGATTCCGCGCCGCGGCGAGATGCGCGTGCCGGGTCGAGTATATGCGAGCAAATCGATGCTCGAGGAGTTGCGCGACGATCCAGCGCTTAACCAGGTCGAAAATGTCGCCTGTTTGCCTGGTATCGTCGGCTATTCGCTGGCGATGCCCGATATTCACTGGGGCTACGGTTTCCCCATCGGGGGCGTCGCAGCGATTGACGCCGAAGGTGGCGTAATCTCGCCCGGCGGCGTGGGTTACGACATCAACTGCGGTGTACGCCTGGTGCGCACCAAGCTTAAGCGCGCGGATATCGAGCAAGACATCGAGCGGCTTGCCGACTGCTTGTTCGAGGCTATCCCCGCCGGCGTCGGCTCGCACGGCGCGATACCCTCGCTCAGCATCGGCGATCTCAAAAAGATCGCTCGCGACGGCGTCGGCTGGGCCGTAGCCAACGGCTATGCGCAACCGGCAGACGTGGAGCATATTGAGGAGGGCGGACGTCTGGCGGGCGCCGACCCGCAGGCCGTCAGCAACGAAGCTTATCAGCGCGGACACAAACAGCTCGGCACGTTGGGCTCCGGCAACCACTTTCTCGAATGCGGCGAGGTCGATCAGATCTATCGACCCGAGGAGGCAAAGGCGCTGGGCTTGGAGCTGGGACAGGTCACGGTCTTGGTTCATACCGGTTCCCGTGGTCTAGGTCATCAGACCTGCGACGACTATCTCAAGATCATCGGCAAGGCGGCCGACCGCTACGGCATCAAGCTGCCCGACCGCCAGCTTGCCGCCGCGCCGATTCAATCTGCCGAAGGCCGGGCGTACTTGGGCGCGATGGCGGCAGCAGCTAACTTCGCGTGGTGCAATCGCCAGGTGATCACGCATCTGGCCGAGCAAGCTTTCATGCAGGCGCTTCATCTAAGTCCCGCCGAACTCGGCTTCGCCTTGGTCTATGACGTCTGTCACAACATCGCCAAATTCGAAGAGCACGCGGTCGACGGCAAAACGCTTCGGCTATGCGTGCATCGCAAGGGGGCAACCCGCGCGTTCGGACCTGGCCATCCGGCGCTGGCGCCGTCGCTGCGCCCGCTCGGCCAGCCCGTTCTAATTCCGGGCGACATGGGGCGCTATTCGTTTGTGCTCGTGGGACTAGAGCACGCGATGCGCGAAACTTTCGGCTCGACCTGTCACGGAGCGGGTCGCGTTCTAAGCCGCCACGCAGCCAAAAGGGCCGCGCGCGGTCACGACCTGATAGCAGAGCTTAGCCGCGCGGGAGTGGTAGTGCGGGCGACGAGCCGCGCTACGGTCGCCGAGGAGATGCCGATGGCGTACAAGGACGTGGCCGACGTGGTCGAGGTGATGGAGGCGGCCGAGGTAAGCCGCAAAGTCGCGCGGCTTAAGCCGTTTGCCGTGATTAAGGGTTAAGAAGTACCCGACGAAGCTCGAACGCTGCGACTTGGGGCGCAACGATGCTGCCCCGCTTAGCGCGCGTCGATCAGCGCACCTAGCGTTGTTCGCTCCCGCCAGGTAGAGGCACCTGGCCGCTCCCGCCGGCGGCGGCTTTGCGGCTGTCGGCAGCCACAGCGCGCGGCAACCAAAGCGCCGGTATGAACAGCATCAGGGCGACCAGCGCTAGCGCCTGATAAACGTCATGAAACGCGAGCAAGTCGGCGCGGCTGCGGATGGCGCTTAGCGCCGCCGCTCGGCGCGCAGGTGACGCTTGCGAGAGCACCGCGCCGGCGAGCAAAGCGCGATAGTGCGCGCGTTCGCGGTTCAACAGCAGGTTGGTTGCCGCGGAGACGCCGAAAGCAGAACCCATATTGCGCATCATATTGAACAGACCCGTCGCGTAACCCATGCGTTCGCGCTGGACAAACGAGAGCGAAAGCGCCGAGAGATTCGGAAATACCATTCCCGCACCGATCCCTGCCA
>Ga0080006_1149189_pt1 | contig 11324 bp, 11 predicted proteins | sample RS3BMetagenome_FD_69209 | JGI IMG/M metagenome (GOLD analysis project Ga0080006, IMG submission 69209) | Ferric oxide microbial mat and aquatic microbial communities from Rainbow Spring, Yellowstone National Park, USA - RS3B (SPADES... ... | reverse complement strand
CGATTCCTGGATGAGAATACTCGTTCCAATGATATCATCAAGGTCATACGAGCTGAGGCAGATGCTTGCCATCAAATATGAGCTAAAGGAGGTCTTACACAATATTTAATAGTAGTCTCTATCATCTTTACAAGATAAACAGCATTGACCATGTACTTTGCAAAAGATGATAACACTATGCTCTTCACTTATTTCTATCCTCATTCTTCCCGATTTCTTTATAGATGGAATGCTTCTACTATCCATGAATCCTTTGCATATCTGCTGAACCCTTCTGCATGATACATGCAATGAATCAGCTATATCCCTTGAGCTCTTACCCTTCTTCTTTATTATGATATACCTAATTTTGTTACTGTCAAGCTTCACCCTGTAGTGCTTGATTATGCTTCTCCAAAAATCACTCAGCTTATTTCTGTACACTATAGTGCGAAATATTTTCTGGAAAAGATACGATAGTTGCAAGTCAGCAACGCTTATCTAACGGGAGGAGTTTTGGAAGGTGCAAATGACAGATGTTATTGCACCTTTGGTCACACCGTTCGACGATGGACACCTGAACACGACCAAGCTTCTCAATCATGCGAAGAGTATCGAAAAATTTGTGGACATCTTCTGGTTGTGTGGTTCGACCGGGCTCGGACCGGCGTTGTCGAAGGAGGAGAAGGAAACAATAGCGAAGGCCATGTCCGAGTTTTCAAACAAGGTCATCTTTCAAGTTGGTTCTTTGAATATCGATGACAGTATCCACTTAGCTAAACTTGCTAGGCGACTTAAAGTCCAAGCAATAGCATCATATCCACCGTTTTACTTTCCAAAGATTCCCGAGGATTGGGTGGTCAAGTACTTTACAAAGCTTTCTAAAATCTATCCACTTTACATCTACAATTACCCAGAGGCAACCAAGTTTGATGTCGTACCCTCTGTAGTGAGAAAGATAGTCCAAGGAGGAGGAAACATAGTAGGTGTAAAGGATACCATTAACGACATAACCCATATGCTGTCGTATAAGTGGGAATTTGGAAGGGATTTTGTTGTATATAGTGGATCAGGCGCAAATATTCTCCCAGCTGTAAGATCCGGGATAGACGGCGTGCTGTCTGGTGCTGTCAATTTTATACCCGAATTCGTCAGAAACCTTGTCGATAACGCAACAAGAGAAGAAGGCTTCAAATTGCAACGTGATTTCAACGCTATTTTATCTGTTGCACGAAAATTCAGTCAATGGGCATCAAACTACAGTTTGGTCAGGATATTCAGGGGTTATGATGTCGGAAAGCCACGGCCTCCTATATATCCACTCACGGATAAAGAAGAAGCAGAGTTAGAAGAACGAATGAAGACTCTAGGTCTAATCGACTCGACAGTGCAGCAGAGCAGAACAAGCCCCCAAATGACCTGAGATGAGGAACGGGGAAAAACTTGCCAAGAACACGGTTAGTATGTACATGTGGACAATTGAACCTGAAAAGTTAGGTCTAGTCTTGGAAGCTAATATAAGTCCCCTTTACCTATCTGTGGGATCCGCCAGAGTCGTGTTTCCCTAAACAGGTGAATCTCTAACCTCTTATAAAGTTCAAACTCGACAAGAATGATAAGAAAGAGCTCAAGAGGCTCCTCTCCGTCACTCAAGACAAGATGGAGTACAGGCGAGCCCTCGGAGTGTTGATGCGGGCCCAGAAGAAAGGAGTGATCGGCATAGCGAGGCAGCTGAAAATCTCTATCGATAGATGCAGGAAGGACGGCATCCAGAGCATCAGAGCGAGGAGACTATCCGGCTGGCCTCCACTAAAGAGGAAGCTCGCCGAGGCAAGGATAATGGAGCTCCTGAGGCACGACCCTCAGGCGTTCGGCTTCCTGAAGGACAAGTGGGTCGTTAGGGACATAGCCAAGCCCTTTTCGAAAGAGGGAATCAAGTAAGGTTAGCGGCTCCTACGTTCATGACATGTTAAAGGGACTCGATCTCACCTAGAGGAGGCCTAAGCTCAACGTGAAGAACAACGACCCGAACTACTACAGAAAGAAGAGCGAAGGAGGTCAGGGATTACAAGCAGTTAGCATCAACGTTAGCAAGAAGTGGTCATGGTCTCGTTCATCGAGGAAGAAACCTTGGTGGGGCTCTACCCTCGAGTCGAAGCCAAGTAGAGGATGAACGGACATCAGGAGAGGATATTCACTCCCGGCTGCAAGAAGAGGGAGAACGTCTTTGTGATGCTCTTCTGGCCCAAGAAATACGGATTCGTCTGGAACAAGTTTGAGAAGAGTAGGAGCAGAGACTTCAGGCAAGCTCCATCTCTCGAACGTCCTTCAGTAAGGGGACATGGCATGAATAGCGTTATACCGATACAAGTACATCCGAATCAAAGCCGTCAGGTTAGAAACTCAATTCACGAAACACACCATTTGTCATGCACCCATGCTTGCGAGGAAAAATTCCGTGGCCCAGACAGAGGAATGACTGACGGACTGGATAACTTCACGAGCTATGTGGACCATGCACTAGCAGCAAATACCTTGCGACACAAGTGGTGCTACCTCCTTAACGTTCGCTGCAGAGACGAAACCGCCGCCTGTATTTATTTGGAGGCCTGTAAATTTATACTTCAAAGATAAAACTAAATTCACTACCGATAAGTATCCTTGCAACCACGGCTGTTGTGTGATTACTAGTTGTAGGTAACCATCCTCGATTGCCGTGAGGGCTCCAGGTGTCATATCAAAACCTGCCACGATAATCTGGCCTGGTGCAACACCAATGGCTTTCATGTAGGTCTCGGCGGCGGCGGTCGTGCCACCTCCGTCGAATATCATTACCTTGACATTAGGATGGGCATCATAGAACCCAGTAACATATGGCACTCCGCTGGACGGATCCCCGTAAACAGACTCCGGATGAACGACCTCGAATGTGATGTCACCATTAGCCTTGAAAGCGTTTTCAGCGCAAACCGCTCTTTCGCTACGCGTGGGCGTGTTCCACGTTGCCGAGAAGATGGCAACCACTACACCGGCTGGAATATTGAACTGTTTTATCGTTTGTTGAGCCAATGCTGTACCTGCAGCACATAGACTTTGGCCAACGTAACCTGATCCTTGTAAGCTGTATTGTGCAGTGGCATTTGGATCAGGTACATTTGCAAAAGTTACCTCAATACCTTTGGAATACGCTTGTTGCAACAACGGTGCTATTGCGGCAGGCCCAGGCTCACCATTCATTACAATTCCTGACGCGTTAGCCGCTATTGCATCACTCATTCCAGTCAACATCCGCTGTGGATCCCAACCTGTTGTGACGTAGTGCAAATTCACACCTAGTTGGTCAGCCGCCGCCTTCGCTCCGTTGTAAAGCTCGGCGTTAAAGGGGTCTGAAGAAGCACCACCAATGAACCAGATGTTAAGTCCTTGACCAAGCTTCGGGGCGGGAGTAGGTGGTGGGTGCGCTACTCCGTATGAGAAGTACCCACTTATACCTGCAACGACCGCTATGACAATCATAACTATAGCAGCCATAACGTTACTTATCCCCTTCCCCATAGAATCACCGGCGATTCTAAAAATATAGTAAGATTTAAACTCTTCTTTCTCGGACGAAAGCGACACCTTTGAGAACGGAAAAATTCTTCAGGGCAGTTGACTTGGTGAAAACTTTTGAGGGAATTGTGGCGCTAAAGCACATCAACATTGACGTAGCCCAGGGAGAGGTCGTAGGACTTGTAGGCGATAACGGCGCAGGGAAATCAACTTTTGTAAAGCTCGTAAGCGGTGTATACCGCCCTGATTCTGGATATTTCCTTATAAATGGAAAGAAATTCGAGCGATTGACCATTAGTGATTGTCAACAGCTCGGGATAACTATCGTTCACCAAGAAAGTACGACAGCAGACAAACAAACAATATGGAGGAACGTCTTCCTTGGAAAGGAACTGACTTACCCTCTTGGCTTTCTTAAGATAAATGAGATGAAACGTAGGACTGCTGAACTTCTTGAAGGGCTAGGGTTTGTCGCTGAAAGGGCAACTTCTCCTGATAACGTGTTACGGAATCTTTCTGGAGGATTTAGACAAGGAATACAACTGGCGAGAGCATTAGATTTTACAGCTAACTTGGCTATTCTCGATGAGCCGACGGTTGGTCTGTCGTTGGCAGAGTCTCAAATTGTACTAGATTTCGTTAGCAAAATTAAAGAAAAAGGAAAGTCAGTCATCCTCATAAGTCATAATATTTACCACCTCTATCCTGTCGCTGACAGGTTCGTTATTTTAGATAGAGGTAGCAAAGTGGGAGAATTCCTTAAAAAAGATATGACTATTGATGACATGTCAAGGGTTTTGGTTTCTATAGCAAGAACTGGACATTTCCCCAAAGAGTTCGAAGACAAGAACATAGATTCGAACCCCATAGTGAGATCAACCTATGATTAAGAAAATATCTATGGAAAAATTTCTTTCGACTCTTTGGAATGCGAGGAAGACTCAACTAGTGGTTACACTAGTCCTGTTCGGCATGTGGCTTGCCTTTGCCACTGCAAATCCCTTCGCATTCACCAATATCATCACGTATGGGTCGTGGTTCTTGGTGGCTCCGTTAACTATCATACCTGCACTAAGTTTGACATACATAGTGATTCTTGGTCAAATCGATCTGTCATTTCCGTCGGTCATGGCATTATCTGCATGGATTCTCGCGAAAGCATGGTCTGGTCAAGGACCGACCATTGAAGGGGTTGTCTTGGCATTGTGTGTAGGTGCTTTCGCTGGACTACTGAACGGTATTTTGGTCACGAAGTCAGGATTGAGTTCTATCATTGCAACTCTTGGGACATCATTTTTCTGGTTAGGTGTGGTTGATCTTGGATCCAATGGTTTTGGTATCTCTTTGAGCCCATTTCAGAACTCTGTGCCTTTCCGGGTTCTAATGAGTAACATAATGGGTGTACCGACATCAATAATTTGGAGTATATTTGTAGCGATTGTGTTATGGGTTCTTTTGAACCATCATGTATTTGGGGCACATCTGTACATAATAGGTAACAACATTACGGCTGCAAGGACGCTCGGGATAAAGACAGATAGGGTCATAGTTTACGCCTATACCCTACATGGTTTGGTATCGGGATTTGCAGGGATTCTTGCTGCGTTGACAACAGGAACATTCTATCCTGGAATCGGGCAAGCTTACTTATTACTATCAATAGCTGCTGTCTTCATAGGAGGTACCTTGGTGACAGGGGGGGTCGGGACAATATACGGAAGTTTCCTAGGAGGACTGATTCTTAGTTTGATAGAAATGGGTGTACTGTCATCTGGCTTTTCAGGATATTGGACGGAAGTTATAGAGGGCGTAATCATAGTAACAGCCTTACTTGTTCAGTGGCGTTTGATATTGCGCGAACGTAGGATGAAACTTCAGGAACCAAAGATGACAGCAAATGAAGCTGGTGTTTAGACCGGTTTCTTGGCTAGGTCGAACTAACGAACAATCCCATCTATTAAGTTGTAACCCATGCGGACTGGTCTGCTCTAGGGGAAAGATATGACCAACGGATTGGTGGACACGAGCCTACAACGATAGGAAGAGAGGTTAGGTCTTCGAGTAAACCATCTTTCCTTCGCTCCACTTTATCCTGATCGTGCCGGTTTTGATCAAATTGTCGAGGGTTCCCCAAATTGGGTATGCAAGGTCCATCTTCGTCGATTCAGGATAAAACCCGTACTTTTCGAATATCAGGTCAACCAACTTCATCAGCGAGAGCGGGCTTCTCGCACCTGTAATCGTATCAACCAAATCTTCTTTGAGCTTTAACGCGAATTTTTCACTTTCGTCGAGGAATCTGATCGCGTCATCTCCTTTTTTAGCTGGGAAATGCGCCGAATATATGGCATTCGGTCTGAGCTTTTTCATCTTTCTTATTGTTCTTAAGTAGTCGTCAAAGAAGATGTATGTTGGAGCTAGTATAGGCTTGCCATCGAAGTCAGGGATATATTTCCAAAGAACCGCATCCCCGATGAAAAGAATGTTCTTGGCAGCATCGTAGAGGGCAAGATGACCGTGCGAGTGCCCTGGGACGTGTAGTACTTTGAGTTGCAGCCCGGTGTCTACCCTTATGATTTCGCCATCTTGGAGCAGAAGGTCAAGTTCCTGATAAGAACCCATCATTGCTCTGGTATTCTTTTGAGCGTTAGGCGTCATGTGTATTCCGTGCTCTTTTGAAAACATGTTATACCTTTCCGATATAATCCTCTCTGGGTCCTCGATAAGAATCCGATCATTGACATGGGCTGCCAGTATTGTGCTAGGAGACAACCTTTTCAATTGCGAATTTCCGCCAAAATGGTCAGAGTCGGCATGGGTGTTAATTGCAATACCAATTGAACTCGCCTTTTCGCCGATACTCTTTAGGAAGGGGACGATGAGCTCGTTCGGGCTGTTCTTAACGCCAGTGTCGAGAAGCAACTTTACTTTTCCGTCGAAGAAATATAAGTAAAGCGGCTTTCCACCTAGGTTCCCTTCAATTCGGTACGCTTGCCGATAAATCCTGGAAAACTGAACAGTGCCTTTAGGGCCGGAGTTGATAGCTTTCGACATACAACCGATAGCGTCCCAAGCGCCTTATATTTTTGATGGAAGATTGGTATAAATAAATGACCTCAGCCACAAAGAGTGAAGGTTAAAACTGGCTCACATGGATGAACATCCCCTATGGTGGCTATCGCATAAATCGTTTCGTCTAGGATGTCATCTTCTCCCGATTTTATTTGTCAATAACGCTGTAAGGATGTGGACTCTAATGAATCTTAAGAAAGCACCGGAGAAGAAGAGAGATGAATACTGGATAGTATAAATCTCCCTCACACTCGAGAGAGGGATGAGCTGGTAAGAAATATAGTTACATATCAGATAGAATGAACCTCTCTGTAGAGAAAAAAGGACAAGTGAAGGAAAAAGAGGGTCCATTCCTGTCAGAAGCTGGTCTGCATCTGTCTGCTGATGGTTGTGATATGATGCTCTCTCAGGGACATATGAAATCAGGTTCCTTCTTTCATCAACCTGCCCTAGTATGAGCCATATCCGGATCATTCGACGATACACATACCCTATGAAGATGTTGCGGCGAAGTCCTGGAATCTACTCTATTCCAGAAAAGACTGTGCCGAGGTGCATGAACGAATCAGAGTTGAGGAAAGAAATGCTGGCCGCGAACAGCGCGACCGTCCGTCGAGTCTGATAGGTATGAAAAGGCTGTCCACCCCATCACGGGAAGAATGGGTTTCGAAGAGATAAGACAAGCGGTGTTCTTCAAACTTCACGTCATGGCTATACTCAACCTGCTCCCTATACTGAGAGCCAAAGTAACAAGTATAGGAAAGGCCTATCCGAAGGTCCCTTCAGAGATGCTGGAAAACCCCGTAGCAAGCCAAGGAAGCGTCTTCCATGCCGATAAGGAGGTACGACAGAGTCTATCTTCAAAAGGTTGTTCGGTCTGTCGATCTTTCTGAATATCAGACAACGGAGAACGAACGAGATAGAGGCTGGAGAGAAAGGAAACTCGTGCCCAGAAAGAAGGCCGCAGGAAGTTTCGATTTAGAGCTATATCATTCATTTCAGTAGGTTGATAGAGGGTATGTTAAAGGTGGAGGAATCGAGGAAGCATTCCATGAGGGCTGGATTCGGGAGGAGGGAGGAAACAGTGAGGAATGGGGTTACATGGCATCGATAGGCTGGAATGTTAGAGTTCTGAGCAGAATGTTTTGTATAAAATATGTCGGAAAGAAGGGGAGACCGATAATAGGAAATTAAGTGGCAACCCCTGAGCGATGTACTTCGTTTATTGGTGGAGCCAAAAAATTAATTTTGTGCAGGAGTCAAGCAAGCTATATTATCAGTTACTATATGCTCAGGAGTTCCCCCCCATCTACACGTAAAGCAACTCCTGTAATCCATTCGGAGAGATCTGAAGCGAAGAACAGAACAGCCTTCGCTACGTCTTCGGGCTTGCCAAACCTTTTTAGCAATCTTTTGTTCAGCAAACGCTGAGTTTCAGCTTCAGCATCTGGTAGCGAGTTCAAGTAACTCCTGAGCATTGGAGTGTCTATTGCTCCGGGCATCACGGCATTGACTCTGATGTTGTACTTGGCCAAATCCTTAGCCAAGACGACGGTCAAACCAAGGACACCAGCTTTGGCTGTCGAATACGCGATCTGATTCGGTGGACCGTTGACAGCGTTTATGGAAGATATGTTGATTATAGCACCGCCATTAACTTTCCTCATCTCTGGCACAACGGACTGTGAACAGAAAAAGACGCCTTTCAGGTTTGTGGCGATTACTTCGTCCCATATTTGCTCTGTTGTGTCCATAGTGTTAGCGAACCTAGCGATAGCGGCATTGTTTACGAGTATATCGACTCTTCCGAAAAAGCGAATCGCTTCTTGAACCATTTCGTTGGCGTCGTTGGGTTTTGACACATCCACACGTACAAAGATACATTTGCCTCCGCTTTTGGAAATTTCACTACGAGCAGCTTCCCCCCTAACTTCGTCTTTTTCTGCCACAACAATGCTTGCGCCTTCCAAAGCGAGCAACTTTGCAGTGGCTAAACCTATTCCAGAACCTGAGCCTGTGACTATGGCTGTCTTTCCTGCCAACTTCATGAACCAGTTAGGGTTGCACTTTGTATTTAAAGTGAACGGGTAGCGTGTCCATAATTAGTTGCTCTTAGATGATAAGCGAAAAGCATATTCCGAGCGGCACCATAGCTCCACGCGTTGAGTTCTGCCAATCCGCTGACTGGTTTCCTGGAAAGTGTGGAGCTCAGTAAGATCCATCCTTCGAGGCGACCGCTGAGGGGCCAGATAGGCTCACTGGAGGAGCTCATAGCCTCGATCAAGGAAAAGGGGTTGCTTGAACCAATCGTGATAAGACCTGTAGAGAACGGCTTCGAAGTCGTCGCTGGGAACAGGAGGCTCGAAGCCTGCAGGAGGCTGAAGATGCGTAAGGTTCCATGTCATATCGTAGAGCTCGATGACAGGGAAGCCTTTGAGGTCTCCCTCGTCGAGAACGTCCAGCGCGAGACCATCGACCCGATTGATGAAGCTAGGGCGTTCAAGAGGTATATTGATGATTATGGGTATGGTGGTGTCTCAGAGCTGGCTAGAAAGATAGGAAAGAGCCAGGAGTATGTTAGCAATAGGCTCAGGCTGCTCAAACTGCCTAAGGAGGTGCAAGAGGAAGTTATTCGGCGCCGAATAACTCCTAGCCTCGCTCAGGAGCTCGCGTCACTGAGTGGGAACGTCATACACGAAGTCATGGAGATAAGTCGGGAGCGGCACCTTACTATAAGGGAAGTCAGAAGGATCGCAAAGTATCATCGTAAAACATCGCAGCATGCAGAACCATCATCCTCTTATTTTGACTTAGACGCCAACTACTCAGACCCGTGGGAGACGAGGACGCGCAAGATCGATAGGTCCCTGGCAAAGGCGGTGGCGTCGCTAAAGATGGACAAGTACAGGCTGGGCGATGTGATCGATAATCTCAAAGAGGAAGGAGAGGAGTGGATCGTCAAAGAACTCCTCCTTGAAGCCATAACAGCTCTCAACGCGCAGATCGACACCTTACTGAGATTCAAGAAAAGGTGCATGCGAGCGGACGCAGGATACACTGCTTAGGCTAATTGTTATCATTGTTGACCGAGCTCGCGATAGCTTCTCCACTGCATTACCAGCACCACTTTGTAGCTGTTGTCGACATTAGGTCTGGCCTTCCCTCCTAGCTTTCTGATGATTTTCCTATTTAAGAAGATTATTGTCTTCTGCCTATGCCTGTCATTCGATCCACCACATTCACCTTCTCTTGGAGAAAAGGTCAGCGGGCGTCTTAAGCTTACATCCTTTCATGCCAAACCTCTCCTAGGATAGCTTGAGAAGGAACTGCAGACTCATGGTAGCAGCATGTGAACTGTACCTCTTCCATAGATTATTTGTCCAGAGGTGCTCGATTCCCAAGGGCTAAAAGGTACCTTCGGCGCCCGCGCTTTCTTTACATCCCGTATGTTCAAGTGGGCTGAACTAGTCGTTCCCAAAGCCATCGTTTGTGACGAACAGTAAAATTCTCTTCTTTGTTTAGGTTCTTGAGGCGCATCTTGGTTAGTGAAACCTGATCTGTCCTCACCCCCAATAGCCGAAGTTGCTCCTCACGTAGGTTTTCTTGCTTGTCTTCTTCTTGACACAAGACCTCCCGGAGCTGCTCTTCGCGAGAACCAAGTTACCTCTTCTTCCAAAGTAGTGTACTCCGTTCCTTCGAGTACCGTAGCAACATTCACGAATTTGACAGAGCCCAATATTACGTTTTCCCTTCAAGTTACTACCTTGAAACTCAGACTCTTGCGGCCAAAACCCTTCAACCGAATCACGTGGGCGACGCCGTCTAGGGGTAGATTACTGTGACATTACGATAGAGAGGCATCCATCCGTCAGTCAGGACGAATGTTGTGAGCGATGAATTCCTAGAAGAAGTCTGCACACCATCTTGTTGTAATCTACATATAGTCTCCAATCATAACCTGTTCATCAGAATACAGCCTCTCAGTCGTTTTGTGGGAAACGTCTGTACGGATAGAATGGAGAATATGTCAAGCATATTTGCGTATATTCTATTTTTATACGGCTGTTTGACCAAAAGCAGCTTTTACCTTGTGCTTTAATGTGAATAATTCAAGCCTTCCAGAGTCATCAACCTTTATAGCAATTACAGCCTCATGAATCAAAGGCTTCATGTGTCTCCTACCTTCTTTCTTTTGTCCTCAAGGAGAATTGCTGTTCATATGTCATGTCCTCCAATCCCTTTCCTTCTTTCTTTGACTGAGACTCTATGTACTCCTTTCTGCTATCCTGACTTATCTCTTTCAGCTCTGACCTAATATCCGAATTCTTTATCATTATTATGGACGTATTCTTCGTATCCTTTTATAACATATCAACAAATCGGATATGAATCAAAAACTCTAAAGAAAAAGATTGTTTGGGTCGTTTAATTTGTAGTGCAGTATACTCATCAGATAGCATATCTATCAAAATGATGCATGCATAAGATGTGTGTCATGGCTGACAGCTTGCTCGGAACAATTTTGTCCAACATCCAGTCGTCAGGGAGGTTGTCGCTTAATTCCTTTCGTCCATAATGTCATCTTGTCTTGATTCAATCTATCATGAACGTAGTCAGGGTGTGGGCTCCGATGAATCTTGACCACACACCGGAGAAGAGAGGGATACTGGAGAGTATACCATCTCGCCCACACCCGTGAGCGGGATGAACTGGTAAGAGAT
>Ga0080006_1141069_pt1 | contig 11325 bp, 9 predicted proteins | sample RS3BMetagenome_FD_69209 | JGI IMG/M metagenome (GOLD analysis project Ga0080006, IMG submission 69209) | Ferric oxide microbial mat and aquatic microbial communities from Rainbow Spring, Yellowstone National Park, USA - RS3B (SPADES... ... | reverse complement strand
GACACGAAACCCGGAGCGGAGGCCACCGCGGCGGTGTCGTGCAGCGACGCGTCGTGGGCCTCGCGAAGCGCATGGAGAAGCTCGTTTCTTCTTGGGCTTCGCGCTCCGCCATCCACTCCGCCATCCACTCTCAGCAACTCCATTCCGGGATACATCATTCGAATCACACTGGCGAACTCCCCAACTTCCAGATCGGGCAGCCAGCTATCGACTAGAAGTGCCTCTGAACGCTCATCTTCCAACTGGGCCATAGCCTCCGCTCCGCCTGCCGCCTCGCGCACGTGCCAGCGTAAACCGGCCAGCGACGTACGAAGCCGTTGTCGCAGACCGGCGTCCGCGCTTGCCAGCACAACCGTGCGGCTCGCGGCTGTTCCTCCAAACTTCTCATCAGATTGGACATTTCGCTCAACATTCATGCCGTACACCGTTCCCTCTCACTTTTACTTGTCATCAATTTCCTGCTGCAGAATCGTCCGCATCGTATCCACGGTCTGATTCAATCTCGAACACTCCTGCAACGCTTCACGAATCGCCGCACGCATCGTATCCGGCTCTCCGACCAGTTCACCTATTGCCAGCCGGCACTGGAGCACCGTCAGCGGCTGGCACAGACCATGCAAAGCAGCATCAAGCCGCTCCGCCAAATCGATGCCGCTCTTCCCTTTTTCCCGTTTACGCACCGGCTAATGCGGCCTCAGCCGAATACTCTGTCACTGGAGAGAAGTTCCTGGTCGGGCCGCGCATACGGTAGCCCTCCCCGCGTATGGTTTCGATGGCGGAATCAGTCAGATCTCCACCGGCGGTGGCAGCGGCAAGCTTTCGGCGAAGATAATTGACATAGACATCCACAACGTTCGTGCCCGCTTCCGGAGACATCTGCCACACTTCTTTCAACAGTTCGCTCCGGCTACAATTCTGTCCCCGCCTCATCATCAGGAATTCAAGCAGCGAGAACTCCTTAACCGTCAATTCCACGGGACGACCGTCTTGGGTCACGCGCCGATACATACGATTCAACTCCACACCCCCATGCCGAAGGACAGAGTCGGCAAATTGTTCACGGCGTCTCAGCAAAGCCCTGCATCGTGCCGTCAATTCGTGAAAGCTGAACGGCTTCAACAAGCAGTCGTCCGCCCCAAGGTTCAGGCATTTCACTCTCTCCTCAACCTGACTTCGGCCTGTCAATACCAGGACCGCCATCTGATCAAAGCGCCCGCGCATCTCTTCCAGCACCTCGGTTCCATCCTTCCGCGGCATACTAAGATCGAGCACCATCAGATCTGGCCGATATTGCTCTGCATGCCGCAGCCCCGCCTCCCCGTCCCCCACCCACGTGACTTCGTGACCTTCCAGTTTCAAACCTTTTTGCAGAAATAATCCAAGTGCTGCGTCATCTTCCACAATGAGTACCCGCATGTCGTACCTGCCTTAGACCGTCTTGTTCACCGCCCGATGGTTACCCATTCGCGTGTGTGTAATTACCTTGGTGCATGGGCGCGCGGCTGACAAGCGGTATGTGCAAACTTTTGCGTGTACTTTTCCAAAACGGGAATCAGGAAGGACCGTTCCAAGTCAATCGGGTGATGGCGTCAAACGAAGCAAAGGACGAAGAAGCAAAGGACGCATGGCCTCAGGTGCAGTTCAATATCTCGTCACTTGGCGAGAGAAATAAAAGATCTTGCAATTCGCTTTTTATTCGCTACAATCATCCGCATGGCCATCACGCGGCGGCAAAAAGAAGTCATCGACTTCCTCTCGAACTTCACTCAAAAGAATGGCTATTCTCCGTCATACGAAGAGATTGCAAGCGGACTTGGCCTGAGTTCCCTGGCAACGGTGCATAAGCACGTAACCAACCTGCAGAATAAGGGGCTGCTGCTTCGTGGGCACAACCGGAGCCGGTCCATCGATGTTCTGCCGGTTCGCAGTAGTAAGAAAGGCTCCGATCGGCTCCCCCTCTTAGGCCGAATTGCGGCCGGAAAGCCAGTGGAAGCCATCGAATCCGCTGAGAGCATCTCTCTGGGCGATATCATCGGAAACCGCGAAGTGTTCGCTCTGGAAGTCCGCGGCGATTCTATGCGCGACGAGCACATTGTGTCTGGCGACTACGTGCTGGTAGAGCGTACCCGAACCGCCCGCGAAGGCGAGATCATCGTTGCGCTTATTGATGGCTCAGACGCTACTCTCAAGCGCTTCTACCGGGAAGGTTCTATGGTTCGCTTGCAGCCATCCAACGCGGAGATGGCTCCAATCTATGCTCAGGCAGCGAATGTATCGATCCAGGGCAAGGTACTCGGTGTCCTTCGCAAGTATTCTTGAAGGCCGATTCCCTCGCGTCACTCACGAAATCTATCAACATGGTCTCCACACATTAACTTTGTGTGAGATTGACGGAACCGTTCGCGCTCAGCCTGCGTAATCACACTCAGTCCGCTGAATATCAGCGTTGAATGGGAGCAACCCTTGGCGACACAGCGAAGAAGCAAACGGAGAGTATGGGTCTGGGGCAGTCTCGCGATCCTCATCGCGGCCATTGTTCTTGGAATTGCCGTCGCCGCCCGCGGCAACACCACCAAATTTGAACCATCGCAATTAGCGAAAGTCGAACGAGGGGACATCGCACGTTCGGTTGTCGCTACGGGCAAGGTTCAGCCCATCACCAAAGTCGAAGTTAAATCCAAGGCTTCAGGCATTGTCACGCGTCTCGATACCGATATTAACGCCCATGTTCATCAGGGTCAGGTTCTAGCCCAACTCGACCAGCAGGAGATCCTCGATCAGGTCGCGGCCCAGAAGGCGCAACTGGCGGCGGCCGAATCCAACGCTCAGGCGGCCGCTGCCTCGATCGAATACGACAAGGTCAACGCTGAGGCGCCCGATCTTCCAATGTACAAACACACCTACGAGCGCGCGCTCGACATGTCGAAAGAGGGAGTCGTCTCCAAGCAATCGCTCGACGATGCCGAGCAGAAGTACCTGGCCGACGTGAACACCCGGGACAAAGCCTTGGCTCAGATCACCGTAGACAACTCGAAGCTTCGCCAGGCACAGGCGCAGGTTGCACAGAACCAGGCATCGCTCAAGCAGCTCGAAGAACAACTCGGCTACACCACCGTTACGTCTCCCATGGACGGCACAATCCTGTCGCGGGATGTTGAAATCGGCGACGCTGTCAGTTCCATCCTCGTTCTCGGGTCAACAGCCACACTGGTGATGACCATCGGCGATACCACACACGTATACATTCAGGGCAAGGTCGACGAGTCCGATATCGGAAAGGTCTATCTTGGACAGGCGGCCCGTATCAAGGTCGAATCGTTCAAAGACAAGACTTTTTACGGCAAAGTTACCAAAATCGCGCCCCTCGGAGTAGAGAAGGATAACGTCACCACCTTCGAGGTCCGTGTCTCTATTGACAATCCCGGCGGTGAACTCAAAGCCAACATGACCGCCAACGCCGAAATCATTCTCGACGAGCACAAGAACGCCCTTACCGTGCCCGAGCAGGCTGTGCTCTACGACAAGGATCGCAACGCATCGGTCGAAGTTCCCGACCCCAAGACGAAAAACGGCCGCCGTGCCGTACCGATCAAAGCAGGAATCTCCAATGGAACGAAGACCGAAGTCCTGGCCGGTCTCAATCCCGGCGAGATAGTCATCCTTCAGCAGTAAAGGTCACCCGGCAGAGACCAGCACCACCGGCGTCCAGCTCCAGCGCCAGCAGTCCTAAATAACGAGACGTCCGAAAGGAACTTCATGAACCGCAAGACCATAGCATCGATCGCTCTCGTATTTCTTTCTGCGTCTGCCGCGTTTGCGGCCGATAGCACATTCAATCGCACACTCAGTGTCAGTGGCGCTCCTACCGTCTCCGTCACGACTGGTTCGGGTTACATTCACCTTCGGCCAGGCTCGGACAGCCAGGTGCATATTCTTGGACATGTCCATGCAAGTCAAGGTTGGTTTGGCGGCGGAGGGGACAATCGGGTTCAGGAGATTGTCAACGATCCGCCGATTGTGCAAAGCGGAAATGACATCACGATCGGTCAGCGACATGGCAATGATCTGTTTCGCAACATTAGTATCGACTACGACATTGACCTGCCCCGCACCTCCACTCTGAATGCCGTCACAGGATCAGGCGACATCGACGTCCAGAACGTAGGGTCGTCCATCAAGGCTCAAAGCGGCTCGGGTACGGTTCGCGCTCACGGCATCCAGGGCGCCTCCATCCTGGGCACCGGATCGGGCGACATCGAACTTGAACAAACCGGCCCGGGCGATGTGAAGGCCGAGACTGGGAGCGGGAGTATTCGCCTCAATGGCGTCTCCGGGAGGCTCAAAGCGAGTACAGGCTCTGGCGATATCGAGACAGAAGGTCATCCCACCTCCGATTGGCGCATCAGCACCGGCAGCGGTTCCGTCCGGCTTACCGTGGGTAATGCCCACTTCAACCTCGATGCCGACACCGGATCGGGCAGCATCAACGTCGCACAGCCAATCACAATGCAGGGCACTCTCAACCACCATCATGTCTCCGGAGCCGTCAACGGCGGCGGTCCAACCATCCGCGCCAACACCGGATCGGGCGACATTGAGATCAAATGAGATGAAGAACGTTAGCGGATCGTCCAGACCATCTGGCACACATCCCGTGCGGGCTCTCCTACGACAGGACCGTCACTTTGCCCGATGGCAAGTCGTACACCGCTCCCACTACTCTTAATCCATCTTGCTTCACTGCTTTTGCGATGACGGTCGAGCTCTCGCGCACCAACCTTGCCTGAAACATCGCATTTGTCTTGACCGCCTGAGCCACATCGCCGTGGGAATCACGGATGCCGGGCATGAGGTGCTGATACAGCACGCTGATCTGTCCGGGAACCTCTTTGCCCTGCACTGCCGCACTGATAGCGCCGCAGTTGGTGTGGCCCATCACGAGAATCGCCTTTACACCAAGTACCGCTACTCCATACTCCATGCTCGCCATAATTTCCGGCGTCACCATGTTCCCGGCAACCCGCGTCACAAAAAGGTGTCCGATGCTTTGGTCGAAGATGATCTCGACGGGAACGCGCGAGTCGGCGCACGACAGAACTGCGGCGAAAGGCTCCTGTTTGGCCACTGTCTTTTCTTTCAATATCTTCAAGTCTTCGGGAAACGATGTGATCCTCCCATCGATAAAACGCTCGTTACCAGCCATCAGCTCCTTCAAGGCAGAATCCCCGGTAAGCTCCGTCTGCGACCACACATTCCCGCTCCTGCCGGCCAAACCGACCGCCGCTAATCCAGCCGCAAAATGCCTCCGCGTCCACTTTCTTCGCATAGGACCTCCCTGTCACGAGAAGGTTATATCAATCGCATCCATTACTCTTAAGATATGTCTGCTGCGCCTCCGCCTCGACTAATCGTCTTCGATCTCGACGGAACTCTTGTCGACTCTCGCCGGGATCTTTGCAACTCTGTGAACGCTACTCTCGTACACCTCGGCAAGCCCGAACTGCCCGAAGCTGTCATCGCTGGTTACATCGGAGACGGCGTTTCGATGCTCGTTCGCCGTGCCATTGGCGATCCCGAGGGCGACCTTCACGACCAGGAATATGTAACAAACGCAATCACATTCTTTCTCGACTTCTATCGCATCCATAAACTCGACTACACCTACCTGTACCGTGGCGTTGTCGAGTCACTTGAAGCGATCCGCTCCACCCATCCAGACATTCTCATGGCCGTCCTTACCAACAAGCCCGTTAACCCCTCACGAGCGATCTGCGACCACTTCGGTCTCTCTCGTTTCTTCTTTCAGAACTATGGCGGCAACAGCTTTCACACAAAAAAGCCCGATCCCCAGGGTCTGCAGGCTCTCATCGCCGAAGCTTCAAACCTTGTGCCTCGGGCCGTCGCAGCCGCGGAGACTCTCATGGTCGGAGACACCGACATCGACATCCTTACCGCTCGGAACTGCGGGGCCCGCAGCATGGGCTGTACCTTCGGCTTCAAGCCCCACTCCCTGGCCGCCGCCGGCCCCGACCACCTGGCCCATAGCCCCACCGATTGGCTACGCGTCCTCGAAATTAACGCTCCCTCGTACTTTACTGCCCCGTCTCAAATCGTCTGAAGAAGCTCGTTTCGAAGTAACGCGGTCTAGCGGCATCGTCGGCTACCGTCTTCGCCAGGTCGGCAAAGTAGTCGTTAAACTGTGCCGCTGCCACGAAATCAACCGGCTGCGTCAGGTCATCGTCCGTCGAGTGGTACCGCTGCGCCAACCATGCCCGCCACGCCTTGTACTCCGGCGAACCCATAGTCCATCCAAACTTCATTGCCAGCGCCGGCACTCCGGCCTGCACGAAACTGTACTGATCGGTACGGATGAATGAGTTCCGGTCAGGCTCCGGATCACCTGCGATCACAATATGGTGGGCCGCTCCGACCCTCTCCGCATCGGAGCCAAGCGTCGATTGCTCCAGCCCCTGCACGTGAAGCTTCTTCAACGGAAAGAGCGGCATGAACATATCCAGGTTCAGGTCGGCCACAATCTCACTCTCCGGAACCGTGGGATGGCCGGCATAGTAGCGCGAACCCAGCAGACCCTTCTCCTCGGCCGTAAAGATCACGAACAGCATCGACCGTTTGGGTTTGCTCTTCGCCTCACTTAGACGCTTCGCGGTTTCGAGCACCGTGGCCACCCCCGATGCGTCGTCCATCGCGCCCGCATAGATGGTCTTGCCGTTGATCGGAGCGCCCACTCCCAGATGGTCAAGGTGCGCCGACACCAGCACATACTCATCCGCCAGCTTCGGGTCCGATCCCTTCAGTTCTGCCACGATGTTCGGCGAAACCACATGCGATGTCTCCGACACTACGGTTGCCTTGACGCTCTTGTTCAGCGCGAAATGCGGCAGCGGCTTCTGCGCGTCGGCAAGAGCAAGCATCTCCGCAAAGCTATGGCCCGTCCCCGCAAAGAGCTTCTCTGCATCGGCCGGATTGAACGCAGCCGTAAACATCGCCTCATGCTCATCCGCCAGCGCAGGATGCCTCTTTGCCACCGCGGTCGCATCCGGGGTCACCGACAGACGCATTCCCGGCTGGGACGCGCTACTTGCGATTCGCTGCCAGCCAAAGTCCATCGACTTCGGAGTCGGTATCGAGATCACCCCGACAACTCCTGCATCTTTCAGCGCCTTCGCAAAAGGCGAGGTCCGTGCGAACGACTTCAACGCGCCCGTCAGATCCGCAGGTCCGCCATTGATATAGACGACAATCTTCCCCTTCAGCCCTGCCATCGGCAGCTCGGCCGAATTGAAGTCGTCGTAGTTCGACTCCGGCAGATGCAGTCCATAGCCGATAAACACCAGCGGAGCATTCACCTCTTTCAGCTGCGGCGTCCGCGAACCCAAAATAGCGTCCTCCCCCAGAACCAGCGGCGTCGCCTTTCCATCCGCCACAAGGTTCATCGCCGACTTGCCCCCTATCACCCGCTGCACATCAAAGTGCACTGGCTGGTAATAGCTCCCATTCAACCCCGCTGGCGCTAAGCCGAACGACTTGAACTGATCCACAACATAAGCCGCGGCCCTCAGGTATTCTTCGCTGCCCGTGAGCCTTCCTTTCATTGCGGGATCCGCCAGGTACCGCACATGAGCCCACCATATCTTTCCCCGCGCCTCGTCATTCTGAGTGGACGATCCATCCTGTCCCTTCGCGAGAACCATACTCACACCGAAGCAGCCTGCGACGAGAAAAGCAAACCAACGCACACGCATACCTGTTCTCCGAAGACAACATTGAGGGAATGCGTCGAATCTAGCACGTCCGAACGCGATGCGCGATCTTTTTGACGCTCTCTACGGCACTTGCTAACCTCATCTCACCATGAGCTCAGCCCAGTGCCAGCTTGCTTCAACGACCTGCTGCATCATCGGCGGCGGCCCCGCTGGAATCATGCTCGGCTTCCTGCTCGCACGCGCCGGCATCGCCGTCACCGTCCTTGAAAAGCATAAGGACTTCTTCCGCGACTTCCGCGGTGACACGATCCACCCCTCAACGCTCGAGCTTCTCCACGAGCTCGGCCTGCTTGAAAAATTGCTCTCCCTGCCTCACTCGAAAATTGTCCGTCTTTCCGCGACCATCGGAGGTGAGAGCTTTTCAATTGCCGACTTCTCTCATCTGCCGACACACGCGAAGTTCATCGCCCTCATGCCGCAGTGGGATTTCTTGAATTTTCTCGCAACCGAAGCCGCTCGCTTCCCGCGCTTCAACCTCCTTATGGAGCACGAAGCCATCGGCCTCATTCATCAGAACGGCGTCACCACCGGCGTCCGCGCCAGGACTCCTCAGGGCGACGTCCATATCCCTGCCACTCTCACCGTAGGCTGCGACGGCCGTCACGCCATCTCTCGCGACGCCGCCCATCTCACGTTGCTCGATGAGGGCGTTCCCATCGATGTCCTCTGGCTTCGCATAGCCCGCCAATCCTCCGATCCCGAAAACGCCCTTGGCTACATCAACTATGGTCGTCTCATCATTCTCATCAATCGCAACGACTACTTCCAGGTCGGCTACCTCATCGCCAAAGACACCTTCCCAAATATCCAGCAGGACGGAATTCCCGCGTTTCAACAGAGCATCGAGCGTATCGTCCCCTTCCTCCGCGGTCGCACCAACGAGATCGACTCCTGGGACAAGGTCAAGCTCCTCACCATCCAGGTCAACCACCTCCAGCAATGGTTTTCTCCCGGGCTGCTCTGCATCGGTGACGCCGCGCACGCCATGTCACCCGTCGGCGGTATCGGCATCAACATCGCCCTTCAGGATGCCGTCGCCGCCGCCAACATCCTTAGCGAATCCCTGCTCTCCAACACCCTCACCGAGCACAACCTGGCCAGCGTCCAGCACTATCGCGAAAGCGCCGTGCGCAACACCCAGCGTGTGCAAGTCGTGGCGCATCGTATCCTCAACCGCGTTTTGCGCGACGACGGCCCGGTCAAGCCTCCGCTCCTCCTGCGCATCCTCACCGGCATCCCCGGATTCCAGCAGCTTCCCGCGCGTTTCGTCGGCATGGGACTCCAGCCTCAGCACATTGAGACGTCATCTGTCGCTAGCTGAACTCCCGATTCCAACGCTCAATCACCCGCGTCTCCCGCTCCCGCCCCAAAACACTTACGCTCCCAGTGCCCAGCGCCAGCAACGCCCCGTCCTTCGGCGGAAGCCCCACCCATCGCGCCGCCAGAATTCGCAGGATATGCGCATGCGCAAACAGCGCCACCTTTCCACCATCCGGCGCTGAAGCCAACGCCTTGTCGATCACACCATCCGCTCGCTCCCCCACATGCTCTACCGTCTCCCCTCCGACTATCTCGTCCTTCCAGACCGACCAGCCCGGAATCTCAGTCTGAATCTCCCTGGTCGTCCTTCCCTCATACACCCCGTAGTCCCACTCCTTCAGCCCGTCCTCCACCTTCGCCACGTCGCCAAAACCAGCAATCGCGCATGTCTCCCGCGCCCGCTGCATCGGACTCTCGAACACCGCATCAAACTTGGTGCCTTTCAGATAATCCCTCAGCTTCTCCGCCCGTTCACGCCCCTTGTCAGTTAGAGGAATATCCGTCCTGCTGGTATGTGCGCCGCTCAAGCTCCACTCCGTCTCGCCATGCCGAACCAGCCACAACTCCACCCCAACACTCATCGCGTTCTCCCCTCTCCATAAACTATTCTATAGAGATGGACTTCCAGCTCTCGACCACCTACAAGCCCCAGGGTGACCAGCCGCGCGCCATCTCCGAGCTCGTCTCCGGCATCCAGGCCGGCGAAAAAGACCAGGTTCTCCTCGGCGTCACCGGCTCCGGTAAGACCTTCACCATGGCGAAGGTGATCGAAGAGCTGCAGCGGCCCGCCCTCATCCTCGCGCACAACAAAACCCTCGCCGCCCAGCTCTACCACGAGTTCAAGACCTTCTTCCCCAACAACGCGGTCGAATACTTCGTCTCCTACTACGACTACTACCAGCCCGAAGCCTACATCCCCGCCGGCGACCTCTTCATCGAAAAAGAATCCACCATCAACGAAGAGCTCGACAAGCTCCGCCTCGCCGCCACCCGCAGCCTATTCGAGCGCCGCGACGCCATCATCGTCAGTTCCGTCTCGTGTATCTACGGCCTGGGCTCCCCCGAAGCCTACTACGGCATGTTGATGCTCCTCGAAAAGGGCCAGAAACTCAAGCGCGAGGACATCACCCGCCGCCTCGTCGAAATCCTGTACGAGCGCAACGACGTCGACTTTCGCCGCGGCACCTTCCGCGTGCGCGGTGACATCGTCGAGGTCTATCCCACCTACGACGAGAACGCATACCGCATCGAGCTCTTCGGCGACGAGGTCGACAGCCTCTCCCAGATCGATCCCCTCTTCGGAACAGTCAAGCAGAAGTACTCCCGTCTGCCCATCTATCCGAAGTCTCACTACGTCGTCCAACCCGAGCGCAAATCCTCGGCCATCGTTTCAATTCTCGAAGAGATGGAGTGGTGGGAAAAGGAGTTGGAAACTCAGGGCCGCTTGGTCGAGTCGCAGCGCATCCATCAGCGCACCCGCTTCGATCTCGAGATGATCAAGTCGGTAGGCTTTTGTCACGGCATTGAAAACTACTCCCGCCACTTTTCGGGTCGCCTCCCCGGAGAGCCGCCGCCCACCCTGCTCGACTACTTCCCGAAGGATTATCTGCTTTTCATCGACGAGTCCCACGTCACCGTACCACAGCTTCACGGCATGTGGCACGGCGATCGCTCTCGCAAGCAGAATCTCGTCGACTATGGTTTCAGGCTTCCGTCGGCAATGGACAACCGGCCGCTCCGCTTCGAGGAGTTCGAATCACGCACCGGCCAAATCATCTACGTCTCTGCAACCCCAGGCCCTTACGAACTGACGAAGTCGGCCGGCGTCGTAGTGGAACAGATTATCCGTCCCACCGGCCTCATCGACCCAGTAGTGGAGATCCGGCCTGTCAAAGGCCAGATCGACGACCTGCTCGCCGAGATCCGCGATCGCACCGCAAAGAACCAGCGCGTCCTAGTCACCACTCTCACCAAACGCATGTCCGAAGACCTCGCCAGCTACTACACCGAAGTCGGCGTCCGCTGCCGCTACATGCACTCCGAGATCGAAACCCTCGAACGCATCAAGCTTCTCCGCGACCTGCGAAAGGGCGAGTACGACGTCCTCATCGGCATCAACCTCCTGCGCGAAGGACTCGACCTCCCCGAAGTTTCCCTCGTCGCGATCCTGGACGCCGATAAGGAAGGCTTCCTCCGCTCCCAGGGCTCCCTCATCCAGACC
>Ga0080006_1115039_pt1 | contig 11327 bp, 13 predicted proteins | sample RS3BMetagenome_FD_69209 | JGI IMG/M metagenome (GOLD analysis project Ga0080006, IMG submission 69209) | Ferric oxide microbial mat and aquatic microbial communities from Rainbow Spring, Yellowstone National Park, USA - RS3B (SPADES... ... | reverse complement strand
CCTTGGACATTCCGGTTAAACGCCCGCGCATTTCTTTGCGATGCTTGACCCGTTTCGGCATCAACATACCTTACAGACTCCCTTCCTGCACTTCCTTCTTAACCGCTTTTGTTGGCAACACTTCGCCGCGGTAAATCCACACCTTTACGCCAATTCTGCCGTAGGCTGTGTGGGCTTCCGTCATCGCGTAGTCTATATCCGCACGCAGCGTATGAAGAGGAACCGTACCTTCGCTATATCCTTCCGTACGCGCAATTTCTGCACCGCCAAGACGTCCAGATACTTGGATTTTTATTCCTTTTGCACCTGTTCGAATCGACCGTTGCATGGATTGTCGCATCGCTCTTCGGAACGCAACGCGCCTTTCCAACTGCTGCGCGACGTTTTCGGAGACCAATTGCGCATTCAAATCCGCGTATTTGATTTCAGAAATATTGATATGCACTCGTTTCCCTGTCATTTCTGTCAACTGGTTGCGCAACGTATCAACTTCTGTTCCGCCTTTACCGATGACCATTCCAGGTTTCGCAGTGTTAATCGTGATGTTTACCCGCTTCGCAGCGCGTTCAATTTCGATCATCGCTACAGACGCATCACGCAACCGACGCTTTATAAATTTCCGAATTTGCACATCTTCCAGCAGCAACCCGCGGTACTCTTTCTTGCTTGCGTACCATCTCGATTCCCAATCGCGAATGACACCGATCCGGAATCCTACGGGATTGATTTTCTGACCCATTCGTTTCCCTCCTTCTTATGCTTTCTCTTTTACAACCACAGTAATGTGGCTGGATCTTTTTAAGATTGGATACGCCTTGCCCTGTGAACGCGGATGGAACCGCTTCATGGTCGGTCCTTCGTCCACGAAAATCTGACTGATCACCAAGTCGCTCGTATCCAAATCCAGATTGTTCGCCGCATTCGCAATCGCCGAGTTAAGCAATTTCAAAATGACGGGTGATGCTCCGCGCGGTGTATGTCGCAAGATCGCCAATGCTTCATCCGTTCGCTTTCCGCGAACCAAATTCACGACCAAGCGCACCTTTCGCGGCGCAATGCGGATATATCGAGCTATTGCCCGTGCTTCCATCACGATAAACCTCCTTTCAAAGATCAAGACATCCTTATCTCGAACGCGAGGCTTTTTCAGAGCCTGCATGACCCTTGTACGTTCTCGTCGGCGCAAATTCACCGAGTTTATGTCCGACCATATCTTCGTTCACATATACTGGCACATGCTTGCGTCCGTCATGAACAGCAATGGTATGACCAATGAACTGCGGGAAAATCGTCGAACGTCGCGACCACGTTTTAATGACCCGCTTCTCGCTTTTTACGTTGAGTTCTTCTACCTTTTTCATCAAGTGGCCGTCACAGAAAGGGCCCTTCTTTAATGAACGTCCCATAAGTACCCTCCTCCCAAGCAAAAAATCACTTTATACAGGCGTTTATTTCTTTCGACGACGCACAATGTATTTGTTAGTAACATGATTTTTCTTGCGCGTGCGAGTACCGAGCGTTGGTTTACCCCATGGTGACATCGGCGACTTCCTTCCGATTGGCGCGCGACCTTCACCACCACCGTGCGGGTGATCGTTCGGATTCATAACAGAACCGCGTACAGTCGGGCGACGATTCATCCAACGTTTGCGTCCAGCTTTACCCAAGTTGATGTTTTCGTGATCAAGATTACCAACTTGTCCAATGGTCGCTCGGCATTCCAATCGCACCAACCGAACTTCACCTGAACCTAACCGAATCGTGGCATACTCGCCTTCTTTGGCAAGCAACTGCGCTTCAGTTCCAGCGGCGCGAATGAGCTGCCCGCCTTTTCCCTGCTTCAATTCTACATTGTGCACAACCGTACCAACCGGAATGTTCGCCAAAGGCAACGCATTACCAACTCGGATGTCCGACTTCGGACCAGAATAAAGAACAGCGCCAACCTTCAGTCCGTGAGCCGCTAATATATAGCGTTTTTCACCATCTGCATAGTGCAGTAACGCAATGTTTGCCGAACGGTTCGGATCGTATTCAATCGTCGCCACACGGGCTGGGATATCATCCTTCGTTCGTTTAAAATCGATCAATCGATATTGGCGCTTATGACCGCCACCGTGGTGGCGAGTCGTGATTTTGCCTTGATTGTTGCGCCCAGCGTGTTTGTGCAGCGGAGCCAAAAGTGATTTCTCCGGGTCACTGGTTGTAATTTCTTCAAATGTTGAGACCGACATAAATCGACGTCCCGGTGATGTCGGTTTATACTTTTTAATCGCCATCCTTATTTCCCTCCTTCACAAAAGCAGATGCGTTATGCACCCTCAAAGAACTGTAACGGCTTGGAATCTGCGGTCAGAGTGACAATCGCCTTTTTCCATTCCGAAGTTTTGCCGACGTAGCGACCCATCCGTTTTTGTTTCGATGGCACCCGCAACGTGTTAACTTTGGTAACTTTTACGCTAAAAATTTGTTCAACAGCCTGCCGAATTTCAATCTTGTTAGCATCCCTGGCTACCTCGAACACATACTTTTGCATTTCCATGATGTCCGTGCTGCGCTCAGTGATAATCGGCCGAATGATGATATCGTGTGGGTTTTTCATTAGGCGAACACCTCCTCGACGCGCGCAACGGCATCCTTTGTAATAATCAAATGCTGATGATTCAAAATGTCGAGCACGTTAATACCCGTCGGCTCAACATGTTTCACACCCGGTATGTTACGGGAGGATATCGCTACGTTTTCTCCACGCTCTCCCGCCACGACCAAAGCTTTGCGATCTACGCGAAGGTTTGCCAGCACCTTTACCATTTCCTTCGTTTTCGGCGCCGCAAAATTTAGCTGGTCAAGCACGATCACCGTACCCATTTTCACCTTTGTCGACAATGCCGACTTCAATGCAATACGGCGCACCTTTTTGGGTAGTTTATAGCTGTAACTTCTCGGTGTCGGGCCAAAAACCACACCACCGCCTCTATATTGCGGCGCTCGGATGCTCCCTTGCCGTGCATTACCAGTACCTTTTTGTTTATATGGCTTTCTACCGCCACCGCGCACTTCCCAACGATTCTTCACTTTGTGCGTACCCCGTCGCAAGCTCGCTTGCTGCATCAATACAGCCTCGTGCAACACATGTTCATTTACAACAACGTTCCAAATGGAGTCAGCCAATTCAATGTCTCCAACTTGTTCTCCATTCACGTTGTAAACGGCAACTTTTGCCATGTTCGTATCCTCCTTTCTACCAAACGTATTTTACCGTTTTTCAGCCTTCACGGCGTTCTTGACGATGACAAAAGATTTCCTAGGGCCCGGAATCGCCCCTCTGATCATAAGTAAATTCCGCTCTGTATCAACGCGAACCACTTGTAGATTTTGCACAGTGACGCGTTCGCCACCCATACGGCCCGGAAGATGTTGTCCTTTAAAAACTCGGTTGGCGGCAATCGATCCAAGAGAACCTACTCCGCGATGGTATTTCGAACCGTGAGCCATTGGCCCGCGAGACTGGTTGTGCCGCTTAATCGCACCAGCGAAGCCCTTACCTTTCGATGTGCCGACAACGTCCACAATTTCGCCAATTTCGAAAAGATCCGCTTTCACTTCTTGGCCAATCTCATAACTAGCGACGTCCACTCCGCGAATTTCCCGAACATATCGTTTTGGCACCGTGTTCGCCTTCACTGCGTGCCCAATTTCCGGTTTGGTTGCTCGCACTGGTTTCGTATCCGAAAAACCAAGTTGGATCGATTCGTAACCGTCTGTTGAAACTTCCTTCTTTTGCAATACAACGCACGGCCCCGCTTCCACAACGGTAACAGGCACTACCGTGCCATCTTCCGTAAACAATTGCGTCATCCCGAGTTTCCGTCCAAGTATACCTTTTTTACTCATGTGGCCATCCCTCCATTCCGTTCAAAATCCTTCAGTATTAATCATTGTATAACGGTTATGCAAGCACACACATCCGTGTGTTCCTAAACATATTTGCGTTCTACAGTTTAATTTCAATATCTACTCCAGCCGGCAAATCAAGTCGCATTAGCGCATCGACAGCTGCTGGCGTTGGATTAAGAATATCGATCAGCCGCTTATGTGTGCGCATTTCAAATTGTTCACGTGAGTCCTTATATTTGTGCGGTGCGCGCAAGACGGTGAAAATTGATTTCTCCGTTGGCAAGGGGATTGGCCCTGCAACGGCTGCGCCGGCCCGTTTTGCCGTATCCACAATTTTCTCGGCTGATTGATCTAAAATTTTGTGATCATACGCCTTTAATCGAATTCGAATTTTTTGCTTTGCCATAGTATTCCCTCCTTACTGCGTTCAATTGTGTGAACATACTCCGCAAAAATTCACCTCAGTGGTGCCTCATATGGCGAATTGGCACTTGAGCAACCTTTTGCATCATCACAGGTTAAAGACCAACAATATGAAATTATACTAAACATCGCAACCAAACTCAAGTCTAATTTCAACATTGTTCGATTTTTTTTAGAAACGCACACCTCTTCAGAGGTTGAATATACGTGAGAGTCAAGGTAATCTTACTACATGCACCGGTTATTCAGTTGAGGAGGCATTTCTACTACATGACGAGAAGTCAATTGTCAGGCATTTGGGATTGGATTAAAGCTTTACTCGTGGCGGTCGTAATCGCTTTATTGATTCGCCAATTTGTGTTTACGTTTTTCATCGTTGACGGGCCGTCTATGCAGAGCACTTTAGTGACCGGTGAACGCGTTCTTGTCGACAAGTTACTTTACGACATCGCTTCACCGAAACGTGGCGACGTTATCGTATTCCACGCCACTCCCACCGAAGATTACATTAAAAGGATTATCGGGCTTCCCGGTGACACAATCGAAGTGAGGAATGGTCAACTGTATCGCAACGGTGTCGCTGTTCACGAGCCGTACATACAAGAGCCCATGCGGAAGGACGAACCATTCCCAAAGTTGACGGTTCCACCTAATACGCTGTTCGTAATGGGTGATAATCGCAACGTAAGCAGGGATAGTCGGATTATCGGTCCCGTCCCCTTCGACAAGGTGATTGGACGCGCCGATTTGGTTGTATTCCCTTTCTCCGTATTCAAACCGCTCTGGTAAATATCAAACCTGTAAGCAAAAAGCTTCCGAGGGTACAGCTCGGAAGCTTTTTGCTATTTTGTAAATGCGATTTCTGTTAAGCCTGAATCGATTCAACTACACCTGCGCCGACTGTTTTACCGCCTTCGCGAATTGCGAAGCGCGTACCTTCTTCCAGAGCGATTTTACTGATCAGCTCCACATTGATCGTTACGTTGTCACCAGGCATAACCATGTCTGTGCCATCTGGCAAGCTAACAACACCCGTAACGTCCGTTGTACGGAAATAGAACTGTGGGCGATAGCCGCTCATAAACGGTTTATGACGACCGCCTTCTTCTTTAGTCAACACATAAATTGTACCCGTGAATTTTGTGTGTGGTTTAATTGAACCCGGTTTAACCAAAACTTGGCCGCGCTCAATATCCTTTCGATCCACACCGCGCAACAAGGCGCCGATGTTGTCGCCAGCTTGCGCTTGATCGAGCAACTTGCGGAACATTTCCACGCCAGTCACAATCGATTTCTGAGCCTCGTCACGCAAACCGACAATTTCAACTTCCTCTTGAACTTTAATCGTTCCGCGTTCAACGCGACCCGTTGCTACCGTACCGCGACCCGTAATCGTCAATGTGTCCTCAACGGGCATCAAGAATGGTTTCGCGGTATCGCGTTCCGGCGTCGGAATGAAAGTGTCGACCGCTTCCATCAGCTCAAGAATTTTTTTCGCCCATTCTCCATCCGGATTATCAAGCGCCTCTTTGGCGGAGCCGCGAATAATCGGTGTGTCGTCGCCAGGGAATTCATATTCATTCAGAAGATCGCGTATTTCCATTTCAACCAATTCGAGCAATTCCTCGTCGTCTACCATGTCACACTTGTTCATAAATACAACGATGTGCGGCACGCCGACTTGACGAGAGAGCAGAATGTGTTCGCGCGTTTGTGGCATCGGACCGTCCGACGCTGAAACAACGAGAATTGCGCCGTCCATTTGCGCCGCACCAGTAATCATGTTTTTGACATAGTCAGCATGTCCTGGGCAGTCAACGTGCGCATAGTGCCGTGCATCCGTTGAATATTCAACGTGGGCGGTGTTGATCGTAATACCGCGTTCACGCTCTTCCGGCGCTTTGTCGATTTGATCATAAGCAGTAGCAAGCGCACCGCCCGCCTTCGCAAGAACAGTAGTAATGGCGGCCGTCAACGTAGTCTTGCCATGATCAACGTGTCCAATCGTACCGATGTTAACATGTGGCTTGCTTCGATCGAATTTTGCTTTTGCCATTAGTTAAGTCAACTCCTCACATACTTAATTGCATGTTATTCGCCTTTGTTTTTCGCAATAATCTCTGCAGCAACAGACTTCGGCACTTCTTCATATGCGAAGAATTCCATTGAGAATACGCCGCGCCCTTGCGTGCGAGATCGAAGCGTTGTGGAATAGCCAAACATTTCGGACAGCGGTACGAACGCGCGAATGATTTGTGCGCCAGACCGTGATTCCATGCCGTCGATGCGGCCGCGACGCGAGTTAACGTCTCCCATTACATCACCCATGTATTCCTCAGGGACGGTAACTTCAACGCGCATAACCGGCTCAAGCAGTACGGGATTCGCTTTCGCGGCACCCGATTTTAAAGCCATGGATCCGGCGATTTGGAAAGCCATTTCCGACGAGTCGACATCGTGGTAAGAGCCGTCGATTAGGGTGGCTTTCATGTCAATCAACGGATAGCCCGCCACAATGCCATTTTTCATCGCCTCTTGAATACCATGATCCGAAGGCCCGACATATTCTTTCGGTACGGAGCCGCCGACAGTCTTGTTCTCAAACACATAGCCTTGTCCGCGTTCCAGTGGTTCAAGTGTAATCCAAACGTGCCCATATTGACCACGTCCGCCCGATTGGCGCACAAACTTGCCTTCTTGCTTCACAGTAGCCGTAATTGTCTCTTTGTATGCGACCTGCGGTTTACCGACGTTCGCTTCGACCTTGAATTCGCGTTGCAACCTGTCAACGATAATTTCAAGATGCAGTTCACCCATACCCGCGATAATCGTTTGAGCGGTCTCAATGTTCGTATACGTCTTGAATGTCGGATCTTCCTCAGCCAGCTTATTGAGCGCGATACCCATTTTATCTTGATCGGCCTTCGTTTTTGGTTCAATGGCAACCGAAATTACAGGTTCCGGGAAGTCCATCGATTCCAAAATCACGACACTCTTTTCTTCACAAAGCGTGTCGCCGGTCGTCGTATCTTTGAGGCCGACCGCCGCAGCGATATCACCCGCGTACACCGTGGAGATTTCTTCGCGATGGTTCGCATGCATTTGCAAAATACGGCCGATACGCTCACGCTTATTCTTCGTCGAATTCAGCACATACGAACCGGAGCTTAAAACCCCAGAGTAAACCCGGAAAAAGGCGAGTTTACCCACGAATGGATCCGTCATAATTTTAAACGCGAGCGCTGAAAACGGTTCTTCATCACTGCTGTGCCGTTCGATCTCCTCTCCTTCACTCGATAATCCGCGAATAGCAGGAACATCGAGCGGTGAGGGCATATAATCAACGACAGCATCCAACATCGGCTGAACACCTTTGTTTTTATAAGAAGACCCGCACAAGACAGCAACAATTTTAACATCGCACGTGCCTTTGCGCAGTGCCGCTTTGAGTTCGGGAATGGTGACTTCATCTCCATCGAGATACTTCATCATCAAATCTTCGTCGAACTCAGCGCACGCCTCAACAAGTTGCGTTCGGAATTGCTGTGCTTTTTCCAACAATTCGTCAGGGATATCGCGAGATTCCGACGTTGACCCCGTGTCGTCCGTGTAAATAATCGCGCGCATCTCAACAAGATCAACAACTCCCGCAAACGTGTCCTCTGCTCCGATTGGAAGCTGAATTGGAACTGCATTTGCTTTGAGACGATCCTTCATCATATCGACACAGCGGTAAAAGTCAGCCCCGATAATGTCCATCTTGTTGACATAGGCCATGCGCGGAACGTTATATTTGTCGGCTTGGCGCCAAACCGTTTCCGATTGTGGCTCAACTCCGCCTTTGGCACAAAAAACGCCAACAGCCCCGTCAAGCACACGCAACGAACGCTCAACCTCAACGGTAAAGTCCACGTGTCCGGGCGTGTCAATAATGTTGATGCGATTCTCTTTCCACTGCGCAGTTGTAGCAGCGGAAGTAATCGTAATTCCGCGTTCTTGTTCCTGAACCATCCAGTCCATTGTTGCGGCGCCATCATGTACCTCGCCGATTTTGTGGACACGTCCGGTATAAAACAATATACGCTCCGTGGTTGTCGTTTTGCCAGCATCAATATGAGCCATAATCCCAATATTACGGGTTTTGGCAAGTGTAAATTGTCTTGCCACGCGACACCCTCCTTTCCGATTAGTTCTAAGTTATAACTACCAACGATAGTGAGCAAAGGCTTTATTCGCTTCTGCCATGCGATGCGTATCTTCGCGTTTTTTCACCGCGCCGCCCGCATTGTTGGCTGCGTCTAAAATTTCATTGGCCAATCGTGTCTGCATCGTCTTCTCACCACGTTGTCGCGAGTATTGAACCAACCAACGTAAACCTAATGTAGTTCTGCGTTCCGGGCGTACCTCGATAGGCACTTGATAGTTGGAACCACCCACGCGGCGAGCTTTCACTTCAAGCACGGGCATAATGTTTTTCAAAGCCTGTTCAAACACTTCAAGCGGCTCTTTACCGCTACGCTCACGAATTTCACTGAACGCGTTATAAACAATCCCTTGTGATACGCCGCGTTTACCGTCGAGCATAACCTTGTTAATCAACTTTGTAACAATGTTGCTTCCATACACTGGATCCGCCATAACTTCCCGTTGTGGTACCGGGCCTTTTCTCGGCATGAGAAAACCTCCTTCCCGCAATTCGTATTATTTCTTTTTCGCACGCTTCGCACCGTATTTGGAACGAGACTGTTGACGATCACGAACGCCTGAAGTATCGAGCGCCCCGCGAACAATGTGATAACGCACACCAGGCAAGTCTTTTACACGACCGCCGCGCACAAGGACAACAGAGTGTTCTTGCAGGTTGTGGCCAACCCCTGGAATGTAAGCCGTAATCTCGATGCCATTCGTCAAACGAACACGAGCATACTTTCGCAATGCGGAGTTCGGTTTTTTCGGTTTCGTCACGCCAACACGCGTGCAAACCCCTCGTTTTTGCGGTGAAGCGAGATCAGTCTGCTCTTTGTTGTACGTATTGTATCCCTTTTGAAGCGCCGGCGCTGTCGATTTCTTTTTCTCGACCGTGCGGCTTTTGCGGACAAGCTGGTTAATCGTCGGCATAAATGCACCTCCCCTAACGCAATGATCAAGCCAACAGAGCCTGGTGGACCATCGCAATGTTAAAAAAATAATGAAGAACGATTCCTTCTATTCTTCCACGATGCCAACCGTGGCAGCTCCCACTTCGATACCGCACGCCTTTCCAACGCCCTCATCGAATCCACCCATGTCAACGAAACGTTCTTTTGTCGACATAGATTAATCACTTGGGCGATGATCCGACGTTCAGCATCTTTGGCAACCACAACCGAGCTAAGAGCACCTTGTTCGAGTGCTTTTATCGTCTGGTTCGTGCCGATCGTTCGGCGTTTGGCGTTGACAACCTGCTCATAGGACACGTCAAAACCCCCTCCACAACAAGGAGCCCGCTGTGGACACACTAAAAGATTTTATCACCCAGGGAGCCCTTATGTCAACTCTCAAAAATACTTTTCATAGCGGATGTCCAACAAGTCGGCGAACAATCGCTACTGTTCGCGTAGCACATCTGCACTACGCCAACTCCTTGCGCTTCGTTCGCCGCTTTTAGATCGTTCGCTGCACCGGGCCGAGACCGCTTACGCGGAATTACTGCCCGGTGGATTAGCCAAAGTTCACTCTGCGGTAGGCAACAAGTCTTTTTCGGACATCATTTCCTCGGACTCATCTCTAATTGTTTCATTTGTCAATTCCTCGAGTCCGTTATTCAGCTTGACGTTGCGATACCGCGATAATCCAGTACCTGCAGGCACCAATTTGCCGATGATCACATTCTCCTTCAAACCTAGCAGTCGATCCACTTTTCCTTTGATCGCCGCATCCGTCAAGACGCGAGTCGTTTCTTGGAATGATGCCGCTGACAAGAAAGAGTCGGTTTCCAACGACGCCTTGGTGATCCCCAGTAGTTTCGGCCTCGCAACAGCCGGTTCCTTGTCCGCGAGCAACGCAATGCGATTTGCATCTTCGTAGTCGTAAATGTCGACATACACACCCGGCAATAAATCCGTATCGCCCGCATCGACGATCAGAACCTTGCGGAACATTTGCCGGATCATCACTTCGACATGCTTGTCGTTAATGTCGACTGCCTGGTCGCGATAAACGCGTTGCACTTCGCGCAATAGGTAGTTTTGAACGCCGCGCAGCCCTTTAACTCGCAATAGTTCCTTCGGGTCGATAGAGCCTTCTGTCAATTCGTCTCCGGCCATGACGCGCTGTCCAATCGTTACGATCGTGCGAGAACCGAACGGTACAGCATACTGTTTCGTCTCCGTCTCGCCCAAAACTTCAACTTCACGTTTGTCTTTCGTTTCCTGGATGTCCTGCACAACGCCGTCAATCTCACTGATGACTGCAGGTTGCTTCGGAGTTCGCGCCTCGAACAGTTCCTGAATGCGCGGCAAACCGTGCGTGATATCGTCTCCGGCAACGCCGCCCGTATGGAATGTGCGCATCGTTAGCTGCGTTCCGGGTTCACCGATCGATTGAGCCGCGATAATACCGACTGCTTCGCCAATCTCCACCATCTTGCCCGTCGCCAAGTTCCGTCCGTAACACAAGACGCACACTCCATGACGAGACCGACACGTTAAAATGGAACGAATGGCCACACGTTCGATTCCAGCCGCTTGAATTTGGCGAGCCGTATCTTCTTCGATCAACTCATTTTTCGCAACGATGATTTCGCCGGTTTCCGGGTGTTCAATATCTTTAAACGCAATGCGACCATTGATTCGCTCGAACAAATCCTCAATAGCTTGGCGACCCTCCCGAATTTCATCAACCACAATCCCTTTGTCGGGATTGCAATCATCGATCCGGACGATCGTATCTTGCGCAACGTCGACAAGACGACGGGTCAAATAACCTGATTCTGCCGTTCGCAGTGCCGTATCAGCCAACCCCTTACG
>Ga0080006_1245461_pt1 | contig 11329 bp, 11 predicted proteins | sample RS3BMetagenome_FD_69209 | JGI IMG/M metagenome (GOLD analysis project Ga0080006, IMG submission 69209) | Ferric oxide microbial mat and aquatic microbial communities from Rainbow Spring, Yellowstone National Park, USA - RS3B (SPADES... ... | reverse complement strand
GTGCTGGGAGACGATTTTGCGGGCACACTGGGTTGCGATTACTTCTCGGCCTACCACAAATACAGGAGAGAGTGCGGTATAACCATGCAGTTCTGTCTGGCGCATTTAATCCGGGATGTGAAGTTCCTCACGACGCTGCCGGAACCGGCCACCGTCGCCTACGGCCGGCAACTGTTGGAAGGATTGCGGAACCTGTTCCATACCCTCCATCAGCAGGAGTTGATGGAGGTACCGGTATTCCAGAAAGCCTTGGAGAAGGCCCGTGATGATCTGGTGGCCACAGGCCTGGATGCCCCGGAACACAAACCGGCCCAGAACATGGCCGGACGTTTCCGCCAAAACAGGGAATCCTATTTTCGTTTTATCACGACACCAGGCCTTGAGCCAACCAATAATATGGCGGAACAAGCCATCCGCTTCGTCGTGCTGGATCGCCATGTCACGCAGGGAACTCGCAGTGAGCGAGGACAGAAGTGGTGTGAGCGAATCTGGACCGCCATCGCCACCTGCACCCAGCAACAACGAAGCGTCTTTGAATTCCTGTATCAGACCGTCAACAACCATTTCGCGGGACGGCCCACACCTTCACTACTTCCCTCAGGCCCGTGAACGGATACGATAATGGCAATGTTACGCAAAGCATTTGAAGGACAGCTCATTGAAGTTCAACCGGGCCGCCGGGAAATTGTGGCGTGCATTTCCACCTCCGCCGTGGATCGGGATGGAGATGTGGTATTGCCGGAGGGGCTGCTGCGGAAAAATTATGCCGGTTTGACCGTGTTTTATAACCATGATACCGCTTTGCCGCTGGGAGCTGCGCAATGGGTCAAGAAAAGCGGTGATCGGGTTTTAGCGAAATACCGCTGTACGGATAAAACGCAATTTGGCCGGGACATGTTCGCGTTGGCCCAGGATGGCATATTAAACAGTTACAGCGTGGGCTTTTTGCCGGGGGAATTTTCCAATCCAACCCCGGAAGAAATCGCCCGGAGACCGGAAATGAAAAAAGCGCGGCGCGTTTATCGCCAATGGGAACTGCTGGAATTCAGCCTGGTGGGAATCCCGGCGAATCCGGAGGCGACCATACTGGCGATCAGCAAAAAGGTGGCACCGGAAACGTGGGCGATTCTGCAACGATCAACGCCCGGCGCAGCGACGTTACGGGTTACAGGGGACAGGTTACAGGAACTTCCAACTGCCGGCATATCGGATCGGAACACATCAAAATCAATCCGCCATCTGAGCCGCGGGGAAATTGCCTGGCATATCGCACAGCAACTGCGGGCGGTGGATATAGAAAGCATTGTGAATGCCGCATTTGACCGCCAGGCGGGCATTGTGCGGTAGTTTTCTTTCATTATAAATCGCTCGGGACGCGTACTTTCAAGGCTGCGATGAAATAGCCGTGACAAGATTATCGCAGATGTCGCACACAACCCGCCTGGTGTAACTTTTGCCGAGCTTGGGAAGCCAGTCCCAGACAGGCTCCCAGGGGTTGCTTTTTCATTATGAACAGGCTAGTCTGGCTAGAATCATAATGAAAGGAGAATGATGACCATGCGCACAATCGGCATCTACGAAGCGAAAAACAAACTTTCAAAGATTCTCGAACAGGTGGAGGCCGGTGAGGTCATCGCTCTGTCGCGCCATGGCAAACAAGTGGCACTGCTTACCCCCATGCACCCCGTGACCCCTCATGTTGGCAGCGTGATTGCACGGTTGCGCAAATTGCGAGCCGGATCGCGACTCGCCGGATTGAAAATCAAGGACCTCCGTGATGCGGGCCGACCATGAGCTGGATCGCTGATTGTTCCGTGGCCATGGCCTGGTGTTTTGAAGATGAAGTAACACCGCGTACGGAATCATTATTGGATCGCACGCGAACCGAGGGCTTGATCCTGCCGGGGCACTGGCCGCTGGAGGTTACCAACGTATTGCGCAGTGCCGCTCGCAAAGGCCGTCTGACTGAAACGCAGGCGTTGCAGCGGGCGGCGATTCTGATGTCCCTTCCCATTCAGTACGATTCGCTGACTCATATTGTTGCATTCACCAGCACTTACCGTCTGGCGGCAAGATACAAGCTGACCATGTATGATGCCGCCTACCTGGAATTGGCGATACGTATTGGTGCCTCGTTGGCAACCAACGACCAGGATTTGGCTCATGCAGCGGATCAATGTGGCGTGGATCTATTGTAGTGCCAGACGGGTCGATGGTATCCTGCTTCGCCGGGAACCTTAGGGGCCGCCAAGAAATAACCTTTCCAATCTGACTTAGTCTTTTGGACTCTGGCCGCGTTGCCCGCTCGTTATCCCGACGGGTCGGGACGGATATGCTCCTCGCGCGCGTCTTGCCAGACGCCAAAATCCCGGCGTCATATTTGTGAACGTTATTTCTTGGCGGCCCCTTACTCCCAGCGAAAAGAATTTTCTTCGAGCGATGGCCGATTCAGGCCCGATATTTGCGCGGACGGGTGACATTGCCGAGAAGCTCAATCTTAAAATAAACCGCCTCGGTCCAGTGCGCGCCAGCCTGATAAAGAAGGGGATGATTTACAGCCCCGCGCATGGGGATTTGGCGTTTACGGTGCCGCTGTTCGACGAATTCATGAAGCGGGCCATGAATCCGGATGGGCCCATAAACCAAGGATAATGGCAAGTGTTCTTGCAAAACAGGAATAAAATCCTATAATACAATATATGCTCAAACGTGCCATACAACCGCTGCTTTTACAACGCCTTAGCGATTATCCGGCAGTGGCGCTGTTGGGATCGCGGCAGTGTGGCAAAACCACCTTGGCACGATCGTTGGGTGGAGAATACTTTGACCTGGAGCAGGAACCGGATCGACTGCGACTGGATTTGCAATTCAATGGCCTCATTTCAGGCCGGCAGTTGGTGGTTCTGGATGAAGCACAGGCGTGGCCAGAAATATTTCCGCGCTTGCGCGGTGCCATTGATTCCCAGCGTGGCCGCAACGGGCGATTTCTTTTGCTGGGGTCGGTATCCCCCGCTCTGATGGTCAATGTATCGGAATCTTTGGCCGGCCGATTGGCATTACTGGAACTAACACCCTTTATCTGGTCGGAGGCGGTCAAAGCGGAGGCCAAGAATAAACTCTGGCTCTACGGCGGATATCCCAACGGCGGATTTTTACAGGCAAACCGTTATCCGCAATGGCAAAAGGATTATCTCACGCTGCTTACGCAGCGCGACTTGCCGAATTGGGGGCTGCCCGCCGCGCCGGCAACAACCATGCGTTTGCTGCGCATGCTGGCGGCATCGCACGGGCAGGCTTGGAATGCGTCGCGCATGGGCCAGAGTATGGCCCTGGATTACAAAACGGTCAACAGCTATATGGGTTACCTTACGGGTGCGTTTATGGTGCGCATGCTGGAGCCATTTCAGAGCAACATCCGCAAGCGTCTGCTAAAAAGTCCAAAAATGTATTGGCGTGACACGGGGTTATTGCATGCCCTCTTAAATACTCCCGATGCCGCATCGCTTTTTGCCCAGCCATGGGTAGGGGCAAGCTGGGAAGGCTTTGTTATTGAACAATTGCTGGCGGAACTCTCGGCTCGCGGCCGGCAGTTTCAACCGTATTGGTTCCGCAGCAGCGACGGCTATGAAATTGATCTGGTGCTGGAAATGGACGGCGAAAAGTGGGCGTTTGAAATCAAACTTACCACCGCCCCGGGCATTGCCGATATGCAACGGCTGGATAAGGCTGCAGATTTAATCGGGGCTTCGCGACGGTTTTTAATTTCCCAGTCCAGCGACGCCATGGGCGATGACCATCGCGCCGCGTGCAATCTGGATTGGCTGATCGAGCATATTATTTGATCCATGCCGCTTCCGTTGTGGCTTTTGTAGTTAGGGGCCGCCAAGAAATAACGTTTACAAATATGACGCCGGGATTTTGGCGTCTGGCAAGACGCCCGCGAGGAGCATATCCGTCCCGACCCGTCGGGATAACGAGCGGGCAACGCGGCCAGAGGTCAAAAGACCAAGTCAGGTTGGAAAGGTTATTTCTTGGCGGCCCCTTAGTACGGCCCCGGAGCCGTATCTGCCGCTGAACGCAGGGACACGGCGGATTGTCAGCAACAGGCACATCCCGCGGAATGGGCACCGCTGCTACTTTGACGTCGATGCGCTCTGGTTATTCCATAACACCATGAGTTTCGCTACTGTTGGGATTACTGCGGCATCCTGACCGGTATACGCTTCGTGAATCATATACGCTCCGAGCATGTCCCAGCTTTTGAAGTAGCCGCCATTCTGGCCCGCACCTGTATTTGGGTTATATGTCTCGTGCATTCCGCCGGTGGCCTTAATATCACGTAACAAAGTGGCGACTGAGTTGCGAGCCAAAAGTTGGGCTTGCGTGTTGTAGCCATAATTCATCAGACCGTGCATAACCATGTAATCGGTAACAACCCAGATAGGTCCCTGCCAGTAGCCGTGAACCGGATGGTAACTGGGGCTTCCCGGAGCCAGGCTGCGTATGCCATAATTTGTCCAGAACTCGTGCGGATTAAGCACATAACGGGTAATAAGAATTCGTGCCTGCCGTCTGGTGGCCACATGGGCCCACAGCGGCACCAGATTGGTCCATTCCGATACGCGGATAAATGCGCCGGTGCGGCTGTTGCGATTGTAAAATGTGCCCGCGCTGGCATCCCACAGCCTTTTTTGAATCAGTCGCTTAAGTTTCGCCGCCCGTTGCTGGTAGAGCCGCACATCGGCGGTTTTTCCCAATAGGCTCGCGAGATCAGCCAAAGCAAGATATTCGCGGTAAATATAACAAGCCAAGTCGACCCCTTCGGTGCGGTCAGCCGGTATGCTGATAACCGCCGGGCTGTTGTCCGTGCCGCTTTCCACCCCGTCAAACCAAGTGAAAAGCCCATCGGGGGACCGCCGGGCATGCCGCCAATACCACAACGTATCGGCAAGCCGCGGATAATATGATTTCAGCCAAGAGGCACTGTGCAATGTTAAGCTCGCGCGCAGAGCCATCTGTGCGAGGAAGGGCTTACACATCTCCGGAAGTGCAAAGAAATGACGTCCATCTACTTCGCGCGGGGTATAACCTCGGTAGGAAGCATCATGGTCGGTAAAGTGAAGAAAATCTTCCACCGAACCGGCGAGACTTTTCCCGCGATGGGCATAGCTTAACGCCACACCCATAAAATACGTGTCCCAGTCAAAGAGCTGGTAGTACATGGCACCGGGAATAAGATAGGCATGATGCAACCGCCCATTGGGTTGTCGAACGATCTGCCGCCACCATCCCGCCTTGGCCATCGCCTGTTGCAACCGCTGTTGCAGTGCGTAAGCGGTACGCCGGCCGCCGGGAATACCGGCGGGATTATTTCCGACAGACGGAGCCGGGTTGGCAGCGCGGGCAAGGGGATTTGGTCCAGCCAAAACGCCGACCACGACGGATATTACTACCAGTCTCACAAAGCGTTTATTGAATTTTTGTTTCATGCGGAATTCTCCGAAATATAAACGTGTTGTATGCCTTTTCTTTACTGGTGCTCTGCCATGGCCTTTCCGCCTGCCAGACCCAAAACGCCCCGGACGATGGATTAAAATATAACCGCCGGAGAAAAGCAAATATATTTCTGCGGACAAATATTTCAACTTACCGTTCACGGCCCTGAGGGAAGTTGCGAGGGGATAGTTGCGTGTATGCTAATGTTTTAATTTCAGTCTCGGCACGCCACGATGGAAAACCATGGCCGGGCCGAATTACCGGTTTATGTGGTTCCCGACAACAATGGGTGTATCCGGAATTAATCCGTGCCGCCGGGCCGTGTCGCCGGGGCGTATGCCTTTCGCGTGACAAGCTTTACAATAAGCTCTGGCCTTGGCGAACAGCCGACTCTGATGGAGAACTCGGCGAATAGTCAAGACGTATGGAAAGACTTTAAGGGAAATAAGCAATGCGAAAAGCCAGTATTTTTACGATATTTCTGATTGTGTTTGTGGACTTGGTGGGATTTGGCATTGTGCTGCCGAACTTGCAGTTATATGGCCAGCAGTTTGGCATCAGCAATTATTTTTATCTGACACTGATTGGTGCGACATATTCATTTTTTCAATTTCTGTTCGCGCCGATTCTGGGGCGGTGGTCGGATCATATTGGCCGACGGCCCGTGCTGATTGTCAGTCAGATCGGGACGATTGTGGGCTTTTTCATGCTGTTTTTCGCCAATTTTTTTCAGGGGCATGTCCTGGGCATTGTGCTGATTTTCGCTTCACGAATTCTTGACGGCATCAGCGGAGGCAATATTTCCACAGCCAATGCCTATATCGCGGATATCACCACGCCGGAAAATCGGGCCAAGGGCCTGGGCGCACTGGGAGCGGCATTCGGGCTGGGATTTATTTTCGGGCCGATTATCGGGGGGATGGTGTCGCATTTCCTGGGACTGCAATATGTGCCATTGGTGGCGGCGGCTTTTTCCTTTACCGCATTAATCATGACATTTACACAACTGGCGGAATCACGCACACCCAATAATCAACGTAATGATGCCGCCGCACGGCGCTTCAGCTTTCGCGGGCTGGAGCATTCACTGGTGCGGCCCATTATCGGGCCGCTGATGCTGTTATTTTTTGTCAACGGTTTTGCTTTTGCCGGCATGGAACAGACACTTAGTCTGCTGATTCAACATCGCAATTACCCCATAACCGTTCCTGCTATGCTTAAGGCCGACGGCGCAAGTGTGGCCCATGGGGCGGCAGAGGTGGTTGCGGAAAATAAGCCGACAGATGTTCATGCAGCAGCTTCTTTGGCGGCGTTTGGAAAAAAGCAGGATGACCGCAGCAGCTTCGCATCAGGCTGGCTGTTTGGTGCCATTGGCGTGGTGATCGTGCTGATTCAAGGCGGGATGATCGGACGGCTGACAAAAAAGTATGGCGAATTGAAACTCACGCTGCTGGGGCCGGTGATTACCTCGGCGGGACTGTTGCTGATTGGACTTCCCATACATTGGGCGTGGCGCTGGACGGGATTTTTGGGTGGAGGCATATTGCTGGCGGTGGGAAGTGGCCTGTTTAACCCGGCCATGCAGGCCCTGATAAGCCGCCATTGTCATAGTGATGAACAGGGTGAAGTGCTGGGGGCCAATCAGGGCATGGCCAGTTTGGCACGAGCCTTAGGCCCTATTCTTGCGGGATTGTTGTTTGAATATGTGTTTCCCGCGATGCCGTATTATGTTTCCGCAGGATTGTGTTTACTGGTCACAGCCGGAATATTTATCAAGCGGGAGAAGTTTGCACTTCCGGCACCAGAGTCCGTTGAGGCACCCCAAGACGCTCTGCCATCCAAATAGCACACCCGAATCCGCAGAACCAGCCGATGGTACCACCGGCGATAATATCGGAATAAAAATGAGCCTGCATGACAACGCGGGAAAAGGATGTCAGCCACGCCACGAGCAGAAAAAGTCGGCGGCCTTTCGGGGACAGATAAGTAAGTGCCGCGGCCATGGCAAAAGCCACACAGGCATGGCCGCTGGGGAAACTCAAATCGACCTGCGTATGAAAACCACGGAACCAATGCCAGACATTCAAGCCATCGTTCAAGTGGCCATTGGGCAATGTGCCAATGGGGCGCACGCGACCACAGACGCTTTTAAAAGCTTCAGAAACAGCGCCGGCTCCCAGGATGGAACTGAGCATAATGGCAATGCCCTTCCACCGGGCGGGATCATAAACCCATACCAGTAAACATATAAATATAACTTCAGCTGGCACGCCCACATCCCGCAAGGCCCGCCAGGTGCTTTCAGTATGATGATACAACTGGGAATGAAATGGCGGCGTAACCGTGCGCCACCAAGGCGCGTTGGGATGCGTTTTGGGATTCAGCCGCACAGCCTTCCAGTTGTATGGCTGTTGATCCCCCATCAGCCAGCGTGTGGCCCGCCAGGCGGTGGTATCGAGCCGGGCGTTGAAACTCAGCAGGAGAATTTCCGCCAATACCACTATTCCCAGAATGATCAGGTTTTTTTTCAATGGCGAAGCGCGGTGCGGCTTACCGGTGGAAACGGTCACTGTTTGCATGATCTACCTCGCGGGGTTGGGAAAAACCGGCCTGGTGCATGTATCACCATCGCGGACGGACCCACCGGCATCAGGCATCGCCACGGATTTCCGGGCGTCTATGTACGCTTTACCCGATGGCCGGACAACAACAAAACGCAAGCTCCCAATGGATCAGCCGATGGAGGCAGCAGCCTTTTGGCAAAAGTTTCGAGCTTGCACGTTTAGTAGTCTAGCACCGCGATATCCGTGCACTGACGGTTAGCCGTTAGCGGGAGCCGGGGCATCGGCGGAAGGCTCAGCGGCGACCGGTTCGGCGGCAGCAGCTTTTTCCGATTCAACCTGTTCTTCCGCCTGCGCAGTGGTGGTGCGGCGACGGGTACGTTCCGACTTTACGGCCCGCTGTTGCACTTTGTCCTGTTCTTCTTTGGCAATGCGGCCCGACTTACCTTCCAGTACCGCGGCCAGAATTTCCTTCATGATCAGATCAATACCCCGCAACGCATCGTCATTGGCGGGAATGGCAATATCAACCATATCCGGGTCGCTGTCGGTATCAATTAAACCAATAACCGGGATTTTCAGTTTGCGAGCTTCCTGAATGGCGATGGCTTCACGGTGAACATCAACGACAAACATGGCTCCCGGCAGCCGATCCATGCCGCGAATACCCGAGAGATTACGAAGAATCTTACGATATTCGCGGTTCAAATTCGATACCATTTTCTTGGAATAATTCTTGCCGACATCCGGAGACTGCAAAATGCGTTCCAACTCTTCCAAACGCTGCAGACGCGACCGAATGGTACGGTAGTTGGTCAGCGTGCCGCCGAGCCAACGTTCAGTGACCACCGGCATTCCCGCCTGCTTACCAATTTCATCAATGACCGAGCGGGCCTGCCGCTTGGTGCCGACAAATAATACATCGCGGCCACTGCCCACAAGGCGGCTGATAAACCGTTGTGCGGCCAGCAGACCTTTGAGCGTTTCACGCACGTCGATAATGTGGATAAGATTCCGTTTGCCGTAAATGTAGGGTTTCATCTTAGGATTCCACCGACTGGTGCGGTGGCCGAAATGAATACCGGAATCAACGAGCTGACGAACCAATTCAGAATTGGCCATGGGGAAAACCTCATATCAGCGATTTCAGAGCCATCTGCCGCGGAGGCTCCTACCATCGCTTAAAATCCGCCCTGCGGCGAAATAGCGTACAATCGGCTACACAGCACACGCTGTGTATAAGCCGACCAAGCGGCAAACCACTGATCATATCGTTTGTAGCCGTTGGTGTCTAGGAGTCGGCCCAACCTTTTGCGTGGCGGGTGTGGCCATGATTTTTGGCAATGCTTCACGCCGCCACTAATTTTCGTAGCCCAGCACCGCGACGTTCCATTTTAGCCGCGTGGCCTTGGCCCGCGCGTTTTCAGCGAAAATGTCGCCGCCTGCCAAAAAATATGGCCACACCCTGCGTGGCAAAATTATATAAGGATCGGTGCAGTTTTTTTATCCATAACATTCGTATTTAAGGATTATCGCCAACTCCGCCTTTGTCGTGCTGGTTCAATCCAGTAAGCACAGCCTGTTAGCACAATATGCCACAGCTTGAAACGATCAAGACATGTCTCATGAATGCCCGGGCCGGAATGAACCCCGGCCTGCTTTCCGATATTCCGGTCGACTCCTCCTGAACTTGCCCGCCGGTGCCGCGGAGCCGCAAACAGTTACCTTCCCGTCATTTCTCTGTGTCCGTATGGCGGTTCGGCTGATGTCGCCCGCACACACAGTCAGTGACTTGGCACAAGGTACGATACAGACGGCCAGAAAGCAGACGAAATGTAAAAGTTGGCGGCCGCCAGATTCCCGGAAACAAGAACGGAAATAATTGCGAGCGCAAACTAGGTCGTTCCGCATTCGCGTCTGCCCAAAACGATGGCCCAGATCCCAAAAACGACTGCGGCCAAGGGAATCGTTGAACCGCAGGCCGCCTGTGTGTATTCGGGGAACCGGGGGCGGAGAAACTCGAATAGGTAGTAAAACAAGTGCCCAGGGGCATAAAACCATGACATCAGGCTCAGAGCCACCGAGGTGATCGACAGCACCTTTGCAAGTCGCACCATACGAATTGGTTTTTCCAGCGTTGTACCTCGTTCTATCCCCATTCTGCGTCACTCCTGCGTTTGGGTTACACAGATACACGGTGCCCGTGTTACCTGCGACGTTTGCGCACGTCAACGCCGCGCCCGTTTCGGCAATTCATCGCCGGGGCGTGGGGGTTCGCCGCCGCGCCGCTTCATAATCCGGTCAAAGGCTTTGAAGTCCGCGCAAGATTTACGGTCGCTGAAGAACCGTGCCGTCTCAAAGGCCGAGACTTTTTCCGCCACCGCTGTGACCACAAATTGGTTAATGCTGGTGCGGTCCTCCAAACTCAATCGCGTTACGGCCTTCTTGAGCGATGCCGGCAACCTCAAAGGATAGGTACTTGCTTGTTTCATGACATGATCCTTTCTATCACTTCTTTCGGCAGAAGTAAATCGATCGCAAACCGGTCTGGTGATTCCCCAAAATCCCGCCGATTAAACGTCACCAGCGCGTCAGCACCGCCATTAACCGCCGCCTCAAGCACCATCTCATCGCCAGGATCGCGAAGCTGCGGCCGCCAGAGAAAGTGCGTCTTTACGGGTTCGACCATGGCAATAACCGCGGACAAAAAGATGTCAACTTCCCAATCCGCCAGTCCAGAGGCCATACAATGCTCGGATTGGCGGCATACCGCCTCATATTCCATGGCCAATGGCACGCTTGCCACCAGCGTAATGCGCCCAGACCTGGCCGCCCGCAAGATAGCCGCCGAGGCTCCGCGCGGGCTGCGCATGGCCGCAACCACCACATCTGTGTCGAGCACCAATTTCACATCTTCAATGATATCATATCATCTGTGATATCGCAAAAAGCCGCATTGCCACGAAACCTGCGCGTTTTCACTGATTGCCGGCAAACAGTAACCTTGAGGCCTATTATTACTATATTAAGTAGAAAGTGAAACGGGGACGTGACTAGTTTTACCATTTCCGGCCTCCATGTCAGCTCCGCTTTGGTCGCCCTTCGCCACGTATTGTATGTTCTAATCCTAATTCTTTCACCACCTTGTCCGTCCAAGGCTCCCCGCCATATGGGCGGCTTCGGTTTTCACTTACGTTCAACTGGCTTAATTCCCGCTTCGTCTGGGCAGTGTTTACTGATTCTGTCCATTGCTTAAGCTCCGGCCAGCGACC
>Ga0080006_1115177_pt1 | contig 11330 bp, 11 predicted proteins | sample RS3BMetagenome_FD_69209 | JGI IMG/M metagenome (GOLD analysis project Ga0080006, IMG submission 69209) | Ferric oxide microbial mat and aquatic microbial communities from Rainbow Spring, Yellowstone National Park, USA - RS3B (SPADES... ... | reverse complement strand
AATCACCACATACCTGCAAGGCAAAGAGGTTGTGCTCTCTCGTAATCCTCGTTATTTTGGTCCAAAACCAACCTTGGCCCATCTCGTCTTCAAAGTCGTCCCCAAACGCTCCCAGCAGGTGGTTGATTTAGAGCAGCATGTGGTAGATGTTATCTTCCCACATCCGAACTTCTCTCTGATGGAGGAGGTGGGATCTATGGCTGGTGTTATAAGTCAATCGGATCTATCCATGCGCTACGAGCAACTGGACTTCAACTTAGCCAATCCAACCTTGGCCAACTTGGATGTTCGCAAAGCGATTGCCTATGCCACTAATCGAACCGCTATGATGGACGACACTGTAGCCCAGCTTTATCCCTCATCCAAATTGCTTGGCAATCATTTGTTTATGAACATACAGTCGGGGTACGTAAACAATGGGAGAGAATTCGACGAACCGCATATTGGAATAGCTCGTAAACTGTTAGCAGAAGCAGGATATCTTCCCCTCGGAGGGCCTTATCTCAGCTCGGGCGTTAAGGTGCTGAAACTGACCTTGACGGCTGATGCCGCCAGTAAGCAGGCAAGAGTTATTGAACACTTATTCGTGCAACAGATGAAAAAGGTGGGAATTGACGTGGTCATATCGAATACCCCATCTCCTTCGGCATTGCTCCAACGTCTTGCGACCGGGAATTTTGATATAGCGCTAGTTAGCGAAAGAGCAAGTCCTTATATAGCATACAATACCCTTCAATATTCGAGCGCTCTTTCAGCAGGGGGAGTGCCTGAGGACCTCACTGGATTCGACAGTAGCTACGTAGACTCTTTGGTGGTCAAGGCATCAGAGGAACTCTCCACTTCAAAGGCAGCCTCCATCTACAATCGCGTCGACCAATATCTATGGCAGCAGATGGTATCCTTGCCGCTGTTCGAAGAACCGTCATTGCTGGCCTACAACCATTATGACGTGGGCATATCTGACAATGTCACCAAAGCGGGACCGGTATTCGATGCTTATAATTGGTCGGTGGTGAGGCCTCAGTTAACGAAGGCTCAGCCTTAATCGTTTAATTGACGATTTGGGTTGCGGGTGGAGTTTCGACGGAGAGAATGTTATCTCTTTCCGTCTCATCCGGATCGGTGTCGAGGAACGCCTCGATGATCTCAGAGGCTAGCGCTTCAGAGGTTAGTCTTATGCTTAGAGCCAGTATATTGGCGTCGTTCCATCGCCTGGCTCCTCGAGCAGTTTCAGCGTCTACACACAGCGCTGCTCTTATTCCCTTCAGTTTGTTGGCAGCGATGGACACCCCGGTTCCAGTCCAACAACAGACGATTCCTCTATCGGCCAGTCCTTTTGCTACTGCTTCACCTACGAGCTTGCCTACCTCTGGCCAAGGAGCTCCATTGGCCAGTACGGTCACTTCATGACCTTTCTCTTCGAGTGCTTCTAGGATAATTTGCGTGAGATGAGTATCCTCGTCCGTACCGAATACTATGCGCATCTATCCAGCGTATCAACGGTTGGGTGGAGCTCGATTATGGTTCCGGAAGTGGTGCTTCAAAATGGCTCCGTATAGGGCTCTGCATAGGGGCTCTGCATAGGGGCTCTGCATAGGGGCTCTGCATAGGGATGGCCGATCGTATCACTTCTATCGTTGAGCGAACGGGAGCGAAGGGCTAGTCTAAAGCAGGGGCGATATGGATAGACCTACCTTGGAGTTAGAGCAAGCCGCTTGGGATCAGGGAATTGAGTTTGTAGCTGGTGTAGATGAAGTTGGCAGAGGCGCCTGGGCAGGTCCCCTCACGGTATGCATAGCCGTTCTACCGGTAATGAACGAGATAGGCGCTGGCGAACTAGCATTGGTAAGAGATTCTAAGCTGCTTAGCGAGCGACAACGCGAGAGATTGTTTGACGTACTCGCTCCTTTCTGCGTTACCTGGGCGATCGGTCATGCCGAATATCACGAATGTGATGAACTGGGGATGAGTTCGGCTCAGAGACTGGCTGCAGGACGAGCCTTGCAAGGTATAGTTGCTCGTTTGGGCTGCAGTCCTGGTTTGTTATTGCTAGATGGTAAATGGGACTTCTTGAACTCATCCAATAGCGTTGCTGTTGTGAAGGGCGATCAGAGATCGTTTGCCATAGCAACAGCCTCCGTCTTGGCCAAAGTGAGCAGAGACAGGATAATAAGGGCAGAACACCAGCACTATCCTGTTTACGACTTCGAGAACAACAAGGGCTATCCATCCCTGCAGCATCGTATGGCCCTAGCTGCATGGGGCCCAAGTCCTATACATCGACGAAGCTGGTCTTTCATGGACAAATTGATTTGGCAGAAAGATATCTGGAATGGAGAGAAAGGGAGTAGTTGTGAGTGAGAGTGATGCTCTACTCGGTCACGTGTTGGAGATCGGTCACGTGTTGGAGATGCGGGGATCGTGATGGAAAATACCTTTGATCCTTGGCAAACCATGTTGGAGCGTCTCAGGGACGCTTTCGAGTTGGTAGGCGTAGATGAGTATGTCCGTTCGGTTCTCTCCGTGCCAAGAAGGTCTTTAGAGGTGTCGGTACCGGTACGGATGGACGACGGACATGTGGAGGTATTCAAGGGCTGGAGAGTTCACCATGACATAAGCAGAGGGCCAGCCAAGGGTGGATTACGCTTTCATCCACTGCTCAATGCCGATGAACTCGCTGCTCTGGCTGCAGCCATGACTCTTAAGTGTGCTATAGCCGATCTCCCTTTTGGTGGAGGCAAAGGAGGTGTTCGGTGTGACCCTACGAAGCTCTCTGCTGGGGAGCTGGAAAGGCTTACTAGAAGGTTTGCCTACGAGATCTCCTGGTTGTTAGGTCCCGACTCTGATGTGCCTGCACCAGATGTGAACACTGATGAACGAGTGATGGGGTGGCTTGTAGACACCTTGTCAATGATCAAAGGAGGAAATCTTCCTGGTTCGGTAACTGGAAAGCCGTTGGCTTTAGGGGGGATGCCTCTGCATGCTGGAGCCACCTCTGCTGGAGTGGTAACTTGCCTAAGAGCTGCACTTGCAGAGCTTGGCATTGGGCTAACAGGTGCCAGAGTGATCATTCAAGGATTCGGCAAGGTAGGAGCACCCCTGGCTTATCTTCTTGCCTCTGCTGGAATGCGTGTAGTAGCAGTGGCAGATGTTGGCGGGGCTGTCTACAATCCAGGAGGTTTGGACGCATCTCAACTTGCAGTACACACTGCGCGGTCTGGTACTGTAACAGGGTTTCAAGGTGGGCAGTCAATAGGAGCAGAGGAGTTCTGGTCGGTAGAGTCTGAGGTCGCAGTACCTGCTGCTCTGGAAGGGGCCATAGATACTGAAACGGCTAAAGCTCTCCAAGCCAAAGTGGTGATCGAGGCTGCCAATGGCCCTACTACACTTTCGGCGGATGCCGTGTTGGAGAGTAGAGGAATAGTAGTGGTACCGGACATTCTTGCCAATGTCGGTGGGGTTACGGCCTCCTACTTGGAATGGGTACAAGCGAGACAGGGGTATGCATGGGAGCAGAGGGTTGCAGCTGAGCGGCTTCGCTCCAAGATGGACTTGGCCTTTCGTGAGGTGTGGGCCAAGGCAGATAGATTGGGGATAAGCTTACGGCGTGCAGCCTATGCGCTTGGAGTGGAAAGAGTTGCTGAAGTTTTGTTGGCTAGGGGACTGTTCCCATGATCCGTACCGTCCTCCGATGGCCTTCAACGGTGGATCTCTCGCAAGTTTTCAGGAGGGTGAGCTTTGAGCACATGGTACGACGCCTAGAGTTGATGTACCGTCAGTAAACAATGCGAAAAGTATCACCAATGGAGCGTGATGCTTGTAAGAATCGTGTAAGAATCGTGTAAGAATCGTGATGCTTGTAAGAATATAGTTGAAGCCAAGTGGCCAGTGGTATCTTTCACTTCTCTTGCAAGTTCTAAAAGCAAGCTTTAAGAGAGGGAGGCTCCAATCTTAAGGTAAAGTATCTATGGTCACTGCCATGGTGTTGCATTGATCGATGCGCCCCCGTAGCTCAGTGGATAGAGCAACTGCCTTCTAAGCAGATGGTCGCAGGTTCGAATCCTGCCGGGGGCGCTAGGAAATCCGGGGATATGGTACTTGCCATCTCATGGAAGTGGCCAGCTGACAGGGCTCAGCCAGTGAATTAAGATCAACAGAGTTCGCTTCAATGCCCAGGGCTGATAGCAACTGCTACGGGATGGCCTCCTACCGGGATAGGCTTAGTCGGCTTGTTGGTAGATAAGCTGACCGGGGTGATGTAACCTTGCTCATCTGCGATGTAGGCTACCTTTCCGTTGGGGGAAAGCCCAATAGCCTCCGCCGTCTTCCCCAGCGGTACCGTATCGAACGGGAAAGCTCTAGAGACGTTGACTAGTGTTAGCGAGTCGCCCCCGACTACGTATGCCGTTTTGCCGTTGGAAGAGAAGGCTATTCCCGTAGGGTCCCTTCCTGCAGATATGGATCGGCAGGGGCTGCTGGATGGGCCGCATTTGGGGATACCACGGTTGGAATCCGCTAACGGGATCGATGTTATGGAGTTGGAGCCGAAGTTGGCCACGTACACCATCGTTCCTAAAGGCGAGACCGCTAGCGCATCCGGTTCGACGCCAACTGGTATGGATATGTGAGATGCAACGGTCAAGTTAGGGGCAATTTCTATAGCTGTAACTTCATTTGCTCCAAAGTCTGCCGCATAAACCCAGCGGCTATCGGGTGTTATAGCTACTGCATCTGGCTCTTGCGGCGTAGAAATAGTGGCTGTCACTTTATTCGTCCGAGCATTGACTATGTTGAGGTTGTTACCGTCTAGATTGGCCACGACGATATATGCTCCATCGGGTGAGGCTGATACTGCATCTGGCTCCAACCCTACCTTTATGTTGGAGGTGACCTTGTTGGTCGACGAATTGATCACGGATACCGTGTCTGATCCACGATTAGCAACATAAACCGCACCATTTTTAGGTGCTATTGCCAAAGCCGATGGTTCGGTGCCTGTGATGATGTGGCGTTCCACCTTATTGGTGGCTAAATCTATAACCGCAACGGTATTTCCCGGTTCTGCTGCTCCCGCAAGGTTCGCAACATAGGCTTGAAGACCCTGATTCCTATTCACCCCACGGGAATGGGTTACAGTACAACCAGAGATACCCAGCCCCACTAGACAAGCGAGTACAAGGAGTATCGTTCGATTCTTGAGAAGGCAGTAGCGAAACAACCTCATTTGACAGTATCTATCACTATATTGGATGAAGGGCTGGTCAGGGCAGAATAAGTAAGGATATCAGGTGAAGGACTGTGCGATATGCTTCCAAGTTCCTGATGCAGCTAGTGATATGCATCTTTTTCAGGGACTTGAACTGGTACTTTCTAGAGATATTTGGTCATCGGTCATCTTGTTCGCTGTTAGCGAGGCATGATCATGGACATAGTGGATAACATGGAGCAGGCTGGTCAGAGTTGGGATGATGCAGAGAAGTTGGATCTTGCGACTATAGATCGCATAGAGAGAGGTTTAGAGGATATTGGTCGCGCCTTGTCATTGATGGATGAAGGATCTTATGGGCTGTGCGAAGTGTGCGGAGCACCGATAGAACCGCTCATCCTCGAAGAAGAGCCTACCTCCATGAACTGTTCTATCCACGGCGGTTCTATCCACGGCGAGCGTGAAGCCGGAGATGGATAAGCATGGTATTGCCAAGTCTCAACTCCGTCTTTGAAGGCAGCGTGATCTGTCTTGCCAAAGTTTTTTGCCAGACCGAAGAGCCTAGTCCTAACGGCTAGAAGAAGGTCACCTCGAACTCTTTTGGCACCAGCTATGTTTCCAATGTTAAGTACTATCTATTATGCAGCTTAGATGATCAGATAAAATGTAGGTTTTAAGTGCCTTGCAGAAAGGAGCGGCAGTGGCTCTCCCATTAGGGAAACTTGGTCTTGTTTACGAGGCAGATGCAGTCACCATCGACAAGGACAGATCAATAGCTTATGCGTTAGCAACTAATGACTTGAATCCACTCTATCTGTCCGGACAGTTTGCTCCACCGGTTTTCGGAGTTGTTCCCACCTGGGAGGTGCTTACCTCGGCTATGGAAGACCTGGTTCCGAAGGAAGCTATTTTGATGGTTGTACATGGTGAACAAGATATGCATTTTAAGCAACCACTTGTACCCGGCAAATCTCTAAAGACTGTAGCTGTTCCCTATTGCTATAGGGTAGGAAATTCCGGTACTCGAGCTACTATCAAGATGACCAGCTATGACGGCCAGGACGGAGCGGTTGTTCTGGTGCAGTATGTGACGGTGTTCATAAGGGGGATGACCGATGGCTCTAGTGGAGGCCCGGACAAGCCTGACCATGATTTCCCAGAGGAGGCACGCTCTAAGCCAATTGGCAGCGGAGTAATGCACGTGGATGTAGACCAGACGTTTCGATATCGAGATGCTTCTGGTGATAATATGCCCATTCACTTAGATGATGCAGTAGCTAAATCTGTTGGCTTACCAGGAATTATTGCTCACGGTCTATGTAGTTTGGCAATGGCAAGTCATACTATATTAGAGGTTGTAGCTGATAGAGATCCTGTGCGCCTCAAGCGCTTGGCAGGAAGATTTGCCAAGCCAGTCTTTCCAGGAAACGATCTAATTACTAATATTTATGATGTCGGGAGATGCAACGATGGACATGCCTGGGCCTTTGAGGTATATAGCCGTGGCGACCTGGTCATATCCAACGGTAGAGCCGAGACGGCACCTTGATGTATACGGCACCTTGATGTATAAAGAGCAAGCCGCCAGATCTGTACAGTTCAGACAGTTCTAGCGGCTTGCAGCAAAGTCACTTACACCTTGTTCGGCTGCGGGTGACCTTAAGACTTCTTGGTTTCCCAGAAGATCCTGTCTATCTCTGCAATTTTGGCAAGAAGCTCTTCAGCCACGGCTAGATCATTGGTGCGCTTGGCTTGGCTAGTGAGCTTCTTGGTGCCCCAAAACAACTCGTGTAGCTGAGGATACTTTTCCAGATGCGTTGGGGAGAAGTACTGATACCACAGCACATCGAGGTGATGGTTTACCTCTTCTGCCCGCTGCTCTTTGATCAAGATGGCCCTGTCTCTGAAGTATTGGTCATCAGAGGCGTTGTACTTCTCCATGATCGCCTTGATTGATTCCGCTTCAATTCTTGCTTGAGCGGGGTCGTATACTCCACAAGGCAAGTCACAGTGGGCAAGCACCTTCGTAGGTGGCCTCATGGTGTCCATGGCGGCGAGCAAGTGATCGAGCAATTGGTTGATCATAGTCATCTCTAGGCTCCTCCTTATTTGATCCTAACGAATAACTGTATCGTAGGTTACATGCTTCACCCTACTCCCCCTACTCGATCGTCAACAATGCTTCTGACCTTGGGCTTGATCTCCATAGCGGTAGGGATAGCCATAGCGCGATCGTTGTTTAAAATGGTTGAGGTAAGTGGATTTTCTATGTATCCGACACTTCTCCCTGGAGATAGATTAGTGGTGTACAAAACCAGGAGATTGAGGCCAGGGGATATCGTGATCGCAACAACCCCTGGGTCTAGAGCACAACAGATGATTAAAAGATTGGTGGAAATCAATTCCCACGGTGCTGTCTTGCTAGGAGACAACTCGTTTGCCAGCACTGATAGCAGAAGTTTCGGATCCGTACCGCTGGAGGCCATAAAGGGAAAGGCAGTGTATAGGTACTTTCCATTTGAACGCTCAGGTGCAGTATGAACTAGAACTTGGGTACTGACATCCTCCCCAGGGCTGAAGCCCTGGGCTTGCGGGCGCTCTCTGCGGTCAGTTGCCGAGAGTACCTCTTTTAACTGCAGCAAATGATCTGTGGCTAATAATTTCTGGGCATTTCGTGTAAACTACTTATAAAGTTTATAAAGTTCAGTTAACTAAGGTGCAAACTCTTGTATAAGAGTCTGATACTAAAGTATGATGTCAATTATGGGAGGGCAGGACGCATTGAGTCGTCTATTGGATCCAGATTATCTGAAGGGGGTCGAGGACAAGCCCAGCAGTACATTGAGGGAGATACGGCAAGAGTACTGTTCGGTCGAGGTTGCTCTCTCGTATTTGCGCAGACTTACCCAGGGCTACCTGGATATACTCGATTTCTATATCGAAAAGCGTGAGAGCGGTGAGCCAATTGATTCCTCCACGCTTGTTGCAACGCTTGTTCGGTTGATTGCCGATCGCTCTCAGCGGCCCTCTCCACCTGTAAGACTATCTGTCCTGCTTGCACCAAATCTAGTTGATTTGAATACTGAAGTATCGGACGTTGATTTAGTGATGAGTGGTTATGAGATAGCTGATTTGCACTCTATGAGTTTGGACGAGCTATATGCTTTTAGGTCCAAGCTGCAGAGGGCCGAGAGAAGATTTTCTACTGATCGTCGCGCTTTGCACCAGCGTATTGATCGACTTGAGGCTGAGTTGATCAAACGTTACAAGAGCGGGGAAACCACGGTAGAAGAGCTTATTGGCTGATACTTTCTCTCCGTATCGAACTTCTATTTGTGTCGTGACCATTGGATTGAGCTAAAGTTAGAGTACTCAGGTTGGGGAGATGTGGAAAATGTGTCAGGCCTATGGAGAGGGTATAGGTAGGGAAGGTGGTTAGATGAAAGAGCTTCCGGATCGATGGCGCGAGTTGGGAGAGTTCATTCGCGAGCAGCGGAACATGGCTCGATTGTCACTACGCAGGTTGTCAGATCTAGCTGGCATCTCCAATCCGTACTTGAGTCAAATTGAAAGAGGCTTGCGACGTCCATCAGCGGAAATTCTTCAGCAGATCGCTAAGGCCTTACGGATATCGGCAGAGACGCTGTATGTGAGAGCCGGTATATTGGAAGAACGAGGGGAGGAAGGGGACCTTCCGAGGCGTATATTGAGTGACCCCTACTTGAGCGAAGATCAAAAGCAAGCATTGATCCGGGTGTATCTTTCCTTCTTGCATGAGCATCACTCCGATCCTTGGAAAGATCTTCCGGAGTCTTCGGAGGAAGAGGGAAAGGCCATTTCAACAGAGGGTGTTGCTGAAAGAGCTATCTCTTCGGATGGTTCCTCGACAGCAGTGGAGTGACAGATCAGTCCGAACTTCCGGGTAGGCTGCATCCATAGTGCAGCACTTGGCCATTGTCTCCATGCATACCTCACCTCTCGCTCAGCCGGGTACGGGTGACGGCGGAGGAATGAATGTTTACGTGAAAGAGTTGGCTCAGGCACTCGCTCGTAAAGGAATTGACTGTGATGTGTTCACCCGCTCCACCTCTTCTGTCGACCCGCCGGTAGTAGAGGTGGAACCTGGGTTCAGGGTACATTACATAGTGGCAGGTCCACGTCGGGCTCTGCCGAAGGAGTATTTGTTCAAGCTAATTTCCCCCTTTGCGGAAGGCGTGCTGGAAATACTTGAGTCCATCTCTCGATCCCGGTCATCTTTTGGCAGAAAACTTGAAATTGATGCAATACACGGTAACTACTGGCTGTCCAGCCTTGTTTCTGCAAAAGTCAGCAAGGCTATGGAAGTCCCTTTGTTCACTACCTTTCATACTTTGACCAGGGTGAAAGCAGAGGCCTCTAGAGAGTTCTTGGTAGATGACTCGGTGAGCCGAGAGGCAGCAGAGGAGTACCTGACCGATCGTTCTGATGCAATCTTTGCATCATGTGCAGTAGAAGCAGCACAACTTATCAAGTTATATGGTGCTGATCCCAGCAAGGTGCACATTGTATCCCCAGGGGTTGATCGTGCTCTCTTTGGACCTGGGGAGCGTCGTATGGCTCGATCAGCCGTAGGGCTTCCTCAGGAAGTACCACTAATGCTATTCGTCGGGAGGATCCAGCATTTGAAGGGTGCCGATCTGGCAGTTGAGACGCTTGCGCAACTGAAGAGCTTTCCTTCGGCTCGTCTAATTGTCATCGGGGGGCCATCAGGGTCTCGGGGCCAAGAAGAGTTGGAAAAGGTACGTGCTCAGGCAGTCGAGCTTGGCGTAGGTGATCGTGTGCACTTCGTCCCACCTCAACCCCATGAGCTTCTCTCCACCTATTACAGGGCTGCAGATCTCTGTATAGCTCCTTCGAGAGTGGAGTCTTTTGGCCTAGTTGCCTTAGAGGCTGCTGCATGTGGACTACCGGTTGTGGCCTCTAATGTAGGAGGGTTGTCTACCTTGGTCAAACATGGCATTACTGGTTTTTTGGTCGACTCTTTTTCACCAAGTGATTTCGCCTGGGCAGTGAGCAATGTATTGAACGATCCTGTTTTAGCTGCTCGAATGGCACGCAAGTCCATAAATCTTGCCAAACGTTATTCATGGTCCAATACCGCAAGCAAGGTCATAGACATACATGCCAGCATCACCGGGGAATTCAATGCTGATTCGGTAGCTGCCTGTTGACCGAAGAGCGAGCGCATCGCGAGCATAACTCCATCGCTCATTTCTTACTGTTTGCTCACCCAGTTTCGGGTTTCTCGCCGGTTTCGGGTTTCTCGCCCGGTTTCGGGCGGGAAAGCCTCGTCCATGGTGAACGGGATTGAGCTAAGCCGAGAGCAACGCGCCAATAAATCTCCAAGAGGGGAGCTTGTGCCAAGAAATGTATAAAGCGCTACTCTTTGTAGTTATGACAAATCAATTGGTGGTGGTGGGTGGTGGGAATATGGGAACGGCAATCATAGGGGGACTGCTGTCAGCTCAATGGATTGCCGGAGAGGACTTGGTGGTTGTAGAGAAGAGCCCATCCAGACGCACCTTGCTCTTGGAACAGTTCCCTATGGTAAGAGTGGTTGAGCGAATTGAAGACACTACGCCTAAAGACGTCTTGGTGGCCGTCAAGCCTCAAGATGCGGAGGGAGTCTGCCTTGTTCTTGGAGAGGCTGGAGCCCGACGCGTGTTGTCAATAGTTGCTGGTGTTCGTCTGAAACATTTGGAAGAATGGCTAGGTAAAGAGGTAGTAGTGGTACGAGCTATGCCTAACACCCCCGCTCTCGTACGTTCAGGTGTTACAGCAATCTCTCCAGGACGTTTTGCTGGAGAGAGCGACCTTGACTGGGCTGAAGGCATGCTAGTCGCTGTTGGCAAGGTGGTGCGAGTTCCCGAAGAGCTCTTGGATGCTGTTACAGGCCTATCTGGCTCCGGTCCTGCCTATGTCTTCTTGGTCGCGGAGGCTTTAATTGAAGCAGGGGTATTCGTGGGGCTCTCTAGGGAGATAAGCACCGTACTCGTTGAAGAGACTCTTCTGGGTTCAGCTCGTTTGTTGACCGAGTTAGCCAAGTCACCTGAAGAGCTTCGTCATTCAGTTACTTCTCCCTTAG
>Ga0080006_1160841_pt1 | contig 11339 bp, 8 predicted proteins | sample RS3BMetagenome_FD_69209 | JGI IMG/M metagenome (GOLD analysis project Ga0080006, IMG submission 69209) | Ferric oxide microbial mat and aquatic microbial communities from Rainbow Spring, Yellowstone National Park, USA - RS3B (SPADES... ... | reverse complement strand
TCCGACGTCCGCTTCCATGAACAGCTTGGCGACCGCGGGCGAGTGCGTTATCACTATGACCTGATCGCGCCCTAGCTCCTTGGAGCACTTGCCGTGTCCCAGGAGATCCATGAGGAACTGGTAGAGCAACGTCGGGTGCATGTTGCTCGCGGGCTCGTCCAGGAACACCACGGACCCCGGGCGCCCGATGAGCGCCGTGAGCAGGGAGAGGAGCTCCCTGTGGCCCTGCCCGGCCACGTCGATCGGGATCTCGACCTCCCTCCCTCCCGCCTCCTCCCTCAGGTAGATCCTATGATACTGTAAGCTCGTTATGACGTCTTGTAAGCTCGCGAAGGGCTCGCTCGGGGCTCCGGTCATAGGTGTGAACAGGACCTTAGGGGGCCGCGGCCGCACCTCAAGTGATTCCAAGGCGACATGGATCTTCACATTGTAGAAATATTTTGAGAAGCACTCCGATATCTTCCGGAAGCGCTGCTTCTTCTCGTAATCGCTTGAAAGATGAAGGTGCGCCAAGAACGGCTCCACGTTCCTCAGGTAGGCGTCGAGCTGCTCCTCGCGCGCCCATCCTAGGGTGGAATCGATGATAGCTGCAAGATGGCTCGGTTCCTTCTCGATGAGGCACCTCAGAGCTACATACTCGATGGAATGCCTCAGAGCCGCCAGTTTGCTGGCGTCGGAGAGCGTCCTCTCCGAGCCCGCGAAGATAATATTGCTCAGAACGGCCCGCAGAAGGATGTAGCCAGCCGGAAAATCGTTACGGTCTGTGATCCCGGCGCGCTCGGCTATCTCTCTGAATGGTGAGATACCGATGGGCACGGACTGCAGCGCCGCGCACTCGGGCTCCGAACCGCCGCAGACGCCCTTCTCCTCCCCACAGATCTTCCGCCGCGTCTCGGGAAGTGGTTCTGGTTTAGAACAGTTTTTATCAATTTCTTTATATTTCTTGTATAACTCCCTAGGATCTTCTTTCGGCCCCGAACAGTAAACATATTCGCTAAACTGTTTCACAATATCGGCAGTCATTTGCGGCGATTCTGTACGCAGAAGAACGCCAAAATTCGCCTTTGAGAACCATATTGTGTAAAGTGCTTTCATGCCCGAAGAGCAGAGGGGGGATTCGCCGTCGGCGGAGATCCACGAGAATGAGATCCTCACATTCACATCGCCCGTCGACTGCTCTTTTAGCTTCTCACAACTCGGTCCGGGTGAAATCCACTTTATCGGGCTCTCATTATCATAGTATGAGCAGAACAATTGACACGCATCCACGGCTTCCCCCTCCGATAGTGCAATCTCGAGATCGATCCCCGCCGAGGATTTCCCAAGATCATCGTGCAGATAGCTGCACAGCTCGGTCTCCTGAATGCTCCCTTCCAGGCCTACCGCCGCCCTCAGGAGGCGCAGCGCCCTGATTATGTTCGTCTTCCCGGAGCCGTTCGGGCCGACGATCAGCGTCCTCCTCCCCAGCTCTATCCAGCCCGAGTCCTCGTAGGTCAGGAGGTTGCGGATCCTCAGCCCCCTTATCTGGAGCACGTATGAGGAGGGATGCTTGCGCTGAAAAGGTTTGTGTGGGGAGCTTGAGGTGCTCGCGGCTCCCACGCATTTGGCGCCCCGCCTCACGGCGGCCTCCATGGACCCCCGCGGATACCCAGATCGCCGTGCGCGGCGGCAGACAAGAGAAATATATCGCCGGAATGAGCCTGAAGTGTGGCTGAATGCGATGGTAAGTCCGAGGGTTCAGAAATCCGGATGCGGCGATACCTATCAGCTGATCCGCGACCTGAACATGGTGCTCGTGGGCATAGTTGCCTCATACTTCCTCGAGGTTATGAGGTCGTCGGGGGGCGCGGCCCCCCTCCACGTCCTGGAGGGTCCGGGCAGCCCTTACTTCCCGAGCGCCCTCGGGGCCTCGGTGGTCATCGCGGGCTCCGCGGTGCTCATCCCGATGTTCTGGGAAAAGCACTTTCTCATACTTCGCAGCGGCAACTACTGCAAGCTGTCGCTGGAGGTCATGTACTCGTTCGCTGCTCTGCTCCTCCCAGTGGCCGCCCTATTGGTCGTGATGGGTCCGTTCGAGTAGGGCGGCGCAAGCGCGACGGGATCCCGGAGGACGACTCACGGGCCGCGGGCGAACGAGCCACCGACCCGGGCTGAATAGTGGAATCTGCGATCGACGCCCGCTCATACCCCTAAGAAGAGATATTCGAATTAGTGCAATGATTAATGATTATCCCGTTGAGGCGTTCCGGGTGTGAATAATCACTAAATAATAGTTCGCGAGATCCTTTCCGTGGCAAAGGCCGAGGAGCTGAGGGATCTCATCGCAAGGTTGGTCGAGGGGCTCAGGGAGCGCCTGGAGAAGGATCCAGATCTTGTGGTGGAGGTGGCGTCCCCCGTCTTTGTGCCGCGGGTCGAGGTCTACGAAATGTCCTACTCGCCCGAGGCACTTGGAGTTTCCTTTAAATATTCGTTAACTCAAGTTCGGCCAATTATAAGGCGTATCGACCGCACTAAGCTAACGCCTCCGTTGGACGAATACTACGATCGCGCCGTCGGGATCATCGTCGATAGGATCCTGAGCACTTCGGCGTACAGGTATCGGTACAAGGAAGAGAACGTCTGGGGGGACGTCTCTTCCACACTGGATGGCCTGCTCCTGGAGGCCGCCAAGGGGGGAGGCCCGGAGCCCCTGCCGGATCGCTTAGCTCGCTGGTACGACGAATCGGAGCATCCATCATGGAACATTCGCTGTTACCTGTCGGGCCTGAGGGTGGATGTGGAGGGCGGCATCGAGCTGGAGGATGGCGAGCTAACAATTGTGCTGCGCCGGCCCACGCTGACGGACCTCAAGGAGCTCCTGGATTGGAGCTACCCATTTGAAGTGCCGCCGCCGGTCTTCGCGGTCTTCGAGCTGCTCTACGTCGTCAAGGCTGAGAAGGAGGAGCCGAGCGGAGGCGACGAATATAGCGAGTCCGTGGAGGTCAACGCATTCAGCATAACCTCCGCGGTGCTCGAGCTGAGGGGGAGCGGCGATTATGAGGGTTACCATCCATGGGAACTCGCCGAGAGCGTCACAGTGAGGCTCATGGCTGCGCTGGCTCTCCTCGGGAATTACCGGCCCGTCGCCAAGGATCAACACCCCAGCTTCTTCTACGGAGCCTTGGCTCTGGATAACGCGAACATCTTTGGGGAAGATAAGTTCTGGGTGATCCCACCTCAGGGCGTCTTCAGCGCGGATCTCGAGGCGCCCGCGGTGCTTTTACACTTAGTGTATAACCAGTGCCGCGTGACCGAGGATGACGTCGGGAGGCTGCGCGAGCTCTGGGGGTACCTCACGAAGGAGTATGAGGTCGCCGTCCCTCTGAGTACGGCGCTCAAGCACTACCTCGAGTCCATTACTCAAGTTGTCCACAACCCGGTGGAGAGCGTAGCGCACGCGGTGATGGCCATGGAGGCGATCTACGGTAAAGGAAGCTCAGAACTGTCATATAGGTTCCAGCTCTACGCGGCGAAGCTTCTCAAGGCGCTCGGCGAGAAGGTGGAATGCCTCAGCCAGAGAATTGGAGATGGAGAGAAGTTGCGGGACGATCTCAAGTATGCTTATGATGTTAGGAGCAAATTCGTCCACGGTGATATCGAGGAGATCGAGGAGGAGATGAAGAAGGAGAAGTATAAAGACCTACCCGAGCGCGTGAGGGAATACGCGCGCCTCTCGATCCTGACGCTCCTCCTGCGCGGAGCCGATGACGGAGGCGACTTCAAAGTTGCTAAGAATAATATTCTGAATTTGATTGAGGAGAGCCTACTAGCTCCAGAGAGGCTGGGCGAATTGCTGTCGGAGCAGTTTTTACAGAGGATGTCGAGGCTCGCTTGCGTTGGGAGAGCGCCCTCGCTGGCACGGTGATGCCGCCGCTCTAAGCAGCATCGCTAACCCCTCATGGGAACGCGTTGGCTATATCGAGGGGAGGTGGGTCGACTCCCCGACCCAGGAATTCGGGCACGAGGCCGAGGCGGCCCTGTCAGAGGCGGAGCGCACGAACCCTAAATCAAGGATAATGTTCGTATACCACATTCGATATACATGTTTTACTTTATTTATAAAGCTCATTAAGAATTTTCTTTACGGCCATTAACGCTGTTTCCGCATCATCACGAGTTATCTGCGCAAGGAGATCATCATTGGGATGCGCGCCGTAATTTCCGAATGCCCTCACCGCCTGGGCTAAGTATGAGGTCGGCTTGCTCAGCAGTCCCTTACCCTCAAGTTCATTGATTTGGTCTAGGAGTTTGGACCCCTTGGTGGCGCCCTTGTCCTCAAGGGCTTGTTGCAGCGCGCGCCTCGCCATCGCCACTGACGCCTTGTAGGCATTGATGTTAAACGTGGACACCGCCTCGCTGTAGTCATCGAGGACGTTCTCTGGAACGGAGCTGGGCAGGTCTGCCGAGCGCGCATACGAACTGTTCCACCCGTCAATCCATTCCTGCATCTGCGCCTTTGATACGTCGAACCGGAACACCGGATGAAGGCCATACGTCCTTTGGTTGCCGAACATGCCAGCGTCATATAGTATGGAAAAGTAGAGATGAAGAAGCAACGTCACCGTCCCGAATTTTTCCGCGAGTTCTCTCATCCGTTCCGCTTGAGCGAGGTCGACCTTCGTATAGAGTATTAGAGATCTGCTCTTTTCCGGATCGATTTTTAAATCCAATAGCAGACTCTTATCGCCGCTTCCAACCTCGTGGATACTGCCCACTAGGATCCTTCTCGGCTGCGGCCCTTGATCCATATACTCGAGATGGCCTGCGATTGGATACCAGACCTCAACGGAGGGAGTTGCTGAAGGTGGAGGCCGAGATTTATTGTAAAACTGAATTATCGCCGAGAGACCGCCAGCTGCAGCGTCCAGCTGGCATCCGATCGCGAAGTGATCCCAATACGTTATGGAAGTAATGTACGCCTTCTGCACGAAGGATGCTCACACCCGTCCTGGTAGATAAATATTATGCACTACCTTTTCTAAATAAATTTAACTTTGTCTTTGTAAAGTGCGAACATCCACTTTTCTGGCTTCTCAGGCAAAACATAGTCCATTATACCAGTAAGCCTATAATATCCCTTCAAAACTTCTAAATATTCATCCCAAATAGTGTTTGCTATTTTATCCCATTTTTCCTTCTCCTTATCATCATTGAAGTAAAAGTAAGATTCTGATCCAAACGTTTGTACTACTGTGAAATGCTGCGGCAATACCTCCGCGACCTTCTTCCCGCATAAATATCTTTTCGAAATAATTATTTCTTCGACTTCCCCAGGGGTACCCAACCCCCTATCTAGGGTTCCATGTCCAAAATATTTAATCAATGGCAAGTAAAAATCCTCAATTCTCTTCTCCAAAAATCTAAGCTTCCTGTCCCTCACAATCTCTTTAACACTCTCACACATGACTAGAGCTACTATTATGTTTGCGAGAGCAACTACCAGTTGGGCGAGAGCTTCCAAGCTCATAACCATCCTACGTAGATGATTGGCTGCCAGCATATAGCATTTACTTTGATAGTAAGGGGTGCCCAGACGATGAGATCGCAGAGGCTAGTCGATCGAGATCACCTTCGAGGGTAGGATTGCCCAACCCTCGACAGCTCCTCCATCGGGTTGATGCATATATGAGCTCGCGGGCGCGGAGGCGGTCAGCCGATCGTCTTATCTGACCAACGCCCCGAACTCGCGCAGATAAGCATATAGATGACCAGGCCGTTGATTTCAGCGTCTATGAGCTTCGAGAATTCTACCGTACAGCGGTCGATCTACGCTACGAGTGAGGGAGCCAGGGGGCTCGATGTGACGACGCCTCATCATACGGCGCTGTCGGTCTCGGAGGAGGCCGAGAGGTTCATCCGGTCCCACCGGCTGGCGGTCAGGAACGTAATAGAACGCATAAGGGCGCTCGCCCTGAGCGCGGGCGCGGCCAGCATCGACGTGGATCTCTACGTGGACTACGACGAGGTCGACGAGGAGGGGAGGCCGTGGGAGGCGCTGAGGATCACCGTCTGCTTCCCGGGGTTCTCCGCCAGCGAGGACGTGGACACCGCCATCAGATTGAACGGGGAGCTGGCGCGCGCCTTCCCGGATCTCCCGGCGTACTTCGCCGTGGAGTGCCCCGGGGAATGATCGACCCGGTGGATTTCCACAGGCTTGCCGAGCCGCTCCTGAGCTGGCCCTCGGCGCGCGAGGAGCACTTCCGCACCGCCATCAGCAGGGCCTACATCGTGAGGTGGGGAATGGATAGCCCCTGCTTTGTGTATCTGTTCAAATTTCTCAGATGTCAGGCTCATTGGATGACTTAAAATTCAAAATTATAGGTCAGTTTGAAGGAAAGTCTCACATGAACCATAATAAAAATTGAAGCAGCACACGAAGCAAATCGTTAGCTAAAGCGTAAATACAACTGATCAATATCATGCTTAATGGGCGGTTCTGGAGATGATTTGTTTGGGGGTTTCAATGAGGGTGAGGTTGGTGAGGTTCTTCGTGGGTGCGTTGGTTGTGATAGGTTCGTGGTCGTAGGGCCACCGAGGAGCGGTAAGACGTTCTTCATAGGGAACCACCTGAGGAATAATCTAAACACTAACGCCACAATTGACGAGTATACGTTAGGTGTCCCCACAGCCAAGACCGGGGGTGGGTCGGGGGGTCGTGGGGGGGTTATGGGGTATCTTGAGAGGATGATGCCCTGGATTAAGAAGTCGAGGAGCAAGGAGAGGGTTAAGGATGATGAGTTGAAGGGAGTTCTTGGTAATAAGGGCCCCAAGCTTGTTGTTGAGGAGGCAAAGAAGAGGATTGGAAATTCACCTCACAGGGCTTACTTCATACCGTGGGACAGTGATGAGGTGAGGAGGTGCGCCGAGGAGCCTCGTGAATGCGTCTTCGGTGCGGATGTCGGCGGGGCATTGAAGCTGATCAAGGATGCCTTTGAGGATAAGAAGATGAGGATTAGGTGGTTTAGGGTTGAGTACATACCGCCGGGCTTGGTCAAGGAGGTCGTTGACCTAGTTAAGGAGAAGGGTGAGAGGGAGGCTGAGGAGGTGTTGAAGGGTTGGGTTGATGCGTACTTCGAAGCCATTAAGACTTTGGACAAGGTCCTAGGTTTGGGGGAGGATTCGCTTGAGTGGAAGGGGTTGTCTGCTGGGTATGTGGAAAGCTTCGTGAATATCTACGCGAGTTACGTAATTGGTGGTTTAGCCGCAGGCCCAATGGGTGTGGCTGCCCTAGCCCTCATCGCGGTACTCACGCACATGGCGTTCAAGAGTGAGGCGTTCAAGAGGGAGGGGGAGAGCTACGTCAATGACATCATTGAGTTGAAGAAGAACCTTGAGGTGTTGAGGGAGCCGAACGGCGAGTTTAACGAGTTGGGTAACTTGTTGGTTTATAGGGTCGCCTACGCAATGGGGATGAGTTATGATGAGGCCTATGAGGCATTAAAGGAAATAACGGGCTTGGAGAAGGATGAATTGAAGAAGAAGATTGAGGAGATTGGGGGGAGGATTAAGGATCTTGAGAAGGAGTTGAGTGAGGTTAAGGAGAGGGTGAGGGGTTTATCGGCCGGTGTTGATGTCTTTTTCCTTGACGATGTCGAGAGTGCTCGTATGTACCCCACCGTCAGGTTGGCTAATGGAGAGTTAATGGTTGTCGGAGAGAATGGTTACCACGAGATTATTAGGGCCGGTCCCTTTGGTGCTTTAACAAGCAAGGTGGAGCGGAGGCTTAGGGCTGGCTCACTCCTTGTGCTTACGGGTCCTAAGGGTGATGGTAAGTCAACCCTAGCAGCAGCCGCCATCTGGGACCTACTCAAGAGTGGGGAGGTGGGCGTGGTTTTGCGCGTTCAGGACCTGCCTGGAGACGAAAAGGTTGAGAAGTTTAGGTCGCTTATTGAGGATTTCTTGATTAATGATTGGAAGTACCTCGGTATTAGTGATTGGGAATTCGGTAATCTGCTCATCCTGTACGACCCATCCGGTGTGTATGGGCAGGTTGGGGGTGTTGAGGCGCCAAGCGAGCTTGAGGTTACGGTGAGGAATATTTTCGATGCCGTTATGAGGGCTACCGAAAACGCTAGGTCAATCCTAGGTAGGGAACCAACCGCGAGGGTTAGTGTGTTATTCGTACTATCAACAGACCTGTACAATGCAGTGAGCAATGACGCGAGAGGCAAGTTAGAGAGTTACAGGCTCGATGCCTCCCTGAACGATGCCGAGTTCCTAACCAAGTTAATCATGGAGTATACGAGAACCAAGGGCAAATCCAGCGGGTGCAGGACTATTGATGAGAAACTTAGTGAATTAGCAGGCGAGACTATTGATGAGAAACTTAGTGAATTAGCAGGCGAGTTAGCCAAGTTCGACTCAGGCCACGCATTAATAGCCAGGCTCATTGGCGAGGAACTGGCGAGGAACAACTGCAGTGTCGGTGAGGTCGAGGGGTTAATCGGCAGCGCCAAGGGTAAAGCCAAGGCATTCATAATACTGTACATAAACGGATTATTCGAAGTCCATGAGGACACCGACACGGCTGAGGCTTTGGTCAAGGTCTTCGCATTGAGGAGGCCATTCGTTGATCGGGTGAGGCCTGGTGATCCGATTCTGACGCCCGGCGTTGTCAAGTTGATTGGCGTTACTGAGTTGAGCGGTTGGTTGGCCCGTAGGCAGCATGACCTAATCGAGGAGGCTATTGGGAAGCTACTCGACTGCATTGTGGGTAAGGGTGGGGGGTGTGACGACCTTGGCAATGCGTTAGAGCCCTGGGTTCCTAGAACTGTTGGGATATTGAGGGATGTCTCGGAGAAGGTAAGTGATAAAGGCAGTGCCGTGAAGTACTTCGTAGATAACTACGGCAAGGAATTCACAACCACACTAGGGAGCTTCAGCAACTGCTGGAGGAGGGCCGCATTAATAATTGGATACGGCTTGGCTGGGCATGTCTCAGTGTCTAGGCCTGAGGACTTACCTGAGGTTGCTGAGTCCCTCGGTGATGCTTTGAGGGGGTGCGGTGTTGATGATTACCTACTCGTTGATAACAAAACCCCACCATTAATAAGGTACCTAACTTATACACGTGTCTTGACCAAGGCATTCATCGATAAGTACGATGAGGCTATTGCAGAGATAAATAGGATCCTTAACATCGCCAGGGATAGGGGCCGTATTCATATTGTTGAGGGGGTTTATGGTCTTGGACCAGCCTCAATAATTGCCAGTGCCGCTGGGTCGGGCAGGGCCGTAGAGCCCAGCGATGCCGATGTTGCATTATACATAGCGTCATCAGCCATGCAAAATGTTGTACTGCCAGACCTCATTATGCCAATACTAGGTGCCTTAGAGCCGTTGCGCGGTAAGGCACCACGTATGTACCTCAAACTACTAGCCTTCGCATCGACTATAGGGAACCTCGACCTTGATACGGTTAGGTACATAGTTGATGAGTTAAATAAGGTTCTAGACAATTACGGTGATAGGGTTAAGGGGCACGCCCCGTCCCTCGTATATACAATACGTGCATACACCAACCTGCTTAAGAAACGCCATGAATATTTCAATAAGGAGGGGGTTAGGGGTGTGGTTGGTAGGGTCACCGATTTACTCAATGAGTTGGGTAGGTTCAAGTCCAGCCTAGGCATCATCGCTTGGGCAAGCGCGTTAGCCTTAGCGTTATATTATGAGGATGTGAGGGGGCTTATGGAGGGGGCGTTACGCATTGATGTGGTTAATAGAGCTAATGAAGTTCTTGGGGAACTAAACAAGTTGAGGGAGAAGGTTCAGGAGTTAATGAGGGATAAGGAATTCATGAGTTACGTCGAGTCCATGTCCATAAAGGCTGTTGAGAAGGCAGTTAGGTGGATTATCCTTAATACAGCATCGATTCTTAAGCATAGTTTTGCGATTTATAGGTTTAATAACGATGAACTCGATGAAGCGGCGAAACTATTTAATGAGGCGGCTGAGGAGAGTAGGGAAATCGATGACTATAGAAACAACTACCTAGCTATTCGTAGTTGGGCATTACGTGTTGAGGTTATTGAGGGCTCATTAGTTGGTGGCAAGTTGGTTGATGAGTTTCGGCAGTTGTACGAGGAGGCCTTTAATGAGGAGAATTTCAAGGTCACGGCTCCGTACCTCAGTATTGCATCGCTTACGCTTGGTGAGTATCTCGTGTCCCTAGCCCTAACGGGTGGTGATGAGGGTGTTAAGAAGATTAAGGAGCTGATTGAGGAACATTTGGTGGTACTGAATGCCTATTATGGGGGCTCGGTCCTGACCAGGCTAATGCTCAATGCCCTGCTCGGTCCAAGGGGCGAGTTAAGCGGTGAGCTTAAGAGTAGGCTTGTTGTTAAACCTGAGGAGTCACTCGGATCCTTTAGATACGAAATGCATCATGAGTTTCTGCCCGCGTTGATGGTTACTTTTGGTGTGATAAAGCCTGAAAATGGAATTAAGTTATGTGAAGAGTTTAATGATGATTGCATATATTCCGTCTTTGCAGTTAGGGGAAATAGTGTCGCTGTTAAACAGCTAAGAGAAAAAATATTAATCACTTTTCATAAACGGATTTTAAGAGAGGAGAAGTTGAATATGCTTAAGAGGCTTGGTTTTGACGCTAAGTCATTAAATGATGAGTTTAGGGGATTGGCATATGGGCTTGATGGTAAGTCCCTAGTCCAGCTACTCGCCCCCGAAACCTCAGAGGCTCTGTTAGCCCTCATGCTCTATGCATTAATTAATGGTGACGAGAAGCTAGCCAAGGCATATGCACTCTATAAGACTGCGACACTCTCTGTTAAACTACCCGCAAGGCTGTTCCTAGACGTTTACAGAGCGTGTGAGAAGGGTTGCGACCTGAGTAATGAGGATCTCAGGCAAGCCGTCACCAAGCTATTCCTATGTCTCTTTTAATCTTGAATACTTATGTTGATTTTAGTTTACATTCCCTTTTGACGGTCTCTTTATTAAGCCTAGGCTCCCACTTTTATGATACCCATTTTCCACCTATTAAGATTGGCCTTGGGATTTAGGGGACTCTAAACATATCGGCAGTTCGGCTTAGAAGACTTAAACGATGCTAGTTTTACTAATCTTGAGGGGGCTTAGGAGGCCGTCTCTGTGGGTCAGACTGTCTCCGAAAAACGCGGGTGAGCGGAGACAGATCCACCCATGGGTGGTTTTTCAGTGCAAACTCGACCCGGGCGGAGACAACAGTCGTCCAATGTGGGGCGCCGGGCCGTTGACTCGATTGAGTCAATTCCGGAGGGTCGGCTTGGCCCCGGGGGGGGGGGGTAACCACGGGTCGC
>Ga0080006_1168490_pt1 | contig 11340 bp, 8 predicted proteins | sample RS3BMetagenome_FD_69209 | JGI IMG/M metagenome (GOLD analysis project Ga0080006, IMG submission 69209) | Ferric oxide microbial mat and aquatic microbial communities from Rainbow Spring, Yellowstone National Park, USA - RS3B (SPADES... ... | reverse complement strand
CGATGAAGATCGTCTTCGACGAGTTCCTGCCCAAGTGGAACTATCGGGCCATTCCCGAGCCCATGTGAAATCGGGAAGTTATTCCCGGCCTATTCCTTAATGACCACAGTCCCGCAGTCACCTTGACTCCGGCCGGCCACTCGGCGCCCGCCTCGATCCACCGACGCAAATCCGTCCGTTGCTCCGCCGTGAGCGGCTTCGATTTTTTCGGCATCTCCGGCTCATCGCCGCCAACCATGTCCAGCAGCAAACTTTCGTCTTTCTTGCCGGGCAAGACGGCGGGGCCGCTCTCGCCGCCCTTCAATAGCGAATCGCGGCTCGTCACGTCCAGGCCGCCACCGCGTTTGCCGGGGTTGTGGCGGGCCGCGCAGCGTTCTGAAAGAATCGAGGCGACGCGACGCTCGAAGAATGACTTCGAATCGTCCGCGATCGCCAGTGTGGCCGCGCAGTTGATCAACGCCAGGGTGGCCACTCCAGCCGACAGGGCGAGACGGTGGCGACCAGGCCGCCCCGCACCGCTTGGTCTCGGATCGGGATGGGCACTCTTGCTGCTCAACATGGGCCGGACTCCTACACACCGATCAACTCGCGCGACAAGCGAGGCTCGGCCTGATACCAGCTCACGTCCGTCTCGGGCTTCGCGGCAAAGACCTCGTCCCGAGGTGCTTTCCCACCGGTCTCCGCCATTTCGTCGCCCCGCCGCCCGTTTGGTTCGATCGGCCGATTATAAGGGCGAGTCTCGACTTAATCCAGTGTTTGATGGAATAATTGAATAAAGCCGCCGCAACCTCGGAGCAACTCCGCACATGGACAGCGAATCGAGACGAGCATTCAAAGATCAACTGTTCGGCCAGTTCGAGCGCGTAGGGCACGCCTTGGGCAGTGCCCGACGCCTGGAAATCCTCGACCTGCTGGCCCAGGGGGAACGAAGCGTGGAATCGCTCGCCCACGAGACCGGCATGTCGGTCTCCAACACCTCCCGGCACCTCCAGATTCTCCGCGACGCCCGCTTGGTGGATGTACGCCGCGAAAAACTCTACATATTTTATAGAATCGCAGATGATCGTGTCTTTCTGGCCTGCCAGGCACTCCGCAAGCTGGCGGAAGCTCGGCTCACCGAAATCGGGGGGATCGTCGCCGCGTTTCTTAGGGACCGGGATTCCCTGGAACGGGTGGATGCGGCCGGGCTGATGGATCGCCTCAAGGCGGGCAACGTGGTCGTCCTCGATGTCCGCCCCGCGATCGAGTACCACGCCGGGCATATCGCGGGTGCCCGCTCTATCCCGCTGGCCGAATTGGAAGTCCGCCTGCGTGAGATCCCGAAAGGCCGGGAGGTCATCGCCTACTGTCGCGGCCCGTTCTGCGTCTTCGCCGACGAGGCGGTCGCCCTGCTGAACGGCCGGGGCTACCGGGCACGCCGGTTTGAACTCGGATTCCCGGATTGGCAAGCCCTGGGGCTGCCGGTGGAAAAGGTAGCGGGCGGCGGATGAAGCTGGCCAGCCAAAGCCCCGAGGCCCTCACGCGGGGAAACCGGCGATCACTCTTGCTGCTGATGACGATCAACGCCTTCGTCGGGGCGATGGTCGGCCTGGAGCGGACCCTGCTGCCCCTGATCGCGGAGAAGGAATTCCACCTGAAATCCCGGTCGGTGATCCTCGGATTCCTGATCGGTTTCGGGATCACCAAGGCGGTGACGAATTTGTTCGCCGGCTACCTGGCGGATCGCTTGGGCCGCCGGTCGGTCTTGATCGCCGGTTGGTTGCTGGGCCTGTCCGTGCCACTGATTATGATGGCCGCACCCTCCTGGAATTGGGTGGTCTTCGCCAACCTGATGTTGGGGCTGAACCAGGGGCTCTGCTGGTCGATGACGGTCGTCATGATGATCGATGTCGTCGGCCCCCGGCGGCGTGGCCTGGCCACGGGCCTGAACAAGTTTGCCGGGTATCTGGCCGTCGCCGCGACCGCCCTCCTTACCGGTTACATGGCGACGGCCTACGCCCCTGGCCCTTCGTTCCGGGGGTGGCGTTCGCCATGCTCGGCCTGCTGCTATCCGCCGCCTTATTGACGGGTAGGAAGATCCGGTCAAAAGAGCAGCGCTCGAGAACGACATCCGCACCGCCCATGACGGCTCGGCCACGATCACCGAATTCCTCGCTTTCCGCCCTGAATTCGTCCTGCTCGATATCGGCCTACCCGGCATGGACAGTTTCCAGGGGTTGCACGGCAACTCCGCCAGGATGGGCTGAACGATGCCGTCATCATCGCCGTTTCCGGCTCCAGACAGGAGGAGGATCGCCGCCGCGCCCGCGAGGTGGGATTCAATCACCGCCTGGTCAAACCAGTCGATTACGAGGCATTGGTCATGCTGATCGGCCAGCCCGTCGATTGAATCTACGCACGCCCAGCTCGCTTGTCCTACGGTCTGATGGTCGAGATGACAGGCGCACCATCGTCGAGGTTGCTGCCGGGCCGGACCACGACTTCATCGTCGGGCCGGAGGCCGAAGAGGATTTCGACCAGCGTGCCATCGTCACTGCCGACCTTGACCGCCGTCCTGCGGGCTTTGTTGTCGCGCACGACGAAGGCCATCGCGTTGCCGTTCGCCGAGTGGCCCGTGAGGCAGGAGGCCGGGACGCACAGGTGTTCGGTCGGGGGTTGCAGCTCGATGGTCGCTCTCCCGTACATCCCCTCGACCAGCCGGCCGTTGGGGTTCGGCAAGTCGATCTCCACGCGCATCGTCCGCGTCGTCGGGTCCTCGGACTTCGCCAGGCGGGCGACAACCCCCGAGAATGGCACGGTCTTGAGTGCGTCCACGACGACGGTCGCCTTGTCGCCGGCGTCGAGGAGCGGGACGTCGAGGTCGGGGACCTGGACCACGACCCGCATGAGGTCGGTCCGGGCCACCGTCAACAACGGCGCCGGAGACCCGTCGGCGGCCGAGCGGATGAAGGAGCCCAGGTGGAGGTTGCGTCTCGTGACGACGCCATCAAAAGGCGCCTTGATCCGAGAATACCCCGCCATAACCTGGGCACGTTCCAGTCGCGACTTGGTGACCCTGACGAATGCTTGGGCCTCGACCAGATCCGCCTTCGCCTGGCGGATCTTGGCCTCGGCGGTCTTCTTCTGGGCCTGTGCCGTCTCGATGGCAGCCCTCCCCGTCCGCTCCCCGGCTGAAGCCGCCTCGAAATCGAGTTGTGCCTCATCTACCAGCTTCCGCTCCACGGCGTTCCGCTCGTTCAGGCCCTTGACTCGCTCGTACTGCTTGTGGTTCATCGACCTTTTGGCAATGAGCCTTTCCAGGTCGGCTCGGGTCTGAGTTTCGGAGGCGGTCGCCGTGTCGCGCTCGGCCTCCGCCGTCTCGATTCGGGCCAACGCTTGCTCGATCTGCGCCTTCGCCTGCTCATGGCACGCGGCGGCCTGCTCGACGTCCTCCTCAAGCTCCGGCGCGTCGATCTCGGCCAAGACCTGGCCCCGCTTGACCGGCGATCCGATGTCCACGGATTGGCTCTTGAGGAAGCCGGACGCCTTCGCATAGAGATCGGCCCACTCGAAGGCGTGTACGGTGCCGGGCTGAATCGTGAGCCGCCGGACGCCGCCCCGCTCGGGATGGACGCTATCGATCCGCGTCGCGATCGGGGCATTGGTCGAGGCCGTTGCGACCCCGGTGAGGAGGTCGGTCTCCATGCCCTTGCCCCAGACCAGGGGCCAGGAGAATGCCGCCGTGGCGGCCAGGCCGAGCATGACCGCCGCGACACGCCATCGCCGGGCGGCCCGCTTCAAGCTCGCCGGCCGGACCAGATCCCCGTTCGGAACGTCGACCGCCTTCGCCCCGTTTTCCAATTCAAACTCCTCCCGATGGGAAGGCGCGACCCATGCGCTGTACCCGCCCGTGTGTGCCTTGTATTATGAGACCATGAAGGAACCGTGAAGAACACCCCAAGCCCTCGCCTTCCTCCCCTCCAGAGCGAGATCACGAGACCCATCCTACGATGAACGGACTGATTCAGGCGTCGCTGCGCAACCCGATTGCCGTCACGGTCATGACGCTCACGCTCGGGCTGCTCGGGGTCTTGGCCTGCTTCGCCATCCCGATCGACATCCTGCCCGTCTTCAAGAGCCCGGCCGTTCAGACGCTCACGTTCTATGGCGGGATGCCGGCCGCGAGCATCGAGAAGAACATCACGTCGCGGATGGAGCGTGGGGTGGTCCAGGCGTCGGGGGGCGAGCGGATCGAGTCCCGATCGATCGTCGGCGTGAGCATCGTCCGGGATTACTTCGGCGGGCATGTCGATCGGAGCGGAGCCCTAACCGAGGTCAGTTCGCTGGCCGGTTGGGAGTTCCCGACGATGCCGCCGGGGACGCTCCCGCCGGTCATCCTGCCATACGACCCGACAAGTTCGACCCCGGTCTGCCTGATCGCCCTGGACAGCCAGTCCGGCGGCCCGGATGGTCGGGGATGGGGCGAAGGGGCCTTATTCGATTCCGGGCGGTACGAGATCCGGCCGATGATCATGGGCCAGAAGGGCGCCCTCGCCCCGCTGGTCTACGGCGGCAAGGTCCGCGCCGTGATGGTCTATCTCGACCGCCAGCGGCTCCAGGCCCGCCACCTGGCCCCGATGGACGTCATGAGGGCGATCGACGACTCCAACGTCTTCCTGCCCACCGGCAGCGCCAAATTCGGCGAGACCGACTATGCGATCGACTCCAACTCGATGTACGAGTCGATCGAGAAGATGGGCGACATCCCGCTCCATAGCGAGCACGAGAACGCCGCGTACCTCCGCGACGTCGGCACGCCCAAGGACGCCAACTACATCCAGACCAACGTCGTGCGGGTCAACGGCCGCCGCCAGGTCTACATCCCCGTCTTCCGGCAACTCGGGGCCAGCACTCTTCAGGTCGTCGATACGCTCAAGGGCGCCCTGGAGTCGATGAAAGCGCGGATGACACGCACCGGAATCGACCTCCAGGTGGTGATGGACCAATCAGTCTACGTCCGCAGGTCGATCGAGAGCCTGATAGAAGAGGGCGTGCTGGGGGCGGTGCTCTGTTCGCTGGTCATCCTGATCTTCCTCGGCGAGTGGCGGATGACGGCCATCGCCGTCACCACAATCCCTGTCTCGGTCCTGGCGGCCGTCGCCGGCCTGCTGGTGACCGGCCAGACGATCAACGTGATGACGCTCGGCGGCCTGGCCCTGGCGATCGGGCCGCTGACCGACAGCGCGATCATCTGCCTGGAGAACACGCACCGGCACCTGGACCTGGGTGCGACGCCCCAGGAGGCGGCGTACCTCGGGGCGAGCGAGGTTGCTCTGCCCGAACTCGTCTCGACCCTCTGCACGTTCCTGGTTCTGGCGCCCTTGGCCTTAATGCCCGGCCTGGGGGCGTTCCTCTTCCGGCCGATGGCGATGGCGGTCGCTTTCGCGATGATCGCTGCGTATGTCCTGTCGAGGACCTTCGTCCCCTCGCGGAGCGCCCGTTGGCTCCGCCCCCATCATGCCCATACCGGCTCGAAACGGGGGTGGATCGCCGTCGCCTTCGGCCGCTGGGAGGCCCTGATCGACCGGGGCATCGCCGCTTACGTCCGCGTGCTCGACGTCGTTCTGGCCCACCGCAGGCTCACCGTCGGCGTCGCCATCGTCCTTCTGGCGGCGGTCTTGGTTGGGCTCGGCCCGGTCATGCGTCGCGAATTCTTCCCGGAAGTCGATGCGGGCGCTTTTGAAATGTACGTCCGAGCCCCCAGCGGCACCCGTATCGAAGTCACCGAGCGGCGAATCAAGGAGGTCGAGGATTTCGTCCATGAACGTCTCGGCACCGATCTGCAACTGGTCATCTCCGAGATCGGCGTGGTGGCCGACCTCTCGGCCGCTTACACGCCCAATGCCGGCCCGATGGACGCCGTCGTCAAGGTCCAACTCACGCCTGAGCGTGAGCGGTCCGCGCAGCAGTACGTCCAAACCCTCCGCGCGGCCCTCGCCGCCGACCGGCGGTTCGCCGACCTGGAGTTCGCCTTCGACGCGGGCGGCATGATCCGCGCGGCGATGAACCAGGGCAAGTCGTCGCCGATCAACGTCCGGGTCACCGGCAAGGACCCGCTCAAGGCCCGCTCGGTCGCCGAGGCCATCCGTCGCCGCGTGGCCTCGATCGAGGGCGTGGTGGACGCCCGGATCATCCAGCGGCTCGACTATCCCCAGTACGTCATCGACGTCGATCGGGCGAAGGCGGCCGACCTCGGCCTGAGCCAGTCCGAGGTCATGAAGAACGTGGTGGCCGCCCTGAACTCCAGCATTACGTTCCATAAGAAGAATTTCTGGATCGACCCGGTCAGCAAGAACCAGTACTTCGTCGGCGTCCAGTACTTCGAGGACGACATCGACTCGATCCAGACCCTGATGGACGTGCCGATCACCGGCCCGAAGCAGCCCCAGCCGATCCCCTTGCGGAACATCGCCGCGCTCCGCCGGAATACCGTGCCCACCGAGATCACGCACAACAACCTCCTGGCGACGATGGACCTGACGCTCGGCGTCCAGGGACGTGACCTCGGTCATGTCGCCGACGACGTGGCCCACGTCGTCGGCGACTTCGGCATCGGCCAGCCCGATGGCTCCTGGCTCCCCTTCGACCCGACGGACGTCTCGTCGCGCCGGGAGCCCATGAAGGGTGCCATGATCGAGTTGAGCGGCGAATACTCGCGGATGCAGGAGACCTTCCACAGCCTCGGGATCGGCCTGGCCCTGGCATCGGTCCTGATGTACTTCCTGATGGCGGCCCTCGACAAGTCGTACATCGTGCCCCTGACGGTCATGCTCACCGTCCCGCTCTGCCTGGCGGGGGTCGTGCCGATGCTTTACGCCACCGGGACGGCGCTCAACGTGCAGTCGCTCCTCGGGATCATCTTCATCGTCGGCATCAAGGTCGCCAACACGGTCCTGATGACCGACTACGCCCAGGAGTTGCGCCGCCACGAGGGGCTCTCGCCGACCGAGGCGATCCGCAAGGCGGCCTCGGTCCGCGTCCGCCCGGTGACGATGACGGCGCTGGCCGCCTTCTTCGCCATGATCCCGATGGCCCTGGCCCTGGGCCGGGGCAGCGAGGCCAACGCCCCGCTCGGACGCGCCATCCTCGGCGGCCTCCTGGCCGGCGAGCCGGCGACCCTCTTCGTCCTACCGGCGCTCTATTCCTTGATGATCCGCGAGCCGAAAATCCCGATGGGCGATCCTCACGAGCCCGAGACTGCCGCATGATCGGTCGCTCGGGACCCTGATTTCCCGGTCGGGATCGTCAGCCCGGCGGACCCGCTCGCGTCGAGCCGTTTGGGTCGTCCACCTTCTCGTCAGGTTGGTCGATGACCAGGAAGACCGTCGTGAGGTATCCGGTGGTGAGGACCCCGGCGAGGAGGTTCGCGTACCAGTTCGTGGCTGGCATCTCGAACAGGGACCCGATCACTGCGAAGTCCAGGGCGAGGAAGGCCGTCGCCATCATGTTCCGGCGCAACGTCCATCGTCGAGGATGAGACGACAGGTCAGGCTTCGCGAAGTCCCTCGGCATGACGGATCAGCCGGCCTTCCTTGAGATAGACAACCGACTCGGCGATGTGGACGGCGTGATCCCCGACCCGCTCCAGATTCCGGGCGATGTTCATCAACCGAAGCCAAACATCAACCCGATCGGGCTCATTGACCAAAGAAGCCTTCAGGGCCTTCAGTACGGTCCGTCGATGCTTGTCGATCTGGCGATCCCTGGACAAGACCGCCCGTGCCGCCTCGGCATCGGACCGGACCAGGGCATCCAGGGCATCGTGGAAGCTGTTCGCGGCCCCTGTCGCCAGGGCTTCCAGGGGCTCGGAGATCGGGATCGGCCTGGCGTCCTTGACCATCCGCTTGACCCTCTTGGCGATCCGGGCCGCCAGGTCGCCGACCCGCTCCAGGTCGCGGTTGATCCGCAGGATGGTGAGCACTCGTCGGAGGTCGAAGGCCACCGGCTCGTAAAGCGCCAGGACCCGCAGGCACTCACGCTCGATGGCGACCTCCAGGCGGTCGATGTCCTTCTCGTGCTCTTTGATCTCGGAGGCGAGTTCGGGATGGCCATCACACAACGCCCGGATGCTCAGGGCGAACGTGGCTTCGACGATGGAGGCCATCCGCAAAGATTCTGCCCAGAGGTTCTCTTGGACCCGCAGGGAATGTCGGTCCATCATATTAAAGCTCGGACCCGGAGTAGGCTTTCCCGCCTCAAGCGATGTCATGGGCACTTACTCCAGGGGATGGGGCCGGCTACTGTTCGGCTTCGAGCTGATCTACTCAACAGTCGCTGGAAGGTGGCCCCATCGCAAATGAATCAGTTCTTTCGATCCCTGCCCGCCTCCAGGGCCTCGGAAATGGCGGTTGAACGAAACCGTTGCGCGGTAGAGCCCTGAAGCGCCACTTGTGGGGAGAGTTCGGCCTTCATTAATTCTTCATAAATTCTCTATAATCAGACACGGGGCGGCAAGGGTTCTGGGAAGCGATTATTGGATGTCCGACTCAACGAGCGAATCGTCTCCTCCAAGCCTCGGCGGTATCTTGGCTCAGACAGTGTTCGGTTTATAAGGACCCAAAAACTTAGGTCCATTAATCCAGCCCTTTGGAGTAGGTCAATGTGTGACGCAAATCTCTGATAGATGGCGATTTAAGAAATTTTTGCATCAATTATGAATTTGATTCGCCCTTAGATCGCATGCATGACAAACGCCGGGGACGAGTCGCCGGCGTCTTTCTCGGGTTAGATTTATCTCCTCCAATCGACCCAGATTCCCCCATCGAACCGAACCCGTGCGTTGTTCACCATATCGTATACCTCCAAAGGGCTGGTCCATTAATCCTACTGTCCCACGAGCTTGAATTGACCTAACCGTTCTTGCATCATTGACTTTCATGACGGAGGCGATTGAATCGGGGATCGATCATGGAACGGCGATACGAGCTTCGACTCGAACAGATGCTGGCCCAAGCCGAGGTCTCGCCCGAGCTGATCCAGGGCCTCTTCGAACGACTCGAATCCTTCGTCGAGCCCTTCGCCGCCTCGCTCGACCAGCCCGAGCAACGCCGTCATGCCGCCGAGTACGTGACCGGCCTGCTCTCCAAGCTCCCCAGGAAGTCGGGCGAGGCCATCGCCTACCTCCATGACCATCATCGCCAGGGCCTGCAGAACTTCGTCGGATCGGTCCCCTGGGGCCATAAGCCTCTGCTGGCCATCTTGGCCCGTCAGATCGGCGAGGACCTCGGCGATCCCGATGGCGTGATCGTCTTCGACCCCTCGGCATTCGCCAAGAAGGGGACCAAGTCGGTCGGCGTCGCCCGGCAATGGTGCGGCCGACTCGGAAAGGTCGACAACTGCCAGGTCGGCGTGTTCATGGCCTACGTCTCCCGGAAGGAACAAGCGTTGGTCAATACACGTCTCTATCTCCCCAAGGAATGGACCAAGGACAAGGCTCGCCGCAAGGAGGCCGGCATGCCCAAGGAGGTGAAGCACCGCACTCGCCACCAACTGGCCTTGGAGATGCTCGACGAATCGGCCGCGGCCCTGCCTCATTCGTGGGTCGCCGGCGACGATGAGATGGGCCGCCCCTCGGGTTTTCGCCGGAAATTACGCGGTCGGGGCGAGCGTTACGTGCTCGGAGTTCCCTCGAACCTCTTGGTCCGCGTCCTCGACGTGCCGCCTCCGGACTACTCGGGACGGGGTCGCCATCCCAAGAGCCCATTCCTCCGCCTGGATCGTTGGAGGGTGGCGTTGCCGGAGGACGCCTGGACCCGGATCGAGGTGAGTGACGGCGAGAAAGGCCCGCTGGTCGTGGAGGTCGTCAAGCGTCGGGTGCAGGCCAGGACCGAGACCGGGGGCACGTTCAAGCATGACTACTATCTGTCAAACGCCGATCCCGCCGAGCTGTTGAGCGAACTGGCACGCGTGGCCAAGGCGGCGCACCGTGTCGAGGAATGCTTCCGACGGGGCAAGAGCGAGGCGGGGCTGGGCGACTACCAAGTGAGGAACTGGCGAGGCTGGCACCATCATCAAATCCTGTCGCTGCTGGCCGCGTGGTTCCTGAACCGGGAGACGCGGCGGGGAAAAATCGGGACCCCGGCGTTGACGCTGCCGCAGTTGAGGCAGTTGCTGGGGGGCTTGATCGAGGAGCATCTCAAGGTGAACGAGACGTCGTCGCTTTGTCGTCGAAGCAGTCGGTGGTTGCGTCGCAACGAGCAGGCTCGGCTGTGGGGCTATCTCACGGCGTAACTTGCTGAGCGGACAGTTGTTCCCGCAGTTCGTCCGGGCTCAGCTTGAGGAACTCGCCAAAGCCCAACTCCGGCAGCTTCAGTCCCAACATCCCATACGGCGTCCGTCCCTTGCGGCGGCCGGTCCGGAATCGCCGCAGGTTCCAGTACAGCCGCTTCAGGTCCAAGAGCCCCTGCGTCATCTTTCGGTGTCGGGCCTGCTGCATCCTCGCCACGCAGTTGACGCACTCCACCAGGCTGCTCGCTCGCCACACCCCGCCGAACACCGCCCGCACCCGCCCGGCCTGTCCCGGCCAATCCGGGCACGACTTGGCCAGTTGGACCGTCCGGGCCAACGCCCAGGCCCGGGTCGCCGCCGAGAGCCGCTCGGGCTGGCGACCCAACCCTTCCAGGTCCAGCAACGCCGACAGCACCTCGGGGGCCAGTCCCAGCCCGGCCAACCGCTCGCCGACCTGATCCTGGAAGGTGAAGCTCTCGCGACGCATCAGCAATCGCCGCGTCTTAGCCCAGGCCGCGCCGCTCAGGTCCGGCAACGCCGCCGTCACGACCGCCTCCGCCCGGGCTCGGTCGTTGAGCCGCCCCACGGGAGTGAAGAACTCGAACGCCGACCTGACTTGTTTCCACGCCGCCTCGGCCGCCGCGGCCTGATCCCAGAGGCGCTCGGCCTGACGCCACAGCCGGTTCACCGTCGAGCCATGACCCTGGCGTGATCGCCCCTGGCGACCGAACCGGTCGACCGCATTCTGGGCCACCTCGGCCCGCTCCAACGCGCGAGTGGCCACGCCCCAGGTCCGCCGCAAGGCACGCCCGCCCTCGCGGAGCGTGTGGAAGACATCGAGCGTCTGGTCGAATTCGGCCAGTCCAGCATCTTGGCGTCGTTCGTTGTCGAGCCGGACCCCCTTACCCAGGCCGGTGCCGTCGTCGCGGACCACGGCCCGAACCGCCGGGAGTCGGGCGAACTCCCGGGCCCAGGTGGCCCCGTCGCGGGTTCCGGCCATCCGGCCGGTGATCCAGCAGAGGCTCTCGGGCTCGACCACCATCAGGGCCGGGTTGGGTCCAAAAAATCTCATCG
>Ga0080006_1180265_pt1 | contig 11343 bp, 10 predicted proteins | sample RS3BMetagenome_FD_69209 | JGI IMG/M metagenome (GOLD analysis project Ga0080006, IMG submission 69209) | Ferric oxide microbial mat and aquatic microbial communities from Rainbow Spring, Yellowstone National Park, USA - RS3B (SPADES... ... | reverse complement strand
CAGCTCCATCCCTCCTGCCGCCCACTGAGCGAGAACTGACCAATCGCCCAGCGCATAATCAGGGGAAAATGCAGAATTTGCACGCCTGCCGGAAGGACACAGTTGTTTTCGCCAAACACTTCATCCATGATTTGTTTGACCACATGCAACTGTTTGTCATTTATTTGAACAAAAATACTTCCTTTTTCGTTCAGCAAGTCCTTGGCAACGATAAGTCTGTCTTGCAGGTAAGTTGAATATGAGTGAAGTCCAATAACCCATGTGTCGCGATAGGCTTGAACCATCTCGGGTTCGCGTGTCATATCGTGGTCGTCTCCGTGGTTCACCTCCCTGTTTCTAACGAACGGTTGAAAGTTTGCACCGTACTTCACCCCATAAGGAGGGTCAATATAGATCATCTGGACCTGGCCACCCAACCCTTCGTACTGGAGCAGCGAGTTCATGACGGCCAATGAGTCGCCCAGGATCATCCGATTCACCCATCGGTCCCGATGCTCATAGGCTCGGAGCGTCTGATCGGCGACGGAATGGCGAGGGTCGCCGAACAGATCGAACAGGGTGTGTTGTGTCTCGCCCTCCTTGCGGTGGCCCGTAAGCGTGTCGATGATCGCTCGGGTCGAGAGTCGCTCGTGGATGAACAGGGGAAGCGTCGGGACGTCGAAGGAGAGGCGTTCGGCCTTGCCGGCCCAATTCAGGAACGGCTTGCTCATTGCCTTGAGCCGGTCGAGCAATCCCTGGGCTTCGGACGCCGTCGCCAGGAGGGCTTGATTCGTTGGATCAGCTACGAGACCGGCCCGGATCGCATCGAGGCGCTGGGCCAGCTCGGCGATCAGCGCCTCGCCTTGCTCGCGAGCGGGGTTCTGGCCGTCCCAATCGAGGGCCGGGGAGAGCGACGAATCATAGCGGTAGGTTTGCGGCGGCTTCTTCTTCTTGAAACGGCCCTGGACCCCGATCTCGGGCCTCATCGGGCTGTCGGCCTCGGGATGGCGGAATTCGGCGGCCTGCTTCGTCTTTTTTGGCTCGCTTTTTTTCCGACCTTTGGCCATCGTACCGTTCCTCGTTCAAGTCGCTCGACCGCTCCAAGGTTGGGCATGATGCCATGCAAGCCGGCTCGATGCGAGAGGATGTCGGGAAATTCTTGAGCCTCCTTCAAGGATTTCGGCCAGTAATACCGATACCGCTCCATACCACTCAAGAGCAAGGAAGCTCTGAGGGCGCTGGTTGGTTTCCGTTGAGGACCGATTCCATGCAGGACGCACAAAAGAACCTGGCGACGATGCCGGTCGAACCGCGATATGGTTCCGTGGCCGACGTCGCCACCTACTCGGGCTTGAGTCAGAAGTTCATCCGGAACTTGATTGACGCTGGCGAATTGAAGTCGCACAAGCTCGGGCGTCGCGTCCTGATCGCGTTCTCGGATTTCGACCGTTACGTGGAGTCCAAGTCTCGTTAACCCCCTTGAGGACCGACCGTGCCACCAGGGATGGGAAGCCGTGTTAAGGACGTGGAATGGCTGGACGGAACCGCGAGCCCGATTGATCTCGCAGCTTGCGAAGTCTGGCCCGCATCACGAGACAATCCGCTGTGCAGTCGCTTGTACAAGACCCTAAGTCAGCGATGGGTCCTTGACCCGGGCGGCTTCCGAATCGAGATCCTGGCGAGGCAGGCGACCCAACTCTTGGCCTCTTGGGGTTGGTTCCTTCCCGGCTCTTTGATCCTGGAACGGATCAGTCGCGAGACGATCCAATCCTCGCCGGGCCATGCTTTGCCTTTGCCGACGCCGCTGGCCAGGACCAAGGATGACCTCGTCATCCTGTTCGGTCCGCATGACGAGCCCTTGGTGAGGGGCAACCCGAAACCGGCGTTGGGCGAGAACGCCCACAAGATCATCAAGACGGTCATCGAGGCCGGCGAGTCCGGGCTCAGCCTGGTTGCCCTGAGACTCAAGTCCAAGCAGAACGGCGCCAGGAACACCTTGACGAAGATCGCGACCAAGGACCCCGATTGGGGCTACGTCATCCAATTCCCGGGCAAGGTTAAATCAGGAGGCTACCGGATCGGGCATCCCGGGCTCAAGCACGTTCGATCCGAAGCGAGTTAGGCATCAATGTGCAAGTCCGTGCATCTGTCGCGGTCGATACTACTCTCGCCGGAACAGGTCTGAGACCGTCAAGGAGGGTCATGAAGTGCCACCGATCTTGCTCGACGCCCGGGAGCTTGCGGCCCGGTTCGACGTGACGACCGGGACGATCCACGATTGGGAACGGCTCGGCCGAATCCCCAGCATCCGGACGTGTCGCCGCGTGGTTTTCAACCTCGACGCGGTCATTCGGGCCCTGCGCCGCGAGGCCGAGGATCAGCCCGCTGAGGTGGGCAACAAGGAAGCAAACTGACGGAGCGGGCGAGGCCTTAGCTTGGCGGCAGACCTCGCCCGCCCCGCGTGACCATTAACCCTTGGTCGAGGGGGCGGCAGCATAATCCCAGATCACCGAAGCGCCAAGCCCGAACGGCCGAGTCATCGGCCGATCCGGGACGGCCTCGGGGGTCTCGGGTTGTATCCCCTCGTCTCGGGTTCCCCGTCAACTCTTGTGAGCCTTCGGGCTCCGGACTGTTGGCCGCTTCCCCACCAGGGTAAGCGAACCTGACTCGAAGGGATTTCATGCAACGTCAAGGAGAAGGCGAGACGCCCGATCAGGCCGGGCGTCAGGAGCGAAAGGCGATCGAGCGGCTGGCCTACCGACTCGACGAACTCGCCAAGGGTTTGGGGATCTCGCGCAGGACCCTCGAACGCGAGCGGAGCGCAGGCCGGTTTCCTCAACCGGACCTGACCATCGGCAAGGCCCCTCTGTGGAAGCCCGAGACGATCCAACGTTGGATCGACGGAGGTGGACATTGACGCCGACCTCTCGCGACATCAGGACGCTTGCCCGGCTGGTGTCGGCCCTCGCGAAGGCGGAGGAGGTTGCCGCCTTATCGAGGCCCTGGAGGGGGGTGGGCGAGCACTTGCTGGGATTGACACAGGAGGCCCGCCAGATCGCCCTCGACGGCTTCCTGTGCCATTCGGGGATCGACCGCGCGTCGGTCATCCAGGCCATAGACGATTTCGACCCCTCGGGACCGGCTTCCGAGGACGACCCGGTCATCTCCTACGCGACCCTTGCCGATTACGCCCGGATCAGTTCGGAGCAACGGTGGCTGTGGGAGGGGTGGATCGCCCGAGGTGTGTTGAACGTCATCGCCGCCGAGCCGGGGACCGGGAAGACGCGGTTCGCGCTCGACTTGGCCCGGCGACTCTGGTTCGGCTTGTCCTGGCCGGATGGGCAACCCAACCCCTGGCCCCCGGGAACCCGTACCCTCTGGATTCAGGCCGATCGGGCTTTTCCCGAAATGCTCGAGGCCGCTCGCGCATTCGGCTTGCCTGACGAGGCGATCGCGCTGGGATCTTCGCCCGACGATCCGATGGGTTCGCTCGACCTGGACGATCCCGAGACTCTGGCCGCGCTGTCGGAGCGTATCCAGGCTGCCGGCCCTGTCGTGGTCATCATCGACACGGTGATGATGACCACCAGCAAGAACCTTTGTCGCCCGGAGGACGCCCGGGCATTCTTCGCACCCATCATGGAATTGGCCGCCTCGTCGGTTGTGGCCTTCCTCGCTCTCACCCATCTCTCGAAGGACAAGGAGGCCCTGGGGCGGCGGATCGTCGAGAAGGCCCGGGTTGTCATCAAAATGACCAAGCCCGACCCAGAAGGCCAGCCGCACCGCCGTAGGTTCTGGGTTGACAAGACGGCCGCCCTGAACCCCCCGCCCCTCGGGGTCACGATGAGCGACAAGGGCAACGACTATGACTTCACCCCTCCAACCGAGCCCGACCCGAACAAGGGTGGCCGGACGCCCGACAAGCGTGAGAAGGCCGTCGAGTTCATCCGGTCCAAGCTCGCCGAACGCGACGGCCGGATCTGGACTGAGCTTGAGGTCGAATGGGAGGCCGGGGGACAGAGCGGCAAGACGTTCCGGCGAGCCGTCAAGGACATGGAAGCCGCCGGGGAACTTTCCACTGAAGGAGGGCCGGGGACTCGAAAGCAGAAGACCTTACACCAGGCCGGGGGCGACCCGGAAACCTCGCCCGACTTCCGGACAGAACCTCCGCACCCTATGAAATAAAAATTTTGTCCGGTTTCGAGACAATAACCCAAAACGTGACAGAACCTGGTTTTGGGAAGTTCTGTCCCTCAAAGGGTGAACAATGTCCAGAAACTTCGGGTCGGACCGACCCGATTGGAAGGCCGAGCGCGACCGGATCGACCTGGCCGCCGTGGTGACCGCGCGACTCGGCCCGGCTCCCGGTCGGACGGGAGAGCACGGCCGACGCCTCTGGTGGCATTGCCCGTTCCACGAGGACCGCAACCCGTCGCTCTGCGTCGAGCCCGGCAAGCCGTTCTGGCGTTGCTTCGGATGCGGCAAGAACGGCGACGCCGCGAATTTTGTGATGGAGCTGGAAGGGGTGCCGTTCCCGAAAGCCGCCGCCTCCCTGATCGGCGGAGGACCGCCCACGAGGCATCACACCAGCCCGCCGCCCCGACCCAGGCCGAAACCCCCGGCCGAACACTCGGGGTTGCCTCTGGAAGCCGCCCAGGCCCTCGTGGAGGAGTCGTCGGCCCGGCTCTGGACTCCCGAGGGGACCGAGGCCCTGGCCAGCCTGACGGGCCACCGATGCTTGACCCCGGAGACGATCCGGAAGGCCCCCCTCGGATGGACGCCGGGGGTCCGCATCCCGGCGAAGGATGGGGGGACCTATGTAGCTCGGGGGGTGGTCATTTCCTGGTACGAGGGGGACCGCCTGGCCCTGGTCAAGCTCCGCCAACCGGACGGGGAACGGCCGAAGTACGCCGAGGCCTTTCGCGATCGCCCGATACTCTACCCCGACCCCCGAGTCATCCGACCCGGTCAACCGCTGATCGTCGTGGAGGGGGAACTTGATTGCTTGCTCCTGGCACAAGAACTAGGCGAGCTGGCCGTCGTGGTGACGCGGGGAAGCGCTTCCAGTGGCTTCGAATCCGCCCGGGCTCTGATGAGGCCCGCCGCCCCCTGGTACATCGCAACCGACGCGGACCCGGCCGGGGACCGGGCCGCCGAGGGATGGCCCGCCCGGGCTCGCCGGGCCAGCCCTCCCTCGCCGTTCAAAGATTGGACCGAGGCCCGGCAAGCCGGTGTGAACTTGCTCCGTTGGTGGACCGATCGACTTGCGGGGATCGAGTCACCACCGCTTTTCAGTTGGGAGGAGTTGTCCCGTCAAACCTGGGGCGCCCCCCCGACCGACGCCGTGTCCATCGTCGTCCCTGGCGACTGGCGCAAGGTAGTCGCCGGCTGGCCCCATGACCGATGGATCGCCTGGCATCGCCGTTGGGGAGAGATGGCCCCGCCCGGGAGCGGCGCTGAGGCGATCGAAGCGGCTCAACGTTCGGCCTATGAGGAGCTGGCGTCCGGCGACGAAGGCCCGGAATTGTGATGACGCCAGCTTGCGCCATGATGCGACAGTATGCGACAATGGCCGACACTCCACAGGGAATCGAACGAAAGGCGGAAGGCAGATGGCCAGCGTTTTCAAGCGATCGAGGGATAAGAAGCGTCCGGGATCGTCCTGGTACATCGCTTACTCCGATGAACGGGGCCGCCGGGTGACGGTCAAAGGTTGCCCGGACAAGTCGGCGACCGAGTCCATGGCGCGGAAGCTGGAATCGGAAGCCGACCTCCGCCGCCGGGGGATCATCGACCCCCGGACCGACGCCTACGCGACCCACGAGGCCCGCCCACTGGCCGATCACGTCGCCGACTGGCATGCCTACTTGATCGGTAAGGGCTCGACTGTCAACCATGCCACCTTGAGCCGGAACCGGGCTACTCGCCTCGTGGAGCTATCCAAAGCCCGGAAGGCGTCCGATCTAACACCCTCGCGAGTCCAGGCCGCCTTGAAGGCGGTACGCGACGAGGGAGCGTCCCTCCGCTCGGTCCATCATTACACGCGGGTCATCAAGGGATTCTCCCGGTGGCTCTGGCGGGATGGCCGGATCAGGGAAGACAACCTGGCCCACCTGACCAGCCCGAACCCCGACGCGGATCGTCGCCACGAGCGGCGAGCCCTGACCCCCGAGGAACAGGCCGGGTTGATCCGGGCGGCCGAGGCTGGACGGGTGGTCTTGAAGACGAGCGGAGCGGATCGGGCCGCCCTCTACCGCCTGGCTCTCGGGTCGGGATTCCGGGCGAACGAGCTTCGATCCCTGACCCCTGAGTCTTTCCAACTGGATGGGGAACCCCCAACCGTCACGGTGGCCGCTGCCTACTCGAAGCGCCGGCGGGATGACGTCCAGCCGATTCGCCCCGACCTGGCCGAGGCCCTCCGCCCCTGGCTGGCCTCGAAGCCCGATGGACGGCCCGTCTTCGGCGATCTGACCAAACACACCAACCTCATCATCCAGGCCGACCTAGAGGCGGCTGGCATCCCCTACCGCGATGCCTCGAATCGGGTGGCCGACTTCCATTCGCTCCGCCATGCGTTCATCTCCGCCCTGGCGATGAGTCAGGCCCCGGTGAAGGTCACGCAAACCCTGGCCCGACACTCGACCCCGACTTTGACCCTAGGGGTCTACGCCCACGTCGGCCTGTACGATCAGACCGCCGCCCTGGAAGCGCTTCCCGACCAGACCGGCCCGATCGCCCCCAAGTCGGAACCCGCCTCATTGGCCGCGACGGGGACCGATTCCGTCAGCGCTCTGACAGCGCAGGGACAGCGCGCACAGGTCGGAAAGGGTCGGAAGGCGTCGGTCAATGTCGCGATTTTCGAGGGGGAATCGGGTCAGGGTTCGAGCGATTCGGCTTGTCACAACTCGTTGCAAGGGTCGGTCTTAGACAGTGCCTGTCGGTTAGAGACGGAAGCGGAGGGGCAGGGATTCGAACCCTGGGTAGGCTTGCACCTACTACGGTTTTCAAGACCGTCCCAATCGGCCACTCTGGCACCCCTCCGGTGATTTGTTGTTATGCTTATGCTTATTGACCGACTTCGTTGATCACGTCCTCGGAGACGTAGATCGGGACGTCGACCGTCACAGCGATCGCGATGGCGTCGCTGGGACGGGAGTCGACCTCGATCAACTCGCCTTCGTGACGGATCCGGAGCTTGGCGAAGTAGGTATGGTCGCGAAGCTCGCTGATGAAGATATCCTGGAGTTCTCCCCCGAGAAGGTCGATGGTGCTGGCCAGAAGGTCGTGGGTCAAGGGGCGAGGGGCGGGAAGCCCCTTCACTCGACGGTCAATGCTGGTGGCCTCGAAAATGCCGATCACGATCGGGAAGGTCCGCTCACCGTCCACTTCCTTGAGAAAAATGATCTGCTGTTCATTATTCTCGCTGATGATGATCCTGGTCAGTTCCATCTGCACGGCCACGTCGGTCGCCCCTTTCGCGCCGGCGACAGGCTTGCTGGTCAAGCCCCCGCGCCGAGCTTTGCCGATCCTCATCACTCTGGCAGTTTCCCTTGGATCGATTCGAGTCTCATCGATGATAAGGCCGCCTCGGTTGAGCGTCAACTTGGCGGACGACCTGGAAGCCAGGTCGGGCCTCACGATCGTTTCGACTGTCAGTCTTTCTGCAACGCCTCGATGGCCGCCTCGACGACGGCAATCTGCGCGATCAGTTCGGAGAGCTTGGACCTCAGCTTCTCGACGACCTCGGCCGGAGCCCGGCTGGTGAAACCCTCGTTGCCTAGCTTCGACTCGGTGGCGTTTTTCTGTTTCTCCAGGTCGGTCAAGGACTTCCGGAGCCTGGCCAGCTCGGCGGATTTGTCGATCAAGCCTTCGAGCGGCAGGATGATCTCGGCGTCTCCCAGGGCGAGAACTGCGCAATCTTTCGGCCGATCGGCCTGGGCGGCGATCGTCAGGGACTCCGAGTTGGTCAGCGCCTTGAGGAACGACTCGCCTGATCGGAGGATGGCGGCGACGGGTCCGTCGGCCAGGATGATCGGTCGGATCTTGGCCTTGTCGTTCACCTTGCGCTCGGCCCGGAGGGTCCGGATCGCCGTGATCTTCTCCTGCCACTGGGCGACGACCGACTCGGCATCGGGGTCGTTCCAGGCTTCGTGGGGAAAACTCGGCCAGGGGGCGATGCAGACGCTCTCGGCGGCGGGCATCGGGTCGGGAAAGCCCCGACTGGGAGCCACCTCGGCCAGGGCCTGCCAGATCGACTCGGTCAGGAACGGGACGATCGGGTGGAGGAGCCGGCAGAGGGCGTCGAGCACCCCGGCGATCACCCGCTGCGCGGTGGGCCGGGCCTCGGGGTCGCGGAGCCGCCCCTTGGAGAACTCGACGTACCAGTCGCAGACGTCGTTCCAGGTGAAGTCGCGGAGGGTCTTCGTCGCCTCGGCAAACCGGAAGGCTTCCAGATCCGCGGTCACGCTGCTCGTGGTCCTCGCCAGGAGGCTCAAGATCCATCGGTCCTCAACGGTCAGATCCGTGGGCAACACGGATGCGGCTTCATAGCCTTCGAGGTTCATCAAGACGAGCCGGGCGAAGTTCCAGACCTTGTTGGGGAAGGTCCGGGCCTGCTCGAACCGTTCGGAAGTGTTGACCTCGCGGCCGTCGGGGAGCTTGGCTTTCTCGACCGGAATCCGGATGTCCTGGGTCTCGGTGGCGAGCGATGCCAGGGCGAACCGCAGGGTATCGGCGCCGAAGAGGTCGATGATATCGACCGGGTCGATGCCGTTGCCGGCCGACTTCGACATCCGCTTGCCGTTGCCGTCCTGGATCACCGGATGGATGTAGACGTCCTTGAAGGGAACTTCCTTCATGTTGAACTGGCCGAAGATCACCATCCGAGCGACCCAGAGGGTGATGATGTCGCGGGCGGTCGACAGGACGCTGGTCGGGTAATACTTCTTCAGTTCCGGGGTTTCCTCGGGCCAGCCGAGGGTCGAGTGCGGCCAGAGCGCGGAGGAGAACCAGGTGTCGAGGACGTCGGGGTCCTGTTCGTACATCCCGCTGGATTCGAGGAAGTCGATGATCTCGCGATCATCCGCGTCCCGGACGCAGAGGAATGTTTTCGCCAACTCAGACTCGTTGCCGGGCCGTTGAGATTCGTCGCTATCCTCGTGAGCCGTGAGTGCGATCCGGCCCTCTCGTTCCCATCGATCGAGATTCGTCATGTATCGGTCGAAGAACGCACCTGTGTTCGGATAATGGCCCGGTTTGCTGTGCCAGACTGGAATCCGGTGGCCCCACCAGAGTTGCCGGCTGATGCACCAGTCGCGCTTCTCGCCGAGCCAATCGAGATAGCTCTTGGCATAACGCTCGGGGTGGATGGCCACCTGGCCCGAGGTCACAGCGTCCATCGCGTTTTGCGCCAGCTCATCCATCCTCACGAACCACTGGTCGGAGAGATAGGGCTCGATGGCCGTCTTGCTCCGGTCGGAAAGACCCACGCGGTTGGCGTGAGGCTCGACCTTCACGAGCAAGCCTTGCTCCTCAAGGTCGGCGACGACCCGCTTGCGGACCTCGCGACGATCGAGACCCGCATAAGACCCGGCGTTCTCGTTGTAGGTGCCATCGGGGTTGAGGAGGTTGATCATTTCGAGGTTATTGCGGAGCCCGGTGGCGTAGTCGTTGGGGTCGTGAGCGGGAGTGACCTTGACGCAGCCGGTGCCGAACTTGGGGTCGACGAGGATGGCGTCGGCGATGATCGGGATCGTTCGACCGGTCAGCGGAAGCGACACGGTCTTGCCGATCAGGTGCTTGTAACGATCATCCGACGGGTGGACGGCCACGGCGGTGTCGCCGAGCATGGTCTCGGGTCGGGTGGTGGCGACGTGGAGCGACTCGTCCGAGCCGGTCACGGGATACTTGATGGTCCAGAGCTGGCCGGCGGTGTCCTGATATTCGATCTCGTCGTCGGCCACGGCGGTCCGGAGCTGGACATCCCAGTTGACCAGTCGCTTGCCCCGGTAGATCTTGTCGGCCTGGAAGAGGTTGAAGAAGGTCGTCCGGACCGCCTTGGCGCACATCTCATCGAGGGTGAACCGGGTCCGGTCCCAGTCGCACGAACAGCCCATCAGCCGGAGTTGACTGAGAATCCGGGCCTCGTACTCGTCCTTCCAGGCCCAGATCCGGCGGACGAGTTCGTCGCGGCCGATGTCGTGGCGGGTCTTGTTTTCTTCCTTGCGGAGCCGGGTCTCGACGACGGCCTGGGTGGCGATCCCGGCGTGGTCGGTGCCGGGCATCCAGAGGGCGTCGTAGCCTTGCATCCGCCGCCATCGGATCAGGATGTCCTGGATCGTGTTATTGAGCGCATGCCCCAGGTGCAACGCCCCGGTGACGTTCGGCGGGGGGATCACGATGGTATAGGGCAGCTTGTCGCTGGACGGGTCGGCGTGGAAATACCCCTTTTCCAGCCAGAAGCTGTACCAGCGGCGCTGGGCGTCCTGGGGGTCGTATTGCTTCGGAAGTTCGGCGGTGCTCATGCGTGATCCGGGAGAAAAGTGGGCGATTCTAGCTTGAAGTCAAGACACCGGAACGAGAGGACGGTTCATCTCCAGGTCAGGAGCCAGCAGCTGAAGTAGGTCATGGCCATGGCGAGGGAGCAGAGGATCAGGCCGGGCTTGCCTCGACCGGCCCAGAGGGTTCGCCCGGCATTGATGTAGGTGGCTGTCACCAGAATCGCCAGGACGGTGAAGAGGATGTTGTTTCGAGGACCATCATGAGTGAGGAGGACCCGTCGCCAGTCGTATTTCCCGCACGAGTGAAGCACCAGGATGACAAAAGTCAGACTTGTCAGCACTCCCAACCCGCCGATGATCCAGCAGAACACCGCGATCGCCTCGTAGACGAATGGTCGCTTGATGTCCGCTTGTTGCGCGACGATCGACGCCTCGGGAGCCTGATAGGGATTGCCGGCATCGGCGGGACTCATGAGGAAAATACTCTCGGCGACAACCGGTCAAGAGAACAGAAAGGGGCCCAGAAAGCTCGAGGCGAACAACCCGACCGCGACGATCGTGAAGACGATTCCTCGACGGTCGCGGCTCCGCCAGAACGACTGGCCGGAGAGCCCGAAGGTGATCACGGACGACGCCAGCGGCACCAGAAGCATCGCCACTCCCAAATAGCGATATCGACCCGGAAAATTGACCGGATAGGTGATCGTCAAATAGCCTAACATGACGACGAGGCATAGAAGACATCCCGCCACGCAGAAACAAGAGACGGTCACCATGAACCTCGCCACCGTCCGGCGAGTCGGCGCGACGGTGATGAAGTTCTCGACGACAGGCGCCTCAGGAGCTTCATAGGGGTTAAGACCAG
>Ga0080006_1146277_pt1 | contig 11348 bp, 10 predicted proteins | sample RS3BMetagenome_FD_69209 | JGI IMG/M metagenome (GOLD analysis project Ga0080006, IMG submission 69209) | Ferric oxide microbial mat and aquatic microbial communities from Rainbow Spring, Yellowstone National Park, USA - RS3B (SPADES... ... | reverse complement strand
GGGGGGGGGGGGGAGTGGCACCCCGGGGGCGGGCCGCCGCAATCGTTCGACGGCCCGCCGGGGGTGGTACACTCTGGCATGATATCGAGGTGACGTATGCCGTGGTGGTCCCGGCCGACCACCCGTCGGCGAGGCCAAGCCGACAGCTTTACCGTGCGATTCATCAGGTGATCGCAGGTCATCTGAACTCTCTCGGAATCGCGGCGAGCCCCCGAGGTCCATCGGAGCAGGCCAGCCACGCCGCGAATCGTCCGTTTTTATGCTTTACCGATCGCGACGATGAGGATATCGTTTTTAATGACGTCAAGATCGTAGGAAGCGCTCAACGTCGACGCTCCGGGGCTGTTCTGCAACATGGATCGCTCTTGCTGGGACGATCGTGGAAAACGCCGGAATTGCCTGGCCTGAGTGATCTTGCGCCAATCTCATCGAGCCCTTCGGAATGGGGAACCATTCTTCGATCCCTCCTTCCTCTCGCTCTGGGACTCGACCCGATCGTGATGGACGCGATTCCCGATCCGATCTGTCGAAGAACCGAGACTCTGGTCGCGGAACGATATGGTGAGCCCGATTGGACTGGTCGCCGTTAAGCCCTTTTCCGTTCGCTTGTTAAGTTTTCCGGCTTCGACAAAATCAGTTCTTCCCGTAGACGATGGTCTCGTTTAAGATAAGACAGGTGTCCTCCAAACCCCAGGAAGACTCGCTATCCTCGTCTTCCTCTGCGGAACTTCGATCTCGTTCCATACATCATTCTCGCGGTTCGGCGGCAATATTTGCTGTCCGATTTGATCCACCGATGGACGTTGATAGATGACCCTTGGGGTCGGGACGTAGCCCATGAAAGCGCAATTGATCGTCGTCCAGGGAAAGCCGGAAGGAAAAACGATTCCGCTGGCTCTCCCGCAGTTCAAGATCGGCCGCGGGGAAGGGTGCCAGCTCCGGCCGAACAATGACCAGGTCAGTCGCGAACATTCCATGTTCGAGGTGACTTCGGACTCGGTTTTCCTCCAGGATCTTGGTAGCCGCAACGGCACCGAACTCAACGGCAAGAGGCTCAATCCCCATGAGCCGATGCGTCTGAAGAACGGCGACCTCGTCAAGGTCGGTCCCCTGACGTTCGCCGTCTCGATCGAAGGCGCAGTCGCCGCCTTGGCCCAGGTTCCTCTGGTTCCGTCGAAGAAAGCGGGCTCGGTCGACGATCTGAGTCATGACGACATCGGGTCGTGGTTGGTTTCGGACGCCTCGAAAGAGCCGCCCGATCGGCCCTCCGGTATTTACGGTGGCGAAACCCTGACGATTGAATCGTTCAAAGCCAAGGACAAGCCGGCGACTTCGCCGGTCGTGCCCGTGACCAAGGCGCCGGCCCCGATCACCAAGCCGGTCCCGGAACCTGAGATCGAGCCGGAGCCGGAGCCCGAGACCGACGCGGCCGAGGACGAAATCCAGCAATATCAAGAAGATGACGGCATCGAGGACCTTTCCGAAAAGGTCGAGGCCGAGATTCCTGAGGAATTCGTAGACGAGTCCAATCCGTTCTACGTCAAGAAAGCTCAGGCCGCGCCGGCCGCCTCCGCCAAGGAGTCGCAGAAAGATTCGAGCGACGCCGCCCACGATATCCTTCGCCGGATGATGGATCGCCGCAAGGCATCCAAGTCACAATAAGCCCAGGTTTCCGCTGGGAGAAGCAAGATTTGGCGACGGCGCCACCACTGCCGTCTCTTGATCGATCTCCGTTTCGAAAGACCCGGAGGCGTGAGCCTCTCCACCACGCCTCGTCTGCGGGCTGATGCGCGAAATCGACAAACCCCCGTCATTCTCCGGAACGCTTCTGTCCGAACTGATCGGGCGACTCGAACGAGAAATCGTCGGTCAGCGAGCTCTTCTCGAACGACTCATCGTGGCTCTCCTGGCAGGCGGCCACGTTCTGATCGAGGGTGTCCCCGGGCTGGCCAAAACTCGATCCGTCCGCGCGATCGCCCGGGCGCTGGATCTCCCCTTCCGCCGGATTCAGTTCACCCCCGACCTCCTGCCCGCCGACCTCACCGGAACCCAGGTCTATCGGCCGGCGACCGGAACTTTCGACGTCCGGACCGGGCCGATTGTGGCGTCGGTGGTGCTTGCCGACGAGATCAATCGAGCTCCTGCCAAGGTTCAGAGCGCCTTGCTCGAAGCCATGCAGGAAGGACAGGTCACCGTGGGTGACCAGACGATTCTCCTGCCCGAACCGTTCTGGGTTCTGGCCACGCAAAACCCGGTCGAGCACGAGGGGACTTATCCCTTGCCCGAGGCTCAGCTCGACCGATTCTTGATGAAACTGCATGTGGACTATCCGGATCGGGAGTCCGAGCTGGCCATGCTCGACCTGAGCCAGATGGGTCGATCCTTGCCGGTCGCGAACGACCTCGAGGATGGTTCTCGGATCGGTCCGGCGGACGTTCTCGCTCTTCGAGCCGAGGCCGCGACGATCCGGGTGGCGCCGAGCATCAAGGAGTACGCGGTCGACCTGGTCCGGGCCACCCGCGACCCGGCCGGTTATGGGCTCGACCTCGCCCCCTTGATCGAGCTGGGAGCCAGTCCTCGAGCCTCGCTCGCCCTGATCGCGACCGCTCGAGCCCACGCCCTGCTCTCCGGCCGTGACTTCGTGACGCCTCACGACGTCAAGAGCCTGGCTCGCGACGTGCTCCGACACCGGGTCCTCGCGAGCTTCGAGGCCGACGCCGAGGGGATCACACCCGACGATCTCATCGGTCGGGTCCTCGACCACATCCGGGTCCCTTGAGGGCGACGACCGATCTTCGGGTCAGTTCCCCGTGGCGACCGGCTCGGCGGTCTCGATCACTCTTTTGGTCTCGGCGTAGAGGCCGACGGGTCGGGTCGCGAGGAACCCCCAGAAGCCGAGCCCGAAGGCGAAGATCCCAAAGCTGATCACCTGAGAAATGGTCATCCCGGCGAAAAAGATTCCTTCATCATTGCGAAGTCGCTCGATCAGGAATCGGGTCACCGGATAAGCCAGGAGGAATAACCCCATGACCTGCCCATCGCGCTTCCGAAGTGGGTAATACGCCGAAAGCAGCAGGCAGATGATCAGGCCATCGATGGTCGAATAGATCTGGGTGGGATGGAGCGGGAGTGAAAAATCAAGGTCGGGAGCGATCTGATTATGCGCGACCTCGGAAGCCCAGGGAGGCGAGTTTCTGGGAAACTGGACCGCCCAGGGTAAGTGGCAGACATCGCCGTAACAGCAGCCGTTGAGGAAGCAGCCGAGTCGACCGATCGCGATTCCCAGGGCGAGAGCCGGGGCGATGGCGTCGAGCATCGGCAGGATCGGAAACCATCGTCGCCATCGATAGAAGAGAAACCCGGCCGTCCCGCCCAGGATGCTCCCGTAAAGCACGATCCCGCCGTTCCAGATCTCGAAGATCTCCGCCACGGTCTTGACCTTGTCGCCCCAGTACTGAACGACATAGAAGCCCCGGGCGCCGATCAGACCACCGATGAAGACGTACAGAGCCATGTCATAGATGGTCTCCGGATCGAGCTTTTCGCGACGAGCCCGCCAGGCGGCCATGTTCATCGAGCCGATGAAGGCGAAGAAGAGCATCAGGCCATAGCCGAAGATCTTCACGCCCACGCCGGGGATCTCAAACAGGATCTGCCGCATGCGTCTCGGCCCTCGGGAAGAATCAAGCAGGTAACAAGGCGTTATCGATCAGGCGGGCGGGTCCGACCTTCACGGCCAGCAAGGCCACCGAGGGATGACCCGATCCCACCCGGGTAATCGGATCCAGGGTCCCGGCCTCAGCGACCTCGGCATAGTCGAGACGGGCCAAGGGCTCCGATTCTATCGTCAACCGGAGGATCTGTCGAACCCGCTCGGCGTCCGTCTCGCCTTGCTCCACCGTGAGAATGGCCTGAGCCAGGGCTCTTGAAAGCACCACCGAGGCCCGTCGCTGGTCGGCATCGAGGTATCGATTCCGGCTGCTCATCGCCAGACCATCCGGCTCCCGGACCGTCGAGACCGCGCGGATTTCGACCGGGACATCCAGATCGGCTACCATCCGGCGAATGACCTGAAGCTGCTGATAATCCTTCGACCCGAAAAAGGCTCGGTCCGGTCCCACAATCTGGAAGAGCTTGAGGACCACGGTGGCCACGCCTCGAAAATGGCCGGGGCGGCTGGCCCCTTCGAGACGATCCGAGAGTTCAGGGACTTCCACGAAGGTCGAACCGGACCCGGCCGGATACATGACCTCGACGGTCGGGGCGAAGACGACCTCGGCGCCCCCTTTCCGGCAGAGTTCGAGATCCGCCTCCCAGGTCCTGGGGTAGCGTCGGAAGTCCTCGGTCGGCCCGAACTGGATTGGATTCACGAAGATCGAGACCACGACGACGTCCGACGCCGATCGGGCCTCCTCGATCAGCTTGAGGTGCCCCGCGTGCAAGGCTCCCATCGTGGGGACCAGGGCGACGACCCGCCCTTCGCGGCGAACTTGGTGGACGACGCCCCGAACCTCCTCGATCCGGCTGCAAACCTCGACGCGACTTTGACCTGGCATCTCACAACACTCCGCCGCGATGCGGGCATCGCGGGTTGTTGAGACAATCTTCGGCGATCCGGAGATCCTCGAGGAGCTCACCGCCGACAACCGTTTTTGATACGATTCGAGGGACATCCTCCATCGTGACCGGACCGTACCAGATTCCTTGCGGATAGATCACCACGACGGGACCATGCTCGCACTGGTCGAGGCAACCCGCCTGATTGGCCCGCGTGGTCGCGGCGACTCCAGCTTTTTTCAGCTCGCTTTTGAAAGCCTCACGAAGCGACTGACGGCCATCGGGGTCGCAGCTTCCCCGGGAATGGCCGGGGATTCGAGTGTTACCGCAGACGAACAGGTGATGACGGAAGGCGGGCATGGCAGGTCCGGGCGGTTTGGATCGAGGAATGAGGCGACTTGGCCCCAATGCGCTTCGCCTGTTATGGTGGGGCTGTCGAGGCTCGGGGTCAAGTCCGATCAAGGCGGCGGTTTCTGGGGGTCGATAGCTTTGAATGCTCCTCCCGTCGATGCTCAGACCTGGTTCTTCTTCCGGCTCCTCGAATCGGCGGCCCAGCCGTTCGTCGCCGTCAACCTCGACCTCCGCTTCGTCCTGGTCAATCCGGCCTTCGAGACCTTGACGGGCTACTCCGCCCAGGAACTCTCGAGCATGACCGTTGATCAGATCACGCCCGAGGCATGGAAGGCCTCCGGCAAGGAGGCGATCGGCATCCTGCACTCGACCGGGAAATCGGTCCGATACGAGAAGGAATACCTCCGCAAGGATGGCTCGCTGATCGCCGTGGAGGCGTGCGTCGACCTCGATCGCGACGAGTCGGGCCATGTCCGGGGCTACTTCTCGTTCGTCACCGATGCCAGCGAGCGAAAACGAGCCGAGCAGGCGCTTCGCGACTCGGAGGATGAATTTCGCCGACTCTACGACGAGGCCCCCTTCGGCTATCACGAGATCGACCTTCAGGGCCTGATTGTCAAGATGAACCGGACGGAGTGCGAGATGCTCGGCTATTCGCGAGGGGAGATGATCGGCCGGCCGATCGTGGATTTCGTGGCGGAAGATCAACGCGAGTCCGCCCGGATCGCCGTGATGGAGAAACTCCAGGGCGAACGGGCTCTGATCCCGATCGAACGACCCTATGTGACCCGGGACGGCCGCCGCCTGATCCTGGCGATCCAGGAGCGATACCGGACCGATACCTCGGGACGGGTCGTCGGAATCCGGAGCACGCTCCAGGATGTCACCGCGAGGAAGCAGACCGAGGCGGCTCTGGTGGCCTCTGAACGGCGGGCCCGTGCCCTGTTTGAAGGGATCGAGGACATCGTCTTCGTTCACGACCTCGACGGCCGGGTGCTCGACGCCAATCCCGCCGCCTGCCGCAAGCTCGGCTATACCCGCGAGGAGTTTCTTCAACTCCGGACGAGTGATCTCGACGACCCGGAATTCGCCGCCGGCTTCTCGGATCGGCTCAAGAACCAGCTGGAGCGGCGGCATGTCTCGTTCGAGGGGCGGCATCGCACCAAGACCGGCGTCCTGGTGCCGGTTGATATCAGCACGTCGTTGATCCAGCTCGAGGACAAGGTCGCCGTCCTGGCCGTCTGTCGCGACATCACCGAGCGCAAGGCGCTGGAGGAAACGCGTCGTCAATTCGCCGAGGCCGAGTCGCGGAATGCTCGCGAGATCGAGGCGAAGAATCGCGACCTCTCCCGCTCCGAGGTCCGTTACCGACGACTGACCGAAGGGGCCCATGACGCCATCGTCGTTGCCGACCGTGAAGGGCGGATCACCCTGTTCAACCCGGCCGCCGAGCGGACGTTCGGCTACCGGGCCGACGAGGTGATGGGGCAGTCGGTCGCCAAGCTCATCCCCAGGATCGTCCAGGGAGGTCAAGGAATGGCTCCGATGGTCGGCCGGACCGTCGAGCTGATGGGTCGTCGCGAGGATGGCGAGGAGTTCCCGCTCGAACTTTCGCTTGGGGTCCTGGAGTGGGAGGGGGAGATCCAGTACATCGGCTCGATTCGCGACCAGACCGAGCGGCAACGGATGCGGGCCATGCTGGTCCAGTCCGAGAAACTCGCCTCGATCGGCCTGCTGAGCGCCGGGGTCGCTCACGAGATCAATAACCCTCTCGCCTACGTCGGCAATAATCTGGCGGTCCTCGAACGCGACTTCAAGGGCGTCCTGGCGATGATGAGCGGCTACGAGGAGATCCACCCCATCCTGGAGAAGGTCGCCCCCGAGAAACTCGAGAAGATCAAGGAACTGAGCGACGATCTCGACTGGCCTTATGTCCGGTCGAATCTGGAACGGATGCTCAACCGGACCCGCGACGGAGTTCAGCGCGTCGCCAACATCGTCCAGAACCTCCGAGGCCTGGCCCGGACCTCGCCCCCGAAGCTCGAAGCGGTTTTCATCCCCGAACTGATCACGCCGGCCCTGGAGATGATCCAGGGACGAATCCGACGGCGAGGCGTGGAGGTGATCCAGGATCACCAGTCGCCTCGTCGGGTGATGTGCGTGGCCCCGCAGATCAGCCAGGTGGTTCTCAACCTTCTGGTCAACGCGATCCAGGCGGTCGAGACCTCGGGAAAGGACGAGGGAGGGCGAATCGAGGTCCGGACCCGGCCGATGGGCGACTATTATGTCATCGAAGTGGTCGACGATGGTTGCGGGATCGACCCCGAATCGATCCCGAAGTTGTTCGACCCGTTCTTCACGACCAAGCCCGTCGGCGAAGGCACGGGCCTGGGTCTGTCGATCAGCCACGGGATCGTCACCGGGCACGGCGGCAAGATCGAGGTCGAGAGTGCGCCGGGAATGGGGACCCTGTTCCGGGTCCTGCTCCCTTTGAATCCATCCACGAGCTGATCAGAGTCCCGAGATTCGAGGTCGAGGCATGAAATCATCCGCGAAATACACGCTCCTGATCGTCGACGATGAGCCCGATGTTTGCGACTCGGTCCACGACTTGCTTCGTCGCGAGTTCCGGGTCCTCAAAGCGCATAGCGGCCAGGAGGGATTCCGTTTGATGCAGGAAGAGGAAGTCCACATCATCATGACCGACCAGCGGATGCCCCAGGTCTCGGGGGTCGAGCTGCTGACCCGGGTCAAGGCCCGGAACCCCCAGGCTGTGCGGATGTTATTCACGGGTTATGCCGACCTGGAATCGATCATCGCGGCGATCAACCAGGGGCACGTTTATCAGTTTCTGAAAAAGCCCTGGCAGCCCGAGGAGCTGATTGAAGCGGTCCGGCAGGCGGCCGTCGAGTACGAGCGGATCATCGCCGAGGTGGACGAGTCGGAAAAGCTTCGACAGGAAATCGCCATCCTCCGTCAACGGGTTGACGCGCTGGAGTCCGAGGTCCGTCGCCTCGGCGGTAGTCCCACAGTCGCCGGTTGACGGCCGGAATCATCCTGATTCGATGGAGTCTGGAGAGACGTTGATGCAAGGGCGGCGACATACCCTGTTGATCGTGGACGACGAGCCCGACGTCCTGGAGAGCCTCCGCCACCTGTTTCATCGCGCCTATCGGGTGATCACCGCCGAGGCGGGCCAGCCCGCCATCGAGATGCTCGGTCACGAGGACGTCCACGTCATCCTCTCCGACCAGCGGATGCCCGGCATGACCGGCGACGCCTTTCTCGCCCAGGCCCGACACGTCCGCCCCGACGCCGTCCGGATGCTCTTCACCGGCTACGCCGATATCCAGGCTGTCATCAACGCGGTCAATGAAGGTCGGATCTTTCGGTATATCCTCAAGCCCTGGGACCCGGTCGAGCTGGAAGGCGTCATCAAGCAGGCCGCCGAGCAATACGAACTGCTCGCCGAACGGAAGCGGCTGATCGAGCAGCTTCAACTGGCCAACGCCCAGCTCACCCAGGCCAATCAGGAGCTGGCCGAGGCCAATCTCCTGAAGGGGGCCTTCATCGAGGTCGCCAGCCACGAGTTCAACACGCCGATCACCTTGGTCCTCGGCCTCAGCGAACTGCTCCTCTTGCTCAACGCCGAGCGCGACCCCCGCGAGCGGGAAGTGGTCGAGCGGATCGCCGGGAGTGCTCGCCATCTCGCCAAACTCGTGGCCAACACCCTGACCCTGATGCGAGCCGAGGACTTCCGGCAAACCCTCCGCCGACAGCCGGTCCGGCTGGCTGACCTGCTCCGGGACGTCGCGGCCCGCGTGGAACCGTTCGTCACCGCTCGCCATCAACGCTTCGAGATCCAGATCGCTGAAGATCTTGGCGAATTCTTCATCGATCCGGCCAAAATTGGCGACTCTGTGCTGAATCTTCTCACCAACGCGATCAAGTTTACTCCCGATGGCGGCGAGGTCTCGCTGGCTTGTCGGCTCGAATCGGCCGACGAGGCGGTGATCGAGGTGGCCGATCGAGGGATCGGCCTCGAACCTCGCGCCCTCAAGCAGATGTTTCAGCCATTTTTTACCGAGTTCGACCCGAGTCGTCACTCCTCGGGCGACTTCGGTTTCCAGAAACGCGGTCTGGGACTGGGTTTGAGTATCGTCCGGCAGTTTGTTGAACTGCACGGCGGAGCCGTTTCCGCCCAGAGTACGCAGGGCGAGGGGACCCGGATCACGATCCGTCTTCCGCGTCAACCGTTCCCATTGCGTCAACTTGGAGTAGAATGATTGATACCGACACAACCCACAGCATCCGATGAGCGGGCGGCAAGAGCGATGGACCTGGGTGGTCCTCTGCCTCCTGGGCCGTTGACACCGAGGTGATAACCTGATGCCGAAGGCACTGATCGTCGAGGACGAGCCCGAGGCCAACGAGCTCCTTTCCCTGTTGGTCCAGCTTCGGGGCTACCAGACCGATTGCGCTTTTACCGGGGGAGAAGCTCTGGAAAAAGTCGAGAAAATCCGACCGGACATCGTTTTCCTCGACCTCATGCTTCCCGATATCAATGGTTACGATGTCTGTCGAGCCCTCAAGTCCAGTCGGGACACGAGCGCCATTCCGGTCGTGATGGTGACGGCCCGGCTCGCGGCCGAGAACCGGGTTCAAGGGTTTCGGGTCGGTGCCACCGACTTCATTCCCAAACCGTATACCCCGGATCAGATTTTCGGCGCGATGGTCCAGGCCGACACCTGGACCCGGCAGCTTGCCGAAGCCGAGGACGAGGGAACCATCCCGCTCGACGCTCGACAGGATGTCGCCCATCTTCGCGACGTCAACCGGCTCGTCAGTCTGCTTCTCGAACGAACAACGCTTCCCGAAGAAGCCGCGAGAGGTCTTGGTCAGGTCCTTGGCGACCTCTCGCTTCGAGCGGTCGACTGGGGTTGTCGAAACGGCAAGGGATTGGTCGCGACCCTGCACTATCGATGGAACCCGACCGAGGTGGTCATCACCTTGAAGGATGAATCCCACTGGTTTGCCTCGGATGCTTCGGGTCATCCCGAGGGACTGGGCGGAATCCTCGCCCGAGGGCGTTTCGACGAGGTCTCTCGCAACGACGCGATGGGTCAGGTCGTGATGGTCCGCCGATTTATTCCGGTCCTGTCGCGAGAGCGCATCCCTTGATCAGGGGAGGTCTGAGGTGACCGAGGGCGAGGGATCACCGAGCATGTCCGATCGGGCCCTGGTCCGCGCGATTCTGACCTGGGGCGGTGATTTCAGCGCGATCGGCTCCCGGCTCTCGGAGTCCTGGCAAGAGCGGATCGAGACGGCCCGTCGAGAAATCGTGAGCGAATCGCCGGAAGAGACATCGGCGATCCTTCTTGCCGATCATCAGGCGTCCGTCCGTCCTGATTTTTCGAGGATTCATCCCACCTGGTTGGTCCGGGCCCTCCGATCCGAGTCCGGGGCCGTCCAGCGGACCGTCACCGCTCACTCTGCCGAGCCGATCCGCTCCATCCTTCGCAAAGGGCTTGATCTGACTGACGGGGATCTCGCCACCGACCGCGAGCCCGACGCCGAGGCGGTTCGATGGGCCACGAAGCTCTGGTCGGAGCGACTGGTCGGCGACGTCGCCGAGATCGATTCCGACCCGACCGTCGTGGTGGCTTTGACCCGGCTCGAACCGAAAAATCTTTTTCGGCTCGTCAAAGTTTGCGGCCTGGTCAAGCACGCCTTCACCATCGAGGGGAATGGTCTGAGCGGACTCGACGAAACTCTGGTCCGGTTCACGGACATCGACCGCGTCCGCCTGGGGTTCTTCAAGCGGCATATTGGAGTGGCCGACCCTAAAATCGTGGCCCTGGCCCGCAAGGATTTCCCGGTCATTCAAGGAGATCGCCGCCGGGGTCACGCCCTGATGGGGCTGGTGACGTTGAGCCGGCTTCTGGGTGCCGTCGAGCCGCATCGCTCTCGATGGGCCTTGCAGCATCTGCCCTATCCGATCGCCCGGGTCATGCGAGCCCAGTCGAAGTTGCTGGCGACATCGAGGTCGATCGTTTCCTGGGAGAAGTGGGTGATCGACGCGGCCTGGTGGCGACTCCAGTGCGAGGCCAGGCTTCCCAGATCGCGAACCTCGCGAACTCAGGGCAAAGCGAGGGCCCGGTCGTGAGGATCAGCGAAGGCTCCGACTCCCGGGAGGCCCCCCCCTCGATCGTTCGATCCCCGGGCGATGCCTGTCCGCTTGGCCCTCTTCCCCAGCTCAATCGTCGCCAGGTCCGGCTCGAACAACGACTGGCCGCGATCGGGTCGTCCGGTCTTCGGGCGGGGGTCACCCCCCCCCTTTTGGGGGGGGAAGAAAAAGCCAGAACCACACGCCGACGAGAGTCGACGGGAGGGGGCGGGGGGGGGCGGCGGGCGGCGGGAGGGGGCGGCGCGGGCGTCCG
>Ga0080006_1100257_pt1 | contig 11349 bp, 14 predicted proteins | sample RS3BMetagenome_FD_69209 | JGI IMG/M metagenome (GOLD analysis project Ga0080006, IMG submission 69209) | Ferric oxide microbial mat and aquatic microbial communities from Rainbow Spring, Yellowstone National Park, USA - RS3B (SPADES... ... | reverse complement strand
CCCCGCCTCGGTGCTGGCGCGCGGGCGCGATCAGGTCGAGATGCCTCCAGACGGGGAGAAATCGTGCTCCTCTTCGAGGAGCACCCTCTTGACAAGAGTCGCTCCTTCAGGAATGACCAGGCCGGCTCTCCGGACCCGGCCGAAGGCGGCCGGCTCTCCGGACCCGGCCGGACCGGGTCAGTCCCTGAAGTTGCTGAACTGCAGCGGGATGCCGAAGTCCTCGGCCTTGCAGGCGGCGATCACCGCCTGGAGGTCGTCTCGCTTCTTGCCGGTGACCCGTACCTGGTCCCCCTGGGCCTGCGAGCTGACCCCCTTGAGACCCATGTCCTTTACGAACTTGTTGAGGCGCTTGGCGTGCTCCTGGGAGATGCCGGCCCGGATGGCGATCCGCTGCCGGGCCGCCCCGCGCGACGCCTCTTCGATCTTGCCCGGGTCGAGCGCTTTGAGCGAGACCTGTCGCTTGACCAGCTTCTCCTCGAGCACCTGGTGGAGCGCCCGCAGGCGGTCCTCGGTCGAGGAGTGCAGCACGAGCTCGTTCTCGCCGAGCTCGATGCTCGAGTCGGTGTTCTTGAAGTCGAACCGGGTGGCCGCCTCCCGGTTCGCCTGGTCGACTGCGTTGCGAACCTCCTGCATGTCGACTTCGGAGACGATGTCGAAGGTGGGCATGGCGATCACCCTACCGCCAACCCTCCGGACGACTCCGGTGCGCTGCGGGGCCGGCCGGCGGCGTACCGGAGCCGGCTGATCGGGGCGAGTAATCTGCCCGGCGGGTCGGTGTCCGAGTGGCCAAAGGAAGCAGACTGTAAATCTGCCGGCACAGCCTACGGGGGTTCGAATCCCTCCCGGCCCACCTCGAGGGAGACCAGATCGCCGTATTCGAACTGGATCTCGGTATTTGAACTGGCGCCAGTCAGCAGCCGAGCGCGTAGCTGAGCGCTGAGCACACTCTGGCCATGATGTCCTCGCCGACGCGCCCGATGGGACCGGATAGGGATCCCTGGGCGATGGTGTGAAGCCCGTCGCAGTTGATCACTGAAGGCCGTTCGAGGCCGACCTCGACGTGGTCGATGTCGACCTCTGCGGCGAGACCCCGGATGGTGGTGGTGATCTCGGCGACCGTGACCAGGCTGCGCGCGTCAAGCACTTCGGATCGGGTGAGCAGTAGGACGGGACGCCTCTTTCGACCTACCTCGGCCAGCCAGAGTTCGCCGCGTCTCATTGCTCGCCCCATGCTTCAACATCGGTCCACGAGGTGTCTACGCGTTCGGGATGTTGCAGGTACGCCTCCCGGTCTGCGCGCGCGAGGGCGGCACGTACGGCATCAGCGACTCCCTGGCGAGCGGCGGCCGAGATGTTCACGCCGAGTCGACGAGCGCGCTCAGCCAACTCCTCGTCCATCGTGAAGGTCGTCCTCAGTGAAGGCATACAAGCATGCTACCAGTGACTGATAGCATAAGTAGCTAGCGTCACGCGGTGTTAGCAGCATCTGCGGCGACGCCTGCGAGGGTCAGCACACGTTCCCGCACGTCAGGCGAGTTCGAATACGAGTGCCTACGGCCCACCACAACCACGTCATCGCGGCCGCGCGGGTGATGGCTCGCCCGAGCTCCCTCTGCCGGGGGGTGGTCGACAGCAGGTTAACTCTGGCGAGCCACGAACTCGTGCATGCCTGGAACGGTGAACGCCAGAAGGCCTCGCTCGGGAGCGTAGACGAGGCCCTTCTTGATGAGCTCGACGCGAGCAACCGAGATGTCCGAGGTCCTCGCTTTGCCTGCTGCGATGGCGATGTTGGCGACGGGTGCCGGCTCCTCACCACCGAGCTGGGCGAGCGCACGCATTACGTCGCGTTGAGCAGGAGTTGCGCGTTCCCATCGAGATCGATAGAGGCGGTCGTCGACCTCTCGCCTTGCGGCCTCCAGGCCGACCTCCACGTCGTCGGCATCGATGACGTCGGTCCGAGCTGCGTCCCATACGTGCTTGCCGATTGCTTGAAGGAAGTAGGGATAGCCGCGAGCAATATCGAGTGCCATCTCCAGTGCATCGGAGTTCCACTCGACGTCCAGATCGTGAGCGGGAACGACGAGTGCCTCTCTGGCGGCGTCCGGATCGAGGAGACCGATGTTTCGATATTCGTACAGCCGTTCGGCGTAGCTCGTGGCGTCGGCAAGTTGAGCCGGCAAAGAAGGCAATCCGGCCCCGACGAAGAGAACCGGGGGTGCCGGGTCGAGCTGGCCGAGATGGTGGACAGCGGTGTTGATTGCCGCCAGGGATTCTTGGGGCGCGTCCTGGAGTTCGTCTATGAGGATCAGCACGCCGATCCCGAGGTCGCGGGCAGTCTCGGACATGACTTCAAGCAAGCTTGAAAGGTCGTCTCCGAGTCGGCCGGTGTCGGCGATGCCACGTATGGCGTCGATGTCGACCCCGACCGAGAAAGCACCAGTCGGGTCGACCCGAAGGCTGAAACCCTTGAGCACGCCGAGCAGTCGTCGCAGGGCAGGCTCTGGATGGTAACCGGTTGCTCGTCGCATGCTGGCCGTGAGCGCCCGGCTGAGAGCGGCCGGCAGTGGCCCGCTCGCGCCCACCTCGATCTTCGCCGTGATCCATTGACGCGTCGTCGCCCGAGCGAAGAGCTCGCCGAGGAGCACCGTCTTCCCTACTCCCCGAAGGCCGTTGAGCACCCAGCTTCGATCACCTTCGCCCTTGGTTTCGGCTCGAGTTTCAAGTACCCCGAAGTCCTCGAGGAGAGAGCCCCGACCGGCGAGGAGGGGGGGCCGCCGCCCTGCTCCGGGCCGGTAGGGGTTGTCGACTGGGTTCACGGCGCGACCGTATCAGGGTTTGTAGCTACATGTACACGAATGCCTTACCCTACCTTAGAAAGCGTTATATTCTGTGGGAGGAAACGCCGGGAGACCGAGTCCGACGAGCCGTTCTGGCAAGTCGTGGCGCGCCAGTTCACTCGGATCGTCGCCGCGCTGCCCACCGGCGCACGCCGGGTACCGATCCTCGGTGCCCTCGTGGCTGCAACGGCCATCGTCGGGCAGATCCCGGTGGTCACGCAGGACGACGACTACGACGCCATCTTGGGGGCCCAGGTCATCGGGGTGTGACGCCCCGCTGGCGAATCCCCGCAGTCAGGGCGAGCGCTTGGTGACGTCGCGGCCGATGTCGGCGGTGGCCGTCCCGCCGGCACCTGCCCTTGCGGTGGGGGCGGCAGCCGTTACAATGAGGTTACGGAGTAGTTGCCGCCCGGGCTGGGTACTGGTCCGGGCACCCGGCGGCGCACCTCCCCAGGTGGGCCCCGGCGCAGTGGTCGGCCGTCCCCGGGGCGGGCCCCGGGAAGTTCCCCCACGTCGAGGTTCCAGTGGCAGACACGCCGAAGAGCAGCGCCCCGCCGACTGGCCCCGCCGCCGGCGGGACAGTCTCCGACCGCGCCATGGCGCTCTGGACGCGCAGCCGCGACCTGGCTCACCGCAGCGGCGACGCCGCCGTCGCCTGGTCCGACCGGATCCGCTTCTGGCTCGAGCTGGCCAAGGTCCGCCTGCTGCCGTCGTCAGTGCTCGCCGGGCAGATGCGGCCGGACGAGGACGACCCCGACGACTGGCGGTTCCTGCGCCGCCCGGCGCTGCTCGGGTTCCTGGCGCTCGTCGCCGTCGTGGTCGGGGCGTCGCTGACCAGCTCGCCGTTCAAGCTCGAGATGAGCGGGACGTGGTTCTTCGGGGAGCCGGCCAGCGGGGGGGCGACCCAGAGCTTCATGCTGTTGGGCCTGGTCGCCGTCTACGGGGGCCTGGTGCTGTTGATGAGGGTCTGGTACGGGCTGATGAAGGCCCTGGCCCGCCGGCCGGGCGTCCCGATGTCCCACCTGGCGTGGATCCTCTGCCTCTGGATGCTGCCGATGCTGGTGGTGGCCCCGATCTTCAGCCGCGACGTCTTCTCCTACGCCGCCCAGGGCGAGATGGTGAGCCACCACATCAACCCGTACCACTACGGTCCGGGGACTCTCGGCGCCGGCCCGTACGTCAACCCGGTCGACCCGCTGTGGATCAACACGCCGGCGCCGTACGGGCCGCTGTTCCTCATGATCGACGGGTTCCTGGCGAGCGCCAGCCTGCACCACCAGCTGGTGACGGTTGTCCTGCTCCGCCTCTTCGCCCTGGCCGGGGTGGCGCTCATCGCCTGGTGCATCCCGAAGCTGGCCCGCTCCTACGGGCGGGATGCCGGCCCGATCTACGTCCTCGCAGTGCTCAACCCGTTGGTTGTCCTCACACTGGTCGGCGCCGCCCACAACGACTCGGTGATGATCGGGTTGCTGCTCGCCGGTCTCACTGCCGCCCGCTACAAGCACCCGGTGTGGGGGGTGGTGCTCTGCACCCTTGCCGCCGCTATCAAGGCCCCGGCGGCGCTCGGGATCGTCTACGTCGCCTGGAACTGGACCGGCACCGGGCTCCCGTGGCGCCAGCGTGTCCGGCCACTGGTCAGTGCCGGGGTGATCGCCCTGGCGATCATGGCGGCGTTCTCGCTGGTGAGCGGGCTCGGGTGGGGGTGGGTGGCGAATCTCGAGACACCGGGGACCGTCCGCAGCTGGCTCGCCCCGGCGACCGGCATCGGGATGCTGCTCTCCGGGCTGGCCCACGCAGTCGGGCTCGGCGTCTCGTCGGCGTCGGTGCTCTCGGTCACCCGGGTGCTCGGCTTGACGGGTGCCGCCGGCTCGTCGGTCTACCTCCTGTGGCACAGCGACCGCGTCGGCTCGATGAGGGCCATCGGGCTCAGCCTGCTGCTCTTCGTCGTGCTCGGGCCGGTGGTGCAGCCGTGGTACCTGACCTGGGGGGTGATCCTCCTGGCCATCGTCGCCACCGGGCGGCTCCGCTCCTTGCTGATCGCCCTGTCGGTGGCGTCGCCCTTCATCGGACTGCCGGGGGGGCGCACCCTGCTCGACCAACTGATCCACTCCAACCCGCTGGCGGTGGCGGCGGCGCTGCTGGTCCTGCTCGGCGTGCTGCTGGCCCCGATCGGCCGGTGGGCCACCGCCTGGCGCGACCCGCTCGACGTCGAACTGCTGGACGAGGCACCCGACGAGCTGACCGGCGACGGCCAGGCCGAGCCGGCGCTCGGCGTCTGACCCGGCCTCGTCCTCGCTCAGCCGCGCCGCTACGGTAAGGCGTCGTCGGCGGCGCGCCGGCTCGCCGGTCGGACAGGCCGACTGGCCCCCGCCGCCGGGCGACCCGACTGGCCCCCGCCGCCGGGCGACCCGACGGCGGCCATGCGGATCGTGGCCAACACCCTGAGCCTCGCACCGGGCTCGGGGATCGACACCTACGCCCTCCAGATCAGCCGGCAGCTGGCGGCCCGTGGCCACGAGCTGCACGTGCTCGCCCAGCGCGACGGCGAGCTGCGCGACGACTGGGCGGCCTTCGCCGCCGGCGTCACGGTCTGCGGCGATTTTTTCCACCCGCCGATCGGGCCGCCGCACCTCCGCCGCCCGGCCGCCCTGGCGGCCTGGCTCGGGGCGCTGGCCAGGGCGGTGGCCGCCGGCCGCCGGTGCGACCCGGCGGTCGTCTTCGCCAACGACGCCCAGTTGTTGCCCTGGGCGGTGGCCTGCGCCGGCTCCCGGCCGGTGGTCTGCCACCTGCACAACCAGCTCGGCGGGCAGTCGCTCGGCCGCCAACGTCGTTTCATGGCGAACCGGGTCGACCGGTTCGTCGTGCCGTCGGAGTTCTTGCGCGACGACTGGGTGCGGGCCGGGCTCCCGGCCGGCCAAGTGGCGGTGGTCCGCCAACCCCTCGACCTGTCGTCGTTCCCGGTGGCCACGCCGGCCAGCCGTGCCGCCGCCCGCCGGCCGCTCCGGATCGCCCCGTCCGCCTTCGTCGTCGCCTTCGTCGGCCGGCTGGTGGTCGACAAGGGGGTCGACGTCCTCCTCGACGCCTGGAGGCGGCTCGACCTGGCGCCCGAGGCGGGGCGCCTGGTCCTGATGGGGCAGGTCTGGCCGCCGGACTACGCCGACCGGCTGGTCCGGCGGGCCGACCCCGACCGCTGCCTCTTGCTGGCCCCGGGCCGGGACGTCGTCCCGCTGCTCCACGCCGACGACGTCGTGGTGCTCCCGTCGCTGTGGCCCGAGGCCGGGCCCCGGGTCCTGCTCGAGGCGATGGCGACCGGTTGCCCGTTCTCGCCTCGGCCGCCGGGGCTTGCCCCGAGATGCTCCCCGGCGAGCTGGCGAGCCCCCTCGTCGCACCCGGTGACGTCGAGGCCCTGACGGCACGGCTGTCGAGACTGCGGGACTGGCGCCGTCGCGACCCCTCGCTCGGGACCCGCTGCCGGGAGCAGGTGGCCGCCCACCACTCGGCCGAGGTGGCCGCCGACGAGCTCGAGCGCCTGTTCGCCGCCGGGCGGGTGCAGCGGGCGTCCTCGGCGTAACGACCGGGCCGGCAGCCGGAGGTGCGTCGCCCGCCGGGGCCGGCGGCCGGAGGTGCGTCACAGGAGCCGCTGGAGCTCGACGACGTCGAGCCAGCGCCCATGCTTGCGGCCGACCTCCCGCTCGGTCCCGACCATCTCGAAGCCGCAGGCGAGGTGGAGGCCGATCGAGACCTCGTTGTGGCCGACGATCCGGGCGATCATGGCGTGGAACCCGTGGCGGCCGCCTAGGCGCACCAGCTCCTCGAGCAGCGCCCGGCCGACCCCCTTGCCCTGGTGGGCGGGGTCGACGTAGACGGAGTCCTCGACCGTCGTGGCGTAGGCCGGCCGGTCGCGGAACGGCGAGAGGGTGCCGAAGCCGAGCACCTCGCCACCGTCGCCGACGGCCACCACCGCCGGGTGGGCACCGCTGTGGTCCTCAAGCCAGGCCAGCTGCTCGGCGGGGGTCCTCGGCACCAGGTCGAAGGTGTTCGTCCCACCGACGACTTCGGCGTTGTAGAGGGCGCGGATCGCCTCGGAATCCTCGGTGGTCGCCGGCCGGATCCGCATCGGACCGGGATGGTACCCATCACCGACCAGGGCGGGGGAGACGTCGGCGGGACTACAATGGCACGTCGCGGCCGGGACGGCTGCGGTGCCCCCTTAGCTCAGTCGGCAGAGCACAGCCATGGTAAGGCTGGTGTCGTCGGTTCGATTCCGACAGGGGGCTCGCCCTGGCGGCGTAGCTCAGTTGGTTAGAGCACACGGCTCATAATCGTGGGGTCGCGGGTTCGAGTCCCGCCGCCGCTACCAGCTCGGGGGAAGACCCGGGCGACGCACGGGAGAAGAAGAGGCACCAAGTGGCGAAGAACGAGAAGCGGGTCCAGGTGACGCTCGCCTGCGAGGTCTGCAAGCGGCGGAACTACATCACGACGAAGAACAAGCTGAACGACCGCGAGCGGATCGAGATGCAGAAGTACTGCCGGTGGGACCGGCGCCACACCCTCCACAAGGAGACCCGCTGAGCCCCCTCCCGGTGGCCGGTGCTAGCCTTTCCCCTTGCTCCCCAGGTCAGGTGGCACGGACCGCCCGCCGAAGGGACGACTGACGTCGGTCCGCCGAGGGCAGTAGCTCAACTGGTAGAGCACCGGTCTCCAAAACCGGCGGTTGGGGGTTCGAGTCCCTCCTGCCCTGCTCGGAGCCTGTGATCGTCCGCAGGGCCGACACCGAGTACATCCGAACCGAGGCAGGAAGACCGTGAACCGCGAGACCAAGCGCATGATGCAGCGCCAGGGCCAGATGGAGGCCGACGGGTCGCCGTCGACCCGCAACCGTCCGCCGGCGACGGCGTCCAAGCGTCCCCCGACGCGGTCCCGCACCTCGGTCGCTCAGTTCTTCCGTGAGATCCGCGACGAGCTGCGCCAGGTGGCGTGGCCCTCCCGGGCGGAGGTGGCCAACTACACGACGGTGGTCTTCACCACCCTGGTGCTCATGATCGCCCTGATCTTCGTCCTGAACTTCGCCTTCGGGAAGGCGGTCCTGTTCCTGTTCCAGAAGTGAGCCGGGCCGCTGCACGACCCGCACCCCGCACCCCGCACCCCGCACCCCCCGACGCCCGAGACCCGACCGGTGAGACCGTGACCGAAGACCTCAGCCCCGACCAAGAACCGAGACCCGACGACGGCGCTGCCGCCCCCGGCGCACCCGCCTCGGCCGACGGCGACGCCGTCGAGGCGGCGACGACCGCCATCGACCCGGTGACCGAGACGATCGACCTGACCGAGGCCGCCGCCGGTCCCGAGGCGGTGGCTGCCGAGGAAGAGGACCTCTTCGACGAGGACGAGGAGGAAGAGGCGCCGCCTCCGCCGCCGAGCCCGTACGACCGGCCGGGCCGCTGGTACGTGGTCCACACCTACTCGGGCTACGAGAACAAGGTGAGCTCGAACCTCAAGAACGTCGTCGCCTCCCGCGGGATGGAGGACCGGGTCTTCGAGGTCGTCATCCCGATGGAGGACGTCGTCGAGTTCAAGGGCGGCAAGAAGGTCACGGTGCAGAAGAAGGTGTTCCCCGGCTACCTGCTGGTCCGCTGCGAGCTCGACGACGACACGTGGGGGGCGATCCGCAACACCCCCGGCGTCACCGGGTTCGTCGGCCCCGGCACCCGCCCGACGCCGCTGAGCCGCCGCGAGGTCGAGGGCCTGCTCCAGGTGAAGCCCGAAGGTGTCGAGGCGTCGGCGAAACAGCGCCGCCCCCGACTCGAGTACGAGGTCAACGAGACGGTGCGGGTCAAAGAAGGCCCGTTCGCCGACTTCTCCGGCCAGATCGCCGAGATCAACGAGGACCAGCTGAAGTTGAAGGTGCTCGTCAACATCTTCGGCCGGGAGACCCCGGTCGAGCTCGAGTTCTCCCAGGTCGCCAAGCTCTAGATCGGTCGACGCCAGGGACGAGACGAAGAGAACGAGACGAAGAGAACGAGACGAAGAGATAGAGAAGAGGAACCCCGATGCCACCCCGCAAGCGAGTGCTCACCGTCGTCAAGATCCAGCTCCAGGCCGGCGCGGCCACCCCGGCGCCGCCGGTCGGCACCGCCCTCGGGCCGCACGGCGTGCAGACGATGGAGTTCTGCAAGCAGTACAACGCGGCCACCGAGTCCCAGCGCGGGACCGTCGTGCCGGTCGAGATCACCATCTACGAGGACCGGACCTTCACCTTCGTGCTCAAGACCCCGCCGACCCCGGTGCTTTTGCGCCAGGCCGCCGGGCTCGAGAAGGGCTCGCCGGTCTCCGGTCGCCAGGAGGTCGGGCGGATCAGCGACGACCAGTTGGCCGAGATCGCCAAGATCAAGCTGACCGACCTCAACACCGACGACCTCGAGGCGGCCAAGCGCCAGGTCGCCGGGACCGCCCGCTCGATGGGCATCGCCGTCGCCGGCTGAGCGGCGTCACCGACACACGGGGCCCGCACGGGGCTTCCCACAGAGGACGGAACGACATGACACAGCACGGAAAGAACTACCGGGAGGCCCTCAAGTCGGTCGACCGTGAGCACCTCTACTCGGTCGGCGAGGCGGTCGACCTGGTGAAGGCGAACGCCCGGGCCAGCTTCGACGAGACGATCGAGTTGGCGGTGCGCCTCGGGGTCGACCCCCGCCGGGCCGACCAGATCGTCCGCGGCACCCTGTCGCTCCCGGCCGGGACCGGGCGGAACGTGCGGGTGGCGGTGTTCGCCGCCGGCGACCAGGCCGCCGAGGCACGGGCGGCCGGCGCTGCGGTCGTCGGTGCCGACGACCTCGTCGGACGGGTCCGCGACGGCTTCCTCGACTTCGACGTCGCAATCGCCACCCCCGATCTCATGGGCCAGGTCGGCACCCTTGGCCGCATCCTCGGCCCGCGCGGCCTGATGCCGAACCCGAAGACCGGGACGGTCACCACCGACGTCGGCCGGGCGGTGACCGAGTTCAAGGGCGGCCGGGTCGAGTACCGCACCGACAAGGTCGGCAACATCCACCTCCCGGTCGGCAAGGTGTCGTTCAGCAAGGAGCAGATCCTCTCGAACGTCCACGCCGTGATCGAGGAGCTGTTCCGGGCCAAGCCGGCGGCCGCCAAGGGCCGCTACCTGCGGGCGGTCACCCTGTCGTCGACGATGGGCCCCGGGGTCCCGATCGACCCGGCCCGGGCCCGCGAGACCGAGGAGGCGCTGGTCGGGGCGTGAGCCCGGCCCCCGGAGTGGCCGGGCGTTGCGACGGCGCCCCGCCACCCGACTAGCATCACCGCCCAACAGTCCCGGGTCGCCCCGGGGCACGAAACCGACTGCCGTAGACCTCCGGTGCACCTCCGGGTGCGGAAGGGGCCCCTGGGCCCGCCCGACGAGGCGTCGATCCGCTCCACCGCCCCGGTGGCACGGGCCGCCGCACGCCGGAGTGAACGGCGACGCTGCTGGCGGGAGCCGGCAGCCGGCAACCGCCGGAGGAGCGATGGACGAGCCGAGGGCCGAGAAGGTCGCCGTGGTCGACGAGGTGCGCGGGCGCCTCGGCGAGGCCGCCGCCACCGTCATCACCGAGTACCGCGGCCTGTCGGTCGGTGACCTCGCCGAGCTCCGCCGGAGCCTCGGCGCCGCCGGTGGCGAGTACAAGATCTTCAAGAACACCCTCGTCCGCAGGGCGGTCGCCGACGGCGACCACCGCGGGCTCGAAGAGTTCCTCGCCGGGCCAACCGGGATCACCTTCGTCCGCGGCGACGTCAGCGCCGTGGCCAAGGCGCTGCGCGACTTCTCCAGGGCGCACCCGTCGCTGGTGGTGAAGGGCGGGCTGCTCGACGGCGCCGTCCTCTCGGCGACAGACCTGACCGCACTCGCCGACCTCCCCTCCCGGGAGGTCCTGCTGGCCCGGGTCGCCGGCTCGATCGCCGCCCCGCTGCAGCAGCTGGCGGGCCTGTTCCAGGCCCTGCCCCGCAACCTCGCCTATGGGCTGTCGGCGCTGCTCGACCAGCGCGGCGGGGCGCCGGGACCCGAGGCCGGCGCCGAGGCACCGGCCGTCGAAGAGGCGACGGCGACGGTCGAGGTCGCCTCTCCGGCGTCCGACGCCGACGCCGGGGCCGAGCCGGAGGGAGCGACGCCACCGGTGGCCGACGACGGCGACGCCGGGGCCGGGGCCGGGGCGGGGGTGGAGGAACCGACCGGCGAGGACGGCTGACCCACCGGGCGGCCGGGCCGACCGGTGGGCACGACGAGACGCAGAGATCCGTAGAAAGGAACAGACATGGCTGGAACCCTGACCAAGGAGCAGATCCTCGACGGGATCGCCGAGCTCTCGGTGATCGAGTTGAGCGAGCTGCTCAAGGAGTTCGAGGAGCGCTTCGGCGTGACCGCCGCCGCACCGGTGGCCGTCGCGGCGGCCCCGGCCGCCGGCGGCGGGGGGGGGGGGGCCGCCGGGGAGGGGGAGACCCAGTTCGACGTCGCTCTGAGGGC
>Ga0080006_1188323_pt1 | contig 11352 bp, 8 predicted proteins | sample RS3BMetagenome_FD_69209 | JGI IMG/M metagenome (GOLD analysis project Ga0080006, IMG submission 69209) | Ferric oxide microbial mat and aquatic microbial communities from Rainbow Spring, Yellowstone National Park, USA - RS3B (SPADES... ... | reverse complement strand
TTTTGCCCTTTTTGCGGCTCGAACCCAAGCCTCATCTAGTGGGGAAGAAATGCTCGTGCGGCGCAGTGTTCGTGGACTCTCGCCGCGTCGCTTGTGCCAAATGTGGGGCTGATGGACCGTTTACCGAGATTCCGCTTTCCAACCACGGTACGGTATACGTCTTCTCGGTCGTGCATCAGTCCTTTCCGGGTATCAAGACCCCGTACATAAGTGCAATCGTGGACCTGCCCGAGGGCGCGACAGTCCGCGCCAACCTGATCGACGTTGATCCCGATGAGGCGGAGAAAAATCCCGGGAAGGTTTTTGGCATGCCGGTGGAATTGACCACCAGCGTCTCGGGCAAAGATCGAGAAGGCCATGACGTTGTCCTGTTCTCGTACCGGCCAAGGCGCACTTGAGTGCCGCCCGACGGAGCAGCCACGACAAGGCCGCGATAGCGTTCGGCGACAGTGTTGGCGTGCTATGTTGGCGCGGGGCACTAGGACGATCCAGAATTGGCCATGGCGCGGTAAGTGCGACACGACCGTGGCCTTCGCGAGAGACGCACTATTGTTCGTAAAGCCCATCGCCGTTGCTCGCCACGGTGGTTTCTCCAGAGGCTTTGGCAGAGGGCATACGATACGATCATATTGCAGCCGGTTTGCGCTGTGATAACACGCGACTTGGTCCGGATAATTGCTTGGTCAAACGAAACGGGATGAGACGCCGAATTCTCGCTTAAGTGACGGTTTTACTAGCGCTGGCATGTGCCGTGCGGCCTCATCACCCAGCCTGCGGCGATGCATAAGGAGGACTTTCAATGAGTAATGTTTACGTGTTAGGCACCGGGATGATCAAGTTCGGCCGCTACCCTGAGAAGACAGTGCCTGAACTGGGCGGCGAGGCTGCCGTTTTAGCGATGAAAGATGCCGGTCTCGGCATCAAAGATATCGAATTCTTTGCCTGTGGGAACCTATTTCAAGCGAGCATGATGGTCGGCCAGCGTATTATGCAGCAAATCGGCCAGACCGGAATTCCGGTGGTCAACGTCTCAAACGCGTGCGCGACGGGCTCGACGGCGTTTCGCGAGGCGTACATGGCGATAGCCTCCGGACTTTACGACATTGCGCTCGCCGTTGGCGTCGAACAGATGGGTAAACAAGGACTGCTAGGAGGCGGCGGGGCAGGCGGCGACCCCGCGTACTCGACAGAAGGCAAGCTCGGCTCCGGCCTCATGCCGGCGGTTTTCGGACAGGCCGGTGTAGAGCACATGCGTAAATATGGGACGAAACTTGAGCACTTTGCCAAGATTTCCGTGAAGTCGCATCAGCACGCCACCAAGAACCCCTTTTCGCAATATCGCAACGCGCTCACGCTGGAAGACGTACTTAACGCGCGCATGATTTGCTACCCCAACACACTATATATGTGCTGCCCCACCGGCGACGGAGCCGCCGCAGCCGTGTTGGTATCCGAGCGCAAGCTAAAGCAACTTGCCGGGGGCCGCAAACGCCCGCGGGTCATGACCTCGGTACTCACCTCCGATCCTTGGACCGAGCGCGACCTGGCAATGCCCGACGTCAGCACTCTTACCCGGGCAGCCGCGAAAAAGGCCTACGAGCAGGCCGGCGTCGGCCCGCAAGACCTGTCGCTGACCGAACTGCACGATTGCTTTGCCACGGCCGAATTAATTCACTACGAGAACCTGTTCCTTTGCGGAGAAGGCGAAGCCGGAAAGTTCATCGATGAGGGTGGTGGCGTTCATCCGAACCTCGGCGGCAAGGTGCCGGTCAATGTCTCGGGCGGCCTGCTGTCCAAAGGACATCCGCTCGGCGCCACCGGTGTGGCCAACATCTGCGAGGTCGTGTGGCATCTGACTGAAGACCCGCGGGCCAAGGAGCGCCAGGTCCCTAACGCTAAGGTCGGACTGGCTCACGTTATCGGCCTCGGCTCGGCGTGCACGATTCACATTCTCGCGATTTGACCGTGGGTCTTATTCTCAATCGCGGTTCGGGTTCACATAAAACCATCCACTTGGCTCTGCTTGTGGCGCTTATCCGAAGGGTCGCCCGCGGGCGACCCTTCGGCCTGCTAGGGTATTAGACCAACGCAACCTTTGCGCATCGGCGCGCCCGGCTGCGCACCGAGTACAACCCGATCGCGCCGCAGATCGACGCGCGCTGCTCGCATTTGAGCGCTTCGTGAAGCCATAGCAGCCGCGCGCTGATTTGACGACGTGAAAATGAGAGATAAGGGCAAGTATGCTCTTCTCGTTCCAAGCTTATACAGACTCGCGACGCATAGCGCCCTACGATTGCCCGCATGGCGGCATAAAATTTCGGCCAGACAATAACGAGACTGATTAGCAGTGACCAAGCTTACGCGGCTTAGGGGTTTCCAGGATCAGTTCGGCGCCGAGGTCGAGTTGCTGAGCTTAGTTGAGGCGCGCGCCAGAGAGGTGGCCCGCCGTTACGGCTTCAGCGAGATTCGGATTCCTTTGCTGGAGCGAATTCAACTTTACGAGCGCTCGACCGGCGAGACCTCCGATGTCGTGGCAAAGCAGATGTATGTGGTCAAGCACGCCCAAGAGGGCGGCACCGCCGACGCAATGGTGCTTCGACCGGAAGGGACGCCAGGCGTCGTGCGGGCGTATATCGAGGCCGGGTTCGACCGCTCAGACCCCGAACAGCGCTTTTTTTATTGCGGTCCGATGCTGCGCTACGAACGTCCGCAGAAGGGTCGCTTTCGCCAGTTTCACCAGTTCGGCGTAGAAGTCTTCGGACGTGCAGACCCGGCCAGCGACGTCGAATTGTTGGTTATGATCGACGATTTGGGGCAAGACCTGGGTCTGGAGTTGGACTTCGAGGTCAACTCGCTGGGCTGCACGCAATGCCGGCCGGCGTTCCGGGAGGCGCTTCTAGCCTTCGGCCGGGCACACCTTGCGAGTTTATGCGCGGATTGCCACGCTCGCCTCGAGCGCAACCCGCTTCGAATTTTGGACTGTAAGAACGACGTGGCGCTGGCCGAACAAGCGCCGAAGAGCATTGATTATCTGTGCCCAGATTGTCGGCGTCATTTCGACACCGTGCTGGACCTGCTGCGCAGCACTGAAGTCACGGTCAGCGTCAATCCACGGATCGTTCGGGGTCTTGACTATTATGTGCGTACTACGTTCGAGGTGACGTCGCGCGCGCTGGGTGCACAAAACGCGGTCGCCGCAGGCGGCCGATACGACGGCCTGGTCGAGACCTTAGGCGGCGCGCCGGTGCCCGGCACCGGATTCGCAATCGGACTCGAGCGATTGGTTATCGCGAAGACTGGATCTTCTTCAGGGTCACCCACCGCCGGCGAGTCTCTTTCGCGGTCCCAATTTGCTGCAATTGCCGCGTCCGGACGGCACGCGCCCCTCATAGACGCCGCGGTGATTGCCCTGGGCGATCAGGCATTGACTAAAGCCGTGGCGTTGGCGCGCAAGATGCGCCACGACGGGCTAGCAGTGCATCTGGTTTCTCCGGCGCGCGGGCTTAAAGCCCAGCTAAGACGCGCGGACCATATCGGCGCCCGCTTCGCCCTGATCCTCGGCGAAGACGAGTTATCCCGCGGCGTTGCGACCCTGCGCGACATGACCGCCGGCACCCAACGCGACGTGTCACTGGAGCAGGCGGCAAAGGCGGTAAGCGCGCCAACCGCTGGGTCGTGACTATTTTCCTGTCCGCCGCGGGCGAGTATTCTGCGTAGGACACGCATTGATGGCTATCGAGCGAACTTTTCAACCTCTCCCGCCCTGGCAGCGAACCGATTACTGCGGAGCACTGCGCGCGTCCGATGTCGGCCGCCAGGTATCGCTCTGGGGATGGGTGAACGGACGGCGCGACCACGGCGGTTTGGTTTTTCTCGACCTGCGCGACCGCGAAGGGATCGTTCAGGTGGTATTCAATTCGGAGCGTTGCGCCGGCGCGCACGAACACGCCCGCACTGTGCGCGCCGAGTATTTCGTCGCCGTCAAAGGCGAGGTGGTACGCCGCGCACCGAACACGGTTAACGCCGCCTTGCCGAGCGGAGAGATTGAGGTGATGGCTGACGCGCTCGAGGTGCTCAACCCTTCGGCTCCCCCTCCGTTTCCGATCGGCGATGAAGAACAGATCGCGGAAGAGCTACGCCTGCGCTATCGCTACCTTGATTTGCGCCGACCACGCCTGCAGCGTAATCTGCGCCTTCGCCACGCGATCATGCGCGCCACTCGCGCGCATTTCGACGAACATGGGTTTGTCGAAGTCGAAACGCCGATTTTATGGCGACCAACGCCGGAAGGAGCGCGTGATTATTTGGTGCCGAGTCGCGTCAATCCGGGTCGCTTTTACGCCCTACCGCAATCGCCACAGCTCTTGAAGCAAGCCCTGATGGTCGGCGGGTTGGACCGTTACTATCAGATCGCCAAGTGCTTTCGCGACGAGGACTTGAGGGCCAATCGGCAACCCGAATTCAGTCAAATCGACGTCGAGATGACCTGCCCGCGACCCGAGGACATCATGACGGTCGTCGAGGGCATGTTCGCTCGCATCTACCGCGAGGTTCTCGGCGTAACGTTAAACCTTCCTTTTCCGCGCCTTACTTACGAAGAGGCGATGGAGCGGTTTGGCGCGGACAAGCCAGACACTCGCTTCGAAATGGAGCTCAAGAATCTAACGGCAGCCTTCGCCAATACCGAGTTTAACGTGATTCGGCGCGCGCTGGCTCAAGGCGGGGCCGTTTACGGACTTAAACTGTCTGGCGAGTTCCAACCGACTCGTCGGGAACTCGACGAACTGGCTGCCCAGACTCACTTGCGCTTCGGGCTCGGCCTTAGCTGGGCCAAAGTAGCGAGCAGTGAGTGGCAAGGGCCGATTGCTAAACACATCGGTCATCTAGAGCGCCGCGCAGCCGCGCTCGCGCTTGGGCTGGAAACTGGCGACACCCTGTTTCTCATCGCCGGACCCCAAGACAAAGTGCGCCCGGCGTTGGGGGACGTGCGGCTGCAGCTCGGGGCGCGGTATCTTCGTCCGCGGCGCGACCTGCTGCGTTTTTTGTGGGTGGTTAATTTCCCGCTTTTCGAATACAACGAGCAGGAGAAGCGCCTGAATTCCGTTAATCATCCGTTTACCGCTCCCTGCCCGGAGGAGATCGAGGCGCTAGAGCGCGACCCGCTATCGGTGCGTTCGCTGAGTTACGACGTGGTGCTCAACGGGGAGGAGCTAGGCGGCGGTTCGATCCGCATTCATAACGCAGACCTCCAGCTAAAAGTCTTCGAGCTGCTTGGCCTGTCGCGCGAGCAAGCGGTGGCGAAATTCGGCTTTCTGCTGGAGGCCTTGAGCTACGGCGCGCCGCCGCATGGGGGAATTGCTCTAGGACTCGATCGAATAGCGATGTTAATCTGCGGCACTGATTCATTGCGCGATGTGATGGCTTTTCCGAAGACGCAGCGCGCGGTCGATCTGATGAGCGGGGCGCCTGCGGAAGTTGACCCCGCCCAGCTTAAGGAGTTGTCAGTCAAAGTCGTGCTATGAGTTGGCGACGGGCGTTTCGCGCGCCGGCGATCCTCGCCTGGACGGCGTTAGCATGGGGTTGCGTGGGCTCACAACTCCCAGTGATTGGGCAGCACGCGGACCTTCAGGTGCACGCGGTCAGGTCAATCAAGACCTTGCGTATTAAGCAGGTTGCCGTAATGCCCTTGCTTGAAGCGCCAGCGCAAGGTGTCGCTAGTATCGCGCCCGGGGCGAGCAGCTCGGTTAGCGCAGAGCTGTACGGTCAGATACTGTTGACTTCGGAATGGCGCGTGGTGGCGCAGAGCCAGGTGGACGAGGCATTGCGCAATCTTCCCGAGCAGACCGTCAATAATCAGCAGAAGGTGGCTCTAGCGCTCGGCAAGGCCGTGGGCGCTGATGGCGTCTTTTTCGGCACCATAGATACCTATCGCGAACGCATCGGCATCGACTACGCTGCAGCAAAGCCAGCAGCCGTAGGATTTACGCTCAATTTCCTCTACGTTCCCCTAAACCAGATTATATGGACTGGCAGATTTTCGAAAGAGCAGCGCGCTTTGAGCGAAAACCTGTTCGCGCTCCCGGACTTCTTGCGCAATTACGGGCGTTGGATCAGAGCGCACGAAATTGCCGAACGGGGGATCAAGGAAGCGGTCAACGACCTGCGCAGCCGCCTTCCAGAACCTGAAAAGGTCAAAGTTTTCGGCAAGAGCTCCAGTTATCAAAAGACGCTTAGCCAGCGCCAACAGCAACAGAACATGAAGGCCTCCATGGCCCAATAGCGCGCCGCAACACAGCCACAGGACGAAGGCGGGCAAAGCCGGCAGTCCGCGATATTTGCGCGTGCGTCACCCGGCCGCAAAAAGGCGTAGAATTACACGGGCAGCGGCGCCGTTACGTTCAGTTTCAGTCCCAGGGAGAATGGGCCTGGGTGCGCAACGCCTCGGCGACCGCCGGATGGACGACGTGGCCTTCGTAGGTGTTGAGCCCCCGGCGGATGGCCGGGTCCCGCTGACCTGCTTCGAGCACCCCGTGATCGGCGATCGCCAGCACATAGGGCAAAGTGGCGTTGGTGAGCGCGTAGGTCGCCGTATGCGGCATCGCGGCGGGCATATTGGCCACGCAATAATGCACCACGCCGTGATGAACGTAGGTCGGCCGTTTGTGAGTTGTTGGCCGCGAACTCTCGGCGATGCCGCCTTGGTCGATTGACAAATCAACCAGGACCGAGCCGCGCTGCATCGAAGCGAGCATCGTCTCGCTAATCAACCGCGGAGCCCGCGCGCCAGGAATCAGCACCGCCCCTATCACCAAATGCGCCTGTCTTAGCTCCTCTTCGATTGAGGCGCGATTCGACATCAGCGTCGCCACCCGGCCACTAAGGATATCATGCACGTAGCGCAGGCGCGCCGCGTCGCGGTCGACAATTGTCACGTCCGCGCCCATGCCAGCAGCCGCCTGACAAGCGTTGGCGCCCGCAATCCCTGCGCCGAGGATGAGCACCCGCGCAGGTTTGACCCCGGTAGCGCCGCTGAGCAGCATGCCGCATCCTCCCATTGAGGCATGCAGACACCAAGCGCCAGCCAGCACCGCCATACGGCCCGCCACCTCGCTCATCGGCGCCAGCAGGGGCAAACTATGATCGTCGAGTTGAATCGTTTCATAGCCCAACGCGGTCACGCGCCGGCGCACCAACTCGCGCGCCAAGGTCTTTTCGGCCGCAAGATGAAGATAGGTAAACAAAACCGATCCTGGGCGGAGGAAGCGATACTCCGAAGGCCGCGGCTCTTTGACCTTAAGCACCAGCTCAGAGCGTGCCCACAATTCGGCGGCCGATTTAACCACTTGCGCGCCACTCGCACGATATTTGCTATCATCGATTCCGCTGCCCACGCCGGCACCCGCTTGAATCAACACACTGTGGCCGTGGTCGCGCAACGCAACCACCCCGGCCGGTGTGATGGCAACGCGATTCTCGTCAGCCTTTACTTCTTTCGGAATCCCTACGATCATGTCCTAGTCCAATAATTATTCGCGCGAGGGCGAAAGCGAAACCCGTCCCTTGCTTTGGCTGTAAACTGACTTGATAGGCGCGCTTGATTAAAGTACTTAGGCCAAATCGGGTGCCGTGTACACGCCTTTTCGGCATGCGATGCGCTAGGTCTATCGGCTATGGAGGTAGATGAGCCTGACACACGGTAGGAAGACACGCCTCGTCGGCATTGGACATACTTCCCACAATGCTTCGTCGCGAGCGCAGGACCGCCTACCAATGGCCCCAACCCGCAGCTTTTGCGGAGGAGGTTATGGAGATTCCTGAAGGTCTGAAATACACCAAACAGCATCACTGGGTGGCGTCGGAGGATTCCGTCGCTACGATAGGCGTTACTGATTACGGCCAGCAGCAACTAGGCGAGATAGTCTACATTGAACTCCCTGACGTTGGGGAGAAGATCAGCAAAGACGACCCTTTCGGCGTGATCGAATCGGTCACTGCAGTCGCTGACCTGTATGCTCCGATAACCGGGACGGTGCTGGAAGTAAATCAGGAGCTGACGGAAAGCCCGGAAATGATCAATGAGGACCCATATGGGGACGGCTGGCTGCTCAAAGTGGAAATCAGCGATGTTGCAGAGTTAAGCGAGCTCATGGACAGCGAACAATACGAGGAGATGATCGAAGCAGATAGCGAGTAATAAATCAGCGACCCTCGCTGCCAGATAAATCAGCGACCCTCGCTGCCAGTAAGATTGTCGCTCTCGCCGGCGGTTTCGGCGCGCTGGACCCCAACACGGTAGCTGCGTGCAAGCGCGGTAGGCGGGTCGACAAACGCAATCACAAAGGGCGCCGCTTGGCCTGGCGCGAGTTCAAAGTTAAGCGGAGCCTGAAGCTTCTGGAAAAATGCGATCTCTCGCGCGGTCATCTGCGTCACCATGCCGGGCTGCACCGTGTTGCCGCAGAACACGGCCTTTGCAATGACCTCGCGCTGGCTGTCGTCAAGCAGACTTGCTCGAATCTCTATCGTACGCAGAGGGCGCACGCTCACGTTAGCTGCCGAACCGCTAATCACCAAAGCGTTGTGATTATCTTTGAGCAACTGAAAGTCGGCGCGAATCCCACTGAGCTGTACCGCGCTGGCAGCGCTCGAGAGACCAAAATCGCCACGAAAAAACGGCACCCAAGTCAGCGCCTCACGGCTTAGGACCGGCTGGCTTGAGATCAGGACGGCGAGCGCCGCGAACGTTGCTACGAGCGCCACAAAGATCATCAGGAAAAATCCGCTGGAATGCGGCCGGTCGTTGCGCACAACACTGGCGTGCGGGCGCGCCGCATAACCGCCCGCCTCAGCGGCGAGTCCGCCGCCGAGATGGGCGGAGCCGATTTGTATCTTGGCAGTAAACTGCGGAGGGTACTGACCTAAATCACCAGCCTCGGCGTCTACTTGCCCCAACTGCCGTATCCCCGGACCGCCGGCAGAAGGGCTTGGCCGGCGGTCGCTTTCAAGTCGCGTCCGCCGGTAGCCAGAGCTCTGGAGACTTGGCCCGGCTTGGTCAGCGCTCGCTGCGCCAGCCCCCGTCGGCGGTTGGGGAGAAAGCGGTCCTCGCTGACGCATCCCGCCGGTCGATAATTCCGGGGTGCTAACGCCCGATAACGCTCCTTCGCCCTTACGTTCGCCGGCGGCGATTTCAGAGTTCTTACCCGGTGATATACCCTTGCGCGCAACGCCCGAGTCAGACTGAACTTCCCGGCTGGATCCTTGCTGGCTGATAGCCTCTAACGCCACGCCGATGGTCCACTCCGAGCGGGGCGATCGCCCAACACGGGTCGCGCCGCTTTCGCTTAACGGTCCTTCCGGACCTTTGGCCGGGGATTGCCCCTGGCTTTGAGTGCCGGGATCTTCTACTACCCATCGATCGCCGTCGTCCAAGTCTTGAGATAGCTCGTCGCCGCCAACCTCCGTCGATGCTGCGCTTTCTGGTCCTGACGTCGCGGCGAGCGCAAACTTTGACGCCGGGCCCGAAGCTTCCGCTGCTTTGTCTTGCACATCTACTGGGACAGCCTTCGCCGCCTCAGCGTCGCGCTGCGCAACAGTAGACGGCGGCGAGCCGGGCGACCGTTGGGCTGGCCCTTCGTTTTGTGCGGCGGCTTCGCGGTGCGTTCGGTCGCGCCGGTTCGGCCCTGACTCTTCACGGCCTGATGCCTCAACCGGAGCGCTAGCGGTCTGAGCTGTTCGAAGAAAGCTTGAGAAGACATGCCCACATCGCGAGCATTTAAAGGTGGGCCTCTGCTTAGGCAGAATTCGCTCGTCGATGCGATAGCGAGTGTTACAACTCGGGCATTGGACTTCGACCATGGTTTGCTTCACCACCGACGAGGCAAAGACTAGCATACTTGTGCATCAGAGACATCCATGTCCCACATGTACAGCGTTTTGACTGATACGCCGAACGGCCCTCAGGCACGCCGGTGCGCATCGCAGTTTTAGCCCGACGCTTCGACCCCAGCGGTGGCGGCACCGAACGTGATTTGCTGGTGACCTGCGATTACTTGATGCGTGCCGGTCATCAGGTCACGGTGTACGCGGGCGAGCTGCGCGGCAAATCGAGCAACATACGCGCGCATCGAGCACCCGTCTTACCTTGGGGTCGCACGCTGGAGTCCCTCACGTTTGCCTATTGTGCGCCGCTGCAGGCGCGCAGGCGCGGAGCCGACATAGTTGTAAGTTTCGGACGCACCGTCGGCGCAGAGATTCAGCGATGCGGCGGCGGGGTGTACAAGAGCTATCTTAAAGCCGCCCGCCGATGGCGAGAGCCGCTAAGCTTTCGACTGATGAACCTCAGTCCCTACCGTCGAGTCCAAGCTAAAATTGAGCTTCAAGGCTTCACTTCGCCGCGTTTGAGGCTCGTGCTCGCGGTGTCGCAATCAGTACGCGACGACCTGGTTGCGACGTTTGGGCTTGCGCGTGAGACGGTTGCAACGCTGTATAACGGGGTGGACGCCGAACGCTTTCGGCCGGCACAAGACACGAACATCAAGCGAAAACTTCGCCACGACCTCGGTCTGCCCGCCTCAGCTCCGGTCATCGCCTTTGTCGGCAACGGATTTGCCCGCAAGGGCCTCGGTTTTTTACTGCGTGCCTGGCCACTGCTGGAAGGCGAACCGTGGTTGGCTGTCGCCGGGCATGACCGAGACCGCCGCGCTTTTAGGCGTCTTGCCGCCCAGCTGGGTGTTGCCCCGAGAGTATCGTTCCTTGGCGCTTTACGCGATATCGCACCGCTCTACCAAGCCGTCGACGGCGTTGCTCTGCCCACGCTATTCGAGGCTTTTGGCAACGTTGTACTGGAAGCTATGGCGAGCGGACTACCCGTCCTGGTTAGCAGGTGCGCAGGCGTCTGCGAGCTGATACCGGCACCATTGCGACAGTTTCTAGTGAACGACCCCTCCGACCTAGCGGAGCTCGCTGTGCGCCTTCAAATGCTGCTCGCGGCACCCGCGGAATTAAGCGACACGGCGCGCGCGGCGGCGCAAGAACTTACCTGGGAACGCTACGGAACCAGACTGCTCGAGCTAATCGAGGGTGCCTGTTCGACCTGACTTCAACGAGCTCGAACATCTCCTCGGTTCATCTACGCTGAAGCGGCGCAGCAAACGCCGACACGGGCCCGACCCTTATCGGATCGTCCGAACGAGCAATCCTGCATGAGCCGAGGCGACATACCCGGTATGCGGGAGAATCGAGCCGCATCTCTAGGCGAAAAGCATCTCAGACATAGCGCCGCCGGGCGGGATCATCGGCATCACTTCCTCTTCCTTAGGAATTGCGATGTCTATCAGCACTGGACCCGGCGTAGCG
>Ga0080006_1141404_pt1 | contig 11359 bp, 8 predicted proteins | sample RS3BMetagenome_FD_69209 | JGI IMG/M metagenome (GOLD analysis project Ga0080006, IMG submission 69209) | Ferric oxide microbial mat and aquatic microbial communities from Rainbow Spring, Yellowstone National Park, USA - RS3B (SPADES... ... | reverse complement strand
CGGGGGGCCCCCCGCCGGAGGCCCGCGCTCCCCCCCCGCGCCCGCCGGCCGGTCCGGGGTGCGCTCCCCGTCGAAGTACGGCAGGAGGGTGAGGCCGGACGCACCGGCGGTGCCGGCGAGGGCCAGGACGTCGAGGCCGCCGGCCGTGACGCCGAGCAGCCGGGCGACGGCGCCGGTCACCCGGGTGGCGTTGAGCGTGCAGACCAGGGGGAGGAACCCGCCCGTCGCGTCGGCGAAGCCGGCCACCGAACCCGTCGGATCGGTGGAGGGCCCGGAGCTGTGGGTGCACACGGTGCCCGAGGTGCCGATCGAGACGCATACCTGGCCGGGGGCGAGGCCGAGCCCGAGGGCAGCGCCCATGTTGTCCCCGGTTCCGGGGCCCACCACCTGGACGCCGCCGACGCCGAGCGCGGCCGCGGCCGCGGGGCCCACCGGTCCCGCCGCCTCCGTCGGTCCCAGTACCACGGGCAGGTAGTCCGCCCAGTCCCCGGGACCCACCACCCGGTCCAGCAGGTCGGGGAGCCAGGCACCGGCCGACGGGTCGAAGTAGCCGGTCCCCGAGGCATCGCCCCGGTCCGTGACCGTCCGTCCGGTCAGGCGGTACGTCAGGTAGTCGTGCGGGAGCAGGATCGACCGCACGGCGCGGGCGGTGTCCGGCTCGTGGCGGACCAGCCACGCCAGCTTGGAGACCGTGAACGCCGCCACCGGGACCGATCCGGTCCGCTCCGCCCAGGCACCCGCTCCCAGCGCCGCCACCATGGACGCCGCCTCGGGTGCCGACTCGGTGTCGTTCCACAGCTTGGCCGGACGCAGCGGCCGACCGCCGCCGTCCAGGACGACCAAACCGTGCTGCTGGGCCGCCACCGACACCGCGGCCACCGGGTGGGCTCCGCCCGAGGTCACCCGGGCCACCGCCAGGCGCAACGCCTCCCACCACGCTCCGGGATCCTGCTCGGACCGCGGTGGGTGGACCGCCGGATGGGGCGCGGTGGCCGATCCGACGAGAGTGCCGTCGTCGGCGTCGCGCAGCACCACCTTCGTCGACTGGGTGGAGCTGTCCACCCCGAGGACGAGCGGCACGCTCAGGCCCACCGAGGCATGTCGGACCCGGACGTCATCCGGGGGTCGACAGGTCGACGGTCGCCGTCGCTACGGGGGGACCGGCATCGGTGCCCACCTCGACGACGTAGTGTCCCGGCTCCTGGAACCAGGCGCCGGCGCGGCGCACGGCCAACGTAGCCAGGTCGAAGGGCAGCACCACCGTGGCGTGGGCCCGCGCCTCCAGGTGCACCCGACGGAAGGCGACCAGCCGGCGACGTGGGCGCTCCACGGCCGACCCGGGCAGTCCGGCGAAGACGAACAGCACCGTCGAGCCGGGGCGGTCACCGGCGTTCGTCACCGAGATCTCGAGCGAGGCCGCAGTGGCGGCGGGTCCGTCGTGGTGCAGCCGCAGGGACGCCGGGTCCGGGACGATCGCGGTGTAGCCGAGGCCGGCGCCGAACGGGCGGTGCGCGGTCACGCCGTCCCGATCGAGCTTCCACTGGCCGTGGAAGAGGTCGTAGACCACCGTATCGGCACCCGGGTCCCACGAGACCAGGTCGGCATCGTCGTGCGGCAGCGCGAACGGGAGTCGACCGCCCGGCTCGCGCACACCGGTGAGCACCTCGGCGAACGCCGCACCGCCCTCCATCCCCGGGTACCAGACCTGCAGGGTGGCCGGGACGGTCTCGAGCCACGGCATGACCACGGCCGAGCCCCCCATGACCGCCACCACGGTGCGTAGGCAGGCAGCTGCCGCGGCGCGGACCAGTGCCTCGTCGTCGGCGGACAGCCGGAGGCTCCGGCGGTCACCGCCCGGGGCGAAGGTCGCCTGGTCCGGTGCCCCCGTGGCCGGTTCGCCCGATGCCGCAGGTTCGGACCCCCCGTCGGCGGCCACCGCGACGTCGACGGCGGGAACGTCCCCCGCCGGCCACGGCGCGCCGGGCGCCGGAGGGAACATCGTCATCATCGACTCGCTGGTCCCGACGTCGATGAACTCGCCCTCGTCGGCCTTGGTGCACCCGACCACCACAACCACCAGGTCGGCACCCGTGGCGAGCGAGGCGTCCGAGTCGTGGTGGACGACGTCCGCCGACGGGAACGCCGACCGCACGCCGTCGAGCAGCGTGGACACCTCCGGCGGGTACACGTCACTCGACCCGCCGTCGCCCAGGTTGGGGATCGCCGCCAGGCGGCCGAGGACGGTCACGCGCTCCAGACCCGGAGCCACCGGCAGGAGTGTGCCCTCGTTCCGAAGGAGCACCATCGACGACGACGCCGCCTCCCGGGCGAGCGACCGGTGGGCGGGGCCCGCGAGCACCGACGGATCCCCCGCTTGACCGACCACGTCGGCGAACCGGAGCAGGGTGGCAACCGTGGCCGCCACCCGGGCCTCGACGTCAGCCATGGCGAGCAGCCCAGACGCGAGAGCGTCCGGCAGGTGCTGGGACCGCTGCTGGCGGAACGGCATCTCGATCTCGAGGCCGGCCGTCACCGACAACACGGGGTCGTGCAGGCCGGCGATGAAGTCGGACGTGACGAACCCGTCCCATCCCCACTCGACGCGCAGGACGTCGGTCAGCAGGACGGTGTGCTCGCCGCACCAATTCCCGTTGACCGAATTGTAGGCCGACATCACCGACGCAACCCCCTCGTCGGCCACCCGCCTGAAGTGCGGCAGGTAGACCTCGTGGAGCGCCCGCTCGTCCACGGTGACGTCCACCCGGAACCGGGCCTCCTCCATCGAGTTGCAGGCGAAGTGCTTCATGCACGCCATCACCCGGGTCTGGAGGCCTCGGGTCAGCGCGGCGGCCATCTCCCCCACGTGGTGGGGGTCCTCGCCGTAGGTCTCCTGGGCCCGGCCCCACCCCGGGTGGCGCAGCAGGTTCATGCAGACCGCTCCCGTGTAGGTGGCCCCCATGGCCCGGAGCTCGGCACCGATGGCCCGCCCGATCCGCTCCTCGAGCTCCGGGTCGAACGAGGCCCCCCGTGCCATCGACACCGGGAAGCACGTCGCCGGCCCGATCACGCAACCCCGTGGCCCGTCGGCGAAGTGGATGCCGGGGACGCCGAGCCGTCCGACCACCGCCGCCGGCCACGGGTGGCCGTGGTAACCGCCCTCGACCAAGTCGACGAGGCCCGACCAGAACTCGGTGTCACCGTCGAGGCAGCCGAGCTTCTCGTCATCGGTCATCGCCGCCACCAGCGCCCGTGCCTCGGCATGGTGGTCGGCCCCGTCCCGTACCCGGGAGGCGGCGGCGGCGAAGGGTGTGGACCCCTGCGACCCGACGTCCGGCGGCGTCGTCATCTGGCCCGATCGACGTGGCGGCTCACCAGGTGTTCCAGCAGTTCCTGGCGACCCGACGCCGGGGCCGGGTCGAGCTCGTCGTCGACGACGAGGCGGTGCAGGTCGGCGAGCGACCTGCTCCCGTCGAGGATCCCCGTCCCCAGCCGATCGTCCCATGCGGCGTAACGCGCCACCCGCCGTCGGGCGAGCTCGCCCGACTCGAGCAGGGAGGCCGCCACCAGCAGGGATCGGGCCATGGTGTCGACCGCGCCGACGTGACCGTGGAACAGGTCGTCCCGTGCGACCGACGGACGGCGCAACTTGGTGTCGAAGTTGATGCCACCGGTAGCGAACCCGCCCCCGGCCAGGATCTCGTAGAGGACCAACGCGCCCTCCTCCACCGAATTCGGGAACTGGTCGGTGTCCCACCCGTTCTGCGGGGTGCCCCGGTTGGCATCGATCGAGCCGAACGCACCGGCGGACAGAGCGGTCGCCACCTCGTGATGGAAGCTGTGGCCTGCCAGGGTGGCGTGGTTCGCCTCCAGGTTCAGCAGCACGTCGCCCTCCAGGCCGTGCCGGGCGAGGAAGCCGACCACGGTGGCCACATCGTGGTCGTACTGGTGGCTCGTCGGCTCGGCCGGCTTGGGCTCGACGAGGATGGTGCCGGTGAACCCGATCCGGTGCTTGTGCTCGACCACCAGGTGCAGGAAGCGCGCGAGCTGTGCCTCCTCGCGACCCAGGTCGGTGTTGAGGAGTGTGTCGTAGCCTTCGCGCCCGCCCCACAGCACGTAGTTGGCCCCGCCCATCCGGTGGGTGGCCTCGAGCACGTGGCAGGTCTGGGCGGCCGCCACCGCGAACACCTCCGGATCCGGGTTCGTCGCCGCCCCCGAGGCGTACCTCGGATGGGAGAAGAGGTTGGCCGTGCCCCACAGCAGGCGGACCCCGGTGCGCTCCATGTGCCCGAGGGCCTCGTCGACCATCGCATCGAGGCGTGCGCACGACTCGGCGAACGTAGCGCCCGCAGGGGCGATGTCCCGGTCGTGGAAGCAGAAGAACGGCAGTCCGAGCTTGCCGAGGAACTCGAACGCCGCCCTCATCTTCTCCCGTGCCGCCACCATCGGGTCACGCCCCGACGCGTTCCACGGTCGGTCGAGCGTGCCTTCCCCGAAGACATCGGTGCCCGGCCACACGAAGCTGTGCCAGTAGCAGACAGCCATCCGGAGGTGGTCCTCCATACGCCGACCGGCGACGACTCGGTCGGCGTCATACCACCGGTAGGTCAGCGGGTCGTCGCTGTCCGGCCCGACGAAGCGGACCGGCCCCACCCCGGCGAAGAACTCGTCGGGACCGGTCACCTCCCCGTCGGCCCGTGTCTGAGGCTGTACACCTTGGCATCATCGCGTCCAGGTCCCGCACGCGCCACCGACCGCCCCGGATGAGGACGGCACGGGGTGTGTAGGGTCGCACCAATGGTCCCGTCCACACCGGAGCCGACGACGGCCGACGAAGGTGCCCTCGACGGACCGCTCCCGAAGGACCTCCGGGAGGCCCTTCGGGCCGAGTGGGCCCGGGTGCTCCACCCACCGTTCGAGACACCACTGACCGTGGCCGTCAACGCGGCGCTGATGAGCTCGGCGTGGTTCTTCCTCCCCCCGAAGGTCGTCGACGAGGTATTCACGCTCCACGGCAGTGTGGCCTTCGCATTCGTCCTGTCGAGTTGGATGTACTCGGACGTTCCGGCCACGAACATCCTGGCTCCGGACGGGCTCCGGATCCGTGCGGCGATGGATCAGCCCCGGGTGCTGCGCCGTCTGCTCCTGGCCAAAGGCACGGTCCTGTGGTGCCTCGTCGCCCCCGTCTGCCTGCTGATCTCCCTGATCGCAGGCGCCGGTCAGTCGGACAAGATCACGGCCATCTACTCCGCCGTGGCAATCGGGATCGTGCCATTCGGCGTCCTCGCCGTCTCGGGATGGCTCGGCATCGTCTACCCGTACCACCCGGTCCCCCTGCGTTACCGGTGGCGTCACCGGCACGACTCCAGGGCGATGCTGCTGCGCTGGGGCATCCTCGTGATCCTCCCGTATGCAGTCGTGCCGGGACTCACGATCGCCTTCCTCTCGCCCTCGCTCCTCATCTGGGGCGTGACCTCCCCGAGCGGACTGACCGCCAAGCTCCCCGACAACGACTTCGGGCTCGGAGTCGGGCTGGCGTGCCTGATCGCCGTCGCCGCCGTCTGGATCGGGCACCATGTCTCGCTCCGCCTGATCGCACGGCGCCGCGACGCGTTGGTGGCCTATCTGTCCGAACCGCAGCGCGGCTGATCGGTCCCACTGCGTTCCCGGGCGCAATCCTGGTGGCCGGTCGCCGGTGGGACCATGTCGCCGGGATCCGTCCCGTGTCCACCGGGGCCTGACAGGCTGGTCCCGTGGCAACTACCTCCATCTTCGGCGTCGGTGACGTCGAACGGCGAGCACTCATCGGCACCGCGCTCCGGGCGATCCTCAGCACCGCGGTGCTCCTGTGCGTCTACTTCCTGATGCCGACCAACACGCACCACGACAGCCACGGCCTTGTGCGCGACGTCGGGGTGATGGCCCGCCTGGGCGTGGCCACGGCCATCTTCCTCGCCGTCCTGCTCCTCGAGATCCGGGGCATCACCAAGGCGAAGCACCCGATGCTGCGTGCCGCCGTGGCCATGGCGGTGGTCATCCCCCTGTTCCTGATCTTCTTCGCCTGGATCTACCTCAACCTGTCCGGCTCGGACCCGGGCAACTTCGGCGGGCATGTCGCGATGTCCCGGGTGACCGCGCTGTACTTCACGGTGACGGTCTTCTCCACCGTCGGGTTCGGGGACATCACGCCACACTCCGACATGGCGCGGCTGGTCACCACCGTCCAGATGCTCGCCGACCTGGCGGTGATCGCCGTGGTGGTACGGCTCATCCTGGGCGTCGCCAGCCGGAGCGCCGATGAGCGCAGCCTGTCCCGTTCGGCCGAGGTGGCCACGGGATCCGGCGCCACCACCACGTCCTGATCGAGTCCGGTTCGGCGCCGACGCGTGCCCGGCGCCGGCGGGCCCATGCCACAATGCCCGCATGCTCACCAACCGCGTGACCGAACTCCTCGGCGTGGAGATCCCCATCGTCCAGGCGCCCATGGGGTGGATCGCACGCTCGGCGCTCGCCTCGGCCGTGTCCAACGCCGGTGCCATGGGGATCATCGAGACGTCCTCGGGTGAGCTCGACACCGTGCGGGACGAGATCGCCAGGATGAAGGACCTCACCGACAAGCCCTTCGGTGTCAACATCGCCCAGGCATTCGTGGCCGACCCGACCGTCATCGTGGACTTCGTCATCGCCCAGGGGGTGCGCTTCGTGACCACGTCGGCGGGGAGCCCCACCGCATACACGTCCCGCCTCAAGGACGCCGGCCTGACCGTGTTCCACGTCGTGCCGACCGTGCGGGCGGCGGCCAAGGCGGTCGCCGCAGGTGTCGACGGGTTGATCGTCGAGGGTGGTGAGGGCGGTGGGTTCAAGAGTCCCCGCCCGGTGTCGACGATGGTCCTGCTCCCGTCGGTCACCACGGCCTTCGACGTTCCGGTCATCGCCGCCGGCGGCTTCGTGGACGGCAAGTCCATGGCGGCCGCGCTCGCACTCGGCGCCGAAGGGGTGCAGCTCGGCACGGTGATGGTGACCGCGGCGGAGTCCCCCGTCCACCCCAACTGGAAGCGTGCGGTGCTGGACGCGGCGGAGACCGACACCGTCTTCCTCAACCAACACGCCTCGCCTGCCCTGCGGGCGTTGCGCACGCCGCGTTCGGAGGCGCTCGAGTTCGACCACGGGCGCAACGCCATGTCGGCGTTCGGCAACGTCTCGGACCTCTACTTCGGTGGCGACCTCGAAGCCGGTATCGCGCTCGGGGGCCAGGTGGCCGGGCGTATCGACGCCGTCCGACCGGTGGAGGACATCGTCCGGTCGTGCGCCGACGGGTGCCAGGAAACGCTCGCCGCCCTCTCCGCCCGCTACGTCACGGCCTGAGCATCCCGTCGGTCCCCGTGTCAGGGGCGGTTGGGGCCCGGACGCGCGCCCCGGGCCCGGATCACCGACCGTGGCAGTTCTTCGACCGCTTCCCACTGCCACACGGACACGGATCGTTGCGAGCGGCAGCGGCGAAGACGTCCCGGATCTCGTCGGCGTACCGGCCGCTGCGGAGCAGTTCGGCCATCAATCGCATCGGCCCGTCGACATGGGTGAAGAACGACTTGTAGCCGGCACACAGGAAATTGAGCCCCGGCTCGCCATCGGGGGCCAGCGTGAACCGGTTGCGGGGACACTCGCCGTTGCACGCGAACCGGACCTCGCAGCTGCGGCAGACGGCCGGCAGCGTGTCGGCCTTCGCACGTCCGAACGCCAGCTGCTTCGGAGACGTCACCAGTTCGACCATCGTCGTCGTGGAGATGTTGCCGAGCAGGTGGTCGGGCTCGACGAAGTGGTCGCACGAGTAGAGGTCGCCGTTGTGCTCGAGGGCCACGGCGTCACCGCACGTCTCCCGGAAGATGCACAGCGGTGAGGGCAGGTCGCACCACGAGGCGAGAGCTGCGTCGAACAGCTGGACGAACACGGTCCCGACGTCCCGGACCACCCACTCGTCGAACACGGCCTCGAGGAACGCGCCCCAGGCCGCCGGGTCGACCGACCGCTCGGTGACGGTGTCTCCCTCCTGGAACCCGGTCTCGTTCTCGCGCTCCACGATGGGGATGAACTGGATGAACGAGAGTCCCAATTCGTCCCGGAAATAGCGGTAGACATCGAGCGGACGGTCCTGGTTGGCAGCGTGGACCGTGCACAGGACGTTGACGTCGACACCGTGGGAACGGAGGAGGGCCAGGCCCCGGAGCACCTTCGCCGAGGTGGGCGCACCCCGCTTGTCGACCCGGTACCGGTCGTGGACGTCGGGCGGCCCGTCGATGCTGATGCCCACGAGGAACCGGTGGCGCCCCAGGAGTTCGCACCAGTCGTCGGTCAGCAGCGTGCCGTTCGTCTGGATGGTGTGCTGGAGCTGCTGCCCGGGACGGCGGACCGACTCGGCCGTCTCGACCGCCCGACGGAAGAACTCGACGCCCATCAACGTGGGCTCGCCACCCTGCCAGGCCACCGTCACCTCGCCGTCGGGCTGGGACCCGAGATACTGCCGGAGGTACTCGGCCATCAGGCCCTCCGACATCCGGAAGCGGTCGCCGGGGTAGAGGGCCTCCTTCGACAGGAAGAAGCAGTAGGCACAGTCGAGGTTGCAGATCGGACCCGTGGGCTTGGCGAGCACGTGGTAGGGCACCCGGAGGGTGCTCGCCCCCCGGGCCCGGGGTGCTCCCGCGGCCGTTCCCGTCCGGGTCGGACCGATCGGCGTGCGGACCGCTTCGGTCATCCGTGCTCCTCTCCCGCGTCGCGTCGGTGGCCGTCCGGGGTTCGTGCCGGTGACCCGGCACCGTGGCGGACCGTCGCAGGCGCACCACCGGCCACATGGGTCAAACTAGCGACGATCCGGGTCGCCGACCGCACCGTGGCTGCCCCGGCCACCTGTCGACCCGTCGTCACGAGGCCCGCCATGGACCCCGACAGCTTCCCCCCGTTCGCCGACGGCGCCGTCGGCCCCGACGATGCCACCCGGCCGGCGGCGGTCGGTCGCGGGGACGACGGACCCGTCTGGACGGTCCATCTGGTCCGGCACCGACAGGGAGGCGGCCGCGCCGACGGCCAGGGGACGGACCGGACCGGGCGCGCCGGGAACGACGGCTCCTCCCCGTGCGGACCGGTCCGGGAGGACGGCGCCGAGCTCGTGTTCCTGTCCGACGTGGAGGAGCAACTGGTCGGTGACGACCAGGAATGGGAGCGCATCGCCGTGGTCCGCCACCCGACCCGCCGGTCGGTCCCCGCCGTGGCGGACCGTCCCGCGTCCGTCGGGTTCCAACTGCACCAGCACGCTCCGCCAGGGTCGGGCACCGTCCTGTTCTGCAGGCCCGCGGACTGGCCCGCGCTGCCCGCAGGCGCCCCGCATCCGGCGGACGGTCCCTACCCGTCCACACCGGACGACGGCCCGGTCGTACTCCTCCACCTCCTCCGCCGCACCGGGGAACGCCGCTCCGCCGAATTGGACGTCTACCGGGGTGTCGCCGGTCGGTCCGCCCTATCCCACGGTGTCCGCATCGGTGCCTGGCTGGACGTCGAGGGGTCCACCGGCGGTGACGGACCGGCGTGGGACGAGGCCCGGTTCCACGTGTTCCCGTCACGTGCCGCCTTCCAGGCGGTCGCGCTCGACCCGCGTCGCATCGCCGCACAGTCCGCCGGCTCTGAGCCGGCGATCGCCGACGTGGTGACCCTGGTGCTCCGACCGCTCATCGACGATCTGGCTGCGTCGATCCGCAGCTGACCGACCACCACTGGGTCACCACCACCTCGTCGCCTACGGCACCCCGCTGCACGCCGGTTCGGACCGGTCAGCAGGATCGGACGCCCGGGGGTGCCGAGTCCCGTGTGGCGGAGCGCCGGGCCCGCGCTGCCACCACCCGGGCCTGGTGGAGCCTCTCGTGAGCTGCGTCGAGCAGTCGGTCGGCTTCGACCCCGGCCCGCAGGTCCCCGCCCGCCCGCGCCTGCAGCAGTTCAGATCGTCGGCCCAGTTCGGCCACCTCGTCGAGCAGCTCCACGGGAAGTTCGATGACCCCGGGAGCGGTGGGCGCCCCCATCGGGACCTTCGCATTCCGGCGCTCGATCTCCCGGTCGAGCTGGGTCCGGAACCGTGCATCGTCGTGGATCAGTACCACCAGTGGCCCGCCCTCCATGAAGTCGAGGCGCAGTGCCCCCCGCGGGCGTGTGGCCACCGAGGCGATCACGACGTCGTCGAGCGCGAAGCGACGCACGGCACCGGCCCTGCTGACCCAGAGCCATTCGGGACTCAGCGCCAGGACGGGTGGCCAGTACCGGATCGGCAGCATCGGTCGGCCGGGGACCTGCATCCCGCGGTAGTCGCCCTGCGCCCAGGCGAGCAGCGGGACGTCACTCGGAATGGCCAGCCGGCGCCGCACCGTCGTCGCTCTCCACACGTCTCTTGCCTCCCTGCCGTGCCCCGGCACGAAGGATGCACACCCGACCTGACAGGTGGGTGACGGGAATTGCAGACGACGGCAGCGGTGCGCCGCGATCACCCGGTCAGGTGGCGTACCTGCCCAACTCGGCACGCGCCAATTGGCGGCGGTGGACTTCGTCGGGCCCGTCGGCGAACCGGAGCGTGCGCAGTCCGGCGTACATCCGGGCCAACGGGAAGTCGTCGGATACACCGCCGCCGCCATGGGCCTGGATGGCCCGGTCGACGACGCGCAGTGCCATATTGGGCGCCACCACCTTGATGGCCGATATCTCGGTCGCCGCCCCCTTGTGGCCCACCGTGTCCATCAGGTAGGCCGCCTTGAGGGTGAGCAGGCGGGCCTGCTCGATCTCGATTCGTGAGTCGGCGATCCATTCGCGGATGACCCCCTGTGCGGCCAGTGGCTTCCCGAACGCCTCGCGACCCAGCACCCGACGGCACATCAGCTCGAGCGCCCGTTCGGCCATCCCGATGCACCGCATGCAGTGGTGGATCCGACCCGGGCCCAGGCGGGCCTGGGCAATGGCGAAGCCCATGCCCTCGTCACCGATGATGTTCGATGCCGGTACCCGGACGTCCTCGAACCGCAGTTCGCAGTGTCCCTCGCGGTCGGTGTACCCGAAGACCGGCAGGTTGCGCACGATCGTCAGGCCCGGAGGCCCCCCCGGAACCAGGATCATGGACTGCTGCCGGTGGCGTGCCGCCGCCGGGTCGGTCTTGCCCATGACGATGAACACGGCGCAGCGCTCGGATGCCGCCCCCGAGATCCACCACTTGCGCCCGTTCAGCACGTAGTCGTCCCCGTCCCGCACGATCGAGAGCTGGATGTTGGTGGCGTCCGATGAGGCCACATCGGGCTCGGTCATGGCGAACGCCGACCGGATCCGCCCTTCAAGCAAC